>CAJDXB010000071.1_pt1 | contig 12900 bp, 3 predicted proteins | sample 7391691 | NCBI WGS metagenome assembly CAJDXB01 (sample SAMEA7055747, study PRJEB34461) | soil metagenome | biome: terrestrial ecosystem; feature: Peninsula; material: soil | place: Antarctica | collected 2016 | reverse complement strand
TATGTTTTTTTCTTGTAAAAACTCAACATTAGTTTTTCCAGAAATAAACCAGAGAAGCTCCTCCACAATTCCTCTAAAGAATAACTCTTCTGCAACTGCTGGTAATAAAGCAATAAAAAATAGATTTTTGAGCATGCCAACATTGCTAGAAGTAGTTGCAGTTGCTCCTAAATCCAATTCTTTAATCCAACTGCCAATAGAAGTTATAGTTGGAATCATTCCTAAAACTAAGATTACAATCCAGACCCAATGACTTTTATGTTTTGGCTTGATTAAGCCCAAATACTGCCTTGGCTTTGGATCAGAAAGATAAGCAAATAAACAAGCGGGTAAAAGGAATAAAAATATTGTGCCTAAACCATTTAATGCTAAAAATAAATTAGGGTTTTTATTAAGGCTATGGATATCCATGGCTTTTAAACCCACACTATTTAGGATAATGGGTTGTAAAGTAATGAAAATCAAGGTAAAGGCAATCCAAATAGTGAAAAAAATGGTAAGTTGAACGCCTAAAGGTTGCACTCTTAAATATTGTTTAAACATGTTTTATTGTAGCGTAGCGCTATTGGAAAGCTGTTTTTAATCAGGTAAGCAAAAGTACAATTTAAGTGGGAATATAAAAGGAGCATTAAGAAATTAAGGTTTTATGCCTTCTTTTTAGCTTCTTCATTGTCTGTTATCCTTTGTCTTTTAGCATCTTGGAAAAACTTAGAAGCAAAAATAAAATTATTTAAAAGTTCATTATCACTATAGAAAATATCTTCTTTAGAGCCTTCCCATTCTTTTACTCCTTGGTTCATATAAATAATATTATCGCCACCTTCCATCACAGTATTCATATCATGGGTATTAATGACCGTAGTGATATTGTGCTCTTGAGTAAGATCTTTTATTAATTGGTCAATAACAAGCGAAGTTTGTGGGTCTAATCCAGAATTCGGCTCATCGCAAAAAAGATATTTTGGGTTGAGCACTAAAGCTCTTGCAAGCGCAACTCTTTTTTTCATTCCGAAGTTATGAAACGGCCAACCGGAAGTGAAAGGGAAATCCCGAAATTGCACAGGGTTTCGTAAGACGAGAAGAATGAATGCAGATCCATCATCCACGGGAAGTTTGCATGACTGACTCATTTTTTCCTCTTCTTGTAATCCCACGATGAGGTTTTATCAACTTTCTCAGCGAAGAAATGATGGCATTCATCGAAAAACCCGTTGCGGTAAAAATCGATGAATACTCAATAAGCAATTAGGTATGAGAGTAGATTGTCGCCTGTGGTAAGGTCATCGTATTGTGCGGCAATTCACTTTCTGAGAATCCGCGGAATTCCAAGGGCAACTAAGTTGACGTATCCCCGTCTTTTAATCGCAGGGTACTGACCCAACCCCTCTATCGGTGCATTGTATCGAATAAGCTTGTGCACGCACCAAGGCAACCCACTGAAAACCAGTCTTCATGTTAAAGAAGTTTACGTATCTGCTCTATTTATCGGTTACCGTGGCAATTCTGACGGTCGCACCGAGAAACGTACACGCGCAATGCTCCACAACGAGTTGGACCCTCACGCCTCCGCCCGTCAACGGAGCTTATGAAGCGGGCCAAACGGTACATATCTGCCTGACGGTGACTTATTACCAAATGAGCGGCGCCAATTGGCTCCACGGCATCGAGCTTAATTTTCCTCCCGGCTGGGATCAGACGAGCGTGGCAAACATGACGGTCCCCGACGCCTGTAGTTACTCAAACGGAATATGGATGTGGATGGAATCGGTCACCGGCACCGGTGCCGGCAGTAGCCAGAGTTACGGCCCGGGGTTTTTCTACGATGCAAATTCAGGCGGGCCGCAAGACGGTAACCCGGGTAATAATTATGGGGACAACTGTTCGAACTTCCCTCCCGATTTCACCTTTTGTTTTGACATTACGCTGGACCCGGATTGCGGAGGTGGAGGATCACCTCTGGATGGCACAAGTATTTTGCCTGTAATCCATTTGTTGGGTGATGGTGAATCCGGCAGCTGGACCGGTTCTACGGCGTGCGAGTCAGCTCCAACCTCTCCGATTATCCCCGGAGGCGTGACCTTGAATTGCTGCGATGCGGAATCAGGCGTTCCCCCTGCTCAGCCGCTGAACATCTGCGGTACGACTCCTTTCGATCTGTTGGACACCTTGAGTGGCCCCATCGACCTCCCGGGCACTTGGACGGGACCGGCGGGATGGTCCGGCAACGGCAACACTTCTACTGCGATATTTGATCCCAATACCGATGGCCCCGGCGAATACAGTTTCTCGGTGGAGGGCAGCGACGGGTGTATCAATACCTCGACCATCGTCATCGAAAACATCGATCTGGGCCAGCAGTCAACGACGGGGTATTGCGACTCGGCACCGGTGAATATTTTCGATTTGTGGACGAATCCCAATTTCATGCCTCCCCAAATTGGGAATTGGACCGATCCTACGGGTATCCCGCTCGTCGACCATATTCTCGACCCGGCCATTCATTCCTCAGGTCTTTTCCTCTACGAATACGATGATGTGAATGGATGCTATACCACTTTGACGTTCAACATCGTCATTTCACCCGGTGCAGCGGATCCTTTGCAAAGTGCCTATAAAGAGGTTTGCACTCTGGACGATTGTTTCTCATTAATGCAAGTTCTCGTAGATGCAAACGGCGGTGACGGTCCGGTTCCAGGCGGACAGTGGATATACTACGACTCAAACTGGAATTTTTTGAACATGCGATATAGTCCTCTCACACAAGACACCGTTTGCATAACGGCCTATGAACCTTTCGATCCCGGTCAATACACCTTAGCCACCATCTGCGACAGTGACGCACCTTTGGATTTCCCGGACTTTATCAACTTGCTCGATGGTACTCCTGAGGATTCCGGTACATGGTACGATTTGGATAACGAAAACCAAGAAGTTTCGTTTCCTTTCGACCCTTCGAGTGTTCCGCCCAACGAAACATATAACTTCCAGTATGAGGGGGGTTTGGGAGGAACGCAATGCCAGAGTTCGACCCTTTTGGAGCTCACCATATTGTCCGATCAAACTGATGCCGGCGATCCCAATTCGGTCACGGTCTGTGAGACGGTCACCAGTTTTCAAATGCTCGACTCCGTGCCCGGAACGCCACAGCCCGGAGGAGTGTGGACTAATGCTGCCGGCGATACCTTGGTCGGTGGATATTATATTCCTTCCATCCACTCATCGGGTGTGTACACTTATACCATAAACAGCCCATGCGGTAGCGACTTCACGACTTTGACCGTCACCGAACTCGCTATTCCCGATGCGGGCACCAATGGTATTCTCGAAATCTGCAGCAACGACTCAGATGTGCCTTTGATCTCCGGTTTGGGCGGGATGCCGGACGGTCCGGGCTCATGGCAACTCGGCATCGACGATGTAGACCCTACGATCGACGGCAATTCCGTCAACGATGGGGATATATACACTTATACCGTTGGTCCGTCAGGTTGTCAAGCTTCGTCTCAAGTGGAAATAAACTTGATAGAAACGCCATATGCAGGTACGTTCATCGCGGGCCCGCACGAATATTGTAACACCGCCGGTTCAATTTCTTTGTTCTCTCTCTTCGACAATCCACCCAATGAAATCAACCCTTCGTTCTGGTCCGGACCCGGTGGTTTTACGGGCAATACTCTCGACCTCGCAACCGCATCGTCGGGAACATACACGTACACCATTCCCGACAATGGTTGTGGCTCTGCCGACGCATCATTGACCATCACCATCGTATCCACTCCCGACCCCGGTACCGATGGCTTTCTGGACATATGCAGCAACGATATCGATGTGCCTCTGATCACCGGTGTTGGGGGAAGCCCCGCAGACGGTGGTACTTGGCAACTCGGAGGTAATCCTGTAGATGATGATGTCGACGGAGACTCCGTAAACGACGGAGATGTATACACGTACACCGTCGGGCCGACCGGATGCCAAGCTTCGTCGCAAGTGCAAATTAACCTGTTAATAACGCCTTTTGCGGGTACGGCCACCGCCGGTCCACACGAATACTGTGAATCCGACGGCGCCTTGGATTTGTTTTCTCTTCTCGATCCTCAGCCCAATGTACTCGACGGTTCGAATTGGTCGGGGCCCAATGGTTTTTCGGGAAGCATGCTTAACCTCTCCACCGCTTCATCGGGCACATACTCTTATAACGTTCCCGACAACGGTTGTGGCTCGGACAGCGAGTCGCTGATCATTTCTATAGAGACTACTCCGAACGCCGGCTCAAGCTCAACGGCAATGCTATGTCCCTCGGCTTCCGGTTCCATCAGTTTGGACAGTATTTTGAGCTACCCCGCACCTGTCGACCCCGGTAGTTGGACTGCCGTACCCGGCGGAGGGCCGACCGATGGCACGTTTACGATCGGCGTAGACCCGGAAGGATCGTACACCTATACCGCGACTTCTTCGCCCAATGGCTTATGTACGGCAATGGCAACGTTAAATATCGGATACATATCCCTGCCAGATGCCGGTACGGATACGACCATCACCGTTTGCGAATCGGATCCCCCTTTCCAATTGTTTACAGGCGGGAACCCATCATCCGGTGGAAGTTGGTCTCCGGGCAATGGAACGTTTATACCCGGTACCACGGCATCGGGCACATTCACCTATCAATTTCCGGGTGGGTCTTGCCCCAATCCTTCGGCACAAGTGACGGTACTCGTTGACGATGCCGTAAACGCCGGCAACAACTCTTCGGCTCAGGTATGCGTCAGCGCAGGTATCATCGATTTGGCGAGTTATCTTTCCGGTAACGCCGATTCCAATGGGACTTGGAACAATCTTACTTCAGGAGAAAACAATATTTCCAACCAATTCAATGTGTCGAATTCGGCCGGAGAATCCATCACTTTTGAATACGAATTGACAAATGGCACGTGCAGTGATGCAGCGACGCTGACCGTCAACGTGCATGAAAAGCCCGATGCAGGCCCCAACGTAACCGCTACGCTATGCGGTACGGGCGAATCGTACAGCCTCACAAATATTCTCGACCCAACCGCTGAATCCGGAGATTTCTACAACCCTTCCCACATCTACCTCCCCAGCGGCATCATTAATCTCAATACAGCGAACGCGGGTATATACACGTACGAAGTGTCCAGCCCGTATTGCCCCACAGACATCGCGAACTACACCATTAATATCCAAGAACCGCTCGCCGTTTCCAATCTCACCACCAGCTGCAATGCAGCCCAAACGGATTATACGGTCAGTTTCGAAATCACCGGAGGAGATGGTAATTACACCGTCACCAATCTGTCGGGAACGCTGAACACTTCGGTCAGCCCCGCGGTATTCACCTCTGATGAATTGCCCAGCGGCTCATCGTATTCATACACCGTCAGTGATGGCGGTCCATGTGCCGACATATCCGTAAACAACCAAGCGGGCCCGATTTGCGATTGCCCCGCTTCGGCCTCTTGGGTTGGTGGAAACGTCTCCATCTGTGAAGGCGCCTCCGTTGATCTGGAGCTCAACCTGTCCGGTACGGAACCATTCTACATCGATTATACAGATGGATCGAATCCCATCGTGGATGCCGGTCCTTACTACAATGGTGATATCATCACGGTCTCCCCAACTCAAAACACTACATATACGATCACCGAAGTTGCAGACGCCGACTGTTTCACGGGAGTAAACTCATCCGTGACCGTCTCGGTAGAACCCATGCCCAATGCGGGTCCGAACGTAACCGCTAATTTTTGTGCGGGTGGCACTTTGAATTTGAACAATTTGATCGACGCCAATGCCGATATCCCGGGCATCTTCACGGGGCCGGTGACTGTGACCAACAATACGGTTCCCCAAACCGCTGCATCATCGGGTACTTACACCTATACCGTAGAAGGTACACAATGCCCCGACGATCAGGCGACCTACAACATTACGATTTATGCACCTCTTAGCGTATCGGCTGCCAACGTGTTGTGCAACCAGAGCCAAACCGCCTATACGGTGAGTTTCGAAATCACAGGTGGAGATGGAAACTACACCGTGGCCGGAGGCTCTATATCGGGAAGTAGCCCTGCAGTATTCACCTCGAATGAAATTCCCAACGGCTCGGACTACAGCTATACGGTTTCCGATGGCTCGCCTTGTTCCGATGCAGTCGTTGAAGGTGTGGAGCCCCAATGTGACTGCCCGGCCACCGCCGATATCACCGGCACCACCTCAATATGCTTGGGCGACTGTACGGATTTGATTTTCACTCTTCAGGGAGATGGCCCATTTACGGTTGTTTACGAGAACTCCAACAACCCCACAAACCCGATAACTTTGACGGGAATAAACGATCAGCACGTGGTTACGGTATGTCCCGGCACCACGACCACTTATACGGTGTTGTCCGTGAACGACGCCAACTGTGGTGGTTTTAATACCGGTACACCGGTGACCGTTACCGTAGACCAACCCATCACCGTATCGAGCGTGACGGAAACATGCGATTCGAACAACGAAAATTATACGATCACCTTTACGATAGGTGGTGGTATTCCAAGCTCTTACGTTGTTACTTCCAATGTCTCGGGTATCGGCAACGGCTCGATAAGCGGTGGCGTGTTTACGAGTCCTCTCATCTCTTCCGGCATAGCTTATGACTTTACCGTAAACGACATCGGAGCCTGTGATCCCGTGGAAGTCACCGGAAGTTTCACTTGCGAATGCACATCCAATGCGGGAAGCATTCAACCCGGACTCATAGAGGTATGTGCCGACCAAGACGCCACCGTTGTTCACAACGGAGATGAAGTGCTCGACGGCAACGACAGTTTCCAATTCCTCTTACACGACGGGGATGAAAATACCATCGGCACGGTGCTCTCCACCTCATCAACAGGCAGCTTCTCATATGTAAGTGGTTTGGAATACGGTACTACGTATTACATCACCGCCGTGGCCGGTAACAACAACGGCATGGGCGGAGTCGACATGTCAAATATCTGCACGGTTCAAAGCAACGGTGTACCCGTAATATTCAATGCATTGCCCACCGCCGGCATCTCCGGCGGCGCCACGGTGTGCGAGGGGGTTCCCGTCAATCTCACCATCACTTTTACCGGAGAGGGGCCATTCAGCTTCAACTATGCCATGAACGGTACGGATCAGGGAAACACGGTGAGCTCTGCGGCTACTTATACCCTCACTACGACGACGCCCGGTAATTATACGGTCACCTCGTTAAGCGACAACAATTGCACCGGCACATCCTCGGGCCAAGCTACGGTAACCAATTTCGAAACCCCGACAGCTACACTGGGAGGCAACCCCAATATCTGTGAAGGCAGCGGTGACGGCCCCGAATTAACCTTTACAGGTAGCGCTCCATGGACTGTGATATATACATTCAACGGAGTGGAACAAGACCCTATTTCGACCTCCTTTTCCGGCTATGTAATACCGGCGGATGAAGACGGGCTCTATGAACTCGTGTCGGTCAGCGACAACAATTGCGAAGGAACCACTTCGGGTTCACTTCAAGTTGAAATCATCGATGCGCCGACGGCCACGTTGACCGGTGGAGGCACCGTATGTGATGGGGATGAGGCACCCTTTACCGTGCATGTAACCGGCGACGGTCCCTGGACCGTGCAGTACGCTGTGGATGGCGTTCCGCAGCCCTCGCTGAACATCGGCGAATCTTCGGCTTATTATACTTTCGACTCCCACTTGGGAGGTAATTATACCTTGACTTCGGTGAACGACCAAAATTGCCCGGGTGAGACCATGACGAGCCAAGCATCACTGGTGGTAAACCCCATTCCTTCGGCGGACATTTTGTCAAACCAAGACGAAATTTGTATCGGAGAGCAACTGGACTTAACCTTTGATTTGCAAGGAAACGCGCCTTTCAACCTCACATATGTCCTCGATGGTGATACCGTGACGGTGACAGGTATCGGAACAAACTATTTCCGTACCCTCTTTCCCACCGAGCCGGTATTCGTCGAAGTGATATCGATATCTGATGCATCCAATCCCACGTGCACCAATACCTCAATAAGCTCACGGTTCATTCCCGTGGGTACCCTGCCAAACGCTCCCGTATTGCAAAATGACACGATGTGTGTTGATGATAAATCCGTGCAAATCGGAGTCACACCCGTTGCCGGGCTCAGTTACTCGTGGTATCCCACCTCGAGATTGTCTGATCCGAATGTGGCCAATCCCATATTCCATGCGACGGGATTTTTCCCCGACGTCAAGAATTTCCAATATATCCTTACCGCCAGCAACGGCGATTGTTCTGCACAAGACACCTTGATATTGACGGTAGACCCGGGACCCCGCGCGCGATTCGAATACAGTCCAAAACCCGTTAGGTCGGAAGACACCAAGGTATACTTCCAAAACCTGACGTCGGGCAACGGAGAGCTCATGTACTTCTGGGAATTTGATACGCTCTCGACATCGTCGGCTTTCAACCCCACGTATAAATTTCCAACCGGAATTGCGGCCGATTACAAAGTCACTTTGACCGCAATCGATCTGAGCACGGGGTGTAAAGCCGAATTCACCGATAAAGTCGTCATTCGACCCGAGATGCTCGTGTACATACCAAACGCCTTTACACCTAATGCCGACGGGCTTAACGATCTCTGGGGGCCGGTGATGACCAACATCGATGACAAAGACTATCGATTGACCGTCTATGACCGATTTGGTGAAGTCGTTTTCACGACCAAGGATCCCAAAAAGAAATGGAACGGAAGTTTGCGTGGAGGTGATCATTACGTCCAAGACGGTGTGTATATTTGGGTCATCGAAACGAAGAACCCAATCAGCCTCGAAGACTTTGACTTCAAAGGCAAGGTGACGGTGGTTCGTTAAGCCGTTTTCGTTCGGTCAACTTGTCGTATAATATTTCGTCAAGTTAATATCCAAAACAGCATTATGCGAACCCCCTTATTCATTCTCCTCATTTTTGGATTTGTGCAGATGGTTTCCGCTCAAACCGCAGCGGAAATCAAAAACCTGCGCGAGACTTTTGGACCGGAAAAAGTGAATTGGCTTGTTGAGAACCGACCGGAAAGAGTCGCCTTCATGGCGTATCAAAATAGTCTTGGATATTACGTGGCTGAAGTGCCACCGGAAAAAGAGGTCACGTTCACCGGGCGGGCGGCGGACATCGAATCTTTATACCCTCAATTGCCGCCTGTCACCGATCAGCTTATCGAGTCAGGTCAATGGGGGATGCTCGGATACGACTTGGGTCAATCATCGAATTCCACGTATTATAGCATGGACAATGGAAAGATGCTCGTAGTTTTACCCGAAACCTTGATTCGACGACTGTTTGAACAAAATAAATTGAAATGATGCGCACACACTCTTCTGCTTTCCAAAATATTGTGCTGGGTGCGTTCCTATCGATTGCTGCGCTATTAACATCCGGTAATGCAATGGCTCAATTTTTCATCATTGAAGACGGTGTCACCGACTACACCTGTTCCGGTGCCTTCTTGGACGATGGTGATAACCCGGACACGGGAGTAGCAGCACCATACATCCCCGGCCAGAGTTACACCTACACCATTTGTCCCGATACACCCGGACAAGTCATCCGCATCGATTTTGTAGCCTTTTTGCTCTTTGAAAGCCCCAATGCCAATAACAGCGATTACCTTTCCATATTCGATGGTGACAATACCGGAGCCAATACTCTCGGAAGTTATTCAGGCGGCCAATTACAGGGTCTTCCCGTCACCGCGACGATCAATAACATAACCGGGTGTCTGACCTTCGTGTTCAATTCCAATCCCAACGGCGGAGGAGTCGCTCCGGGATGGCACGGCACGATCTCATGCACCACTCCTTGCGCCACGCCTATTGCCGATTATGAATTCATCGATCCCCTACCACAGGGTGAAGCGAATGCCATCGGTGTATGTTTGGGTCAGCCCATTACGTTCGGGGATGCCGGCTCAACGGCAGGTACGGGATTTAACTTGGAAGAATGGATCTGGAAATTCGATGATGGGACAACCGAAACACTCAATGGCGCCAACGAAATTTCTCACACCTTTGATGAGCCCGGTGAATACTTGGTCAACCTTTCCGTAGTGGACAACAATGGTTGCCAGAGTCTCAATCTCAGTCCGCTGCAAGTACTGGTCAGCACCATTCCGGTATTCAACACCGAATTTGAATCACCCATTTGCCTGGGCAGTCCCGCCCAATTGAGTGGAGAACCCATTCAGAGCATAACGTGGACCGCCTTGCCGCCACAAGTGGTAGCCGGTGAGGTATTCCTGCCTGACGGCGCCGGATTTTCATATACGTCATCCTTGATTTTTGACTTTTTTGAGCCCGGCGCCACTTTGGAAGATTGCAACGATTTGGAAAGTATCACTGCCAACATGGAACATTCGTGGCTTGGTGATTTATCCATCGCAATAGAATGTCCGGACGGAACCAATGTCCTTTTGCTCCCATTTCCAAATGGCGGAAATGGGGTCTACTTGGGCGAAGCCGTCGATCAGGAATCAAATGTACCGGGAACCGGATATGACTATGGATGGTCGCCCACGAGCACCAGTGGTCAAATTGACGATGGCGCCAATACCACTGTGGTGAATTATATAGACAATGCCGGAAATCCAGATAACAATGCAATCGTCAATCCCGGTATCTATGAGAGTTTCGAAGACTTGTGCAATTTAGTGGGCTGCCCGCTCAACGGAGAATGGACGTTTATCATTACCGACAACTGGGCCATAGATAACGGGTACATCTTTTCATGGGGAATCAACTTCAATCCCTCATTGTTTCCCGACGTCACCACTTTCACTCCCATCGTCGGCATGGGTCCGGACAGCACTTACTGGGAAGGTCCGTACATCACCAACACATCGAATAATGGAAACGTGATCGACATCGCACCACCGATCGTCGGAAATTTCGATTATACTTTTTTCGCCACCAACAATTTCGGATGTACTTTCGACACAACGGTCACTGTGGTAGTCATAGATGGGCCTGAAATCACCGCCGGACCTGACCTTGTCGTTTGCAGTGATCCGGTAACTCTGGAAGCCGAAATGACGGGAGAAGAAGGCGTATGCACCGGTGCTACCGGGACTTACACATATTGTTACGAAAACAATACGCCTTTGATCATAACCTACTGCCCGGACTCTCCCAACGACGGGGTGTCCTACATGCAGTTCAACATTGAATCGGGGAATACGGAAAACAACTGGGATTTTTTCTACGTTTATGATGGCGACGATATCACGGCACCATTGATTGCCGGGCCCTTGTCGGGTAATCTATCCGGCATGTCCTTCGGCGCCGGCAACCCCTCGGGATGCATCACTTTTCAAATTGTCCCCGACGGAAGTTTCAGTTGTGGTTCCGGAAGCCAACAGCCCTTGGTCATCAATGTCGATTGTCTTGGCGGCGCCAATTTGATCTGGTCTTGGAGTCCGCCCACGGGTCTCTCCGATCCCAATATCCAAAATCCCACCGCTATGGTCAACCAAGCCACGGTCTACACCGTAACGGCCTATCCGGCAAATTTGCCGGGATGTGTCAAAACCGACCAAGTTCTTGTTTCACCCTCACCTGATGCCGACCCGGGCCTCGACGTCGACACGACATTTTGTTATAATTCCCCTGCCAGCCTGCTTACCGATTACCTCGATGGCACACCGGCACTAGGCGGAGATTGGACCATAACAGCCACGAACACACCATACGAAAGTAACCAAATCAGTCCGATGGAATTTCCCGACGGCGCGACACTCAATTTGACCTATACGGTAACCAACGGCATTTGCACCAACTCTTCAAATCTTAACATTACCATCCTCGGAGTCACCGATCAAACGTGTTGCCAAACCAATGCCAATCCCGGACCCGACGCCATCGCCTGCGCGCTAACCTACCAGCTACAAGCGGCACCCGTCGTAGGTGTAGGAACATGGACCGGCCCGGGAAATGTATCGTTCAGCAATATTCACGATCCGCACGCCATCGTTACCGCCGAATCTCCCGGTGGAGAGATTGTACTCACGTGGACAGACGACAATGGATATCTATGCTCCGTCAGCAACGACATTTCCATCACTTTCGCTGATTCGCTCGAAATTGCCACCGTTACCCAAGATGCCATATGCTTTGATGAATGCAGCGGTACGGCCATCGCCATTGCATCCGGCGGCACCTCTCCGTCCGGCATGTACAGTTTCGAATGGTCCGGAGGTTCTCAAGGCGACATCAACCAACTGCGTGACAGCCTCTGTGCCGGCATATACTCCTTGAAAGTTACCGACAATGTGGGGTGTACCGACTCCATAAACTTTACCATCGGCCAGCCACCTCGCCAAATCATGACCATCGTACATTCCCCTCCCCTCTGCGCTGATTCATGCAACGCACGCGTGATCGTCGATGCACCTGAGGCGGTGGAATATAGTTTTAACAACGGCAAATCGTGGTCTGTGGACAGCGTAGGTTTCAAATGCGCCGGCATCGATACGGTCATCGCGAAAAACATCGACGGATGTAAAATCCGAAAATCTATTGAGATCACCGATCCGCCGCGATATACTGCCGCTTTCAACATCAACCCAAATCCTACGACCATTGAAAACACACGGGTAACTTTTCAAGACGTGTCCAAGCCCGGTCCCATTAAAAAATCGATTTACGATTTTTACGGTGACTACAAAATCGGTAGCGCCTATGAACGTATATCCACCTTCCAATTCCCGCGAGACACGTCCGGCACCTATGCCATTCGGCTCATCTCCCAAAATGTCAATGGGTGTATCGATACCCTTTCTCAGGAATTGGTGATCAAGGACGATCTGCTTTGGTTTATTCCCAACAGCTTCACTC
>CAJDXB010000099.1_pt1 | contig 12954 bp, 22 predicted proteins | sample 7391691 | NCBI WGS metagenome assembly CAJDXB01 (sample SAMEA7055747, study PRJEB34461) | soil metagenome | biome: terrestrial ecosystem; feature: Peninsula; material: soil | place: Antarctica | collected 2016 | reverse complement strand
GAACAAATTGAAGTTCATGCCACAGGATGCCGCCCGCCGTTTGGAAAAGCTCGTGCTTTCGGCCATCTCGAATTGGGAGGCGAAGAACGAAGACAAAAGTGCAGATCAAGAAGAACTGATCATCAAAGAAATTTTCGTGGACAGCGCCAGAATGTTGAAACGGCTGCGACCGGCCCCCCAAGGTCGAGCGCACCGAATTCGCAAACGGTCCAACCACGTGACCATCATTATAGACACCGCCAAATAACATGGGACAAAAAACCAACCCGATAGGAAACAGACTTGGCTTCATCCGCGGCTGGGATTCAAACTGGTACGGCGGAAATGATTACGCCGACAAAATCGGTGAGGACTATAAAATCCGCCGCTACCTCGATGTACGGTTGGCCAAGGCCAGCGTATCGAACGTAATTATCGAGCGCACGTTGAAACTCGTAACGATCACCATCAAAACCGCTCGTCCCGGAGTTATAATCGGACGTGGAGGCCAAGAGGTGGATAAATTGAAGGAGGAGTTGAAAAAGCTCACCGGCAAAGAGGTTCAAATCAATATTTTTGAAATAAAGCGCCCCGAACTTGACGCGCGATTGGTCGCCGACAGCATCGCAGGCCAGATCGAAGGACGTATTTCGTTTCGACGTGCCGTGAAGATGGCCATCGCCTCGACCATGCGTATGGGTGCGGAAGGCATTAAAGTCACAGTGTCGGGCCGATTGAACAACGCCGAGATGGCGCGAACCGAATCATATATGGAAGGGCGCGTTCCCTTGCATACTTTCCGTGCAGATATCGATTACGCTTTGTCTGAAGCCCACACCAAAATGGGACGGACGGGAGTCAAAGTGTGGATTTGCAATGGGGAGGTTTACGGAAAACGCGACCTGTCTCCGGCCATTGAAACCGGCAAGGCCAAAGCACAAGGCGGCCGCCCGGGCGGACCGCGAAAACCACGCGGCGGCGGGGGACGAAGAAATTAAGAACAGCAAGAATTTTCAGCGATGTTACAACCGAAAAGAACGAAGTTCCGGAAAATGCAGAAGGGCCGCATGAAGGGCAATGCCAACCGTGGCACCTCATTGTCCTTTGGATCCTTCGGTATAAAAACGATGGATGAATCCTTTATCACCGCTCGTCAGATCGAGGCTGCACGTATCGCCGTGACTCGTTTTATGAAACGTGAAGGTAAGGTATGGATCCGCATTTTCCCCGATAAGCCCATCACCTCAAAACCTGCCGAAGTACGGATGGGAAAAGGTAAAGGGGCACCGAGTCACTGGGTGGCCCCGGTACGGCCCGGACGCGTTCTGTTTGAATGCGAGGGCGTGCCTCTGGAAACGGCTCGCGAGGCGATGCGTCTGGCGGCCCAAAAGCTGCCCGTACGGACTAAATTCATTGTAAGACGCGACTACGCAGAATAAGACACGACCATGAAACCGGAAGAAATAAGAGACCTCACTGGCGACGAACTCATCGAGAAGATTGAGATCGAAGAAGAAAACTACGCCAAAATGCACCTCAACCATACGGTGGCTGCATTGGAGAATCCGATGCTGCTCCGCGGCAAGCGTCGTTTAATCGCGCGGATGAGAAGCGATTTGCGTCGCAGAGAGATCGCCGAACAAACGGAAAAAGTAGGTAAAAAAGGCAAATAAGCTGAAAGATGGTAGAGAGAAATTTGAGAAAACAACGGATCGGAGTGGTGGCATCCAATAAAATGGATAAGAGCATCACCGTATCGGTTGGGCAAAAAAAGAAACACCCGCTCTATGGCAAGTTCATCAAGAGCGAGACCAAATTCGTCGCACACGACGAAAAGAATGAGTGCAATATCGGAGACACCGTGCGCATCATGGAAACGCGACCGATCAGCAAACGCAAGAACTGGCGGCTCGTTGAGGTATTGGAAAAAGCCAAATAAGTTTAAAGAACACGACAAATGATACAGCAGGAAAGCAGGCTCAAGGTGGCCGACAACAGCGGCGCGAAGGAAGTGCAGTGCATTCGTGTACTCGGCGGCACCGGACGACGCTATGCCTCCATCGGCGACAAGATCGTTATTTCGGTCAAAGACGCGATGGCTTCCGGCAACGTCAAGAAAGGAATGGTGTCCAAAGCTGTGGTCGTGAGAACGCGAAAAGAAGTGCGCCGCCCCGACGGTTCATACATTCGCTTTGACGACAACGCCGTGGTTCTGCTCAACAACGCCGGAGAGCTCAGAGGGACTCGAATTTTCGGTCCCGTGGCGCGAGAGCTGCGCGATAAACAATTTATGCGAATCGTTTCATTGGCCCCCGAGGTACTGTAATGAACGCAAAGCCGGAAATTATGAAAATTCACGTCAGAAAAGGAGATACCGTCCAAGTGATCTCGGGCGAGTACAAAGGCACACAGGGCCGAGTACAGTCCGTAGACCGAGAAACCTACCGCGCCATCGTGGAAGGAGTGCGAATGGTATCGCGACACACCAAACCGGGCACGACCAATCCTCAAGGAGGAATTGTCAAAAAAGAAGCGCCCATCCATATTTCCAATCTTTTGTTGGTTGACCCCAAATCCAAAAAGGGAGATCGGGTGGGATACCGCAAAGACGATAAGGGAAAATCCGTAAGGTATTTCAAGAAATCAGGACTAGAGGTTTAAACCATGTACACGCCCAGATTAAAGAAACAATATAGCGAGGAAATCGCTCCGGCACTCATAAAGGAGTTTGAATACACTTCTCCCATGCAGGTGCCCAAGATCACGAAAATTTGTCTCAGCCAAGGACTCGGAGAGGCCGTGGCCGACAAGAAAATCGTCGATTCCGCAGTGGTCGAGATGACCATTATCGCCGGCCAAAAGGCCGTTCCGACATACTCGAGAAAGGATATTTCGAATTTCAAACTCCGGAAGGGAATGCCCATCGGTGCACGCGTGACATTGCGCGGTGACAAGATGTACGAATTCCTAGACAGGTTGATCTCGGTATCCTTGCCGCGTACGCGCGATTTTCGAGGAGTGAAGGCGACGGGCTTTGACGGGCGTGGCAATTTTACCCTTGGGGTGAGAGAGCAGATCATCTTCCCGGAGATCAACATTGAAAAAGTGAACAACATTAATGGAATGGATATCTCCATCGTCACATCTTCGGACAGCGATGAAGAAGCAAAAGCCCTCTTGCGGGAGTTTGGATTTCCATTTGCCAAAAACTAAGAAACGACATGGCTAAAGAATCAATGAAAGCCCGTGAGCGAAAGCGACAACGCATGGTGGAGAAATACGCCGATAAGCGTCGCGAGCTTAAAGAAGCGGGAGATTGGGAAGGGCTACAGAAACTTCCAAAAAACTCATCGAAAGTGCGACTGCACAATCGATGCCAGATCACCGGTCGTCCGCGTGGATACATGCGACAGTTCGGTTTATCTCGTGTTACTTTTCGCGAATTGGCCCTAGAGGGGAAAATCCCCGGGGTGAAAAAAGCCAGCTGGTAAGAACCCATTCGTTCGAGACAATAAGACTTCGACCATGTATACAGATCCCATAGCAGATTACCTCACCCGCATCAGAAACGGCATCATGGCGCGCAAGCGTGTGGTGGAAATTCCCGCATCCAACATGAAAATCGATTTGACGAAGATCTTGATGGAGCAAGGATACATTCTGACTTATAAAGTGGAAGAGCACCCCGTGCAAAACACGATAAAAATCGCGTTGAAATACCATCCGGTAACCAAGGCTGCGGCCATCAAGAAACTCGAGCGGGCATCGCGTCCGGGATTGCGTTTCTACGCCGGATCCAAAGATCTGCCTCGCGTACTCAATGGACTGGGCATTGCAGTGGTATCCACCTCCAAGGGTGTGATGACCGACAAGCAAGCACGTGCGGAGAACGTTGGCGGAGAGGTTCTTTGCCATATTTATTAAACCGAACCACAACTCGAAAGAGCAGCATAAAACAACGATCATGTCACGAATAGGAAAAGCGCCGGTAACGATTCCGGATGGGGTAACCATCGACATCAAAGGAGGGCAAGTGACCGTAAAGGGCAAGAAGGGAGAATTGACGCAACATGTCGATCCCATCATCACGTGTGGAATGGAAGATGGAGAATTGGTGCTGACCCGCGCCAATGAGGATAAAAAAACGAAATCCCTTCACGGCCTATATCGGTCTTTGATCTACAACATGGTTGAGGGAGTCAGCGAAGGCTATACGCTAAAGCAAGAACTGGTCGGTGTAGGTTACCGGGTGAAATCACAGGGACAGCAGATCGAGTTGTCTTTGGGTTTTTCTCACCCCATCGTATTTGAATTGCCGCAGGAAGTGAAGGTGACCACCGAATCTGCCAAAGGGCAAAACCCACGAATTATTCTCGAATCGCACGACAAACAACTCCTCGGCCAAGTGGCGGCCAAAATCCGTTCGTTCCGCAAACCGGAGCCGTACAAAGGAAAAGGAATTCGTTTCATTGGCGAAGAGGTGAGAAGGAAAGCCGGTAAGGCAGCCGGAAAATAAGATCATATCATGGCGAAGACGAAACTAGACAGAAGAGCGCGAATCAAAAAGAGCATTCGCAAATCGATTTCGGGAACTACCGAAAGACCGAGACTTACCGTATTTCGGAGCAATGTGCATATTTATGCGCAGGTGATCGACGATACTACAGGGCGTACATTGGCACAGGCCGGTTCTAAGAAGACCAAAGAGGCCCAAGGCATTCCACGCATCGAACAAGCACAAATCATCGGTAAAGAGGTGGCAAAAAAGGCCATAGACGCCGGCGTCGAAGAAGTGGTTTTCGATAGAAACGGATACCTCTACCATGGCCGCGTGAAGTCCCTGGCCGACGGAGCCCGTGAAGCCGGATTGAAATTTTAAACAAAGACAAGCAAGTATTAGCAACAATGGCAAAAGCAAATATAAAACGAGTTAAATCCAGTGAAATCGAGCTCAAAGACCGGCTCGTGGCCATCAATCGCGTTACCAAGGTGACCAAAGGTGGACGAACATTCGGATTCTCGGCGATCGTGGTGGTCGGTAACGAAAATGGCGTAGTGGGACACGGATTGGGGAAAGCCAAAGAAGTCACCACGGCCATTGCCAAAGGCATCGATGACGCCAAAAAGAATTTGGTCAAAATACCGATCATCAACGGTACGGTACCTCATGCACAATACGGCAAACACTCCGGAGCGCGAATTTTTCTCAAACCTGCGTCGCATGGTACGGGGGTAATCGCAGGAGGTAGCATGCGAGCTGTGTTGGAAAGCGTAGGGATAAAAGACGTCTTGGCCAAATCACAAGGTTCCGCCAACCCGCACAACGTCGTGAAAGCAACTGTTGATGCACTGACGAAAATGCGAGATGCCAAAGCGGTATCCGAACAGCGCGGCATCCCTATGTCGCGGGTATTTAACGGATAATCTCAAGAAATAATGGCTAAAGAAGTTATCGTCACTCAAATTAGAAGTTCCATCGGCAGGCCCAAAGATCAGAAGGCTACCCTCGAGGCACTCGGTTGTCGAAAGTTGCATCGTTCGGTGGTTAAGACCGAGACGCCGCAAATCAAGGGCATGATCGAAAAGGTGAAACACCTGGTACGTGTCGAATATAAATAACCCGATAAACGCATTGGCAATGAATCTCAGCAATCTAAAACCCGCCAAAGGGTCTGTAAAACACGGAAAGCGCCTCGGAAGAGGCGAGGGATCCGGCAACGGTGATACCGCAGGCCGAGGCCACAAAGGTGCCAAGTCACGAAGTGGTTATAAGCGCAAACGCGGTTTCGAAGGCGGGCAGATGCCTTTGCAACGTCGGGTACCCAAATTTGGCTTCACCAACCCGAACCGAGTGAGCTATAAGGCGATCAACTTGGATGTGATCGAGCGCCTCGCCACCGATAAAAAACTGGATACCTTCGATCTCGAAGTATATCAAGCAAACGGATTGGCATCGAAGAATCACAAGATCAAAATCTTGGGCCGAGGCGAATTGACGGTTAAGGTCAAGGTGTCGGCACACGCATTCTCGGCATCGGCCAAAGAAGCCATTGAAAGCAAAGGCGGGGAAACCGTAGAAATTTAAAGTACCGGCAAGGGAATGAAAAGCTTTATCCAAACCATCAAGAATATCTGGAGTATCGAGGAGTTGCGAAACCGCATCCTTACGACACTGGCATTGCTATTGGTGTTTCGCATCGGATCTTACGTCGTGCTCCCGGGTATCGATTCTCACGCTCTGGCCGCCGCCAACGAAGACGGTGGGGGGCTCGCGGGCCTGCTCAACCTTTTCACGGGTGGCGCCTTCAACAGAGCTTCGATATTCAGCTTGGGCATTATGCCTTACATCTCGGCATCCATCATCATGCAGTTGATGGGCATCGCGGTGCCTTCGATTCAAAAGATGCAGAAGGAAGGCGAGAGCGGACGAAAAAAAATAAACCAATACACCCGGTTTCTCACGATCATCATCACGGGCTTTCAAGCCCCGGGATACATCGCAGCTTCGGTTCCCGTTGAGGCGCGCATGTTCGACACCCCTTTTTGGTGGATGACCGTAGTGATCATTTTGACCGCAGGTACGCTGTTCGTAATGTGGCTCGGGGAAAGAATTACCGACCGAGGCGTCGGCAACGGTATTTCGTTGTTGATCATGATCGGGATCATCGCCGGCTTGCCCGGTGCCTTCTTTCAGGAAGTGATCGCAGCCACGGGGCCGGAAGGAAACGGATTGGTGATGCTCCTGATTGAGCTTGTGGCCTTGCTCGTTGTCATTGCGGCAACGGTAGCTTTGGTGCAGGCCGTTCGACGTGTTCCCATCCAGTTTGCCAAAAGACAAATGGGCACACGCGAATACAGCCAAGGCGCTCGACAGTATATTCCTTTGAAGGTCAACAGTGCAGGGGTAATGCCGATCATATTTGCCCAGGCCATCATGTTTGTGCCATTGTATATTGCACAATATTCAGGAGCGGAGTCGGGATTTGTTGTAGAATTGTCTAACTTTGCCGGCCTTTGGTACAACGTGATATTCTTTATTATGGTAGTGGCTTTCACGTATTTCTATACTGCCATCACCGTAAATCCGAATCAAATGGCCGATGACCTGAAGCGAAATGGCGGTTTTATCCCCGGGGTAAAGCCCGGTCGGTCGACCTCTGATTTCCTCGATACGGTTTTGTCGCGCATTACATTGCCCGGCGCCATATTCTTGGGGATCATCGCCATTCTACCCGTATTTGCCATGCAAGCGGGTATTAAGCAGGCATTTGCCATTTTCTTCGGAGGAACGTCATTGTTGATCATGGTAGGGGTCGTATTGGATACCCTACAACAAATTGAAAGCTATTTGCTCATGCGTCATTACGACGGGTTGATGAAAACCGGCAAACTCGCCGGTCGTACCTCGACTTTCGGAATGGCAGGTTAAATGAGCCCAACGAACTAATTATCCGGAGAGGAGAAGATACAATATGGCGAAACAGCCTTCCATCGAACAAGACGGCACCATCGTAGAGGCATTGTCCAATGCGATGTTTAAAGTGGAACTTGAAAACGGTCACGTCATCGTCGCTCACATTTCGGGCAAGATGCGCATGCACTACATCAAGATCCTGCCGGGCGATAAGGTAAAGGTTGAAATGTCACCATATGATCTCACCAAAGGAAGAATCACCTTCAGATACAAATAAGACCTGAGATGAAAACAAAAGCGAGCATAAAGAAACGTTCGGCGGATTGTAAAATCGTACGCCGCAAAGGGCGCTTGTATGTCATCAACAAGAAGACCCCGAAGTTTAAGCAACGACAAGGATAAGCAGGAAACAAGAAGATTATGGCGAGAATAGCCGGTATAGACCTACCAAAAAACAAACGAGGAGTCATCGGACTCACCTACATATACGGAATTGGACGTTCACGCGCTTCCGAAATTTTGGCTGAGGCCGGAGTAAGCGAAGACAAGAAGGTGCAGGAATGGGACGACGACGAATTGTCGAACATCCGTCGAGTGCTCAACGAAACCTTTAAGGTGGAAGGAGCGCTGCGTTCGGAAATCCAGACCAACATCAAGCGATTGATGGACATCGGTAGCTACCGAGGTGTACGACACCGATCGGGACTGCCGTTGCGCGGACAGCGGACCAAAAACAACAGCCGTACCCGGAAAGGTAAACGGAAAACCGTTGCCGGCAAGAAAAAGGCCGTCAAGTAATCCTCGTCGATCGAATAAATATGGCCAAGACCAAGACCAAAAAGAAACGGAATATTAAAGTGGATGCAGTTGGTGAAGCGCATATTCAAGCGTCTTTCAACAACATCATCATCTCACTAACCAACGCTGACGGACAAGTGATCAGTTGGTCGTCGGCAGGGAAGCAAGGCTTTCGGGGCTCGAAGAAGAACACTCCATACGCCGCGCAAGTCGCTGCCGAGGAATGTGCCAACGTTGCACGAGAAGCAGGCCTGCGAAAAGTGAAGGTTTACGTAAAAGGCCCCGGGTCGGGACGCGAATCGGCCATCCGGTCAATTCATAACGCCGGCATAGAGGTCATGGAGATCGTAGACGTTACGCCCATGCCCCACAACGGTTGCCGACCCCCGAAACGACGTCGCGTATAATGCGCCGACGAGAGCGAAAAGAATTTAAACAATAGTCGAGAAGACCAAACCACTCCAAACGAAATGGCACGATACAGAGGCCCGAAATCCAAAAAAGCACGCAAGTTCCGAGAACCGATTTTCGGACCGGACAAAGCATTGGAACGCAAAAACTATCCTCCGGGAATGCACGGTCCCGGGCGTCGTCGCTCCAAGCAGTCGGAATACTCCATCCAGTTGAACGAAAAGCAAAAAGCCAAGTACACCTATGGCATTCTCGAACGACAGTTCGCGAAAATGTTCGACACCGCTTCACGGAGAATGGGAATTACCGGTGAGCTGCTTTTGCAACTTTGCGAAGCGCGCCTCGACAATACGATATTTCGAATGGGAGTTTCTCCTACAAGACAAGGAGCCCGACAATTGGTGAGCCATAGACATATAGAAGTCAATGGTCGCGTGGTGAACATACCATCTTACACGCTTCGCCCGGGAGATCAAGTGGCCGTGCGTGAGCGCTCCAAATCCCTCGAAGTGATCACCAACTCTCTCTCCATGTCCGGTCGCAAGAAGTTCGATTGGCTGGAATTTGATCGCAGCACCCTCCAAGGGGTGTTTATGCAGAACCCGATGCGGGAGCAAATTCCCGAAAACATCAACGAGCAGCTCATCGTCGAGCTCTACTCGAAATAAGACAACGCTTTAACGCTTTAAGGAAAATTTTCATGGCTATATTAGAATTTCAACGACCGGACAAGGTCGTTATGATCGAGTCAGATAACCTACAAGGGAAATTTGAATTTCGACCTTTGGAGCCCGGCTATGGCATCACTATTGGAAATGCCCTCCGCCGCATCCTCCTTTCCTCTCTCGAAGGTTTCGCCGTTACTTCGGTGAAAATCGAAGGGGTAGACCACGAGTTTTCCGCAATGGACGGCGTGGTGGAGGATGTTACCGAAATCGTATTGAACCTCAAACAAGTGCGTTTGAAGCAACAAATCGACGGTACGGACTCTGAGAAGGTGACCATATCTTTCAAAGGCAGTGATAAATTCACCGCCGGAGACATCGGCAAGCACACCACCGCTTTCCAAGTCCTCAATCCCGATTTGGTGATTTGCAAGCTCGAAAAGTCCACTACCCTGGAAATTGAGCTCAACATCGGCAAAGGCCGCGGATACCGTCCTTCGGATGAAAACAAAACCGCAAATCCACCGCTGGGGACCATCTTCATAGACTCCATCTTTACCCCCATTCGAAAAGTGAATTACACCATCGAAAACTACCGGGTAGAGCAAAAAACGGACTACGAGAAGCTGATCATGGACCTCGAGACCGACGGCAGCATCAACCCCAAGGATGCTTTGCGTGAAGCCTCGAAAATATTGATCCAGCACTTTATGCTCTTCTCCGATGAGAAGATCACCCTCGACGCTGAAGAGAAAACCGATTCCGATGAGTTCGACGAGACCTCACTGCACATGCGCCAATTGCTCAAAACGAAATTGGTCGACATGGACTTGAGCGTACGAGCACTGAACTGTCTCAAAGCGGCGGATATCGAATCGCTTGGCGATCTGGTATCATACAACAAAAACGATTTGTTGAAATTCCGCAACTTCGGCAAGAAGTCATTGACAGAACTCGAGGATTTGATCGAAGCCAAAGGCCTCACTTTTGGCATGAGTGTATCGAAATATAAACTCGACAAAGAATAATAATCTCCGGCAACGGCTGCAAAGCCGATAAACCGCCTTACTGATATCACCATGAGACACGGGAAAAAATTCAACGCGCTAGGTAGAAAAACCGCACACCGCGGCGCCATGTTGAGCAATATGGCTACATCGCTGATCGTGCATAAGCGCATCACAACCACCGTGGCCAAGGCCAAAGCCCTACGCGTATTTGTCGAGCCGGTATTGACCCGTTCCAAAACGGACTCAACACACAACCGACGTGAAGCATTCAAGCATCTGCGTGATAAAGATGCCGTGGCCCAACTGTTTAGTGACGTAGGCCCCAAAATCGCCGACCGACCCGGAGGATACGTTCGAATCATAAAACTCGGCACGCGAATGGGTGACGCCGCGGATATGGCAATGATCGAACTGGTCGACTTTAACGAGACCATGCTCAGCGCCAAAAAACCGAAAACGCGTCGCAGCCGACGCGGTGGAGGCAAGAAAAGTGATGAGCCTACCACGCAGACAACGGATGAAACGGCAGCAACCGAAGAAAAATCCAAACCCGCAGCGGTGAAGAAAACCGAAAGTGAAGAAAAACCGGAGGAAAAGGCCGAACAGGAAGCGCCGCGAACCGATGTGAACCCGGAAGACACAACCGCCGCTCAACAAGCCAAGGCGACTCAAGACGAAGAGTCTAAAAATGAGGGCCAAAAGGCGCGTGAAACGGAAGCCGATGAGGCGGCCAAACGCGCCAAAGCGCGAGGCCAAAAGAAAGGGTGAGGCAATCTGAATGATCAAAGCGGTTTGCACACCGACCACTACCGAACTAAAAGGGATAATGTACATTTGCATTATCCCTTTTTTTGAACCCTTATCCAAACATGAGTCAACCTTCCAATAAACCGGCCGTACTTCTGCTAGCCGATGGAACTTCTTTTAGCGGAAAGGCCGTGGGCGCCGTCGGTACGGCTACCGGCGAGATTGCCTTCAATACCGCCATGACGGGATACCAGGAAGTTTTTACGGACCCTTCGTATCACGGACAAATCTTGGTGATGGCCGCAGCACATATCGGAAACTATGGCGTGCACGAGGACGAAATCGAGTCGGACAAAATCCATATTGCCGGACTGGTCACCAAGAATTTTTCATCCGTCTACAGCCGCGTGGGAGCTTCGGGATCCCTCCACGAATATTTTGAACGCGACGGCATACCCGGCATCTCCGGAGTCGACACGAGAGCTTTGATTCGCCACATCCGAAGCAAAGGCGCCATGAACGCCATCATCTCCACTGAAACCACCGACCTCGATGTATTGAAAAATCAGTTGAGCGAAGTGCCGAGCATGGAAGGTCTGGAGCTGTCCTCTAAAGTAACCTGCCGAGAACCTTATGAAGTTGGTGATCCCGCATCGGAATACCGCGTTGCTGTTCTCGATTTCGGCACCAAGCGGGGAGTCTTGCGCTGCTTGACCGATCGAGGTTGTTTCGTCAAAGTATTTCCCATGGATACCACGGTGGAAACCATGGAGGCTTGGAATCCCGACGGATACTTGTTGTCCAACGGCCCCGGTGATCCATCGGTCATGAAGTCTTCCATCGAATTGGTCAAACAACTCACCGTACTCGACAAACCGCTTTTTGGTATTTGCCTAGGCCACCAACTCATAGCCTTGAGCCAAGGCGTCTCGACGGTAAAGATGTTCAATGGCCACCGAGGCGTGAACCACCCCGTGATAAACCTCGGCACCGGCCGTGGGGAGATCACCTCTCAAAACCACGGTTTCACCGTCGATCGCGAATCAGCGGAGAAGAATCAAGGCATCGAAATCACCCATGAAAACATCAATGACCATTCAATCGCCGGCATACAATTAAAAGACAAATCGGTGTTTTCGGTGCAATACCACCCCGAAGCTTCTGCCGGCCCCCACGATTCGCGGTACCTGTTCGATCAATTCGTCGAAACTCTAAAGTCTGCCCAAACCTCATTTGCAAATTCCAACCAACAACGATCATGACCCATATTGCGAAAATCATCGCGCGGGAGATTCTCGATTCCCGCGGCAATCCCACCATCGAAGTCGACGTAATAACCCGAAACGGAGTGTTGGGCCGCGCGGCGGTTCCATCCGGCGCCTCCACCGGCAAGCACGAAGCGGTTGAACTCCGCGACGACGAAGCCAACCGGTACGATGGCAAAGGGGTGACCCGTGCAGTACACAACGTCAACGAGATATTGAACAAAGAACTCAATGGCGCATACATCTTCGAACAGGAGTTGATCGACCGCGCCATGATAGCCATCGACGGCACCGAAAACAAGAGCGTACTCGGCGCCAACGCTATCCTCGGCGTGTCTTTGGCCGTGGCCAAGGCAGCCGCACAAGAGTCCGGCCAGCAACTATACCGATACGTGGGCGGAGTCAACGCACACACCCTGCCCATCCCGATGATGAACATCATAAACGGGGGCTCCCACGCAGACAACACCGTAGACGTACAAGAATTTTTGATCATGCCCACCGGTGCGGATAGTTTTTCCGAGGCGCTGCGGATGGGCGTCGAAATCTTCCACCATCTCAAAGGGGTTTTGAAAGGCAAAAAACTCTCGACCAATGTCGGCGACGAAGGCGGTTTCGCCCCCGACCTCAAGAGCAACGAAGAAGCGCTCGAAGTCATCATGCAG
>CAJDXB010000049.1_pt2 | contig 13091 bp, 10 predicted proteins | sample 7391691 | NCBI WGS metagenome assembly CAJDXB01 (sample SAMEA7055747, study PRJEB34461) | soil metagenome | biome: terrestrial ecosystem; feature: Peninsula; material: soil | place: Antarctica | collected 2016 | reverse complement strand
CTCGACTCAAAACCGGGTGAGGTACGCGCCAACGCTTACGATTTGGTAATCAATGGCTCTGAAATCGGAGGAGGCTCTATCCGCATCCACGACCGCTCGATGCAAGACAAGGTGTTCGGCCTATTGGGATTCACTCCGGAAGAAGCGCAAAAGCAGTTTGGATTTCTGATGGAGGCATTCGAATACGGCGCACCCCCACACGGTGGCATAGCCTATGGCCTCGACCGACTCTGCGCCGTAATGGGCGGATCGGAATCCATTCGTGACTATATCGCCTTTCCAAAAAACAACGCGGGAAGGGACGTAATGATGGATGCCCCGGCGCCGATCTCGTCGGAACAACTCAAAGAACTCGGGCTCAGCGTGACGGAAAGCGACGACGACTGATCTACGAAATACTCAGAGATAGACCTAGTGAGTGCCGATGCGATCTGCGTGAGGGCGGACGCCGGCATCCTCGCTCTGTGAGACGGTTGCGGAGCGCGGCGTGAAGGCAGCGACCTTAGAAGCTCGCCTTCATCTCTTGCGCACCGCCCGGTTCGAAGAGGGAGATACAGGCGGTAGACCGACCCGGCGGGTTAATGGGAAATTTGACATTTCCAAGACGTCCCCATTTACCGGTAACCATCGACCATTAATTTAGCCGGGGCACGCCCAAAATCAACCCAAGAAATCGAAAAGCATTACCGCCACCGATACCTCAAAACGAATTGAATGTTTTCACCTACGAACACGCGATCGGCGGAAAATACAAATGCCGGCATATATCCGGCTCCAACCACAATGGGGAATTTGGGAATCTCGTAGCTCACGGTACCGGACAATACCAAACCGGGGTTTAGATAAACCGGTTGATGTGCATTTGATTCCCCCACGTAATTCGCACGGTCATAGAGGCCCAATTGGACTCCCGCTCCTCCATCCGCTATAAAACCTGTTTCGCCGATCGGTATTTGCCGGGCGAGAACAAAACTCGTGACCACGCCTCCCCAACGCGGCCCCATGATGCCTTCCCACATCCATCCGGATGCGTAGGTACATTTATGCGAAAGACCCCCACCCCATCCGAGGCGGAGGCCTGTTTCGCATGAAATCTCCTGTGCGGTCGCGACGGCAACAATGCCGATACACATCAATACGCACAGCAGGTATTTTCTCACGGGTGAATCTTTAATGTGCCGCTAATGTGCCGCCCGAATTATGAGTGAGCCTATCTTATAAAGTGCCGCGTTCTTCTTGTTCGCGTTCGATGGCCTCAAAAAGCGCCTTGAAGTTGCCTTTTCCAAAGCTCTGTGCACCTTTGCGTTGGATAATCTCAAAAAACATGGTCGGTCTGTCGAGCACCGGCTTGGTAAAAAGCTGAAGCAAGTAGCCTTCGTCGTCGCGGTCGATCAGGATGCCGAGCTCTTTCAGCGGCTCCAAATCTTCGTCGATCTCTCCCACACGGTCCAACACCGTTTCATAATAGCTCGCCGGAACCCGCAAAAACTCCACGCCCCGTGAGCGGAGAGTCTTCACCGTTTCGATGATGTTGTCCGTTGACACGGCGATGTGCTGCACACCTGCATCGTAGTAAAAATCGATGAATTCCTCGATCTGCGATTTCTTCTTGCCTTTGGCCGGCTCATTGATCGGAAATTTGATGCGGCCGTTGCCATTGCTCATCACCTTGCTCATCAGAGCGGTATACTCCGTACTGATATCATTGTCATCAAAGGACATCAATTGTGCAAAGCCCATGACCTTTGCATAAAAATCCACCCATTTATTCATTTCACCCCAGTTGACGTTACCCACTATGTGGTCGATATACTTCAAGCCGGTCGGCTCGGGGTTGTATTCACTTTTCCACTCGCGAAAACCGGGCAGAAATACGCCGTTGTAATTTTTTCGCTCCACGAAGATGTGAATCGTTTCACCGTAAGTGTGAATACCCGATCGGATGACATGCCCGTTTTGATCTTCATCTCGCGTGGGCTTCATGAAGCTGCGCGCCCCGCGTTTGGTGGTTTCCTCCCATGCCTTGGTCGCGTCGTCCACCCATAGGGCGATGACTTTCACGCCGTCCCCATGTTTCTTGATGTGTTCATTGATGGGACTGTCCGGCTTCAAAGGTGAAGTGAGCACCAAACGGATTTTATCCTGCTGGACCATATAGCTCGCCCGGTCTCTTTGGCCTGTTTCCAGTCCTGAATATGCAACGGATTGAAAGCCGTAAGCCGTTTTATAATAATGTGCGGCCTGCTTGGCATTGCCGACATAAAGTTCTACGTAGTCCGTACCATTGATAGGGAGAAAATCCTCCGCTTCGGGAACGATTTTTTTCAAATTCAAAGGTTCATGTGCAGTTGATTCCATAATCTTCGCGTGATGATTTTTAATGTTATTGAATGTCTTCAAAGGTACGAAATATGACATGGTTCACATTTTCAACAGTAAAAGATGCTCCTGACAAAGCTGAGTATGATGCAGTATTATTCAAGGCAAAAATGATGGGAAGTTTCTTGTCTCTGGGCGTGCCCCCGACATACTCCTTCCTCCTTCTCAACCTTACTCACCTTCACAACCTTCGCAACCTTCTCCACCTTTCTCCCGTCGGGGTCGGTCTACCACCTGTATCTTTTTTCGCCCCGGCCGGGGGCGTATGGCGCGCAAGGAGCTTCCGCCGGTCGCTCTTGCACACCACGCCTCCCAAGCCGATGCGAAAAAAGGATGTCGGTGTCCGCCCTCACGCAGACTACCTCAAGAAACAAAAACCCTTCTCGAAATAAACCAATCACAGCCGACACGATGGCAACAAAGACGGTTTGGGTTTAAAAAACCAAAAATGTGCCTTTTTTATACCGGGAAGCCCATGACAACTTTACTTTTCCCGATCTCCAAGGCCGTGATACCAAAAGATCACTTTCAATTTTCTTCCCCGGCCCTACATTCTTGCACGGCTTAATAAATCCTTTATCTTTGCTCACATAAACTCAAAAACTCATTTTATAATGAAAAGACTTTACCTCTTATTGGTTGGGGCCACGTTTATGTTGTCCCCGATTTTCAGCTATGGTCAAGATCCTTGCACACCGCACTTACAGGTGAGCAACGGTTACGAAAATGGTCTGTTCATGGAAGCCGGCGGGCAGAATCTCGCCGATGACTTTCAGATTTCGACCAACACCACCAACTTCAGCGCAAGCCAGATGGTTTTGAACGTCATGTCCCAAGGTGGACTTAATAGCGTCGACGTTATCTTCTATGAGGATAATAACGGTGCGCCCGGAGCTGTTTATGATGATGGAATGGCGGGGTTGGTCCCCACCTCTCAGGACATCATAGGAGACGCGTTTGGATTTGACGTGCACGAAGTTGTTCTCGACTTTCCCGCCGCCGTCGAGTTCCCCGGCACGGGATCAAGCGTCGTTACCTACTGGGTACAGCTTATCGCTTACCCTACCAATGCCGCTTCACAAGTGGCCTGGGAATCGCGTACCACCGGAGTAATAGGAAATTACTATTTCTTCGACAATGAAAACACGTCTGGTTGGACCCAAGGCGATGGAGACCTTGTATACTCCATGTCCGGAGAGTGCACTTACGTGGAAGGATGTCTGACTCCCTCAGACTTCATCGCTTCAGATGTTACCACGAGCTCTGCGGTTATCTCTTGGACTCAAGAAGGTGGCGCTTCCGAATGGGTCGTGGAATATGGCCCTGCCGGATTCACCCAAGGTGATGGCACTGAAGGCACCTTTGGGTCGCCTGAAATCACTATTTCCAATTTGGAAAGCATGACCTCGTATGATGTTTATGTTAAAGCGGTTTGTGATATCGACGATGAAAGCCTATGGGCAGGCCCATTTACTTTCTCTACGACTGACACCTACTGCACCACCCCGGTTTCCAACATTGAGCCCATCACACATGTGGTATTTGCGGGTATCGACAACACCACTTCCGCAAACGCGGGTGATGTTAATGCCAACGAATATTACTTGGACCAACAAGCACTCGTCGAAAAAGGCGAAACCTATCCCATTACATTGGAAGGTAACTCCGACGGCCCTTACACCAATAACTTCACGGTTTTCATCGACTGGAACCAGGATGGTGAATTCAACAATACCGACGAGCGTTATGAGATCGGTACCATCACAGGCTCAACGGGTACGGATGGCCAACAAGCCATCGGCAACATTGAAGTGCCCGGAAGTGCAGCGACCGGTACCACACGCATGCGCGTTCATAAAAAATATAACGGTTATCCTACCGGAGTGTGTGCGAGCGTGACCTTTGGACAAACTCACGACTATACGGTAGCCGTAGAAGCCGCCGGCGGTTGTACCCCACACCTCCAAGTGAGCAACGGTTTTGAAAATGGATCATTCATGCAAGCGGGTGGCCAATTGGTCGCCAACGATTTCAACGTGTCCGAAAACACCACGATGTTTACCGCGGACAACTTGACGGCAAACCTCATGTCAATGGGCGGCATCGCCAGCGTTGATCTCTATTTTTTCAGCGACGATAACGGAGCGCCGGGTGCAGATTATGACGCTCCCATTATGGGATTGGTTCCCACTTCTCAAGCCATCATCGGTGAAGCCTTCGGTTTCGACGTCCACGAAGTGGTTATGGATTTTACCGCTGTTGACTTTCCCGGTACAGGTACGGAAGCCGTTACCTACTGGGTTCAGATCGTAGCGACTCCCACGGTCGACGAAACTCAAGTTGCCTGGGAAACTACAACTGTAGGCATCATTGGAAATCGGATGTACTTTGATAATGACAACACGACCGAATGGACAGAAGGAACTGCCGACGGGGTGTTTTCAATCTCAGGAGAATGTACCTTCAATGAAGGCTGCTTCGACCCTACCGATATCTTGGTTTCAAACATCACTTCGTCTTCTGCCGATTTGGCTTGGGTACAAGATGGTATGGTAGACCATTGGATCGTTGAATACGGTGACGCCGGATTCGTGGTTGGCGAAGGAACCACCATCACCACCTACACTCCTTCCGCCACCATTCCAGGTTTGGAATCCATGATGGATTATGACGCATATATCAAAGCGGTTTGTGATGATGAGGGCAACGAAACTGCATGGATAGGACCCACGACTTTCACCACCCAGGATATCTATTGTGAGATATCTTTCAACGGGGATATTGAACCCATCACAAACGTGGAGTTTGCGGGTATCGAAAATGCATCTTCGGCCGTGGTCAACGGAAGTCCCGGACAAGAATTCTTCCTCGACATGATTGCAACCGTTGATAGGGGAGAAACATATCCCATCGCTTTGGAAGGAAATACCAACGGTCCTTACGCCAATTCGTTCACGGTCTTCATTGACTGGAACCAAGACGGAGTATTCAACAACGACGAGGAACGATACGAGATCGGCCTTATCGATGAATCCGATGGTGAAGACGGTCAACAAGCCATCGGTGATATCGAAGTGCCGGGCACTGCACACCTTGGAAAGACGCGCATGAGAGTCATTAAGATGTACTCTTTCGGCGAAGAATATCCCGATGATGCATGTGCTGATGTAACCTTCGGTCAAACGGAAGATTATTCGGTTATGGTTGAGCAAGGTGATTTTGCCGGCGTAGACTGTACCCCACACAGCCAAGTGAGCAATGGTTACGAAAACGGACTCTTCATGGAAGCCGGTGGTCAGAACCTGGCCGATGACTTCCAAGTTTCCTCCAACACCACGCTCTTTGAAGCAAACCAAATGACGCTCAACGCATTGTCACAAGGTGGCATTGCCAGCTTTGATGTTATCTTCTATGCAGACGACAACGGACAACCCGGCGAAGTATACGGAACGGGTTTTGCCGGATTGGCACCAACGTCGCAAAACATCATAGGATCTGCTTTTGGATACGACGTTCACAAAGTCGTTCTCGATTTCCCGACTGATGTTGAGTTTTTGGGTACGGGAACGAGTGAAGTGACTTATTGGATCCAATTGATAGCCACCCCCACAGCGGCCGGCACCCAAGTAGCTTGGGAGTCAACAACCGTAGGTGTAATTGGAAACTTTTATAACTGGAGCCCTGCCGACACCCCCGGTTGGAACGTAGGCGACGGCGACTTGGTGTTCTCGATCTCCGGGCAGTGTACCGGAATTGAAGGATGCTTTGGCCCCACCAACTTGACGGCTTCCAACATCACCACCTCTTCTGCGGATATCTCTTGGACACAAGACGACGATGCCGGCGACTGGGTAGTAGAATATGGTTTGGAAGGATTTACACAAGGTGAAGGCACGGAAATCAATACCACTTCACCTGAGACTCCCATCGACGATTTGGAAAGTGCAACGTTCTACGATGTATATGTCAAAGCCGTTTGCGGTGAAGGCGACGAAAGTGCCTGGATAGGACCACTTACGTTTATGACCTTGGACTTTTATTGCTCTGTTGTAGTTTCCAACAGCGTAGAACCGATCACGTATGTGCAATTTGCGGGCATCACCAATTCGTCTTCAGCAGACCCGTCCTCACCGGGTCATGAATTCTTCTTGGATCATGTGGCGGAAGTAACTACGGGAGAATCGTACGATATCGCAGTTGAAGGGTACACCGGTGGTAACTTTACCACCATTGTCACGGTCTTTATCGACTGGGATCAAGATGGTGAGTTCAACAACACCGACGAGCGATTTGAAATCGGAGAAATCACGAACTCCACCGGTCAGGATGGTCAACAAGCCACTGCAACCATTAACGTACCATCCGGTATTTCATTGGGAACCACTCGCATGAGAGTGATGAAGCAGTATTTCGAAGCCGTCGCTAATGCCTGTGGACCTATCTCATGGGGACAAGCTGAGGATTATACGGTTGAAGTAGGACCGGAATCAGTGGTGGACTTTGACAAGTATGCCTTCGCATACGGACCAAACCCCACGGCTCAAACCATCAATCTGTCTTCGGATGTATTGATCGAGAGCGTGTCTTTCTACAACGTGTTGGGACAAAAAGTGATGACGGAGAAAATCAACTCCACCTCACCCAGCCTCAATATTGCCACACTCCAAAACGGTGCTTACTTCATGGAAGTAACCATTTCCGGAGAGCGCAAAACGTTCAAAATCATAAAACAATAATCAAATTCCGAATATTCGGTACTGATTACCTTAAAGAAAAGCCGCCCGGAAACGGGCGGCTTTTTCTTTGGTCAATAATTCATCAAACGGAAGGAACAACACTTTACTCAACATCTTTCCATCCGTGAATACGTGAGGGACGGAAGCGGCATCCCTTCCGCTCCGGCGGCAAGAGCCCGTGGATGGGCGAGAGCGACCTTGCGAAGCTCCTCGCGCATCTTACGGACTCTCGCCGCCGAAGTGGAAGGATATAGCGGACGCCCCGACCCCGACATGCAAGGCCGATATTTCGATGTGATGAAAACCGGAATTTGAAAATCAAAATCTCAACAGGCAAGATTAAACGAGGGGGCACGCCCATAAAAATCAAAACGCTTCGATTTCCGTCAATTCACCATGCACTTCGAGATCTTCAGTGTCGACATATCGAAGTGGCTTGCGGAGCCCACATAAATCGCAGCCGCTCGCGTCTCCGCATGTGGGGATACATAAGAAGATCAACCAAGAAATAGTGAACACACTCGTGGGGATGCGAGCGGCTGTATGGTTGAGCCAATTGCATCCCTTTGACTTTATGAACTGAGATGGTGCTGTCCGAGAAGCATCCTTTCCGGATCATAAAATCCAAGAGCAATGCTTGCGAGTCGTCTGAAAACGCAGTTTACCGAAGGGCAGATACAATGACACTTTCCGGAATAAAAACGCAAGGATTTTTTCCGGACACAAGGTGACGAAAACGGATTTTGGCAGCGCCAAATGAGTATTTCGTCAACGCAGTAGCCGGGAAAAGGACAAGTTAGCAACCGAAAAGGGTTGTTGTTCTGCCCTCAAATGAGTGTTTCAGACGGCTTGCGTAACGCAGCTCTTGCGCTTTGTGGACGGACAGTATTTATTCAAGCCAAGACTTCCAGTAATCCGGATCCGATATCTCCACCGCTTGCTTGGTGATTTTCAATGGACGGAAAGTGTCGATCATCACGGCGAGTTCACCGGTCTCTTTCTTGCCGATGCTGCGCTCGGCCGCGCCCGGGTGTGGGCCGTGGACGAGGCCCGCGGGATGCAAAGTGACGTATCCTTTCTCAATGTGGTTTCGACTCATGAAATCACCGTCGACGTAGTAGAGCACTTCGTCGCTATCGATGTTGCTGTGGTTGTATGGAGCGGGAATGGCATCGGGGTGGTAGTCGTATAGGCGCGGGCAGAAAGAACAAATCACCATGTTGTGCGCCTCGAAGGTTTGATGAATTGGGGGCGGCTGGTGGATGCGGCCCGTGATCGGCTCAAAATCGTGGATCGAGAATGCGTAGGGATAATTGTATCCGTCCCAACCGACCACATCGAACGGGTGGGTGGCATACGTGTAATCGTACAACCGATCCTGCTTGCGGATTTTCATCAGGAAATCGCCGGTTTCGTCGTGGGTTTGCAAATCAGCCGGACGGCGGATGTCACGCTCGCAAAAAGGAGAGTGCTCCAGCAACTGACCGAATTCATTGCGGTACCTTTTGGGGGTGTATACCGGGCTGTTGACTTGAACCACCAAAAGTCTATTGTCCTTCGAATTGAACTCCATTTGGTAAATCATGCCTCGGGGAACGACGAGGTAATCGCCGTATGAGAATTTGAGATTGCCCAACATCGACTTGAGGGTACCTGAACCGCGGTGAATGAATATGACTTCGTCACAGTCGGCATTTTTGTAAAAATAGTCTGAGGTAGACTTGCGTGGAGCTGCGAGTTCAATCTTTACATCGTCATTGACCAACACGGGCACGCGACTTTCGAGGTAATCGTCGGTGGGTTTGACTTCGAAACCTTTAAGGAGGATCGATGAGAGGTTTTTGTCGACCGCTATTTCCGGTGTGACATCCACAGAATCACCCATAGCCTTGAGCTGCGTGGGTCGGTGAACGTGATAAATGAGTGAAGCGGTTCCGCTAAAACCTTCGGTGCCGAAGAGTTGTTCATAATACAGACCGCCGTCGGGCTTTTTAAATACGGTGTGTCGCTTGTGGGGTATCTCTCCGAGTTGATGATAAATGGGCATGGTTTCTTAATTGCTTGTGTGGATTACAAATATACGAATCGATGCCGGTAGAAATAAAAAACAATCGTGACAGTTTAATCATCGGCGGGGATAATGTAGTGAGTTTGTCCACAAAAAATCCCGATGTATCCCTCAATCGCGTTCTCACCGGGAACAGGGTCAATTCCGTACATTTGCGGCGCTCAAAAAAAGAACAAATATGGCATCACGAATTATGGTTATGGGAGCTGCCGGACAGATCGGCACCGAGTTGGTACTCACTCTTCGCGAAGCATACGGCGCCGACAGGGTAATCGCAGCTGACATTCGCGACAAACCCACTGATGCATTGGCCGACGGACCATACGAGAAGATGGATGTCTTGGACGGCGATGGGCTATTGGCGCTGATTAAAAAATATGAGGTCACCGAGGTGTACCACTTGGCGGCATTGCTGTCGGCCACGGCGGAGAAAAACCCCGCTTGGGGATGGGAGCTCAACATGAACGGTCTTTCCAACGTCCTGGACTTGGCGCGAGATGGCCACATCAAACGCATATTTTGGCCGAGCTCCATCGCCGTTTTCGGGCCAAATACCCCCAAGGACTTTACGCCGCAACGTACCATCATGGAGCCGACGACGGTTTATGGAATTTCGAAGGTGGCCGGGGAGAGCTGGTGTGAGTATTATCATCGCCGCTACGGCGTCGATGTTCGCAGCGTGCGTTTTCCGGGAATCATCGGATATAAAAGTGCGCCGGGAGGCGGCACCACCGACTATGCGGTACACATATTTTATGAGGCACTGAAAAACAAAACGTATGAAAGTTTCATCGGCGAAGATGTTGCGCTGCCTATGATGTATATGCCCGACGCGGTGAAAGCGGTCACCGATATCATGGCGGCCCCATCGGAAAGTATAGCGATACGCACGGCATACAACATCACCGGAATGTCTTTTACCCCAAAGATGATCGCCGATGCCATCCGAGCCTATATTCCCGATTTTACCATTACCTACAATCCGGATTACCGGGACGGAATCGCAAGGAGTTGGCCCTCCACTCTTGACGATCGCCACGCTCGGCTTGACTGGGGTTGGGAGCCGCACTTCAACCTCGATGATCTTGTGGTGGACATGCTTGAGCATTTGGAAAACAAGCCCCTTTCTTGAAGATTCTTCCTTGTTCGGTAAGTTCATCAACTGACGTACGCTCGTTCAGTTATCTTCTGTGCCCATTATCAAATGTTCGACTTGCGATCTTCTTCGGAAAGGCATAGAAGATAAGTGTATCGAGATATCCCCTCTATCATTTCGACCTAAGCCACTCATTTCCGACACCGATAACCTAAAGCACATTCTAAGGACTTCTCATTGGTCCCCTCTGTGCAGGCAGAGGGAAACATAGGCACCGGTCAGTTCCACACCAAGTATTTAACCGAGGCATTAAGCCTCACCCAAAAATCCGATAGAAACCGGAAACATTAGATGTGCGAAATCGTAGGTTACGCATATATTTATGTATCATGCGTTTCGATAAAGATTTAAAAAGGGCGGCAGCTACCGGCCTGTCATTGCTTTGTGGGCTGATGCTTTGGGCCCAGGAGCCGAGTGATTCCCGTCCGTTGAACGAAATTGATGGAAATGGGCTGAGGCAGGGATATTGGGAAATCACCGGTGCAATCAGTGGGGAGGATGGGTACCGCAACGACCGGATCGTAGAAGAAGGTATATACGAAGACAACAAGCGCAGCGGTTTGTGGCGAAAATTTTACCCAAGCGGTAACGTCCGCAGCGAAATTACCTATGCCAACGGCTTCCCGCGTGGACCTTATCGAATTTATTATCCTTCGGGTACTGTGGAAGAGGAAGGCGATTGGCAAGGCATGAAAAACGTTAATGCCTTCAAGAGGTATCACGACAACGGTACAATCGCACAGGATTTTCACTTCAATTCGAAGGGGAGGCGAGACGGAACACAGCGGTATTATTTCCCTTCAGGCCATCATCAACTCACCGTGGACGTCGAGAATGGTCTGTCGAATGGACTCTATCAAACTTATTATGCAGACGGAAGCATCAAAGAGCAGAAGCAAATCATATCCGGGCGCGTAGACCCGTCGAGCATCGTACACTACGCGGCCACAAATGGACAACTTGCGTCGGAGACCGGCCCGAAATTGCCGGCCGGTGAAATATTAACGGAAACCAACCCGGCACAAACGGCATCATCAGCCCCTCTTGAAGCAACATCGAAAAACCAACAAGTGGTGGGAAGATTTGAAGATACGGGGAGCGGTAAACTATACAACCATAACAATCAAGTAACTCAAGAAGGCGAATTTCGAGAAGGCCGGTTGTGGAATGGAAAATGGCATCGTTACGACCGCGAGGGTAAGTTGAGTAAAACCGAAGTGTATATCAAGGAGTGGACGGGCACCGACTATAGGTCGTCATCGCCCTCCAGCTCCTCATAAAGCTTCTTGTCCTTGTCGCTGAGTGTAGTCTTCTTGGAGGGTTTTTGGTTTTCGTTTTTCGTTCTGGCTCCCTTCTTATCGGCACCCATTCCCTTTGATTCCGGTGAGCCCTCTTCCCCGCCCCACTCAACATCGAATTTTGTCGTTTGGCTTTTTGGCTGTTCCTTTACTCCGGTCAGCGTAGAATCCGATTTGAACAACCCAAACTCCGTTTTGAGGATATTTTTGATCTCCTTTTTTTCAGTTTGGAGATTTTCCCGACGGTTGTCGCGGGCGGCATCTTTGTCAATGGCAAACTCCGGGGTCTCCGTGGTGCCGTACATCCGCATAAACAAGCGCAGTCCGGTGCCATCGTCCATGACATACCCGAATTCATTTTCTCCTTTTTTGCCCGTTCGCAGCAATTCGCTCAAACGGAAGTTCAGCGAATAGTCGATCGTGTTATCAAATCCATGCTTGCCCATCACATCGAGAGTCAAAGCCGAATTGCCTAGTTTCATCTCGGGGATGGTTACCGTTCGGTCTGCGATCACGATGCTGTTTTTCAAGTCGTCAAATGAAACGACTTGGAGGTTTTTTTCCAGGGCATCCACTCGTATCAATGCATTCCATAAACCATTGTTTCGAATGAACTCGGCAATTTGTTGCAGCGATTCAATGTTTTTGAGCTTTCCATTTACAACCGATAAGTCCGCCTGGGCTTTCACCGTGCCGAGATCGACGTTTAGATCGCTGCCGAAATCCGAGTTGAAATCGATGTCGAGATCGGCGAGACCGGAAATATTCTCAGCCTTAATGACGGATTGTCCGAAGTTTTCAAAGGCCATAAAAACACGATCGATCTCCAAGTGAACAGCTGAAGCCGTAGCTTGGACACGAAATTCCCGTCCCACTTCGCTGACCATCAACGAGGCATTCACCTTGCCGGAGGCCAATTCAAAAGACACCGGGCTCAGGCTGAGGACGCCATTTTTGTAATAGGCTTTGCCCGTGACATTTCGACCGGAAAATTTTCGAAAATCTATTTCGTCGACTGCCACGGTCAGGTTGAAAGACACATCCCTTGGCAATGCAAAATGGTAAGAGGTATCTCGGGTCGATTCCTCGCTGTTCCAGAGTTCGTTCAGGTCGAGCCGCGGAGCTCGAAAATCGGCTGCGATATGCAGTTTTTGCCCGCTTTCACTCAGATAAGGCAGGGCATTTCCAATACTCCCCTCGATTTCGAAAGGGCTGCCATTGATAATCCCCCCGGCGTTTTTCACAGCGATCGCGTTATCCCTGAGTTCGATGTCCCCGTTGATGTCGTCCAATCGCTCGGACCTTCCCTCGGCCTTAAAACCACCGTCGATCACCCTCATGGAGCCGCTGAAGTCGATACCTCTCAGCAGTTTTAGTTTGTCGTCATCACCGTGACCACGCGACAAATGGCCCGTGAGGTGCCCGTCGAGCTTCACCCGTCCATCGAGAACCTC
>CAJDXB010000080.1_pt1 | contig 13128 bp, 11 predicted proteins | sample 7391691 | NCBI WGS metagenome assembly CAJDXB01 (sample SAMEA7055747, study PRJEB34461) | soil metagenome | biome: terrestrial ecosystem; feature: Peninsula; material: soil | place: Antarctica | collected 2016 | reverse complement strand
TGAAAAGATAAAGGCGGTAGGCCGACCACGGCCCGCCCGCAGGGGCCGGGGACACGCCCAAAAAAATCCGGGACTTGGAAAAATAAAACCGGTCTGCCCGCATTAATTTTCGGGGAAGAGATAAGGATTTGCCGCTGTGGTAATATATTTAACGGCTCCTTCAACAATCTTCAAATCAAGCTTTTGCCGCTTTCCTACCACTTCACCGTCAACTTGCAACAAGCGCGGCCGGTCGAATCTCACGTGGGCTTCGGAAACCGATAAAGTGCGTTTGTGCTCACCCGTGGCGAAAACATCGCTGAGCGCGGAAAGACCGGTCTTGATGGCCTGCCCTGTCGTCATCTCCAAGATCATGTCGATCTCAAATTTTCCGTCAAATGGGTTGCCCACGGTATTGATGGGTACGCCCGTGCCGAATTTTCGACCGTTGGCAAACGCGACCATCACCGCTTCGATGTCCAAGGTTTCGTCCGGGGTCTCAATATGCACTTTAAAGGGCTGTAAGTCAGATAATGCGTCGAGAAGATATTTGCCGTAAACTGCCAATCCCCGCGCCTCGTCTTTTTCAAATGCCTGCACGATATTGGCGTTGATGCCAACGTCGGCGATATGGAGACAATATCGATCGTCATTGATCCGGATCAAATCGAGGTCGGCGTAATACCGCGATTGAAGAATGTCCTTTAAAGCTTGATTGCAGTCTTTGGGCACGCCAAGTTCTCGGGCCATTCCATTGGCTGATCCACAGGGAACTATGCCGACGGGTATTTCGGTGTGCATGGCTGCTTCGGCCACGAGTGCGAAGGTGCCATCACCTCCATAAACGGCGATTTTTTCGGGAGATTCCTTCTCGATTTTGGCCCGCAATTTTGACGCGTCGTCTTCGCCGGTGGTTTGGTACATGGCCACCAGGTATCCATACTGCCGGCATATTTTGCGGGCCTGCTTGAGCAACTCCTCTTTTTCAAGATCCCCGGAGATGGGATTGTTGACTATCAATAACTTCACTTACCAGTAGATTAATTTGAGTTTCAATCTCCGAAAATTTGGAATAACAATATACGCCCAAATCGGACTGCGGAATATCCCACGGGATGATTTCATTATTTTTTCCATGCCCCAGGCCTGTTTTGCGAATGAACACTGCGCGGATGTTGTTCGGGTATTTTTCGGTTATTTTTTTAAATACGTGCGGATCGCTCTGCGAGTCATCTCCGAAAAGTATGAATTTAGCTTGATCGAAACGCTCCAAAATTCTTTCGATCCGGTCGGTTTTGTAATCCACTCGGGTCCGTTCTTTCAACACGTCGCGCCAATGCTGGAAGGGGCGGAGATAAATGGTGCCGATGGGCAGATCGTGGTATTGCAGAAAATTGGAAATGATTGAGAACAAGTTCATTTCGCTGGCAGATACGTATATGAATGGATACCCCACGCCATCCAATAAGCGGTAGGCTTGCTCGGTTTCTTCCACAAAATTTCGCTTGGCGGTTTGGCGAAAAAGCATCAACCACAACTTTGAAAAAAACTTACTCGACTTGGATACCAAAATCGTGTCGTCGATATCGGATATCACTATGGTTGGGGAGGTGGAATAATCAAAGTGGGTGGGGTAGCTGTGCATTACGGGAATCGGTTCTCCACTGGCGGCAATGGTGAAACGCGGATTGTCCATTTCCACTCGATGGGTTTCGATTTCAAAGCTGCCACGTCGATCCGTTTGGGCTTCGAACCGATCTTCTCCATCGGTCAAGATCAGGCGGCCTTTGTAGGACTTGAGAAAATAAGTGCGAATGGTTTTTATGAGAACATCCCACCACGAACCATCGGGCTCAAGTGGTTTTGTGCCCTTTCTGAGCACTGCGCCCGTGACCAGCCAACCCCGCTCGGTCTTCAGGTATTGCAGTTTCCAAATGCATGGACGCGCATTGTGATGATGTCGACGTTTTGCGATGTGATTTTCCAAGATTTCGGCAATACAACCCGATGGGCTTTGTCAATGTTCATTTCATGGGAACTTCTACTTGGATGCCGTCCCAGGCAAAAATCAAAATCGGTGGTTCGGAAGCGATGTCGATGTTGAACTGTTCGCGGATGTGTACCGTTAGGAATACTTGCGCAGTGTGCACGAGCACATCCTTATCGGGGTCGCGGGCCGGACGACCTTTCGTGTAGACTCCCCAGAAGTACTCGCCTCGGTTGAAAATCACTTGCCATTTACCTCTGTTGGGAATGGTCCATAACGTGTACTTGCCCGCCGGAAGTTTTTCTCCTCCGATAGTCAAATCGGTTCCGGTTCGGAAGGTGGTGGCTTCATTGGCGCCGGTTCGCCACACCTCGCCGTAAGGAACCAAGCCGCCAAAAATTTCGCGGTTCTTTTTGAAGGGTCGGCTGTAGTTCACTTCGATGTCATAACCGTCTTTGGTATAGGTGACATGACCTTCGGGGCTGTGCGATTTCGTTTCCCTAATCATATAAATAAACAGCAGTACGGACACGGCGAGAAGTACGGCCAAAGAAATTCCGAACCATTTCAGAAATTTACGCATATTACGGGTGTTTAAATCGCGAGAAGGTTCAAAGATACAAGGATTCCGCGCTACTCGAAGGGTATGTGAGTATTGCGAAAACGATCAGGATTAAGTATGTGAATATGTTATATTTTTGATTGGAAATTATTTCATTGAGCTGAAAATATCGAAACAGGATCAAAATTTAACTCCATTTGATTGGTAGCTATGGAAATGCGAGTGTATATCGACGCTGAGAAAGAAATCATTGTTCAGGCCTTTTACGGTGACTTGACCATCGAGAAGGGGAAAGTCGCCATGGGTCTCTTGTGGAAGCACCCGAAATACTCCCGCGATTTTCGTGGTATCGTCGATGCCCGAAATAGCCGAATATTATTAAGCCCCAAGGAATTATACGAAATGGTAACGATGTTGAAAGAAAAACTTGCGGATATCAAGATCAGCGTGAAGAGGGCTCTGATGGTCAATGAACCGATGGCCGCAGCCATAGGTTCCATCTATGCAGATAAGATGAAGGATTTTCATTCCGCAGAAGTATTTGTATCGGATTCCGCTGCTTTGAGATACCTTGAAGTCGATTATCCCATTTTTGAAAAATTGGATTCCGACGAAGCGATGATATTTGATATTTAAGAACGCTCAATTTTCTCGGACGGCCAAAACCTCCAACAATTCCTTGCCGACTTCTTCTATCGCCGCTTGTGACTTCATGTCGCAAGTCCAGATGACGTGTACTTTCCAGCCTATCTTTTCCAGTTCATCCCGATGTCTCATATCGCGGGCACGATTGCCGAGGAGTTTTTCTTTCCACCACTCGCTGCGCGTTTCGGGTATCGTGAAGTAACGACACCCTTTGTGCGCGTGCCAAAAACATCCGTGGACGAATACAACCATTCGGTATTTGGGCAAAACAATATCGGGACGGCCCGGCAGCAGAGTGCCTCGAAATTTACCGTGAAGATTGAATCTATAATCCCGGCGATGCAAGAAACTCCGCACCACCATTTCGGGTTTGGTGTTCTTGCCCTTGATGCGGCTCATTACATAGGATCGTACGGCGGGTTCGAAAACGTCGGCCATGATTCAAAGTTAATCATTGGCAGATAAAAGGAGAATCCATTTTAAGTTTTCGGATACAAAAACGGGTGCCGAACCCGGCACCCGTTTTTAAAAGGATTTATTCTCGAATGGACACTTATTCAACCATGAGTTTACGTGTATTCAGCACATTGCCGATTTGAACGCTTACCAAGTATATTCCTTGAGACAGGTTGGCGGTGGGCAATTCGATGTCGNNNNAATGCGCCTTGTACCGATCCGTAATTACGCGCTGCCACGAGGCGACCTGTTCCATCGACAATGCGAACCGTCACTTCAGCACGATCTACGATGTCGAGTGTCAAGGTAGTCGTTGATGATGTGGGGTTGGGGTAGAGTTTTATCGATGCATCCGGGCCGGAAGGACTTTCGATTCCCGTCACGATTGTTCCATCTTGAAAACCGTTATCGATTGCTTCGTCAATGGATGAATGTGATGCGTTGTCTGCAACACCGGAAGCATTCATGACGAAAGCTACGATATGCATATTATCGATATTCCACATGGGATCGCCACTGGCATTGGTTGGGATGGTGAAAGTGAAATTGTGCACGAATTCATCTCCCGCACTTGCCGAAGTTCCATAGGCATTGGCTTGTCCGCTGTACGAGGGGCTGAGTGCACGTGCCACGTCATTGTATACCATGGAGGCCGCAGGCACGGTAACGGGCAGGTTTTCATATCCACCCATTGGGCCGTTTCCGCCTCCGGCGTATGCGTTGGCTTGTGCATATCCACTTGTGGTGCCGGTGACGTGGTTCTCGGTCAAAACGCAAACGAGTTTATAATTGCCGGACACATCTAGTTGTATATCGGAAGTGACTGACACCTTGAGAGTGTGGTTGACTACGTCGTACTCTGCGCCGTTTTCCAACCAAACTTTGGGGGCCATGGTGATTCGATTAATAAAAGATTGCTCAAAGCCGGATGGGTCGATCAATACGGTGCGGTCCACCAACCCACCGGGGTAAGACTGGCCGATGGTCTGGGAAAAGTAATTGTCATATGCGGCAACCGCCATGGGGTCACCATTATGCACGGCAATGCCGGCCCAGTAACCCGGATAAAATTCAGCCATGTGCTCCATGGCCACGGCACCGCGCGGGCACCATGCGCACCAAGTGCCGGTGCCTTCCTCGCCGAGCACCATTTTGCCTACAGCAGGTGAGGTGGCGTTAATATCCAACACGAATTCATCATCGCTTGGGTCGTCATCGGTACCCTCTCCATTTACGTCGGTGATGGTTGCAATGAGCTGAGTTGTCCCCGATTCCAAGGTTATGTCCGTGCCGAGCGCAAAAGTGGCGATGCTCAAGCTGCTCAAAGTCATCCCTGAAAAAGTTTCCGAAAAAGAATCGTCGCCGTATTCCACCGATACCTCAACAGAATTGATCACATCGACTCCGAGGTTTCGAATGCTTATGGAAGGGGTGCGTGTTTGACCCACCAATCCATTGATGGGAGCAATGCCAACCAGACCGGCGTTCAGATCGGGCAATACAAACTCTCCGATGGTATAGCTCACATCGTCGATCCAGTATTCGGCAACGCCATTGCCGCCTCCCGACGAGGGATTCGCGGCAAATATATCTACAGCGGAGACTTCGTTGACGGTATTGGCAAAACTGCCTTGTGATACTCCATCAATCAAAATTTCCCATGTATTGGTGTTGAAATCTATGTCGAATTCGAGATTAAACCATTGACCGGTGGGGTAGGTGGATGTGAAAAACAACTGGTCCGTATTCGCCATTAAAATGGTGCCATTCTGCAAAAGAAATACTTCCAAGGTCCATGTGATGCCGGGAGTCGGCTCCTTTTGGAAATTGAAATACGCGCCTTTTCCGCTTTGAACATACATGTTCATTGAATAATTCAATGTTCCGGTGTTGAGGTTTGTACCGATCGGCAGGATGACGTCGGAAGGCCCCCCATCCGAGTTGGCCGCAAGGAAATGAATGGATTGTGATCCGCTCGATGCCATGTCGTCAACGACATAGACGTCTTCAGCTCCTCCATCTGCATTGCTCCAAGTTGTCCAGTCCGGAGATTGCGGGCCGAGGTACTGCCCGGCGGTGTAGGACTCAAAATCGTCCGTAAAGTCGGGCTGTGCCCAAAGACCTACGGAAACGGTTAAAGCCATGAGAATGAGTAGAGATTTTTTCATAATTGAAAGGTTTTTGAGGTGTGAGACTATGCTAAAGTACTACTCAGATGAGGTAATCTCGAAATAATCGGGAAATACTTTATGAGAAAAGTTCTTGATTTAGTATTCCATCCCTGGATATGAGGGTCTTAGAGATGTGTCCCCAAATTTCGAAGACCTGATTTAGGTACTGCCAAAAGAGGCCAAGAAGACTATCAAAAGAAATAACTTACTGTATCCTAATAAGTCAGTGTATTCTACAGATGGTAAGAAATCGATTGTGCATTCAACTGCGTCGAGACAATGTCCCCGCCAAAAGACCGGTGCGAATGAGGGTATGGCTCCGATTGTCGGAACCAAAACGCCGGTTGAAAGCCCCAATGGATTCGATGTCCGAACCGCAAAAATCAAAACCGTGGATGTTGGGAGAGTGCGCGCGGATCATCTCGGAAATCAAAAGATAGTTTGCGTTGGATTTCAAACCGGTGACATCGGCAAAAATGAAGTTTAGGTAAAGTACTTCCCGATGGTATGTCACCAAGGCGGAGGAATGTACGTGATCGCCGTCACGAACGAACCACAGTTCGCCGAATTCATTTTGCAATGCTCCTTTGGCGAAACGTTCCATGGCGGCTGTTTGACGGTGGAACTTTGGAATTTTATCTGCTGCCACTGAGTTTCTTGCAAGGTTCATAAACTCCTCAACATCGTCGCTTCGGTATGCCGCCAGGCCCGTTTTCGTCGCTTTTCGAATGATGTTGCGACACGAGGCATTAAATGCATTTTTCCAAACTTCTTCAAAGTCATTGTCTCCAATATCGAGGTATTGCGATACGGGATGGCTTACATGAAACGCGCCACGCAACTCGTCCATCGTCAACTCCCCATTGATGAGGATATCGACATAGAGGTATTTCTTCCGAATGATTTTGAACACTTGACGCCAATCCTCGTCTGATGGAGTTTTGGAGGAATAAAGGTCTATTCTCGCCAATCCCGGCGCACGGTATAGGTAGGTCAGTCCGAACTTTGAACCTTCGATGAGTGGAAAAACATATTCATAATCCCCTCGAACCAAGCCGTGCCAACGTTGGGCCGCCAAATCGAGAAATGCGGATTTTCCGAATATGGATCCATTGGGAGCAGATTCTACGCAGGCATCCCACGCGTCCCTATCGATATGTTTTCGCTTGATGACGCGGTACATGAGCAACCGAACCGGGCTTTAATTTGAACGGGGTTGAAAAATTAAGGACAAAGATAGACGGATGGGAACTACTATTCCGTCAATGGCAATTTCTTAAGGCATCAATCCGGTTTGTATAGCAGTTCGTTGTTGTCGAAGTCGTACAGTGTCAATCTGCGCAAATCGAAATACGCCGTCCAAAAATCCCGGAGTGAACGGATGTATGACCGCTGAGCGCCGTCCTTTTCGGTCAAGGCGATGTTGAGGTTCGTGATGTCCACCTTTCCGGTGAGGTACCGGTTTTGTGCCACTTCATATCGCTTTTGTGCCACTTCGTTTGATTTTTTGGCTATTTTCACTTGGATTCGCAACACTTCAAATTGCCTCACCAAAGTCATGATTTCTTGTTCGAAGTTTCGGACGTCCTGATCGATCACGTAATCGGTGAGCTCCTTGTTGGCCAAAGCAGTTTCCATGCGGGCCTTGTTTCTTCCCCAGTCGAGGATGGGTACCGCCAAACCGATGTCGAAACGCTGTTGATCATTCGTATTGGAATACGCATCCGAGAAATCTTCCGCCGCCGTATTCAAGCCATAAGACGCCACGATATTCGCTTGAAAACGTTGCGACCGAGCGTTGGCAATTTGCCGCTCCGCTTCAATCCTTCTCCGCTCAAAAGCCACATAATCGGCGCGATTGAGTTTGGCGTACGTCAAAGCTTCTTCCATTGGAATGGTAAAGTCGGGAATGTTATCGGGGAGGATCAAGTCCAAGCTGTCGGCGTCTATGGCGAGATAAGCACGAATCGCCTGGCCGGCATTTCGCAGATCGAGCCGGGCTTGGGTGACATCCTGTTGAGAACGCAGCAATTGCAATTCCACCTGCAGAAGCTTGTCTTCTGAAGTGGTTCCGATATTAAATCGCCCTTGTTCTATCTTGTAGATTGTGTCGTTGTTTTGCAAGTTGAAACTCGCTATGCGGTGGTTTATTTGCGCATCGAGGTAATTGAAGAAATAATTGACCGACTGACGGGAAATGAATTCCATCTCCTCTACGTATCCCCGTCGAGACTCTTCGTACCGCAAGGGTTCCGTTTTTCGGTCCCAGCGCAATTTATTGAACCCGAAAAGGGGTTGTTGCAATTCGACATTGAAAACGGTGGTGTTGTACCGCGTCAAATCATAGTTGAGGTCAGAAAAATAATTGAGGTTGGAGTTGAGCGAGATATTGCCGCCCGTCCACATTATGGGTTGGTTGAGGCCGAGGCTTAATCGAGAGTTTAACTGTTCGCGGTCTTGGTATACGATGGTACCGTCATCCAGTCGATTGGTCAAATAATCGCGATTGTATCCCGGCAAGTTACCGCCCAGCACCATTTGTGGGTTGTAGTTCGATCGGTAGAGCCGGTATTCCCAATATTTATTTTTGCGTCGCGTTTCGGCTTGCTTCGATGCCGGTGATTGGTTCCGCGACAAGACGATGGCTTCCACGAGAGACATCGTCCGCACATTTTCCGGTGTTTGACCGCTTGCTGCGGAAAACAAAAAAGGAAAGGCGATTGTCAATAACAGGATACGGTTATTCATACCTCAAAGAATTGATGGGGTTCTGTCTCGCGGCGCGGCGCGCCGGAGTAATGCCGAAAATCAAACCTACCGCAGCCGCCACACCAAAAGAGATGACGATCGACGACAGACTGACCACCGTTTTGATGTCCGCGAGCTCCGCGACCAAATAGGCCATCAACACACCGAGCACCACGCCGATGATGCCGCCCGATATGCTGATCAAAACCGATTCGAACATGAATTGATTGACGATGTCGCTTTTCTTGGCGCCAAGAGCCATCCGCAATCCGATTTCCTTGATACGCTCGAGCACCGAGGCGAGCATGATGTTCATGATACCGATGCCGCCGACCAAAAGCGAAATTCCCGCTATCGCTCCCAAGACGTAATTGAACAGCTCATTGCTGCGCTTTTGTTGTTTGAGGAGCAGTTCCGGTATCGCCACTTGAAAGTCGACCACGCCGTAATGCCGACGTGTCAACAAACGCGATATCACGTCCGACACCGGTTGCAGCAGTTCGGTCTCAGACACTTGCACCACCAACCTATCGAGTTGATTGGTGTTTTCCACTGCCGTCTCTTCACCGCTGTTAGATAAGGCATTTGCCATACGTATCGATGCTTCAGTGATCTTCGCCCGATCTTTGTACCTGATCAGCATCGTCTCCAGAGGTACATACACATCCATATTGTAATCACGAATACCCAGATTGCTCTCGCTTTGTTCACTGATCAGCCGCGGTTCCATCACGCCGATGACCTCGAGCCATCTCGGCCCTACTTTAATGGTTTTGCCCACCGGGTTGGTGGTGGGAAAAAATCGATTTTTGATGGATTTTCCGATGATGCAAACGGATGCTCCCGACTGAAGTTGAGATTGATTGAACCCACGTCCACGCTCCAGTTCGAAATTGAAAATGTCAAAATACGCCGGTTCCACGCCCACCAATTTGGCCGATCGCCGCAGTCCACCGTGAATGATGTAAGTGTCCATCACCACCTCGGGACTGATGTTTCGCAACTCGGGAATCACTTCTTTGATCGCCGAAACGTCTTGCATCGTAAGGCCTGGAGTGAACTTTTCCTTCTCGCCCGCCAAACGGCGTTCGGAACTTACTTTCTCTTCCTTTTGGTGGATGACCGGCTCGATGACGATATTGTTTACTCCCACCAATTTCATCTGCTCATTGAGCTCTTGCTGCGTTCCCGTCCCGATGGCGAGCATGGCTATTACCGCCGCCACCCCAAAGATGATCCCCAAAGCGGTGAGCAAACTTCGAGTGCGGTTGTTGATCAGGGCTTCGAGCGCAATGATGAAATTGGCTTTGAGGCGTTCATTCATGCATTCAAGGAGTTTGAATCAATTCCAACAATGAGTCGGGATCCATCTTTTCGATGGGCACTTTTTTCGCGTGATCCTCCGGCGCTTTTTCTTCCTCTTCATCGGTGGGATTGCGTTTGCCTTTCATTTCCGGAATCAAAGACACGGCGCTGTTATCCATCCCCGAAATTCGATTGAGGTAGACTAGGTCACCGGCTTGAAGCCCTGCCTCGATGATGACCGAATTGCGGTTGATCGGTCCCACCATCACCTCCTGTTTTGAGGTTGACAGCCCGGACTTTTTAAACACGTATGTGATCGAATCATCTTGCGTGAACAGCGCCTCGAGCGGTACGTAAACCACGCCCTCATAAAGCGACGTAATGATTCGGTTGCTCGTAGTCATCGAAGGACGCAACAAATCGTCCTTTTCGTTGATTTCAATATTTACCTGAAATATTTTCGCGTCGCTGTTTGGTCTTTGTTCACCGACGTTGGCCACCTTAATTACGCGTCCGGTGAATCGCTTCTCCGGAAAAGCGTCCAAACCGATTTCCACCGGCTGGCCCGGCATTACTCGGCGTATGTCCACTTCATTCACATAGGTCTGCGAGATCATCGTGCTGAGATCAGGTAGGGTGGCCACCACCGGATCCCATGCGCTGATCTGTGAACCTTGCGCCACCGGAGTCCCGTCATAGTTCTTCTTGTAGATCAACATACCGTCTTCGGGCGCCGTGATCGTAAAGGAATCCAGCAGCTCCTGCATCCCTTGGAGGTTACGCATTTCCTTTTCGCGGTTCAACGCCACCACCCGCATTTTCGCGATATTCTGTTCCCGTTTTATCTTGTAGTTCTCTCTTGCTTGGTCCAAACTTCGGATGGCTTTTGCCAGATCTATCTCAGCTTGACGCACCGTCGCGGGAGGCTCGTATTGGCTTTGGTCCAGCACGAGTTGCCGCTCGTCCACCCCGTACGAAAGGTTGACCAGTTCATCACGCGATTTGCGCATTTCCAATGTTGTATCGAGCTTTGTCTGAATGTATTGCGACTCTATTTTCTCCAGATCGAGCTGTGAGTCCTTGATTTTATTCGTCAGTTCCGAAGGGTCGATCGCCGCCACGAAATCACCTTTTTTCACCAAAGTGCCCTCGTCGATGATATCCTGAATCGTCATGTTGAAAATGCGGAAATTGCGCGTGCCCCGCGGACCGAGTATCTGCACCGAGTTTTTCGCTTCCAGTTCTCCCGTAGTCGTGATGTCCACGACAAATTCACCCTCCTTCACCGATACGACGATGCCTTCCGCGCGGCCGTCGGAACCCGGCGCAAATACCCACGCTAAAATCAATACGACGAGGCCCAAAACTATCCAAACAATGTGCTTTCTTTTCATGTCCGATCTTTCGGTAGGCGAATATATACCCATTTTTTCGGCGACGGGATTGCACCTGAGGTCTCGCCGGTTAATGAATGTTAATCAACGCGGTTCTCAAGGGGTTTATTTGGGCGTGCCCCTCGACTTAACTCGGTGTTGCCAATGAACTGTCGGACAGCGATCAACCCAAACCATTTGGAATTGCTCTCGAGTGGCCGGGTCGGTCTACTGCCTGTATCTCCCTCTGCGAGCGGAGCGGGCCGTGGCCCGGGGACGAGCTTCTTCGCGGTGCACTGAGGCTCTCGAAGTGTCGCTGTCCCCGGGCCACGGCCCACAATCCGCTCGCAGAGGGAGGATGTCGGCATCCGCCCTCACGCAGATCGCCTCTCGGTCTCCATTGCCGTCGAAAATCGAGGCATTCCGCACTTCATTTTTCACTTCCGAAATTCAAAAATCATTCCGCAAACATTATTATGATACATTGATGCATAGTTGATTACGACCCGAAAATAGTTTTGGCGTAGAGTTTGTTATTTTTTTGTTAAAATAAAGTCCATGTATCGTCTCAACCCTCTTCTCTTATTGCTTTTCATCGGCATGACTTCATGCACCACTTATAATTACGTCCGCCTGGACAGCGACTTGCCTCAAAAAGCTGAAGGAGAACAATACTATTATGACAGTGAAGACATCTTCATCGCCTACGATTTCAACGGAGACGCAATGCCGATATTCCTCTATATGGAAAACACCGGCAATCGCGACGTTTACCTCGATTTGAGCCGATCCATGTTTTTGGAAAACGATCAAATCGTCAAAGATTTGATGATCGAAGAAAAGACCACCACCATTGGCGTGGATCCTTACTACGGCTCATGGGTGGAATACGGCACACGGCAGCGAAGCAAAGAGGTGGTGTTGATTCCACCCGGGAAAATCCTAAAACTCAAGTACCAACCCTACCTCGTGTCTTTTGATAATGCGCGGAAGCAGACCGGCACGCAGCGGCTCATAAAGTCTCCGGAGTCGGGCGCATATATGAGCTACAAAGAGACGCAATCTCCACCTTCCCGTAGTTTCGAAATCCGATTGGTATTTGCCAATGACCGAGATTTTAGAGACGAATGGATTATCGCTTCGCATTTCGATGCCGACCGAATGTTTTATACGGAAGCACCCCCCAATGCATTTGTCGGCGGCAAAAATGCCAACATGTTTTATACATCCCAAACGAAGGGAACCGGAGTGTTCGGGGCTATACTTGGAGGCTTATTGCTGGTGCTGTTTTTTGCAACGGTAGCGGACTAGTAATTAACAGTCTATATCTCAGTTACTTACTTTAAAACAGAATTGATGCATCGTCTCAACCCACTTTTCTTGCTACTATTCATCGGCATGACTTCATGCACCACCTATCAATACGTTCGCCTGGAAAGCGACTTGCCCCAAAAGGCAGACGGGGAACAATATTACTACGACAGCGAAGATATTTTTATCGCCTACGATTTCAATGGAGATGCAATGCCGATATTCCTCTATATGGAGAATACCGGCAATCGCGATATTTACCTCGACTTGAGCCGATCCATGTTTCTGGAAAATGATCAAATCGTCCAAAATCTAATGATCGAAGAGACCGCAACCATTGGCGTGGATCCTTATTCCGGCTCATGGGTGGAATACGGTACGCGTCGGCAAAGCAAAGAGGTGGTATTGATTCCCCCGGAGAAAGTCCTGAAAATTAAATATCGTCCATTCCTCGTGCAATTCGAAGAATCGAAAGAATACTTGGCGACGAAGAAAACGATCAAAGTGCCGGGTTCCGACACCAAATTGAGTTACAAACAAGTGAAATACGGAACCCCTCGCGATTTCGAAATCCGATTGGTATTTGCCAAC
>CAJDXB010000041.1_pt1 | contig 13165 bp, 9 predicted proteins | sample 7391691 | NCBI WGS metagenome assembly CAJDXB01 (sample SAMEA7055747, study PRJEB34461) | soil metagenome | biome: terrestrial ecosystem; feature: Peninsula; material: soil | place: Antarctica | collected 2016 | reverse complement strand
CCACCCGTATATCCTTTTAAGGTGATTGGATAAGTCTCGCCCGGCTCAACCTGTGTTGACTGGGCCGTAAAGTCTTCATAAGGTTCAGTTGATGAAACCGGGGTAGTGTTGTCGATGTCACCGAAACTCACATAGGTGATGGGTTCCACCGTAGATGTAATTTCCGGCGTACAATAACATTCTAAAGCGGGTGTCAGGGTCACTTGAATCACATCCGACACATCAGATTCGTCGCTGTAGGTACATGTCGCCATGTATCGGTAATCGGTGGCTACAAAAATACCGGTTGATATGGTAGTCGAAGGTGTGAATGCACCCACAACATCCGTCCAATCATTTTCACCGGCAGGTGATGATTGCCATATTCTCTCCAATCCACCGGCGGCCTGAGAAGCTCCTGACACGCTAAGAGTAAATGGATTACCGGCACAAACCATAAGTGCGTCTACATCGGGGGTTCCGGCTGAGGGAGTGCCCACACAGGCATCCAATTCGGTGACTTCAAAGGTGTAATCTTCGAATTCGCCATTAGTAAAGCCCGTTTCGCACGGATCGATATCGCCGGAACTATTGAGCCAATGGCTCACGATTCTCATACGTGTTGATCCAGGCAACGCATTTGCGGGTACCGTAAAGGAGCCCGATTGTGTTGCGCCATATCCGCTCGATTGATAAGCCACTTCGTTGGCCGTATCAAACTGGCCATCTTGATTCCAGTCCACCCAGATCCTGAATCCGAATGTTCCACCAACGATGTTTACGCTAAAACTAACTTCTTGGGTCTGTACTTGTTCAACGATTTGGGATGTAAAATCGCCGTACCCCCCCGGTGAGAAACCGGAACCGTTGTTGGTGATGTTCTGGCTACCTCCCGTAGTCGAGAAATCATTAATGTACCTAGAAGCATCGGTTCCTTGGGGAATACAGTAGCAGTCGGTTACATTGGGGTTGATGCTCACTTGAATCACGTCCGAGATATCCGATTCGTCGCTGAAGGAACAAGATACAAAGTACCGATAATCGGTGGCTACCGCAATACCGGCTGAAACGGTATGTGAAAATGAGCCGGTTATTCCCAGATCCGTCCAATCATTTTCGCCGGCAGGTGATGATTGCCATACCCTATCCAATCCACCGGCGGGTTCAGAAGCTCCCGACACGCTGATGGTAAATGGATCACCGGTGCAAACCATTAAGGTATCTTCATCGGGGGTACCGGCTGACGGTATGCCCTCACAGGCATCCAGTGTGGCGATCTCTACCATATAATCCTCCGTTTCGGAGTAAGAAGTGGTAACTGTACAGGGATCTAAGCCTGCTCCTGCTTGGCTGTATGTGTATTGTACTCTCAGTCGATGTAGTCCGGGTACATTTTCCACGATAAATTCGGGGAAATTCACCGTCGAATTGGCTGATATGGAATTGGGAATGTGCGCCACTTTTTCAGAGGGCTCAAACATTCCATTGTCGTTGTAGTCTATCCATATTGCCGCACCGTGGTTACCGCTTCCACCTCCCGAAGTAAGAGAGGCAATGTATCCATCGTCCGGTACCAATACTGCGGGGGCGACACTTTCCGTGTAATCCGAGTATCCGTTCACACCTTCACTCGGACTGGAAGAGTTGTTGAGGTTGCTTATTGTGAAATTCACAATCTCGTCCATATTGTTTGTCGCTCCGGTGGGGATGCAATAGCATTCCAAGCCATTGGGATTCATGGTCACTTGAATCACATTCGACGTATCGCTTTCCTGGCTATAAGTACACGTAAGTATATATCGGAAGTCCGTGGCATTTTGGACACCGGTAGTTGAAGTATAAGAAGGCTCACCACTTCCGGAAATATTCGTCCAAGTATTTGCTCCTTGCGGTGACGATTGCCAAACTCCCACCAGACCCGTAACAAACTCTGAATTTTCCGTAACGCCGATGGTAAATGGTGCTCCGGCACAAACTTCGAGTTCATCCGTTTCGGGAATTCCTGCGGAGGGCGTGCCTTCACAATTTACGTCTTCCCAAATATTGATGGTGTAATCGGTACTCATGGGGGCGTCCCAAGTGGAGATGACGATATAATACGTAGTGCCCGCAGTTACGGGGAGTACATTGATTTCTCGGGATGCTCCTGAAGTGGAGGTGTGGTATCCGACCGTCGATGTGAACGGACATCCGGTGAAAACCCAAAGACCCACCCAATCGTCATCATTGGTTGTCGTTATGTTGATAAATTGGTCTTCGGACGGAGTGTAGCCGTATACCACATCGTCACCTGTGATGTAATAATTGGATCCTGTGCCGGTAGTTATGGCGTTGGGAGCGAGTGTGGGAACGTCAGAATTATCGTAATCGTTGAAATATGTCGAGGTATTTCCGCTATCGCTGTATGGAAGACTCGAAACCTCGAGCGGATCTTGGCAGGCCTGTCCGGGGATGGGGTATATGCAAGAGCCATCATCGACCGTCGCTGCCGGAATGTAATTCAATGCGCCGGGATCCGTACATCCGGGGATCTCGAATTCACCGCACCCTGCAACCCAAGTCCAAGGTGAAGCGCTGGTGGATCCCGATTGACAGCTGACGGAGCCATCCGAATCGATCTCCATAAACAAATCTCCACCGGTAGACTGAACGGAGAAGCCGCTTAAGTTTCCACCGTTGTTGCCGCTGTACAGGAGTGGTGCGGAATTGTCCGCACCGTCGTATAAGAGAATGTCGTCACAGCAGGATTCCATCGTGCCTTCTTGAAAGAATAACGTGATGGACTCACCATTGGGGCTGTGGTAATAAAATACTACGTCGTCATTGTCGCCATAGCAATACGTCTGTGAATAAAGTTCCGGACCACAAGTGATGTTGATCGGGCAACCGATGGATGATTCGGTGGCCGCGTTGAGGGTGGGACAGTTCATGCCCAAGATATTGGTCGTGATCGTAACGATTTGATCCATTGCAAAGGGACCCAGCTCTATGGATTGGCCTCCGATGTTGGAAATCGTTCCACCTCCCACTTGTATACCGTTGATGCTGGCGGTTATGGACAACAAGGGTGAGGTTTCCGGAATGCCTGCGGTATCGACGCTCAAATCAACCATGAAGGTCAAGTCTTCGCATTGGCGAGTGGTTTCTACGGATACTTGTGGTGATGTACAATTGAACTCAGGGCCACAGATCACTGAAGCTTCCCAACCCGTTCTCTGTACGCTTCCATCGGATTTGAAGCGCGCCGTTATACATCCATTGGTCGATGATATGACATCACCCGGGCGGAGTTCGGAACTGGGTATGCTTGGCATGTTGCCACTACCGCTCTCTTCACCACAGAATGTTCCGATCAACGGGGAGTTGATGTCGGGACCGTCGTAAATTAGTAGGTAGTCATAGCAACTTGCCGTGCCGCCGCCAAAGGAAGAGGCTTCGATATCGACGTGTGTGAAAAACAATGAAACATTTTGGCCTTCCACATCGGGACAGAATGTGATCGTCGAGTCTTCGTTCGCGGTATAATTGCCGGTCGGTCCCCCGGAATCATACCAGAGGTCGTTGCAGCCGGGCTGTTGGGCTTGGATATTAAATGCGCCAAAAATGAGAAAGGACAGAATTGTCCAAAGGAGTTTGGGTCTAGGTGTAAGCATCCGTACGTAGGTTAAAAACGATGAGGAGCAAATATACAAATATCTTCATCAACTTGTCAAGATTGCCGATGAACCAATTGATACTCTCTTCGAACACTAATTGGGCCAGGGAGTTAGAAGTTAAATAAAATTCCGGACGCCTCGCGATAAAAGGCTCGCATCGATATTTTTGCTGCTTGATTCATGAATATTTACGGGATTATTCGACGAATTTGAATGGAATATAATTGGATGAAATGTGAGGAGTCTCGAACTCTGATTTTGTCGGAATGTATCGGCAATAATTGATTCGGCAAAGAATGCATGGAAACGGTCATTGAGATTCTTTGCGCGAGGACGGATGCCGGCATCCTCCCCCTGCGAGCGGGTTGCGGAGCCCTGTCGTAGGACAGCGACGAAGAAGCTCGTCCTGCGACAGGGACCCGCCTCGCTCGCAGGTGGAGATATAGGCGGAAGGCCGACCCCGGTACGAGGTCGACGTCGGTATCACATTCATGTAATCATGACCTTTGAATGGACCATGCCAAAAGAGGACACTCCAGGGGGCGCGCCCAAAATCAAATAACCAATTCGCAAATTCCGGCATGTAAAGGTTCCGGTGACCTTTTAGGCAAGGTTAAAAGTGGGTCTTAGACTGTCCGCACTGACCAAGATCAGTTTATGATGTTTTTTCCTTCTTTACGCCACTATGTATTTCGAAGGTGGATAACATGCTTTGTAATGGGTAATTGATTTGAAATCAAGATGGTAAATGACGACGGCAGATGGGGTTACCGCTTTGTCAAGAGTGTTTGTCGAAAAGTCATCCGCATCGTTTTACCGCGACAAAAAAATAATAGCTTGGCATTGCCATTGTATAACCATGTTAAGCAAGGGACTACAGCGATTAAGGACAACCATGTCCGAATATATGACAAATGTCATTTTTAGTCCATGTATGACTATTTTATATTTGCAAGCAAACCAACACGAAAAGCATCGACTTATGAAGAATTCAGTTATTTCAATTGTACATCATCCATTTCGGCTTGCAGTTCTACTATTGACACTTTCAATTTTTGGGTGGTCCTGTGCCAAGAATGGTCACGAGGATGGAGAATCATCTGCCACTATTGAAACACAAGGTGTGATGATGGCAGCTCTCTCACATCCTCCTTTTGTGCCCGATCCGGTGGGTGACCGCCCCGCGAAAAAACTGATCGTACATATGGAAATATTGGAAGAAGAGGGCGAGATGACCAACGGCGTAAAATATATGTATTGGACTTTCGGCGGCACCGTGCCGGGGAGCTTTATCCGTACGCGCGTCGGCGACGAAGTGGAGTTTCACTTGATGAACCACCCCGACAACAAGCTTCCGCACAACATCGACCTTCACGCGGTGAACGGCCCCGGAGGTGGTGCTCAGAGCTCATTTGTAGCGCCGGGTCGAGAGACTGCGTTTACTTTCAAAACCCTTCATCCGGGTTTGTTCGTGTACCACTGCGCAACCGCTCCCGTGGGCATGCACATCGCAAATGGCATGTACGGTTTGATCTTGGTTGAGCCGGCCGGAGGTTTGCCTCCTGTCGATAGAGAGTACTATATAATGCAAGGAGACTTTTACACGAAAGGAAATTTTGGAGAGCCGGGCTTGCAGCCTTTTGACATGAAGAAAGCGATCGATGAAAACGCCGATTACGTGGTGTTCAACGGCAGTGTGGGTGCGCTTACGGGAGACCGCGCGATTACGGCGAAAGTGGGGGAGACCGTTAGGCTTTATGTCGGAAACGGCGGGCCAAACCTCGTCTCTTCGTTTCACGTGATCGGAGAGATCTTTGACAAGGTATACTTGGAAGGTGGCGCAAAGATCAACGAGAACGTTCAAACAACATTGATTCCGTCAGGTGGTGCGGCCATCATCGAGTTTAAGGTCGATGTGCCGGGCGAATACATTTTGGTCGACCATTCGATATTCCGAGCTTTCAATAAAGGGGCCTTGGCCATGCTCAACGTGTCGGGCGACGAATCGGAGAACATATATGCGGGCCAGATTGTAGAAGGAATATACTTGCCCGAGGGGGGTAGAATCCAAGAAATGCCGATCGACTCGGCGAGGGTTGCTGCGTCACGACCGCCCGAGAATCTTACCAAAGACGAACAAATGCAATATGGCCGTAACATATACATGCAGACTTGTTTCGCTTGTCACCAAAGTGACGGGCAAGGGATGAAAGGCGCTTTTCCGCCCCTGGCCAATTCCGATTACCTCAATGCCGACGTAAAACGCGCCATCGACATCGTGTTGAACGGTTTAACGGGAGAGATCACAGTCAATGGTGAAACATACAATAGTGTGATGACTTCTCAAACACTCACCGATCGCGAAGCGGCCAACGTGTTGACCTATGTGTACAATAGCTGGGGCAACAACGGCACCGACGTGACCGAAGATATGGTAAAAGCACAAAGACGTTGATAGAAAACAAAAGGACACGAGCGACAACTAATACAGCCATGACCTTCAGGTTGATGTTGACCGGTGTTTTGGGGTTCATATCACTGATTGGTTTTGCTCAACCCGAGGGCATGGTTGTCGTTCGCGGTGGCTCGTACGTCCCTTTGTATGGAAACGATTCCAATCGTGTGGATGTGGCTGATTTTATGCTGGACGTCTATCCGGTGAGTCACACCCAATTCATCGAATTTCTCTACGACCATCCCGAATGGAGAAAATCGAAGGTCAAAGCCATTTTCGCAGACGGAAATTACTTGTCACAATTCGCCACCGATTTGACCTTGAAGTCGGGAGAAATAGCCGATGCGCCCGTGACCAATGTTTCGTGGTTTGCCGCCAAACACTACTGCGCGTGCCAAGGAAAACGCTTGCCGACTATGGACGAATGGGAATACGCCGCAATGGCGGATGAATCTCATCCGGATGCCCGTGAATTGGACAGTTATAACCGTTTTATACTCGGTTGGTACGAGACCCCGAAGACCTATCGGAAAACGGTGGGGTCCACATTTAAAAATTATTGGGGGTTGTACGATATGCACGGCTTGGTGTGGGAGTGGACTTTGGATTTTAATTCGGTACTGATATCCGGTGAATCCCGAGGCGATATCGACGGCGACCGGGATTTGTTCTGTGGGGGTGCAGCCGTGGGGGCAACCGACTTAATGAACTACGCCGCTTTTATGCGGTATGCCTTTCGGGGTAGCCTCAAGGGCAACTACACCATCAGAAATCTGGGTTTTAGATGTGCCCGCGATCTCGAACATAACCCATAAAACAAAGCCATGAGAGGATCATCCCTATTCATTTTTTTCCTATCGGTATTGACGTTATCCGTCGTGTCGTGTGGCAAAAGCAACCCGGAAAATCAAACCGATACATCGACCGAGAATGGAGTGAAATCCGAAATGCTCAAAGAGCTGCCCGGATTATCGGTTTACAACCTGCCCTCGGAATGGCAAACCCAAGATGGCGATACCATTCAGCTTGAGGATTTGCGCGGCAAGGTGGTGGTCATGGTGATGATATACACGTCGTGCAAAGCGGCTTGTCCCCGATTGGTGGCCGATATGCGAAACATTGAAAAGGAAGTGCCCGATAAACTCGACAATGAAGTGCGGTACGTGCTCGTAAGCATCGATCCCGAAGTGGATACACCCGAGAGGCTCAAATCCTTCGCCAAGGAAAACGTGATGGACAATGATCAATGGGTGTTTCTGAGGGGGTCGGAAGAAGACACGCGAGAGTTCGCCGCGGTATTGGCCGTAGGATACCGGCGTATTTCCCCTATTGATTTTTCCCACTCCAACATCATCAGCGTTTTTAACAGACAAGGAGTTATGGAGTATCAAAGAGAGGGGCTGGGAACGGATGACTCACAAACGATCAAAACCATCATAGATTTGGGTGAAAGACCAAAATCATAATACCATGAATATAAGGCTAAAACGATTCATCCGTGTAGCCTGTAGCCTAGCTTTATTGGTTCCCGGCACATTGTGGGCACAGGATTTCGAAATTTCCGGCGAAATACGTCCCCGCTATGAATTGCGAAATGGATACATGGAGTTGATCCCTGAGAAGGTGAAGCCGGCTTCTTTTGTATCGCAACGCACACGATTGAATTTCCGCTTTCAAAAACCGGGTTTGGAATTCTATGCGTCCGTTCAAAACGTCCATGTCTGGGGCGACTCGCCTACCTTGGCGATGTCGGACGTCAATGGTGTAATGATGCACGAAGGGTGGGGGAAGTTCAATGTATCCCCCAACTTTGCTTTTAAGGCGGGCCGACAAGAAATTGTTCTCGACAACGAGCGGATATTCGGTGCCGTGGGATGGGCTCAACAGGCGCGGAGCCACGATGCACTGGTAGGGATCATTCATGCTTCGCCCGCTCAGAAAATTCAATTTGGATATGCCTTGGCTGCAGCCGGTCAATCACTGATGCGAATTGACGAGATGACTGCCGAATACAAGAATATGCAATTCTTGCACTACAACGCGAAATTGTCTCCTGCGGGAGAATTCAGTTTTCTTTTCCTCAATTTGGGGATGACGCCCGATGGGACCAAGGATGCATTGAGGTACAACCAAACTTTGGGCTTTCGCTTGGTACTCGGCGACAAAGTCAAAGCCGATATGGCCTATTATTATCAATCGGGCGAGGTGATGGGTGCCAAACTTGGATCACACTATGCCGCCGCCCGCTTGGATTTTCTCCTCGCAGATGTATTTTCCCTTGGGTTGGGTGCCGAATTACTCTCGGGGACAAACAACGACAAGGCCAGTGACAATAAACTCGGCAACTTCATTCCGTGGTTCGGTACCAACCACAAGTTCAATGGCCACATGGACTATTTCTATGTGGGGGATATGGGGCACATCGATGGATTGTTTGACGTGTTTGGGTCTATAGCTTATGACAAGGGAAAGTTTTCACTGAATTTTTCCCCACACGCCTTATATGCAGCGGTACAAGAAGATAACCGTGTGCTCGGAACGAAGGGCGCTTATGGATGGGAGTTGGATTTCAACCTTGGGTATCGCATCCTCGATGATGTGCGCATTCAGGCGGGATATTCTCAAATGTTGGCCGATGATGGACTTAAAAAGCGTCAATTGCTTCTCAATCCCAAAGATTTTCAAAACTGGGCTTGGATCATGGTGACAATCAATCCGGTCTTGTTTAAAACGTCGGCGCAGAAACCGGCGGAGTAAAAGGCTGACCTGAACCGGATACCGTTCCGGACAGCCGGGGTTTCGGGTCAAACCGTCAAGCTCTTTCGAGCTCTTTTCCGAACTTTGAATAAGGTGTGCTGTTGGTAAGATGGACGCAAAACCATCTGTCATGAAAAACTTCGATTGTATCATTATCGGCACCGGCCAAGCCGGGCCGTCCCTCGCAAAAGCCTTGGCCGACGCCGGTCAAACCGTGGCCATCATCGAAAAAGGAGCGTTGGGCGGCTCATGCGTCAACGCGGGGTGCACCCCGACCAAAGCGTACATAGCTAGTGCACGCCGGGCTTGGGCGGCCAGAAATGGAGCGGAACACGGCGTATCTGTGGGAGGCGAAGTGAGCGTTGATCTTAAAACCATCAAGGCTCGCAAAGACCGCATTGTTGAAGACAAGCACAAGGGCTTGCGTAAAATGCTCGATCACGATCATATTGAATTGATAAAAGGCGAGGCGAAATTTGTGGATGCCCATACGGTGGTGGTAAATGGAGAGAAACTGCGGGCCGAACGCATCTTCATCAATGTCGGCGGTCGCCCGCGTATTCCCGATAAATGGGAATCGGTAAACTATCTGACCAACCGCACTATTTTGGAACTCGAGAAAATCCCCGACCACTTACTTATCGTCGGCGGTGGGTATGTCGGCCTTGAGTTCGGGCAAATGTTCCGAAGGTTCGGCAGTAAAGTGACCATCTTGGAGCAGGGTCATCACCTCCTTGGAAAAGAAGATACCGATATTGGGGAAGCCATAGCCGACATATTCAAAGGCGAGGGGATCGACGTCGTGTTAAATGCCGAGTGCATGGAAGCTCGTCAAAAAGATGGACGCATGGAAATGACGTACCGGGCCGACGGAAAGGAAGAGACCATCCAGGGATCGCACATACTTTTAGCCGTTGGCAGAGTGCCCAATACGGACTTGCTCGACTTGGAAAGAGCCGGCGTGAAAACCGATGAAAGAGGGCACATTGTGGTAGGTAATACGTTGAAATCGAATATCGACCACATTTGGGCTTTGGGCGATTGCAATGGACGCGGCGGGTTCACCCACACGGCCTACAATGATTTTCAGATTGTGCAATCCCAATTGCTGGGCGACGGCAGCCGGACTTTGGATGACAGGTACCTCTGCTATGCGGCATTCATCGATCCCGCCTTGGCACGGGTAGGCATGAACCGCGCACAAATCACAGAAAAGGGAATCGCCGCCAAGGTGGCTGAAATACCGATGAAATATGTTGCACGTGCCATCGAAAAAGGTGAAACCCAAGGCTTGATGCGCGCTTATATCGATGCCAAAACCGATCGATTTTTGGGCGCAACCTTTCTAGGCACCGAAGCCGACGAATACATCCACACCATCATCGATGCGATGTACGGCGACTTGCCCTATCAGACAATACGCGATGCCGTACACATCCACCCAACGGTGAGTGAATTGATCCCCACGATGTTGGAGAGTTTGAAAGATCTGGATAATTGATGGGTAATATAGAGGGTCTTTGTACTGAGCTCAACTATTCATCAAACAACGCAAAAACCCGATCGTTCGCCGCGCGGATGGTTTTCCGAGCTTTGCCGGTCGGACAAAATTCCGGACGGATATCGCCTTCGAAATAAGTCAATTTCCAGTCTTCTGTCCGAAACAATTCACGGAGTTTCATTAGATCGGCTTTCCCGCTGTATCGGGACTTGTACTTGCCCTTATCGAATTCGGTGTACATCAAGTCCAAATGCGAAAAAGAGAGGAGTGCATCCCCCGCCGATATTTCCAAACGGTCTGCATTTTTGAGAACCTTGTCGTGAAAAATGGAAAAATTGAAAGTCGCGGAATCCGATACGTTCATGTCGGTTTTGATTCGGAAAGTGAAGTCAAGAAGAATCTCACCGCCCTCCTTATCACAACTCTTAAAGGTCATCGGCTTTATGAAGTACTGCATGCCTTCGTCGCCGACGTAGAAGGTCTGAATCCTGTTGCCGCCCGATCGCGAGGTCGATGGTTTGACCGAGAAGCAAGCCGAGAGACCAATCGCGAGGATCAATCCAACGGTTATGTGCCAACTCTTTTTTCTCATGGTTCATTCTTGACTGATCCGCTCCGAGAGGCTTTGTATGTCGAAAAGGGAATCGGAAATTGTTTGCGATGACGTGATGGCCGCAAGGTATATTAAATTGCCTGTGAACCTCGTCGCATATTCTGATATGATCAAGGAATCTCGATCATAGCGCCTGTAATAAACCGAATCCTTACCCGCCGGAACTGTGAGTGAGCTTTGGGAGTCACCTCCTTTGGAATCCATGGCCGATAAGGATGTGCGGTAGGGGAGCCCGATGAAGATGCGGTAATTGTCCGACTCGATGCTTCGGTAAAGCGGTATTTGGACGGTGTTGTCCGTCAACGTCTCATAGGTAGCTTGTACCTCTTGGGTCGAGGGCGCAGTTCTTTCGCCATTTTTGAGATGAAAAGTAAGCCCGTTGAACAAACTCAGTTCATGATCGCGTTCCGTATGGCAAGAACAAAAAAGCAAAGCAACAAAACAAAATATAAGCCTATACATATTTAAAAAGAAAATAAAAAAAGGGAAAGAACTTCATCGCTCCTTCCCTTTAATAAAATCCGGTCGGATTATTTTCCGGTTACTATCGTTTCGTAAGTAACGATGATACCGAGAATGCTGCCATGCTTGATGTCAACAGTTGAAATTTCGGTGATACCACCATTTTTGGCGGCGGTTTGGATGCTGGCATCTGCATCAAAAAACAGAACGCCCAGATATCCGGTTGCTTTTGCCGTTCCAACCTTTTGTCCCACTGGATTGGAAGTGGCCGTCACGGGCAAAGTGAGTGAACAGCTTGACATGAATGCTACCATGGCGATCATCACTGCCATTGTTTTAAAGTACTTCATTAGAATTAGGTATTGTAGAGTGTTTACCTACTCGTATGGCTTTTCGGTTTCCGCCTCGGAACTCAGGCATCCGGATTTCCTATTTCGTGGCATTTTGAGGTCAGCCCAAACCTGATTAGACCCACATCTCATTCGTTAAAACGCAGTGAGAAACGGCGAAAATATGATTAAAATCGAGAACAGCACAAATGACTGATCACAGTTCCAAATCAATATTCGAAAGCCGTAGCAATAAAATGTAAAAAGCGCTTTTATATATATCATTAAAAGATAAACATTCGGTAATCCCGGGTTGAATGAAAAATGGACAAGCAGTGACTTGAGGAGGTTGGGAAAATCTTCTGAAAGGATCTTGATCGACTTGTCTGAGAAAGGTCGAGTTGATTTGGACGGTCCTTAACGTCTATGGCCGAAACAAAAGAGAAATTATTTGCCGCATGATGGCAACCGCACAAGCATCAATTTATGCCGTCCGGATGAAAAGTCGCAATCACGCGACCTTTGAGCTTTCGCCCGATTTCAGCCACATTATAAGCCTTTGTTTTTAATCCTTCGCGAGTTACTTCCGTCGATAAGACCGTGCTGAACAAAGTGAGCTCCGCCGTTTGGTCAACTCCGATTTCCGGAAGATCGAGGCCGAGGATACGCCGCGGGGCCACGGTGAAGGTCTCTATCAGAGCGTCGAGTGCCACATCTTCTGCCAATCGGTCGTAGAGTATGGGAAAGAATGTTTCGATGCCCGCCGTTCCGAACGCCGCTTGTTCAAACTCGCGCTTTTTGCTCTCTTCATCTTCGGGACTGTGGTCGGAGCTGATTACGTCGATAATTCCCGCCTTGAGGGCTTCGACCAATTCCAACCGATTGACTTCCGTTCGCAGGGGAGGCATGAATTTGAAATTCGCGTCGAAATCTTCCAAATCCTCTTCACTGTATGCCAAGTGGGCGGCCGTCACTTCACAAGTGACCTGAAGGCCTTTGGTTTTGGCCGCTTCAACAAGCCGCACGGACTCGACCGAAGAAAGAGGGCCCAAATGAAGTCGGCCACCTGCATGGCGCAACAATATCAAGTCGCGTTCGACGACCATTTCCTCGGCGATGGCCGGGATGCCTTTCATGCCGAGAAGGATCGATTGTTTGCCTTCGTTTATTTGTGCTCCGCGCACCAATGTCGGTTCGTGGGGAAAGTGAAATACCACGGCACCGAACGGTTCCGTGTACAACAAAGCCCGGTGGAGCAAACCGGTTTCGGTCAAGGTGTGCTTGTCGTCGCCAAAAGCCTTGGCCCCCGCGCGAAACATGTCGTACATCTCCGAGAGTTCAAGGCCTTTCAAGCCTTTGGACAATGTACCAATGGGTACGATGCCGGCGCGTTTGTTCTTCCCGCGGTTCACG
>CAJDXB010000039.1_pt2 | contig 13218 bp, 11 predicted proteins | sample 7391691 | NCBI WGS metagenome assembly CAJDXB01 (sample SAMEA7055747, study PRJEB34461) | soil metagenome | biome: terrestrial ecosystem; feature: Peninsula; material: soil | place: Antarctica | collected 2016 | reverse complement strand
GCTGTTGGAGACGGTGGTGATGATCGGTGATTCAAACGTGCCCGTAGTGGGCATCAACGCAGGCCGATTGGGTTTTATATCCAGCGTGGCCATCGATGAGTTTCACTATATATTGGAAGGCTTGGAAAAAGGCAACTCCAGCATCGTAACGCGTGAACTCATAATGGCGGAAACGGCGAGGAACATCTTTCCAAGCGGCAACTTCGGTTTAAACGAGTTGACTTTGCACAAGAAGGATACCACTTCAATGGTCAAGATCGATACCTATATCAACGACGAGTTTCTGAACTCATACTGGGCCGATGGCATCATCGTGAGCACCCCCACCGGCTCGACGGCGTACAGCCTGAGCTGCGGCGGCCCGATCATTATCCCCGGGTCGGAAAACTTCGTGGTGACCCCCATCGCTCCGCACAATCTCAACGTGCGCCCGGTGGTGGTGTCCAACGATGTTTCGATTCGGTTGCGCGCCCAAGGCCGCAGCGACAATTTCTTGGTGGCGCTCGACAGTCGGTCGGAGATCATCTACCCCGGCGAAGAAATCTTGGTGAAAAAAGCCCCCTTCCGATTTCGATTGCTCCAGGTGCCGGGCCATACATTTTTGGATACCATGCGCAATAAGCTCGCTTGGGGATTGGACAAACGGAATTGATTGGAGTATTTTTGCCGTTCATGGTAGAAATGTCAACACATACCGAAAAGTCATGGGCAATATTTGCGGCCCGATGGCGATTTATGAGAGTGAAAACGGTTTTTGCCATTTTAACCCTCTTGCCGGCATTTGGCGCGTATGCCCAATACCACGAGCTCGGCTTCATGTTCTCCACCAGCTATTACGTGGGCGATTTGGCGCCCAAAGCTTATTATCCACAGCGGTTTGAACCGGGCGGAGGACTGATCTATCGGTACAACATGAGCGACCGCGTGGCCTTCAAGGCCTCGGCCTTGTACAATCGTATTTACGCCCACGACAAGAATGCCGATAACGCGTGGCAAAGAAATCGGAACTTGCATTTCCGCGCTTCCATTTTTGAGATGAGCGGTCAAATAGAAATCAACTTTTTGACCTACGAGATCGGTGACAGACGACGCCCTTCCAGCCCTTACTTGTTTGCGGGATTGGCGATTTTTCGTTTCAATCCCCAAGCCGAATACCGCGACCGCTGGGTCGATCTTCAACCTCTGGGCACCGAAGGACAAGGCATGTCCAATAAAGACGACCGGTATTCGCTGACCCAGATAAGCATCCCTTTTGGTATAGGGTTTAAGTTCAACATCGCCGGCAACCTCGCGGGCGCCGTGGAATGGGGCATGCGAAAGACTTTCACGGATTACCTCGACGACGTCAGCACGGTATACGTTGAAAGCGCTTTACTCGAGCAAGAGAACGGTCCTTTGGCAGCTGAAATGGCCGACCGGAGCTTTTACCCAACGGGTCCCGAAGACACCAACACAGGTATGCAGCGAGGTGACGAGGGCCGATCCGATTGGTACGTATTCGGTGGCGTGATGCTGACTTATAAATTTGGAGGGGCTAAGATCAAGTGTCCAACCGCCATCAATTAGTGTCCGTCCGTCCACAAAGTCCAATCGCGGCGTTACGCAAGCCCTCTGAAATGCCGCGTCATTCGTTAATTTATTTACAAAAGCGTCCCGGTTGATTTTGGGCGTGCCCCATAGGGTCGGTCTACCGCCTTATCTTTTCTGTCGGCCGCCGGGGCCTGCGGCCGCGCAGGAGCTTCTTGGGTCGCTCTGCCCGGCCTCCACGCCCCACACGGCCGACAAAAAAGGATGCCGGCGTCCGCCCTCACGCAAATCATGTGGTGCTCACGAGCGCTCATCGTGTTCGATGCGATGGAAAATGCCCTTCGGGAGAAGATTTTGAATTCCCCAATTTCATTTCAAGGCCGACTTCACATTGAAAAACTTGGTGTGCTCTGCGTGAGGGCGGACGCCGGCATCCTTTTTCTCTGGACTGCGTTGGTGACGTAGGGGTTTGAGAGCGACCTTGGAAGCTCCTCAAACGCCATACGGCACCCGCAGGCCAAGAAAAAGATAAGGCGGTAGACCGACCCCGGCAAGAGAGAGGTTGAGAAGGTGCAGAAAGTGATGGAGGTGGAGAAGCTGAGCTTAGGTGGGAACGGTCTGTCGGGGGCACGCCCAAATCCTTTCAAAATCCGAAAACGAGTGAAAAAAAATTAAATCCGTGGAAAACCGTTGGGTAAAACCACCTTTGGAAACGGGCCAAAAAATAACCGCCCGGGTCGCAAAGAATAATCATTGGTATTGCCCGTTTCGGAATAGCCGAAAAATTCAGACATTTGCGCACCCGTAAAAAATGAACTTCAAGGACAAGATAGACACCAAGCGCGTGCCTCAACACGTGGCCATAATCATGGACGGCAACGGACGCTGGGCCAAGAAGAAGGGCGAATCGCGCGCGTATGGCCACCTGAACGGGGTGCGCGGCGTGCGTGAAACCCTGGAGGGCGCTTCTGAAATTGGGGTTAAATTCCTGACGCTTTATGCATTCAGTACTGAAAACTGGGAACGGCCTTCTGAGGAGGTTTCCGCGTTGATGGACTTGCTGGTGCAAACCATCGTGAAGGAAATCGACGAACTGGAAGAGAAACGCGTGCGGCTTATGGCGATCGGCGCCATAGACATGTTGCCCGACTCTTGCAGGCAGACCCTGCTCGATGCCATCGAACGCACGAAAACATACGACCGCATCACCTTGGTGCTGGCCCTGAGCTATAGCTCGAGATGGGAAATCACCCGCGCCATGCAACGCGTGGCCGAAGATGTGAAGGCGGGCGATTTAGACCCGAAATCCATCGATGAATCCCTGGTGATGAAATACTTGGAAACGGCAAATGTGCCCGACCCGGAACTATTGATTCGCACCAGTGGCGAGAAACGCATCAGCAATTTTTTGCTTTGGCAGATCGCCTACAGCGAATTATATTTCACCCCCACCTTGTGGCCGGACTTCAAGAAGGAAGACTTTTTTGAAGCTATTGTCGCTTATCAAAACAGAGAGAGAAGATTTGGCAAAATCAGCGAGCAGATTACCATTTAAGATACTCCCGGCTTTGGCGATTTGTTTTGCGCTCCTCTCCACGGCGAGTTGGGCTCAAGAAGGTATCGGAAAGCTGGACGTCAACTATGATGCTCCGCGCGAATTTACCATCGGGGGCATCACGGTGTCGGGCACCAAAAACTTGGACTCCAAAGCGATCATATTGTTCTCGGGCCTATCCGTGGGCGCGACGATCACCGTGCCGGGCGAAGATATCTCGAAGGCGATAAAAAACCTGTGGCGTCAACGCCTGTTTTCCGATATCAAGATCAGCATATCCGAGGTGCGCGGCAGCGAGATATTTCTCAACATCGAATTGACCGAACGCGCACGATTGTCGAGATTTAAATTTGAAGGCGTGACCAAAGGCCAAGCCGAGACCATCCGCGACAAGGTCAATCTGATCCGAGGGACCATCGTGACGGAAAACCTGCTTACCAACACCTCGAACATCATCGAAAAGCACTTCAGGGAAAAGGGCTACCTCGATGCGGAGGTCAAGATCACGCAGCACCCCGATACTTTGGTGGCCAACAGCGAGTATTTGGTCATCAACATCGACAAACACGCCAAAGTCAAAATCCGCGAAATCACCTTTCACGGTGTGGAAACACTGAAGGAGAATAAGTTGCGCGGTAAAATGAAAGACACCAAGGAAAGGCGGTTTTACCGGTTTTGGAAGCGATCGAAATACATTCCCGCGCTGTACCGAAAGGACAAAGCCAAGATTATCGACGCCTACAACAAGGAGGGGTTCAGAAACGCAAAAATCGTTCGCGACTCCGTGTACCGCACCCCGAAAGGAATGGTGGGCATAGACATCACGGTGACGGAGGGAAAGCAATTCCACTTCGGAACGATCGAATGGGTGGGAAATACCAAGTACAGTTCCTCGCGGTTGAGTGAGGTGCTCGACCTCCACACCGGTGAGATTTACGACAAGGAGAAATTTGAGTCTCGGCTGTACATGAACCCCAACGGCGGCGATGTGAGCTCGCTATACCTCGACGACGGTTATCTGGCTTTCCAGGCCATACCTGTTGAGAAACGTGTTCGCAACGACACCATAGACGTGGAAATCCGCATCTATGAAGGTCGGCAGTACCGTGTGAATCGAGTGATCATCAAAGGAAACACCAAGACGAACGACCACGTGGTCCGCCGTGAAATACGCACGCGGCCCGGAGATCTTTTCAGCCGGTCGGACATCATCCGTACGCAGCGGGAATTGGCCCAGCTCGGGTATTTCGACCCGGAAGGGTTTCAGATCAATCCCATTCAAAACGACCAGGATGGAACGGTGGATATCGTATACACGGTAGTGGAACGGCCTTCGGATCAAGTGGAACTCTCGGGAGGATTCGGCGGCGGACGCGTCGTAGGTAGTGTCGGCGTGTCGCTTACAAATTTCAGCATTGGCCGGGTCTTTGAGAAAGGGGCCTACAGCCCATTGCCGGCCGGCGACGGCCAACGGTTGAGCCTGCGCGCGCAATCCAACGGGGTGTATTACCAATCTTACAACCTCTCCTTCACCGAGCCTTGGCTGGGTGGTCGAAAACCCAACTCTTTCACCGTGGGCATACAACGATCGGTACAGACCAACGGATTGAGCAAAAAATACGAGGACCGACAAGCCCTGTACATTACCGGAGGTAGCGTCAGCTTGGGAACGCGCATGAAGTGGCCGGACGACTATTTCCAATTCATGACCGGTATAAGCTATTTGTACTACGACATTCAAAACTTCACCAGCGGCAGCGGTACGGGTATTTTTGCGTTCCAAGACGGAACGTCAAACAACCTGTCGTTCATCCTCAATCTATCGCGCAACTCGGTATTTGATCCCATTTACCCGCGCTACGGCTCGAACATCAAGCTCAACACGAAATTCACGCCCCCTTATTCTTGGTTTGACGGCATCGACTACGCGGGTGACATCAGCGACCAAAAACGGTACCGATGGGCCGAGTATTACAAATGGAAAGTCGTGGGCGAATGGTACACCGAGCTCGCTCCAAAACTCGTGTTGATGACGCGAGTGGGTTTTGGGTACTTGGGGTATTACAACAAAGACAAAGGCTTGTCCCCCTTCGAGCGTTTCTATCTTGGGGGCGCCGCTTTGTCGGGTTTCGCACTGGACGGACGGGAAATCATCGGTTTGCGGGGATACGACGATTTGAGTTTGTCGCCGCGAGAAGGAGCCGGCATCGTGGCCAAGCACACTATGGAGCTGCGGTATCCGCTGTCGCTGAACCCCTCGGCCACCATATACGGGTTGGGGTTTTTTGAAATGGGAAATGCCTATACCGGATTCGACAACTTCGATCCTTTTGATTTATACCGCGCCTCCGGAGTAGGCGTGCGCATCTTCTTGCCGATGTTTGGCTTGATGGGACTCGACTACGGATGGAGATTCGACGATGTTCCCGGTCGTACGGATATGGCACGGTCGCAATTCCACTTTACCATTGGCATGAATCTTGGAGAACTGTAAAAATATGCTACTTTCGTTCACCGTTATAAAAATCGTGTCCGTACCTGAAATCCAAAATCCGCGTTGTACCCGCACCCCGAAATATGACGCGTGGAGATTGTCGACATGCGATGCAAATGCATCGGACGTCGATCACATGAACGGACACCAAATCACTGAAAACCCATGAAGAAGCTGATATTCACAATCGTACTGTCGGCCTCCGCTTTGTTTTACGCACAGGCACAACGCTATGCGTATGTCGATACGGAGTACATCCTGAAGAACCTGGATTCTTATCAAACGGCACAGAAGGAACTCGACCGCGTATCGAAACAATGGCAAAACGAAATCGAGCAACGCTATGATGCGATCGACCGACTTTACAAAGCTTACCAAGCGGAGAAAGTCCTGTTGACCGAAGAGATGCGCAAAGAGCGCGAGGACGAAATCATTAAAAAAGAGGAAGAAGCCAAAGCTCTGCAACGCCAGCGATTTGGTGTGGATGGTGACTTGTTTCAGCGCCGCCAAGAATTGGTTCAGCCCATCCAGGAAGAGGTGTTTCAGGCAATCAAGAAAGTCGCCGACGGCGGTGGTTTTGCCGTCATCTTCGACAAGGCCAACCAATCGAACATCCTTTACGCCGACCCGCGGTACGACAAAAGTGACCGCGTGCTGTCCAGGCTGGGGGTAAGTTCGTCCGGTCGCAAAGACGGCGGATCGGATGATGACACCGATGAAATCCGCGAAGAAGAACAACGGCAACCAACCGAACCCGCCCGTTCACCCGACCTCGCACCGGAACGCAAATAGACAAGGACACTCGCCCTGCGTTTTCGGATGATCGATTCCTCGATTGCTACAGAAAATTCCAACCAACGATTAAACATCCAGACAATTAAAATCAAGTTCCAAATGAAAAAACTCATTCTCCTCGCCGTATTGTCCTTGGGGACATTCACGTATGCCGCAGCTCAAAAATTTGGCCATGCCGATTTCGGTGAAATCATTTCGCTGTTGCCCGAGCGCGCCCAAGCGGAAAAGGATGTCCAAGACTTGCAGAAAAAGCTCGAGAAGCGTTTGAATTCAATGATCGAAACCTACCAAGGCAAGATCACGGAATTTGAAAGCGACTCTACTCTGGCCCCCGCCGTTCGCAGGAGCTTGCAAGGTGAAATCCAAGACCTGCAAGGACGCATCCAAGAGTTTCAACAAACGGCATCGACAGAGATTCAGACCAAGCAAAACGAATTGATGGGTGCAATGTTCAAGCGCGTTCAAGACGCGGCACACGCAGTGGGAAAAGCCGGAAGCTACACCTATATTTTCGACTCCGGCAGCGATGCCGTGCTATACGCCGGTGGGGAAGACCTGACCGCGCAGATCAAAACCCAACTCGGCATTTGATGCTTGCTCGCCGTGCGTGCGATGCTATAATGCATGAAGGATAAGCACGACAATCGACCGATTGGAATCTTTGATTCCGGCATCGGTGGGCTAACGGTGGCGGCCTCTTTGGCGAGCCGCATGCCCAACGAGCGATTGGTGTATTTCGGCGATACGGCCCACCTGCCGTACGGAGAGAAATCGGTGTCCGCCATTCGGTCTTACTCCGCCAAAATCCTGGATTTTCTCATTGAACGCGACTGCAAGGCGGTGGTCATCGCATGCAATACCGCATCGGCCGTAGCTTTTAGCCATGTGAAAAACCTCGCCGGATCGAACACCCCCGTATTCAATGTCATTGACCCCACGGCACAATATGTGGCCGCCAACGTGAAAAAGGGAAAAGTGGGAGTCATAGCCACCAAAACCACGGTCAACTCACGGATCTACGCCAAGCGAATCGAAAAGATCAACCCCGAGCTCAAGGTGACCATGCTGGCCACTCCGCTATTGGTCGCCATGATCGAAGAGGGATTTTTCAACAACACCATCTCGCGTGCCATCATCGCCGATTACTTGTCCAAGCCCAACCTCCGCGGAGTGGATGCACTTATATTGGGCTGCACACACTTTCCCCTCATCAAAAAAGAGGTCGAGGCTTTCTATCAAAACAGTATTGCCGTCATCGACTCGTCCGACATTGTGGCGCTCCACGTCGAAGAGGCGCTGAAAAAGCGCGGTCTACTCGCTTCAAAGAATCGCGGCAAGCACCACTTCTTCGTGTCGGACCTCACCGATTCCTTCCGCGAGAGCACCTCCATATTTTTCGGCAAGCGATTGGCTTTGGAGCGAAAAGACCTATGGGCAGACCGTTCCTGAGATCCATTCTTCGTTAAGTGGCTTTCGCCATAAATTCCTTGTCCGAATACTGAAGTCCAAATCAAGGTCTATGAGCTACCGCTCACATCCCGCGAGTGCGAGAATACTTCAATTAGCTGATGACGGAAGTCAAGACATTAACAATTAAATACGCAGCTATTGAACTTTATGGACGGTCATGACCGGTGCAGAAAGTCCAAGAACAAGGATTGTGAAGCCCTCGGAATACGTAGTTTACTCTGGTAAATGAGTATTCCGAGGGGTGAGCGTAACGCCGCTATTGGACTTTATGGAAGGCCATCATCGGTACCATTCTTTGTATTCCACATACCCCTCCGCCGTTTTGCGGTTGGCCGCCACGGCTTCATCCACAGGCCGTTTCTTGACACATCGCGCCGGCACTCCGGCGTATATGCTGCCCGCTTCTATGCGGGTGTTTTCCAAAACCACCGCACCGGCCGCCACCAGCGCACCCCGCTCGATGTAGGCTTTGTCCATCACGATGGCGCCCATGCCTATCAGCACATCTTCTTCGGTGGTGCAGCCGTGAATGATCGCCCGATGGCCTACCGTGACGCGATCGCCCAGTACCACTTCGCTATACCCGCGCGTGGTATGCAGCACTGCTCCGTCTTGGATGTTCACTTGGTTTCCCAACCGAATGGGTCCGACGTCGCCGCGCAATACCGCTTGATACCATATACTGCATTCCGATCCCGTGCGGACATCGCCCACAATAGTGGCGTTCGGCGCCACCCACGAGCCCTCTCCAATCTCCGGCGTGATGCCATTGACCGTCTCAATCAATCCGCGGTCAATCACAGGCTGCGTCCTTCGCTTTGCAGCAATTGTGCAATTTGTCGAATTCCGCGTGCGTCGGTTTCGAATCGCCGGCCGCGTAGCCCAAGGCATTGATCGCCACTTTGATTTCCTCTTCGCTGATTTGCTTGGCATTGTACACGATCTTTATTTGATTGTGATCCACGTCCACGCGCGTCGATTTTATCCCCTTCGTATAGGCCAGGCCGTCTTCAATCGTCTCCTTGCACATTCCGCAGACGACGGAAGATTCCAAAGTAATTTCCTGTTTTTGCGCCTTCACACTCAGAGCCGCCAATACAATGACAGACATGAGAAACAAGCGTTTTAGGGGTAGTGTCGTTTTCTTTTTCATTTTGTGTTGTTTCATTTTTTTATTTTTTGGGCGTGCCCCGGCAGACAGTCCCAGCGTTTCCAAACCTTCTCAAACTTCCGCGCCTTCTCCGCCTTCCCAACTTTCCTCTTGCCGGGTCGGACTTCCGCCTTTATCTTTTTCTTGCCCTGCGGGTGACGTAAGGCGTTTGAGGAGCTTCCGGGGTCGCTCTCAAATGCCTACGACACCATCGCAGGCCATAGAAAAAGGATGCCGGCGTCCGCCCTCACGCAAAACCTCATCCATAACCAATGTGCGAGATTCGTTGGTACCCGAAATATCGGTAAATATTTCATGGTCGAGTTCGTCATTTGGCATTTTTTCTCGTGTACCTGATGCCGCCATAAAATGTCCTCCCGTCGAGGGGGCCGTATATCATCGTTGCATCAAAATACTCTCCAAACGGGTTTTCAGCATCGACGATGGCATCGCTTTGGATGAAGTTGCCGAGATTCTCCACTCCAACGTAAACTTCAAAATCACCCAGCGTTCGCGTAATCTGAGAGTTGAAGATGAAATAATCCTTGCTTTCCGTGCCGAGCCTGAAGGGTTCCGGATTCGCTGCCGTATTCGGCAAACGTGAAACCCCGTAATAATTGGCCGTAAAATCGATGTACCACAAACCCTTCGGCGAGGTATAACCGATGTTGCCCAATGCGCGGTGGCGCGGCATCAGTGGCATGTCTTCGCGCCCATCGATGTAGTCCACCTTCGATTGCTGGTATTTGTAGGACACTTTAACCCCGAGTCCCGGCAAGGGTTCGGCTTGCAAGTCGGCTTGGAAGCTGTGAGAGTCTGATCGGCCATCGAGGTTATAAAACATCAAGATGCGTGGATCGTGGTCACGGTCCACCACCAATCGGTCTTCGAAAACGGTGTAGAAATAATCCGTGTTGAATACCGCCTCGCGATCGAACAATTCAAATTTGTGCAAAAAGCTCAGTCCGGCGTTCCAAGAAGATTCTATACCGGGTGAATCCTGCACTTCGATGCGTCGCGAAGAAGCGAGTATACCCAATCGGTCGGCGAAGGCGTTGGCAGAACGAAATCCCCGGCCACCGGCAATGCGCACTGTGGTGAGCGGTTTGATGTTGTATTTCAAATGAAGGCGTGGCGAGAACTGTCCTCCATATATGTTGTGTTGGTCGTAGCGCGCCCCGGCCACCAAGGTAAATCTCGGTCGGTCGTAGGTGTACTCCGCCGACACACCCGGCACACGTTCAATGCGCGTAAATCCGCTGTCGGCATACTGCTCGTTGAACGAATCGTACAAGAAGTGTCCGCCGGCCTCAAGGCTGTGGTCGCCGTACTTGGACAAATTTGTAACGTAGAGTGCATTGAGTCGCAAGGTTCTTTGTTCGCCGAGGTATTGATCGCGTCCGAAATAAGATTCCATATCGATACCGGAAGCCAAGGCCGTAATGCCGATACTTCGGTCTTCCCGGTTCGGAAACAATATGCCGTTTTTCGCGAAAACCTCCCATTGATCCACTCCAAACCCAAATCCGTAATGGGGATCTTCCGGTTGGTAGCCTTTGCTTGTAAAGTCGGTTTGTCCCGAGGTGCGCTCTTCGTGGGTGTATGCGCCCGAAAGTTGACTGCGAAAGTTGTCGCCGATATACTTCCAACGATTCATCACTTTCACACCTTTGCGCCGCGGGCTGTCCAAAAAGCCGTCGTTGTTTTCGTCGTTCGAATGATCGAAGTACTGCCCGGAGAGAAAAAGTGCGGTTGACAATCGTTCCGACAGGTGAACCGAACGAATGACATTGGCTTCGACCCGTCCGCGGTGGTTGGCGAAAACGTCAAAATAAGTCATCTCAGGATCATCGGGCTTGATGAACTCCAGGTTTATTTGGCCGGTCATGCTCTCGTATCCATTCACCACCGAACCGACACCTTTGGTGATGGCAATCGATTCGATCCACGGCCCCGGGATTTGGTCAAAACCCAAAACGTTGCCCAGGCCACCGGTAAAGGGGATACCTTCGAATAAATTCTGGACATATATTCCGTCGAGACCGAGCATCCGTATTTTTCGCGTGCCCGTCACGGCATCGTTCATGACGACATCAACCGAAGCCGTGGTCTCAAAGCTCTCCGACAAATTGCAGCAAGCCGCTTTGCGCAGAATGCCGCGATTGATCGTTTCGGCGTTGAGTTTGGATGTTGCCGACATCGTAGAGGCACCTCGATTTTCGGTCACTTGTACCGCATGCATATTTACCGACGAGGAAAGTACCGCATGAACCGGATCCTGCGGGTTTTTAATTTTTAGAGTGTCGGCCGTGTATCCGACATAACTCACGACGAGCCGTAAAGGAAAATCCCCGACCGGTTTGAGGGAAAATTTGCCGTCGACGTCGCTCACGGTCCCTATGGTGGTTTCCGACCAATGAATGTTTGCGCCGGGAATAGGGTCACCGGTTTCAGCGTCGGTGATCACCCCATGTATTTGCCCATGAGCCACTGCGGACAGCAACACAAAGAGCAATGTGTGAAAAAATGGTTTTAAGAATGTCATTGTACCGAATTTGTTTTGTCGAGGTGGAATCGAGGCATCGCAGGCCTCTCCCATATCGTATTAAAAACAGTGAACCATTGTTTAAATCAATGGCAAAGCCGTGGGTCGGCCTTATCTCACAATCGGTATTGACAAAAGACATTTTGGATATTCACCCGCGCGGTGAGTGGCGGAATATCCGGTACCGTCAAATCGGGGGAATCCCCATAAACAATTGCGGTAAATCCTAGAATGGAATGTGTGGGAAGGGCAATAGGAACACGCGAAAAATCAATCGACGATTCCGAATCGCGCTGTTGGGCATAGACGTGCTTGGAAGACACTTTGACATCGCAACATCGATTCGTCAGGCAGTGTTCCGAAGTTTCGGCACTTGTGGTGCAACAACCATCGTTGGTGGCCATCACCTTCGTAGTGCCCTCGGTGTAGCACATCATGGTGGATGCAGTGATATAACTTCCCTGAACCATCACGGCCATAGCCATGACAACTGCGAGCCATTTGATCGGCCCTTTTGGGGTGTTATGTTCCGTTAAAAAACGCATCACTTAATTACTATCTCTCAAAAAAGTTGTGTGTCCGGATCATTAGGTCCAAAAGCAAGCGATGCACTGAGCATTTGTCGAAGTGGCTTGCGAAGCCACTTGAAACCGTAGTTTACTTGAGTAAACGAGGCTTTCAAGGGGCGAGCGTAACGCAGCTATTGGACTTTATGGACGGACACAAATTAAATCTTTCCACTTATCTTTGCGCTGAATGCGGCACAAATATACGATTTGGCGCCGTAAAGTGAAAGGGCGGGTGTCTTCTGTAGGGTCTGATCCAAAGCTGCGGATGACCGCACCGATTTCGGTGGAGCTCTTTCGGCAACTTCAGAAAAAATAGACATGTACCCAACAAGTATATACACGGAAATGACGCCCAACCCAAACACGATGAAATTCGTGGCAAGCCGCGTCATTTACCGAGGTTTCGAGCCGGCAGAATACAAGTCAGCAGCCGAAGCCGAAGGGCGTTCTCCGCTCGCTGTCGCGATGTACGACCTACCCTACGTCCGCGGTGTTTTCATCAACTTCAACTACGTGACCATCACCAAGTCGGGAGACTTGGATTGGGATTTCATCTCCTTCGAATTGCGCGAGTTGATCCGCCAACATCTATTGAAAAATGAATGGGCCGCCAAGCCGGAAGTCCGACCATTGACCGCGAAGGAAGCCCTGAACGGATCGACGGAAACCCCTTCAAAACCGCCGGCCAACATTCCCGAGACGGAACTTGACGCGACGATCATCACCTTGCTCGACGAACACATCAAGCCCGCCGTTTCCACCGATGGCGGTGCAATTGACTTCGTTTCTTTCAACGACGGCGTGGTAACGGTTCGCCTGCGCGGGTCATGCGTGGGTTGCCCATCGATCACCCGCACCTTGAAGCAAGGCGTGGAAAAGTTGCTTATGGCCGAAGTGGCACAAGTCAAGAAAGTCATCGCGGAAGAAATATAACCGAACCAATATCATTGGTTTTGCCGGTGCCGACGAGGGCAGTTACCGGTTAGCGGTAGACCGTGATTGGAGAGCGCCATCGCTTTCTTTTCAACCACCGCCAATGTCCTCTCCGGCCGCACATCAAAATTGATCTTGGGATTCGAATGGTGTCACTATCTTTCAGCGCACTTTCGGGAC
>CAJDXB010000038.1_pt1 | contig 13334 bp, 4 predicted proteins | sample 7391691 | NCBI WGS metagenome assembly CAJDXB01 (sample SAMEA7055747, study PRJEB34461) | soil metagenome | biome: terrestrial ecosystem; feature: Peninsula; material: soil | place: Antarctica | collected 2016 | reverse complement strand
ATACAATAGCGAAGAAGGTGCGGATTTCACCCTTTGCATTTGGGAGCCGGAAATGCAAATCAATGACTACTGCGCCGATGCGATAGACATACCCGTTGGGCAAGAATGCAGTCTACAGGAATTCTCTTCGAAATACTCCACACGGGAATCTACGGATATTGCTCCTGACCCGAGTTGCGGATATTTTAAAAATGCCGATGTGTGGTTTACGTTCACCGTTCCCGTTTCGGGCGATTTTCGCATTGAGCTCAGCAGCAGTTGGGCACTTTACACCGGTTCGTGCGGCGACTTTCTGGAATTTAACTGCAATTCAGGTAATATGAATTTCAGCAATCCTACATTGGCCGGCGAAACGCTCTACCTACGTGCTTTTCGATATAATAGTGAGGAAGGACAAGATTTTACGCTTTGCATATGGGAACCGGATGTGCCGGAAAACAACCTCTGCGAAAACGCAACGAATATCATCTTGAATGACTCGTGCAATGCACAATCCTTTTCATCACGTTATTCCACATCCGAAGATCTTTCCATTGCACAAAACCCGTCTTGCGGCTATTTCAAGGGCGGTGATGTTTGGTTTACTTTCACGGCCCCCGAGTCGGGTCAGTTTGCACTCGAGCGCACAAGCAATTCCAACGGCGGAACTGCACAATTTGCCTTTTACACGGGAACATGCGGTGATTTCGAAGAATTCGAGTGTTCGGGTGCCGCAGAAATAAATTTCAATGACCCTTCTCTTGGTGGACAAGAAATCTACGTTCGTTCCTTCGCCTACAACAACCGCGCAGGTTCGGATTTCGATTTTTGCATCAAGAACACCACCATTGCCCAAAACGATAATTGTGCGGACGCGATTTCGTTAAATGTGGGCGAGTCATGCACTTTCGAAACCTTTAACAATTTCAACACCACAAGCGAAGGTGGGCTCGCCCCCACCCCGACTTGCGGTTATTTTCAGGGCGGCGATGTGTGGTTCACTTTTGATGTGCCTTCCACAGGTCAATTTCAAATCAACCGAAACAACATCAGCGGCGGCACTTTTTATTACGCACTCTACACCGGGTCATGCGGCAGCTTCATCGAATACGACTGCTCATCCGATCCGACTCAAAGCCTCTACGATGCGCCCGAATTGGCAAATCAGACCGTTTATCTACGTGCTTTCCGCTATCACAGTGCCTTCGGCGGCGAATTTGAAATGTGTATCGTTGCCGGAGATTGCAGCGGAACCCTTGGTGGAACAGCCTTTCTTGACGAATGTGAAACATGCGTTGGTGGAAACACCGGTCTGGAGGCATGCGTAGAGGATTGCAATGGAGAATTTGGCGGCACCGCATACCTCGATAACTGCCAAACTTGCGTTGGAGGAAACACGGAATTAGAACCATGTATAGCAGATTGTAACGGAGACTTTGGCGGTAGTGCTTATCTCGATGACTGCGAAACTTGTGTTGGTGGAAATACCGAGCTTGAACCTTGTGTTTTCGACTGTCCCGCGCTCGAGGCAAATATCGGAGACGGTTGCGATGACGGAGACCCCGAAACCGAAAATGATGTGATTACCGAAGACTGCGGTTGTGCAGGAACCCTCACGTTCGACTGCCCCGCGCTCGAGGCAAATATCGGAGACGGTTGCGATGACGGAGACCCCGAAACCGAAAATGACGTGGTCACCGAAGATTGCGGTTGCGCAGGAACCCTCACGTTCGACTGTCCTGCGCTCGAGGCGAATATCGGCGATGGTTGCGATGACGGTGACCCGGAAACCGAAAATGACGTGGTTACCGAAGACTGCGAGTGTGTAGGAGCCAATTTCTGTAACGATCCGCAACCTGCCGTTACCGGTATGTGGGTGGAGTTTGTAGAAGGAGAAGGTGTGTTGGGCCACTGGGATGCCGTTCCATATTCCATTGCTTGTCAGCACCGTCTGTACACAAGCGACGAAGTGTTGATCAACAAAACCACACAGTATGGCTTCGAGCTCGACAACTACTTGGGAAAAACAGGCTTGTTTGACTACGGCACGGTCTTTATTTGGGCAATCCGCTGTGGTTGCAACGATGACCCGGTAATCGCCGGCCCTTGGTCAACCCTGACGTTCACCACGCCTTCAGAACCTTCCTTGATCAGCTCTCCCAACCCGACTTCCGGGGAGTCCAACGTGACCTTTGAAGTGGTAACCGAGGGGCACACCACCTTGGAAGTGTTTGACATGAATGGACGCAGCATCGAAGTATTGTACAACGGTATGGCCGGCCCATCGACAGAGTACAGCTTCCAATTCAACGGCAGCAGTCTGCCCACAGGCGTGTACATCTATCGTTTGACAACCGAATCAAACGTCGTGATCGAAAAATTCATGATTGCCAAATGATCGGATAAACTCTAAAACCCTAAACGGGGATAAACCCCGGCGCCGATGACGCCGGGGTTTTTGTTTTCAGCGATGGAGTATTATTGAAAGTAGACTGAGTATGGCCCATTGAAAACTGATGTTGATCTGCGTGAGGGTGGACACCGATATCCTCCCTCTTCGGGCGGGGTTGTGAGCCGCTGCCGAGGGACAGCGACGAAGAAGCTCGTCTCTTGGCATTGCGGTCCACCCCGCCCGAAGGGGGAGATACAGGTGGAAGACCGACCCCGGCAAAAGAGAAACGCGGAAAAGATGGAGTATTAGTAAGGAATGTTAGGCATATGAAAAAATGAAGGAGGCCTGCCGGGGGCACGCCCAAATCAATCATAGACTTCAGTAAGCAGTTAATCAACTCATTGCTTCCGGAAATCAAGATTTTTGAATTTGAGATACCGGACCGGTGAAAGGTCGAAAGTCAACGCGGTGGACAAGTTCGACTTATATATTGGTAGATCCGACCAAAGTTTCGGTGCATCCATCCATATTCTTAACCATTCCGCATGATACCGCTATAAATCCAGCGGGTGCATTTAATATTTTTTCGTTCCTGACGCCCTTAGTTAACAAGCGTCTGACACTCATTCGGAAAAATTTTGGTCAATTGGTCTTTGCATATTACGAACACATTATTTATATTCGTCCGAATATTTTCGCTTTTGGTCAGTACAATTGTTTCCTACGGCGAAAACCAATCATTTATTAACCAAAAAAAGTAACTATGAAGATGCATTACAAGCAATTGCTTGGGGTCTGTTTCACCGCAGTCCTGAGCTTATTTCTAACCAACGTCGCTCTCGCTCAAGTGGGGGACGTTTGCGAAACCCCGAACGTCATTTCGAGTTTGCCTTATGACGACGCCGGCAACACGTCGACCTACGGTAATGATTACGGTATGGACGACGTACCCGTCTTGGCGGCGGGCGCCGTAACCGACGGAACCGGTTCCGAATACTATCTCACCGGTAACGATGTGGTATACGCTTATACCCCTTCGGCAAACGGTGTAATTAACGTTTCAACCACCAACGATGATGACTGGATCGGTCTTTGGGCGTTTACCGGTTGTTCTTTTTCCAGTACCGTAGGATACCATACCCAAACCAACGGCGCCACCAGGGCGATCAATGGTTTGTCCGTTATGTCCAACACGACGTATTACTTCGTGATCTCGACGTGGTCTGCCCCGGAAAGCACGAATTACACCATTCACGTGGAAGTGGATGTACCGGATTGTCCCGCACTCGGTTTGAACATCGGTTCACCTTGCGACGATGGAGACCCGAATACGGTTAACGACACCGTAAACGAAAACTGTGAATGTGAAGGCATTCCAATGGCAGCCAATGACGAAGCGTGCACATCAACCATACTCGCATGCGGCGATACCGTGATGCAGTCATTTGCAGGCGCAACCATGTCCGTCGATGATGATTGCTTCGGCTCCTCATCTGCCGATGTGTGGTTTACTTTTGTTGCCAATGGTCAGCAAGTATACACCGTCGCCGAAGGCGGCACGGTATATTTCGATGCCGTAGTACAATTATACAAAGGCAACAATTGCAACAATCTTACCGAGGTGTCTGATTGTCAAGACTCACCTGAGTCATTTACCGTATCGGATCAGGGAAGATATTTTTTCCGCATTCGTCCATATTCAACTGCAGGTGAAAGCGTAGTTGCAACAGTTCACCTGACCTGCACTCCGTTCGACTGCCCGGCCTTACTCGCCAACATCGGTGACGCTTGTAATGATGGCAACCCCAATACGCTCGGGGACAAAATCAACGAAAACTGCGAATGTGAAGGTGTATTGCCTCAGGCATGTGAAAACGCAACCAGATACCCATCATCAGCAGTTGCGGCCGGTCCGGACGTGACAACCCTATCAACTTGCAATTACCTCTCAGAATATTCTGAGGTTTCCAACATCACGAGTGGTGATGACTACGAATTCACCGTGACAGGTGATGGTTGGATCACCGTACGTTCCGGATCCGTTGGTGGCAGTGTTGTGGCCATGGGCTTTTCGCCCTTGCGCATTACGGCACTCAGCTCGGACAACTTGTTCGTACACTGGAGCGCCGGTGCTGACTGTAGCACAAGCTCCGGATGTCAAACCACGACTGTACAGTGCACCACTTGCGATCCGTTCGACTGTATGGCTATAGAAGCCAATATCGGCGACGCCTGTGACGATGGAGATCCCAATACGCACAGTGACATGATCAACGCCAACTGCGAATGTGAAGGTTCGCCGGCCGGTGAGTGTGTCAACACATCGAAATACCCCTCTGCTGCGGTTACGGCCAGTGCAGACTTAACCACCATATCCACTTGCAACTATCTTCAGGAGTACTCTGAGATCGCTGGTGTGATGAATGGTGAAACATACGAATTCACCGTGACGGGCGATGGTTGGATCACCGTACGGACCGGTTCCGTCGGCGGCAGTGTTGTGTCTACAGGCTCTTCGCCTCTAACCATTACGGCACCCAACTCGGACAACTTGTTCGTACACTGGAACGCTGACGATGACTGCGGTATAAGCACCGGATGTCAAATCACGACCGTACAATGCACCACTTGTCCGATCATCTATGACTGCCCGGCTTTGGAAGCCAATTTTGGCGACCCATGTGACGACGGAGATGCCAATACGGTTAACGACGAGATCAACGAAAATTGCGAATGTGCAGGCATTCCGATGGCTACCAATGACGAAGCATGTACCGCCACCAAACTCACCTGTGGCGCTACCGTGATGCAGTCATTTGCAGGAGCAACCATGTCCGTGGATGATGACTGCTACGGCTCCTCATCGGCCGACGTTTGGTTTAGATTCGATTGCGACGGTTCGCAAAACTTCACCGTTGCCGAAGGTGGCGATGTTTATTTCGATGCGGTTGTGCAACTGTACAAAGGCACGAATTGCAACAATCTCACTGAAATGTCCGATTGTCAAGACTCTCCCGAGTCATTTACCGTGACCGAACCGGGGAGGTATTATTTCCGTATTCGGCCATATTCTGAGTCCGGCGAAAGCGTGCTTGCAACGGTTACTCTGACTTGCGTTCCGTTCGACTGCCCTGCCCTACTCGCGAATATCGGTGATGCCTGTGATGATGGCGACGCCAATACGCTCGGCGACAAAATCAACGAAAACTGCGAATGTGAAGGAGTATTGCCTCAGGAATGTGAAAACACATCGAAGTATCCCTCATCTGCGGTTACTGCCAGCGCTGACTTGTATACCATTTCAACTTGCAACTACCTTCAGGAGTATTCTGAAATCACCGGCATCATGAGTGGTGAGGACTACGAATTCACCGTGACCGGAAACGGGTACATTACCGTACGTACGGGTTCCGTTGGTGGCAGTGTTGTAGCTACGGGTATGTCACCCCTGACCGTCATCGCTCCAAACTCGGACAACTTGTTCGTACACTGGAGTGCAGGTCCTGATTGCAGCACAAGCACCGGTTGTCAAACCACGACCGTACAGTGCATGACTTGTCCGATCATTTATGACTGCCCGGACTTGGAAGCCAATATCGGAGATGAATGTGACGATGGAAATCCAAAGACCATCAATGACACGATTACCGAAGACTGTGAATGTGTTGGTATCGTGCCTCCGAAAAATGACGTTTGTTCCAAAGCCATTGCCCTCAAGTGCGACCAGCCGATTTCCGGCTCAACTGACGGTGCCACCAATTCGGGAGTGAGTTCCACATGTGGCATATTCACTTCATCGGACGCCAAAGATGTATGGTATGGCTTCCAAGCCGATGGTACCTCTGACTATACCGTAACGGTTTACGCAGATACCTCAGCGTGGGATGGAGTGCTGTTCATTTATTCAGGATCATGCGGCGACTTGGTTGAATTGGCATGTGCCGATGATACTTATGGCGGCGGCGATGAGACCATAACGCTGGAAGCTCCGGCAGCGGGCGTATACTACGTGCGTTTCTTCGACTATTTCGGTACGGCAAATTACACCGTAGAGCTGACGTGTGAGTCCGACGAACCTCCGTGTGAAAACCCCTACCCCGCGGTAGACGGACTGGTTGCTGACGTACAAAGCAATGGTGTATTGCTGTCGTGGAACCCCATCCCTTGGTCTATTGGTTGCAAGGTTAAACTTGTAGGTGTAGGCAACAAAACCGTATCCGGATTCGAAGCTTCCGAGCTTTTTGTACCGGCAAGTTACCTCACCCCGGGAACCACCTATTCATGGGAAGTGAAGTGCGGTTGCTCCAAGTCACCTCTTGTTGCAGGCCCTTGGGTTTCTTCTACGTTCACCACTTCAGGTGGTGGAGCGGAAATTTCCTCGTCTCCAAACCCGACCGCCGACGTGTCCAACGTGACATTCAACGTGGTTGAAGAAGGTTATACGACTCTGGAAGTGTACGACATGAATGGAAGAAGCATCCAAACGCTGTTCCATGCCACTGCACAACCAGACAATGACTACCGATTTGAATTCAACGGTGCGAACCTCCCGGCGGGAGTATACATCTACCGATTGACTACCCAAACGGAAGTCATTATCGAGAAGTTCATGATTACCCGATAATCAAAAGCGATTTTCGAGTAATGGTTTAGTATTAAACCCGCGGTCTTTGGATCGCGGGTTTTTTTATTGCAATTCAATGGAAACTCTCCAAACATAATTCTGAGGCGAAACCGTCCATATCGTTCTTGAGAAGGGTATAGCCCATACATTGAGGCGTGCAATCTTTTGAAATTGATTTCAATATTCCCAACCGGTAAGCGAGACGTGAAAAGCAAATAATACAGACGCGGAAGAGAATATTGGTGCTTTTGGATTTTGGGCGTGCCCCCGGCAGGTCTCCTTCACTTTTCCCACCTTCCCAACCTTCCCCATCTCCTCAACCTTCCCCACCTTCCTCCTGTCGGGGTCGGTCTTCAGCCTATATCTTTACGCGTTTTCGGCGGGGTCGGCACGCCGCTGTGGGGGCTCATAAAATCGCCCCACCTCGGCGGCCGTCCCCAAGCCGAAGACGCGTAAAGGATACCGGCCTGCGCCCTCACGCAAATCGAGTTCTGCATCAAGAAATATCGCCCGAACAACATCATTGAAATACGGACGAAACTATTTAAATCATCCATTTTTAAAATACTGATAATCAAGATGAAATGAGACCAAAGCTTCTTCTGACGAATCGACTTTCAAATCACGTTATCCATGACTTTTATACAGTTAGACGTTATATTCCGGTGCTCATTTGACATTTCCATACAGGTTTCTTATGTTTACCTCGTATTTTTCGTCGTATATCGAAAGAAACCATCCATACGGCGTAATCGCAGGTGAATAGGAAGAGTTCCGTTTGCCCGTCTAGAACCAATTTTTTTAACCTAAATCATTATGAAGATGCATTACAAGCAAATGCTTGCGGTCTGTTGTACGGCAGTCCTGAGCCTATTTCTAACCAACGTCACCCTCGCTCAAGAAGGTAACGTTTGCGAAACCCCCAACGTCATTTCGAGTTTGCCTTATGACGATGCCGGCAATACGTCGACATACGGTAACGATTACTCCTCGGTTGACTTACCCACCACAGCGCCCGGAGCCGTAGTCGAAGGAACCGGTTCCAACAGCTATCTCAACGGAGACGATGTGGTGTACGCGTATACGCCCTCAGCAGATGGCGTAATAAACGTTTCGACCACCAACGATGATGACTGGATCGGTCTTTGGGCATTTACCGGCTGTCCTTTCAGCAGTACCGTAGGGTACCATACCCAAACCAATGGTACAACCAGAGCAATCAATGGATTGTCCGTATTGGCCAACACGACCTATTACTTCTTGATCTCGACGTGGCCAACTCCGAACAGCACGGATTACACCATTCATGTTGAAGAGGCTGTACCGGATTGTCCGGAACTCGGTTTGAACATCGGTTCGCCGTGTGACGATGGAGACCCAAACACGGTTTCCGACACCGTGAACGAGAATTGTGAATGTGAAGGCATTCCAATGGCCGCAAACGATGAGCCGTGCACTGCCACCGCACTCATGTGTGGCGACACCGTGTTACAGTCTTTCGCAGGGGCAACCATGTCCATCGACGACGATTGCTTCGGCTCCTCCGTTGCCGACGTGTGGTTTAGTTTCGATTCAGACGGTTCGCAGGTGTTCACCGTTGCCGAAGGTGGTGATGTATACTTCGATGCCATCGTGCAACTATACAAAGGCACGGATTGCAACGAACTCATCGAAATGTCTGACTGCCAAGACTCGCCCGAGTCATTTACCGTATCCGAAACGGGTACGTATTTTTTCCGTATTCGTCCATATTCTACTTCAGGCGAAAGCGGGATTGCAACGGTCCACCTGACCTGCACTCCGTTCGACTGTCCGGCCTTGCTCGCCAATATCGGCGATGCTTGTGACGATGGCGACCCCAATACTCTCGGTGACAAGATCAACGAAAATTGCGAATGTGAAGGTACATTGCCTCAGGCATGTGAAAACTCAACCAAATACCCGTCAGCAGCAGTTGCGGCCGGCCCGGATTTGACAACACTATCAACCTGCAATTACCTCTCGGAATACTCAGAAATCACCAACATCACGAGTGGTGATGACTATGAATTCACCGTGACCGGAAACGGTTACATCACCGTACGGACGGGATCCGTTGGCGGCAGTGTTGTGGCCACGGGCTTTTCACCCTTGACCGTTACGGCACCCAACTCGGACAACTTATTTGCGCACTGGAGTGCCGATGCCGACTGCAGCACAAGCAGCGGTTGTCAAACCACGACCGTACAGTGCACCTCTTGCCAGCCGTTCGACTGTATGGATATAGAAGCCAATATCGGGGATGCCTGTGACGACGGAGATCCCAATACGCACAGTGACATGATTAACGCCAACTGCGAATGTGAAGGTTCGCCGGCAGGTGAGTGTGTCAATGCAGCGAAATATCCCGGTAGTGCGATTACGGCCAGCGCTGACTTGGCCACCATATCCACTTGTAATTACCTTCAGGAATACTCTGAGATCGATGGTGTGATTAGTGGTGAAACATACCAATTCACCGTGACGGGCAATGGTTGGATCACCGTACGGACCGGTTCCGTCGGCGGCAGTGTTGTGTCTACGGGCACTTCGCCTGTATCCGTCACGGCACCCAACTCGGACAACTTGTTCGTACACTGGAATGCTGACGATGAATGCGGCACCGCCAGCGGTTGTCAAATCACGACCGTACAGTGTACCTCTTGTGCGATCATCTATGACTGCCCGGAATTGGAAGCCAATATCGGCGATGCCTGTGACGATGGCGACCCAAACACGATCAATGACGAAATCAACGGAGACTGTGAATGTGAAGGTACTTCGATGGTTACCAATGACGAAGCATGCTCTGCAACCGAACTCCTGTGCGGCGATACCGTGATGCAGTCATTTGCAGGGGCAACCATGTCCATTGATGACGACTGCTACGGCAGCTCAGAAGCCGACGTGTGGTTTAGTTTCGATTCAGACGGTTCTCAAGTGTTCACCGTTGCCGAAGGTGGCGATATCTACTTCGATGCCATCGTGCAACTATACAAAGGCACGGATTGCAACGGTCTTACCGAAATGTCCGATTGTCAAGATTCTCCCGAGTCATTTACCGTAACCGAAGCGGGGACATATTTTTTCCGTATCCGGCCGTATTCTGTTACGGGTGAAAGCGGAATTGCAACGGTTCACTTAACCTGCACTCCGTTTGACTGCCCGGCCTTGCTCGCCAATTTCGGTGACGCTTGTGACGACGGCGACCCCAATACGCTCGGCGACGTAATCAACGAAAACTGTGAATGTGAAGGCACATTGCCTCAGGAATGTGAAAACTCAACCAAATACCCGTCAGCAGCGGTTACTGCCAGCGCTGACTTGTATACCATTTCATCTTGCCAATACCTTCAGGAGTATTCTGAAATCACCGGCATCATGAATGGTGAAACATACGAATTCACCGTATCCGGAGATGGGTACATGACCGTACGGACGGGTTCCGCCGGCGGCAGTGTTGTGGGTATGGGCGTTTCGTCCCTGTCCGTGACGGCCCCCAACTCGGACAACTTATTCGTTCACTGGAGCGCCGGCGCTGACTGCAGCACCGCCACCGGTTGTCAAACCTCGACCGTACAGTGCACCACTTGTTCTGTCATTTATGACTGCCCGGATTTGGAAGCCAACATTGGCGACACGTGTGACGACGGAGATCCAAATACGATCAACGACACCGTGACCGAAGACTGTGAGTGCGCCGGAGATCTCATTCCCTCCAATGATGATTGCGACGACGCAATTTCCATTGCATGTGGAGAAACCCTCATGGGCAGTACTGCAGCGGCCACCGCTTCAGGTTTGAGCGCCACCTGTGGTTCATTCACGTCATCCACCGCCAAAGACCTCTTCTACACATTTGAAGCCGATGGTACAAGTGACTATGTAATCTCGGTGGACAATGCAGGTACCGGATTTATCGATATCGTGTTGTTCGCGTATTCAGGTGAATGTGGAAACCTCGAGGAGATCACCTGTGCAGATGACGGGAGCCCTGAAACCATTGAGCTTCTTGCTCCGGATGCAGGCACCTACACAATCAGATTCTTTGCTTATTCCGGAACGGGACAGTTTTCCGTTAACTTGGAATGCAATGAAAACGTAGCTTGGGACTGCCCGGACATCGAAGCCAACATTGGCGACGCGTGTGACGACGGAGATCCCAACACGGAAAATGATGTCATCACGGAAGACTGTGAATGTGCAGGCACTTTCGTCTGCACCGAACCGCAGCCCGCCGTTACAGGCCTTTCGACTGAATATGTCGAAGGTGAAGGCATGTTGTTTCACTGGGATGCCGTTCCAAATTCCATCGGATGTCAGCTCCGGTTGTCCTCTGCCGACAATGTGGTGATCAAGACAGCCAAACTGTGGGAGTTCGAGGCCGAAAGCTTCATGGCCCCCCGCCATATGTTTGACTACGCTACGGATTACCTCTTTGCCATCCGATGTGGCTGCTCCCAAAGCCCGGTCATCGCAGGCCCTTGGTCTACTTTGGCGTTCTCCACGCCTTCAGGTCCGTCCATGATCAGTACTCCCAACCCAACTTCCGGCGTATCCAACGTTACCTTCGAAGTGGTAACCGAAGAGCACACCACCTTGGAAGTGTATGACATGAACGGCCGCAGCCTTGAAGTGCTGTACAACGGCATGGCAATACCCAATGGCGAGTACCGCTTCCAATTCAATGGAACCGCCTTGCCTGCAGGAGTGTACATCTATCGATTGACGACCGAATCGGACGTTGTGATCGAGAAGTTCATGATTGCCAAATAATTGACTAACTTTTAAAACCCTAACAGGGATAAACCCGGCGTCGAATCGACGCCGGGTTTTTTATTGGCATTCAATGGAAACTCGCTAAACATAATTGCGAAGTTCAACCTTGAATATCGGTCTTGAGAAGAGGATAGCTCATACATCGAGGAGAGCAAACCTTTGGAATTGATTTCGCGAAGATGCCTAGCAGTATGCGACGTGTGAAAAGCAAGAAATATAGTCAAGGAAGAAAATAGTGGTCTTCGGTCTTTGGGCGTGACCCCGCAGATATCCTTCATTCTCCCAACCTTCCTTACGTTCCCACCTTTCCCCATCTTCCCAACCATTCTATAGACGGGGTCGGTCTTCAGCCTATATCTTTTCGCGTTTTTGGCGGGGTCGGCACGCCGCTGCCGGGGCTCATAAAATCGCCCCACCTCGGCGGCCGTCCCCAAGCCGAAAACACGAAAAGGATGCCGGCCTTCGTCCTCACGCAAATCGAGTTCCGTCGCAAGTTATACCAAGGGAATTACGAGTCTGAAATACAGGAAAATCAATTTACAATATCCATTTTTAGCTCTCTGATCCTCATAATACTACAAGAAGAAAATTACGCACAACCAGCAGACTTATCCCAAAGGATATCCATGATCATTCCTTGGTTAGACATTATATTGTGTTTGTCATTGATATTTTCATACAGGTTTCCTATGTTTACCTCGTGTTTTTCGCCGTATATCGAGATAAACCTTAGGTACGACGTTATTTACAGGCAGTCCAAGAAATCTCTGTCCACACTAAGAACCAATCTTTTAACCCAAAATCATTGCCATGATACATTTTTCCCGCATGCTCGGAGTCTGTTTCACCGTAGTCCTGAGCTTATTTCTCACAAACATTGCCCTAGCGAAAGAGGTTGGTTTGTACGGAACGCCTAAGGTGATTTCGAGTTTGTCGTACGTTGATGTCGGCAACACATACAATGATGGTGATGCCTCAGCACAAAACGATGAAATCACCGTTGATTGTGGATTTGAAAATTTTGACAATTCCGATATAGGTAGTTCTTCTTCGTATCAAAATGGAAGTTTCGTAGGCAACAATGGCGTTACTTGGACTTATGTTGAAGCGAGAGATGAAAATGGAGACGCCAACAGTTCCGGTATTGATGGAAAAGCCATTATGCTCAGACGTAAGTCTGACAACAGCATGATAACATCCAGTGCCGTGCCCGGTGGTATTTCAGACTTCTCCGCTAAGCTGTACAAAGGTTTTGCAGGTGCCGGAAGCAGACAAGCGGAGCTGTTCGTAAACGGAGTGTCGCAAGGTCTTTCAGAATCTTTCGATGATTTTGACGAGCATATCTTCACCGTCACCGGAATCAATATTGCCGGCGACGTTACAATCGAAATCAGAAACAATACAAGCAAACAGCTTATTGTAGACGATATCAGTTGGACTTGCGGTCCGGATGTCGAATTCGATTGCCCCGCACTCGAAGCAAACATCGGTGACGCCTGTGACGATGGAGATGCCTCAACGGAAAACGATGAGATTAACTCT
>CAJDXB010000119.1_pt2 | contig 13576 bp, 11 predicted proteins | sample 7391691 | NCBI WGS metagenome assembly CAJDXB01 (sample SAMEA7055747, study PRJEB34461) | soil metagenome | biome: terrestrial ecosystem; feature: Peninsula; material: soil | place: Antarctica | collected 2016 | reverse complement strand
AGTGGAAGAACAAATCGGACTCTGGGGATACATTGATGAGCTGATACGCTCGAGCAAGGAGCCATTTATCTTCATCGATATGCATTCGACGAGCGCACAGAGCATGCCTTTCATCACCATGAGCGACACCTTGATGAACCGAAAACTCGTCAAGCGAATACCCGTCCCGGTGGTCATTGGAATAGAAGAATATTTGAACGAACCTTTGCTGAGCTATGTCAACGAACTCGGTTACGCATCGATGGCCTTTGAAGCCGGACAGCATGTGGACCCGGAGTCGATCCGCAACCACGAAGCCCTGATTTGGCTTTGCTTGGTATACTCCGGCTCCGTCAAAAAAATCGAGATCGCACATTTTAAGAAGTACTACCATTTATTGAAGTCCAACGCAGGCAAGAATCACCGGTTTTACGAAATCCGCATGCGCGAAGGACTGAATGCCGGCGATAAGTTTCACATGAAACCCGGTTATCGCAATTTCCAATCCGTAAACCGCGGCGAAGTGTTGGCCACCAAAAACGATAAACCCGTCGTCGTGCAAGAATCCGGTTTAATCTTCTTGCCGCGGTATCAAGCCCAAGGGGATGATGGCTTCTTCCTGATCCGCCGCATCGCCAAGTTTTGGATGGGAGTGTCCTTGATCTTCCGGCGCCTCTCGCTCTACCGGATTCTGATCATTCTTCCCGGCATCAGCCGCTACCGTTGCAGCGACGAAGCCTTGGTTGTAAACACGGCGGTAGCGCGTTGGTACTCTGTGGAGATATTGCACCTCATGGGCTATCGGCGTAAGAAACAGCACGATGGCCAAACGCTTTTCCTACGCCGCAAATTCGATTATCGAGGGCCGAGATGACTCGCGGGGACTGCCGAAGATTTCACACATTTCCGCGGTCTGTCCAACCCCTTCGATATGTTATTTTTGCACCATGAAAATATTCCACTTCACCTTGTTTTTTCTTTTGGGCTCGACCACCGTCCACGCGCAGGCGCTTGAAGAGTTTTTCAGCATTCCCAAATCGGAGCTCAAAGTCCATCTAAAATCACTGCCCCAACTTTGCGATGCGTCCGGAGTATGGGTCAATGCCGTCGGCCCAAACCCCATGGAAGAAACCCGCGGAACCCTATCGATAATCTATTTCGGCAGCTTCGAGGATCCGGTATCGCTCGATGCGATCCGCAAACTCAATAAAATTCAAATTGACAACCAAGAAATACGCGTGATTTTAAGTCTTCATCCACGGTATGAATACTCGCGTTCCCAAAAAGCGGTCATGGAAAACCTAAAAAGGTATGGCGTCGCATTGCCTGTCTTGTTGGATACTGCAGGTACGTTTTGGGATTGCATGAAGGTGGAAGGCGAAGAAACCACCGTGATCCTCTCTCCGGACCGACGCATCCTCGGCCGCCATCGCGGTAACGTTTCCCCATCCGTAATCACCGCGGTTTTGGCCCGCCTCAATGATTCCTTCCGCGGTCATTTCTCGCCCCACCGAGAACCGTTTTACGGATTGGCCCCTTCGCATCGTTCCTCCGAACCGGTACTGCGATTCCCGACGGGGTTGGCCGCCCAGCCCATCGAGGATCTCATATACGTAAGCGACCTGTTGAGCCACCGCATTCTCGGCATTACTTCCAAAGGGAATACCATTCACTGCATCGGCAGCGACGATGCGGGATTTGCCGATGGCACGCTGCGGACGGCTCGTTTCAATGGCCCGCGAGGTTTGGCATTTGACCTCCATATGGGCGTGCTTTATGTAGCGGACACATACAACCACCGCGTACGGAAAATTGATTTTGCACACGATACGGTCTCTACCGTTTTGGGCAATGGTATGGTGCCGCAATTCGAGACCGAGAAAGTTTTTGCCGCCGACGGGGCCATTGGATTTCCCGTGGCTTTGGCAATTGATGGCAATGACTTGTATATTTCCACGGCAGGCCCGACGTCAGGGCTGTGGAGGATGGACACCCGCACGGGAACGGCGCGCAAAATCATTCCCCACCTAGATCAGGCCGAGGAAACGACGACGATCGGATTCGGCGGGTTGACCGTGGATCCCACGGGTGCGGTTTTCTTCAGCGATCCTTACACCTCATCGTTGAAGTATTACCACAATGGAGAAGTGCAAATAGCCGCGGGCCAAGAAAAAGGCCATGGATTTGGCGACGGCAAGAGAAACGAAATCCAATTTCAGTTTCCCAACGGTTTGGCGGAACGGGACGAGTCTATATTTATCGCCGACACTTACAACCACGCCATTCGTTCCGTTCAACCCTTCAAACCGCGCAGCGAGACCATCGTTGGTGACGGGCAACCGGGATTCGCCGATGGCCCGGACAATGTGGCCACGCTCAACCTTCCAATGGATGTGGCTTTCATGAACGGAAAACTTTACATCGCCGATGCCGGCAACGGCGCCATTCGGATTTTTGATCCGGAAACCAAAATGTTGCAAACCATGACACTGCATAATTATGGATGCATCGGCCATGACAAATCGGAACCGATTATGGATTTGCGCGACGGTTCGGTGCTTCATATCAACAAAAGTCTTACGGAGTTGGATTTCACCATCGATTTGGGCGAGGATTGGGTCATTGACCCGGAGGGCTTTTCGCAAGTATCCTTGATCACGCGGCGCCATGGCTTCGTACTCCGCGACGGCGATCTGTCCGATGGGGGATTTTCAGCCATATCCGTTTTCGAACCCGAGGACCGGGGATCCGTGGCCTTTGATTTGCGCTTATTCGTTAGCAATCTTAAAGATGGACGGCAATACTACCGCGCCCTCACCCTGAACCACCAAATCGAAATGGACGAAAATACGCCAAAGAAGATCGAAGTCATACTACCCATCAATGTTATGGGTGACGATTTTGAAACGGGGCAGTGAGATTTGAGACGCAACCGGCCCACACCTGTGGAAGCTCACGGTTTACAGGCGGTCTTATTCCCAAAAGATAGTCGGTCGACCTCAGGTTTTAGGGACGGACGCGGCTCATGCCTCGTGCGGCCAAATTGTGTTGCGGATCCATTTCGAGGGCCATGGCATATTCGCGTTCCGCCATCCCCGGCTTGCCCATCTCCTCGTAGCACAAACCTTTGTTGTATACAGCGTCAACATAGTCGGGACGCACCGCCAAGGTCGAATCAAAATAAGCCATCGCGGTGTCGAATTCAAGTCTTTGGGTCAAATAGATGTAGCCGATATTGTAATATCCGAGTGGGTTTCCCGGGTCCGCTTCGAGCATATCGCGATAGTTTTGGAGGGCTTCGTTGAATTTGCGTCCCGCTTGCAAAAACATACCGCGATGGTAAAAGGCCTCGGCACTTTTGGGTCTCAGCTCCAGTGCAGTATTGAAGTATTCCAAGGCTATGGGATTGCCCTGATGGGCGTTTAGACTGCCGAGTTGTATGTAAGAGTCAAAATTTTCCGGATCGACTTCCACTGCCGTTTGAAAAGATGACTTTGCCAAGGTCGTATCGCCGAGTTCTTTGTACACAAAACCCTTGATAAAATACCCTTGGGTCAAATACGCATCAATTTTAAGTGCACGATTGATGGTTTGGAGCGCGGCATCATATCGGCGTTGCAGAAAATGCACTTCGCCGAGGAGCAATAGAGCCTCGGTATTGGTTTCGTCAAGTTCAACAGACCTTTCCAATGCCAATCGCGCATCGCGCAAGTTTCCCACTTGGAATTCAGTTTCTCCTTGCAAAAAATGAAAATAGGAAGAGCTTGGGTCAAAAGACATGGCACGATCGATATCCCGCAGGGCCAATTCGAACATGCCGCGACTTCGGTATGCCAATGAGCGCTGCACGTAAAGGTTTGGGTCATTGGGATTCTCTGCGATGCGATCGGTCAGGACTGCAACGGGGTCGGAAGACAAACCGGAGACCACGGAGGTGTCTTTCAATGCCTTTTCGGAGGATTTACGCGAATTGGAACCGCCATCACATGCGGTGAGGCCGGTCAAAAGAATCAAGGATATGAGAAAAAAACTTAGGCGCATCTGATGTTTTTCATACTGCAAATTTCACAAAATATCGCGGTTTCCTGCGGTGCAAGCGTTCAAAACCGAATCACCCCCACCAAAAGGCGGGGGTGTAAGTTCGGTATTCCGGGTAAACGACAAAAAGGAATGCCGTCAGTTTTTCTTGAGTTGATCTTTGATTTTGCCTTCGAGTTCGTCCATCAATTCGGGATTGTCCTCGAGCAAGACCTTCACGGCATCCCGTCCTTGTCCAAGCTTGGTTTCGCCGTAGCTAAACCACGAACCGCTCTTTTTCGCGATTCCCATTTCTACGGCCATATCGAGAACTTCTCCACTCTTTGAAATTCCCTTGCCGTACATAATGTCGAACTCGGCTCTGGTAAAAGGAGGGGCGACCTTGTTTTTCACGATTTTCACTTTCGTACGGTTGCCGAAGACGGTATCCCCATCTTTTATTTGAGATGACCTGCGGATATCGACGCGAACAGAAGCATAAAACTTCAGCGCGTTACCACCGGTGGTCGTTTCGGGGTTGCCAAACATAACTCCGATCTTCTCTCGGAGTTGGTTGATGAAAATGCAGCAGCATCCTGTTTTGGAGATGGCCCCCGTGAGTTTTCTCAAGGCTTTGGACATCAATCGCGCTTGCAGTCCCACTTGGGAATCACCCATTTCCCCTTCGATCTCCGCACGTGGCGTCAAGGCGGCCACCGAGTCGATCACCAAAAGGTCGATGGCGCCGGAACGAATGAGGTTCTCGGCGATTTCCAAACCTTGCTCACCGTTGTCGGGCTGAGAGATGAACAGGTTTTCGGTGTCCACTCCCAGATTTTCGGCATAAAACCGATCGAAAGCGTGCTCGGCGTCAATAATGGCGGCGATGCCACCTGTTTTTTGCACCTCTGCGATGGCGTGTATGGCCAAGGTGGTTTTACCCGAAGCTTCGGGGCCGTATATTTCCACCACACGGCCTCGGGGGTAACCCCCAACACCCAATGCCAAATCCATTCCGAGAGATCCGGTCGAGATCGCATCGACTTTTTCGACAATGTTGTCGCCGAGTTTCATTACCGCCCCTTTGCCATACGATTTCTCAAGGCGATCGATGGTCAATTGCAGGGCCTTCATTTTTTCTTTGTTTACTTCCGTAGCCATGTTTATATCAGTTTTCGAGCGCTTCCAACACTTGTTTGGACGCCTCTTTGGTTTTCACTTTGTCGATTACTTTTTCGATGGTTCCTTTTTCGTCGATTACGAAGGTGCTGCGCAGAATTCCGTTGAATTCACGCCCCATGAATTTTTTCTTCCCCCAAGCGCCGTATTTGTCAATCACCACTTTGTCGGGATCGGAAATAAGCGTGAAGGGCAAATCGTGTTTGGCGATAAATTTTTGGTGGGACTTTTCGCTGTCGGCGCTCACTCCGATCACCTCAAAACCCTTGCTCACCAACGACTCATAGTTGTCGCGAAAATCACATGCCTCCTTGGTGCACCCGGGGGTGCTGTCTTTGGGATAAAAGTACAGAATAACTTTCTTTCCGAGGTAATCCGATAAGGAAACCTCTTGTCCCTGCTGATCGTTGGCGGTAAACTCCGGCGCTTTTTCGCCTTCTTTTTTCAATGCCATGTTTATCGTTTTTATTTTTTCATTTTCATGCCCGTCATCCAAGTCATGGATGTTAGATTGTTTTATGCGGTTCAAAAGTCAGGGGAAATAATTTTGTTCAATCGATTCGACCTTTGGAAGGCACAAGATTACTCTTTGACAATGTAACCTATTTACGCTGCAATAAAAAACCGGATTCCGAAAGAATAAAGTCGATCGGCGCGGCTTAATCGACCTCCTCCAAAAATGCCTTCAAGGCTTTCCAATACTTTTCGTGGTTCGGCTGTGACGTCCATAGTGCCGCAGAACCGTGTATGCCTTCTCCTTGTGGAATGAAGTGAATCAATTCGGCTGATTGCAGGCCATCGACCAGCTCGGTAACGGACGGGGCCTCATTTCGAGCGGATGTCACGAATGTCGGTTTGTCCAATCCGCGAATGCTCTGTTTCAAATTCAATGCATCGCCAAAATATTCTCCGGGACTAAAGGCAATTACCGCCATGACTTTGGAATTTTCGGCGCCGATCTTCAGTGCCAAAGAAGAGCTGTACGAACTGCCGAACAGAATAACGGGTTTGTTCCCGCCAAGCTTATATGCGTAGTCCACCGCCGCAACGATGTCTTGCTCGGCGTCGAGATAATCCGTCGGCAGTCCATGCGCTCGTGCGCGTTGGGCCGTTTGGTTTTCTACGCCATTCATTTCTTTTCCCGACCGCGCATCCAAGGCCAGACAACGGTAATTTCCAATCCGTCACCGGAAGGAAATCCGACCGTCGTTTGAGCCTTTCCATTGCCCCAAACGAGCAAAGGAGCGACTGCGATAAGTAGTGTTTTCATGTTCATTGGCGTTAAAATATCGACTTAATTACCGCGAGGTAAAGCATATCACAAACAGGTATCTTCCTGCTCACTCACGGCGCGTTTCCTCACAAATGTACGCATTCGATATCGGCGTTTGGCTTGAAATAATATGTGGCAATCTTGTCCGGTGTATCGATCATGGCGTCCGGATCACAATTTCCAAGAGCGAGGCTTGCGAGTCCTATGAGAGCGTAGTTTACGCGAGTAAATGAGCGTTTCAGAAGAAGAGCGTAAGGCAGCTATTGGACTTTATGGGCGGGCACTTTCCATGTATCTTTGCACTATGCTGTACACTCCCCTCGCCGAGCGCATGCGCCCCAAAACAATCGATGAATTCATCGGCCAAGAACACTTGGTCGGTCCCGGCGCGGTATTTCGTCAGGCGCTCGAAAACAAGCTTATCCCATCCATCATATTCTGGGGTCCCCCGGGCGTGGGCAAAACCACTTTGGCGCGCATCATCGCCTCCTCTCTCGACCGACCATTTTACACGCTGAGTGCGGTGAGTTCCGGCGTGAAAGACGTACGCGCCGTGATCCAAAAAGTGGAGCAATCGGGTTTGTTCGGTGCGGGAAACGCCATTTTGTTCATCGATGAGATCCACCGATTCAGCAAGTCCCAGCAAGACTCGTTACTCGGCGCAGTGGAAAAAGGCGTATTGACTTTGATCGGAGCCACCACCGAGAACCCTTCTTTCGAGGTGAACGCCGCCCTGTTGTCCAGGTGCCAAGTATACGTGTTGAAACCCTTGGAAAAAGAACACCTTCAAACGTTGCTGCACCGCACCATCGAAAAGGATGCTGAGCTGAAGAAACGCAACCTGCAGATCACCGAAGAAAAAGCCATGCTGCGGCACAGCGGCGGCGATGCGCGACGGCTCCTCAATGTATTGGAGAACGTGGTTAAATCGATGCCGGCCGACAAAAGCGAAATTACCGACGAGCTGGTCAATTCCGTGGTACACGAAAATCCGGCATTGTACGACAAAGACGGAGATCAACACTACGATATTATTTCCGCTTTCATCAAATCTGTGCGGGGCAGCGACCCCAACGCTGCGGTGTATTGGCTGGCGCGGATGATCGCCGGCGGTGAAGACCCGAAATTCATCGCACGTCGGCTCATCATCTTGGCGAGTGAAGACATCGGCAACGCCAATCCAACGGCGTTGGTCATGGCCAACGCCACATTTGATGCAGTAGCAAAGATCGGTATGCCCGAAGCGCGTATCGTATTGAGCCAGTGCACCGTTTATCTCGCGGCATCGGCCAAGAGCAACGCATCCTACGATGCGATCAACAAAGCGCTGGCAACGGCCAAGGACTTGGGCAACCTCGATGTACCCCTCCACCTCCGCAACGCACCTACCAAGCTGATGAAAGACCTCGGCTACGGCAAAGATTACCAATACAGCCATTCATACGGCCACAATTTCAGCGATCAAGAATACTTACCCGACGAAGTGAGCGGTACGGCTTTCTATACTCCCGGCGACAATCCCCGTGAAAATGAAATGCGCAAACGGCTGAAAAGCTTGTGGAAGGAGAGATACGGGTATTGAGTGAGGCGTTTCGGTTTCATAGGATTGCGAATATTAGGTCGCAGGATTACAAATCCTGCAAAGCACTTTTTTCTCAAGTACCACCTTTTCTTAAATACCACGCTTCGCAGGATTTGTAATCCTGCGATATAGAAAACCGGATAAGAAACCAATGTTTTCAAAAAAGACGATAATCGTCATTCTTGACGCCGGTGTTGTCCCGCGTGAGGGCGGCCGCCGGTATCCTCTCTCTGCGAGCGGGTTGGGCTCCGCAACCCGCTCGCAGAGAGAGATAAAGGCGATAGACCGACCCCGGTAAGAGGAAGGTTGAGAAAGTTGAGAAGGTTGGGAAGGTGAGGGAAATGAGGTAGAGCGAGAAGATCTGACCGGGGGCACGCCCAAAAAATCAAATCAAACGCCTTAACATGAAATTATCAACGCTATTTAGGGACTACACACATTAACCATTGACAATTCACCATTGACAATTAATTCGCACGCCCAAAATCAAATCAAATGCTTTAAAATGAACTTATCAACGCCATTCGGGGACTACACACATTAACCATTGACAATCAATTGGGATACCCGGAACAAACTCATAAATTCAAATTGGGAATTCTCTCTCAGACCCTATCGGATTTGACGACCCTGTCATAACGTCGCGCCATAAAATACACGAAGCCGATGACCGTCCCTCCGATGCCTTGCTCGATCATCTGCCACACAAAATCCACCACGATGTGGCTTCTTTGGTTGCCGGTAAAAGATACTCCGAGAACGAAGGCAATCAGGTAGATGAAGAACCCCAACGCGATGCCGACCAAGCTGCTTTTCATGCGCAGACCTATGCCCATGCTGAGGTAATTGTAGACGAAGGTGATCGCAAAACCGATGACGATATAGGCCAATAACGCCAAGCCATAAAACAACTCGGCCGGTTGAGGAATGAAAATCAAATCATTCAACATCACTCCATGCCACAAGTAGCTGACAAAGAGCATCACTACGGTCGAAAGTGACCAAGCGATAAAAAAACGTTTCCTGAGCAATTCCATCGGGTGCAAAGGTAAGCAGACAAAACATGAAATTCAAGGTGACCAATCCCATTTTTTTCGCGATGGATTGCAGAATGGAAAAGGGCCTGCTCAGCCGATGCAAGCAACGACCTTGCACGTAACGTCACCACATGCCCGGTCTTTACAATGACGAACAAATCGGCAAATAGAACCGGTCAGTAACGCCCGGTCATTCCCCTATAATCTCAAACTCAGTTCGGCGATTCAAAGCTCTGCCTTCGGCAGTGTCGTTTGATGCTATCGGTCGACCGGCACCATAGCCTTTGGTGGTTATGCGATCCGCCGCCACGCCTTCATTTTCCACCAAATATTCCTTCACAGCTGCGGCCCGACGTTCAGATAAATCTTTGTTGTACGCATCGTCTCCCTGGCTGTCGGTATGCCCGCCGATTTGGATTCGCACATTGGGATGAGCTCGCAGAAAATCGGCCAAGTTCCCGAGTTCGGGCTTCGACCGCAACTTCAAATCGGACTTGTCCAAATCGAAAAATACATTCTTCAACACCACGGCGTTGCCCTCAGCCACCTTGAGCAATTCCACTCGAATATCGTACGTTTTCTGTTCGGCCTTCTCTTCGAGGGCAAAGGTCTCAGAATGGTAGAGGTACCCCGGCGACTTGACGCTGAGCGCGTAGGTTCGTCCCGTAGGCAGGGCCACCAAAAAATCACCGGTTTGTGGGTCGTTCGACGCGTCGAACACCACGCGGTTCGAGTCGACGTCGGTCAACTTCAATTCCGCTTGCACGGGCCGATCGGTATCTGCATCCACTACAATACCACGTGCATAAGTCACCGGTGTGGGGCGAGCCGCTTCCGGCAAGTCAAAACTGTACAGGTCGAGATCGCCGTATCCACCCTCGCGGTCGGAAGCAAAATACGCCACCCGGCCGGAGGCCGATACCAGCAGACTGTTTTCGTCTTTGTGCGTGTTGATCGGGTAGCCGAGATTTACCGGAACTTCCCAAACGCCGTCACTGATTTTTTTGGTGCGGTAAATGTCGAGGCCACCCATGCCGACATGGCCGTTGGACGAAAAATACAAGGTCACACCGTCGGGGTGAATCTGTACGGATTCCTCTCGGCCGGGGGTGTTGACGTTCATCGGCAACTTCTCAGCCTTGCCCCAAGTGCCATGCTGAAATCGTTGGGCAACAAAAATGTCTTGTTCGCGAACTCCGCCTCGCGCGGCATAGCCGCGGACGAAATACAGCGTTTTCCCATCGGCCGAAAGCGAAGGTTGAGACTCCCAAGCCGAGGTGTTGATGTTCTTGCCCAAATTTTGCGGTGGGCTCCACCTCTCCCCCACCCGTTCGGAATAAAATAAATCACAGGATCCATATCCCTCGCGGCCGGGGCCGTAGTCGCCCATCAGCTCGCAGGCGGTGAATACCAGAAAGCGACCGTCGCCCGAAATGGAAGGTGCGCCCTCGTTGTACAAGGTATTGATGTCGCGAAGAGGCACGGCATTCCTCCAGCTCCCGTCGGGCAAACGTTCCGTGATATAAAAATCTTCGTTTTTGCCCCGAAATGCTTCCGGGTCGTTCACCAAACGTGTAAAGATGAAATACCGGTCATCGGCGGTGACGGTCGGATAATATTCCGGCATGGAAGTATTGACCGCAGGGCCCATGTTTTGAGGTGTAAAGGGTACAGGGTTTGCCATTTGGTCGAGGGCGAAAATGCAGTTGGCAATCTCGGACTCCGCTTTTTCGCGCATGGCGGGATGGACGCGGTCGTATGTCAAAAACTTCGTGAAATGCTCTCCCGCTTCCGAGTATGCACCGCGTTTAAATTCCAGTCCGGCGAGGTAAAACCAGGCGTTTGGAAAAAAATCGGCATTGATCGACAAGGCGGTTTTCAAGGCCGCTTCGGCACCGTCCAAATCTCCCCTGTCTGCCATCACTTCAAACTGCATCAGGTAAGCTTCGACAAATTCCGGTGCGCGATCGGTCGCCTCGGTGAGCAAAGCCAAAGCGAGGTCGTAATTGCGTCCATCGAAAGCCGTCACGGCATTTTGATAAGATTTGATCGCCTTTTTATCGTCGATGGAAAAGTCTTGTGCTTTTACCGCGGCACTCATTAAGAGCAACCATACGGCCAAAAACAATCCGAGGGATTTGGAGGTGATGTCGTGATTCAAGGGATATCGAGGTACTTGTGGGTTTGCAAAGATATACGCCATCGGGGATGCTTTTTACAGAAGTCGACGATCAACGGCATCATCGCATCGCGCTTGCCCCATTCGGGCTGCAAGTATAGCAAGCATTCGTCGTTGACGCGTCCGGCGTGCTTTTCGGCCCAAGCGAAATCGCTCTTGTTGAAAACCACCACTTTCAGTTCGTCGGCTTCGCCATAGATTCCATCCACGGGCGCTTTAAATTTTTTTGGTGAGAAGCAAACCCAATGCCACGTACCCGTGAGCACATTGGTGCCCGATGTTTCGATATGCGTGCGCAGACCGCGTTCACGCAGACGAGCGGTGAGGGCATCGAGGTTGTGCATGGTCGGTTCTCCACCGGTGATGACCACGATTTCGGCTCCGGATTTTTCCACCGCCGTCACCATGTCGTCGATCGCCATTTGCGGATGGTTTTCCATGGGCCAACTTTCCTTCACGTCGCACCACACGCAGCCCACATCGCAGCCACCCAAACGGATGAAATACGCCACGCGCCCGGTATGGGCCCCTTCTCCTTGGATGGTGCAAAAATGCTCCATCACCGGCAAGGACTGCACCGTGATCATTGAGGATTTAGACTGTTGCATGGGAATTTGAACGAGGAAAAAAAAGGGAAACCCGTGCGAGTTATTGGTTTAGAAAAACTCTAAACGACATGTATGAAGCTTCCATTTCAGATCGGTAATCCTCTTCTTCCCCTAAGGGAAACCCGACAGGCGGGTTGAGGCTCGCCCTAGCCAAAACGAGTGCGGCTCCAATTAATAATCTTGTTAGTTTTTCAAACGTTGATCTCGCACGGGAGTTCGTTTACTTCCCTTTCAAAACAAATGTAAGGCATTTTATTCGCTATGGCAATATCGACGGACTTTTTTTGATGTTTTGGTCTTTCATGTTTAATTGTCTTTTGGGCGCGCCCCTCATATGCTCTTAGTATCAAGTGTATAACGTATTGGAATAATCATTTTACACAATTTTATGCCACTTAGTATGTCGGGTCGGTCTACGGGCTTTATCCACACCCACCTGCGGCAAGGGTCTGCAAGGCCGAGGAGGAGCTTCCGCCGGTCGCTCTCCTCGGCCGGCATCCCCTAGCCACCGGCTGTTGTGGGATACCGCCCTTCGCCCTCGCGCATGCGCACCAACACAATGATTGACTTATCAATCGCGATCTCGGTGAAGTCGCTACTTACCGGAAAAATGGTCTTTGCGATCGGCAAACAATACATTGAAAGTGGTCAATGAACCATAGATTCGGCTGATGTATTGTTGCAATTGGACTTTGTCCGTGTCGTCCAGCTTGCCGTGGCTGTTGATGTTTTGCTCCAGCACCCGAAGCCGATCGCGTACCATCACAATTTTGTGAAAGAAGGTATCTATCGGCACTTCCTTGGATTGCAATTCGGGGCTCCCCGGTTTCATCACCAACGTGCCCCCGGTCCATTTGTCACCTATTTCCACCGGATAGGTGATGGCCGAGGCTTCTTCCAGCACTTCGCGCAATATTTCGGCCACGGCGTCCAAGTCAGGAGTCGCCTCGATTTCCGGTGCCGATACCAGCACTTTAAGCCCTGTGAATGACCGCGAAATTTCAATATCGCCGTGATCTTTGAAAAACACCATCATCTTCCGATCGTCGAATTCAACGACGATGCCTTCACCAAATTCGGGGTGCTTTACCCGAGCCCCCATTCCGAGGGTTGGATTGTCCAGTTCCATGCCTATTCTCCTTTATAATATGTGATGAATATGATTCGAAAGCCCAAATCTCGCAATTTCCACAAATTCGAGAAAATGTCTTAACCTTTGTCGATGATTCACTTTTCAGTTCCTGCGATACAACGATTCCCGCCATCCGAGAACCATATGCGCATTCGGGCGTTGATTCTCTTTAGTGTTCGTCCATAATATCCAATAGTTACACTACACGAGCCCTCTAAAATGCTCATATACTCGGGCAAACCTTGCCTGCAAAGGATTCCCCGGCCTTGCTCTTGGACTTTATGATCCGGACATTTGACCGTATAGACGGCAACTTTTAAATGGTATAGTCTTTCATGTTCTCCAAGATCCTATAAATCAACATCAATGACGTCTCTTAAAGTATTCCTCCCATCACTTTTCCGACGGAAGACCACTTTTTTCTTGTTGGTCTCCGCGCTGATCGCCACGAACCTAATGGCACAGAAAGACCAAACCTTCCTTTCCGCCAAGCAGAGCGAACCGGACAATTTTGGTTGGATGCAGGGCTTTCCACCCCCCGCCGACAAACTCCTCCACGCGTGGGACGGTTCCTTTTTTGAATTTCCCGC
>CAJDXB010000036.1_pt1 | contig 13721 bp, 10 predicted proteins | sample 7391691 | NCBI WGS metagenome assembly CAJDXB01 (sample SAMEA7055747, study PRJEB34461) | soil metagenome | biome: terrestrial ecosystem; feature: Peninsula; material: soil | place: Antarctica | collected 2016 | reverse complement strand
AATTGCAATTGATTGACTCATTGGCAAAGTCGCAGGGGATTTTAGTTGATTATCAGGATTCTTATCACCAATTTAAAGCTAAGAAAGCAATCTTTGAGCAATTGAAGAATGGGGCAGAGGAGGCAACAAAAGAAGAGGATTACTTGCGTTTTCAATATGAAGAATTATCGGCCTTAAAGCTTCAAAGTGGAGAGACAAAGGAATTAGAAGAAGAGCAAAACTTATTGGCGAACAGTGAAGTCATCATGCAAAATTTTTCGCAGATTAAATCGAAGCTTAGTGCCGATGAAAACAATGTGCTGGATGCAGTACAGCAATTAAAAGGAAATTTTAATCAAAATGGCGAGTTTCTAAAAGATTTTGATAGCCTAAAAGATCGCTTTAACTCTTGCCATATCGAACTGTTGGATATTGCTAAGGAAATTGAACATTACTCAGAAAGCTTTGATTTTGACACCAATAGACTGCAATTGGTGGAAGATAGGTTAGGTGAGATATACCGCTTACAAAAAAAACATCAGCTGGAAGAGGGGGATGATCTATTGACTTTAGAAAAAGAATTGGATGAACGATTGCAAAACTTAGCGAATTATGATGCACAATTAGAAAGTGCAGAAAAAGCGCTGAATGCCGAAAGTGACCGTTTGTATTCCTTGGCGAATCAGTTGTCAGATAAACGGAAAGAAGTCATTGAAACGCTTGAGGAAAGAGTGATAGAAACACTTCAGCAATTGGGGATACCTTCAGCTTCATTCAAAGTAGAGCATGAGGAATTAAAACTTCCCCATAGTTCAGGAATGGATAGTTTTAGCTTTTTGTTTTCTGCCAATAAAGGAAGATTACCGGAGCTAATAGCTAAAACGGCTTCTGGAGGAGAAATTTCACGATTGGTTTTGGCTATAAAAGCATTGTTGGCAGAGAAAAAGCAATTGCCGAGCATTATTTTTGATGAGATAGATACAGGTATTTCTGGAGAAGTCGCAGATCAAATGGGCAACGTATTGCATGATTTAGCTACAAATATGCAGGTAATCTCCATTACTCACTTGCCTCAAATTGCATCGAAAGGGCAAACCCACTTTCGCGTGTATAAGACTGAATCCAAAGGAGTGACTCGCACGCAGATCGACCGTCTCGATATGGATGAGCGTATCCAAGAGATCGCGCAGATGCTCAGCGGGGCGCGCACCACGTCCACTGCTCTGGACAATGCGCGAGAGCTTTTGGCTGAAAACTGATTATCCGTTATGAGGTGAGCCAATTTTCTATATTTGTCGCCACCAACACGAAAAACAAAATACCATGGCTCACGATCTGCTCAAGGGTAAAAAAGGAATAATTTTCGGTGCATTGAACGACATGTCCATCGCTTGGAAAGTCGCCGAACGCGCATACGACGAAGGTGCATCACTGGTGCTCACCAACGCACCCATCGCCATGCGCATGGGGGAGATCAACAAACTCGCCGAAAAATGCGGCAACGCCCCGGTCATTGCTGCCGACGCGACCGACGATGAAGACTTGTCCAAGCTGTTCGACGAGGCCATGGAGAAGCTCGGAGGCCCGTTCGACTTCATTCTCCATTCGATCGGGATGTCGCCAAACGTGCGCAAGGGCAAAGAATATACTGCACCCAACTACGATTTTTACCACAAGACCTTGGATGTTTCGGCCATGAGCCTCCACCGTGTATTGCATGCCGCGTACGAAAAGGATGCGCTCAACGAATGGGGATCTGTAGTGGCATTGACATACATCGCCGCCCAACGCGTTTTTCCGGACTACAACGATATGGCAGATGCGAAGGCCCTGCTCGAGAGCATTGCACGCGGATTCGGATACCATTATGGGAAAAAGAAAAAGGTGCGCATCAATACCATATCACAGTCACCGACCATGACCACGGCCGGAAGTGGAGTAAAGGGATTTGATGAGTTCATGAGCTACGCGGACGCCATGAGCCCGCTCGGCAATGCCGATGCACAAGCCTGTGCCGATTACTGCCTATCGCTTTTCAGCGATTACACGCGTTACGTCACCATGCAAAACCTCTTTCACGATGGAGGATTCAGCTTCACCGGAGTGTCGAAAGAAGTCATTTCCAAATTCAAGTAGACGAGGCGGATTTCGAGTCTTTTACTTTTTGCTCTCTTTCGACTTTAATGGGGTCTGCCCATTTCTTGTTGAAACGAGGATTACAAATCCTGTGAAGCCAAATCCGGTGAGATTAAAAGGAACATCTTTCGTTTTGATCGGAGCGATCGATGAAGTGGAGAGCTTTCAATGAAAAGCGATAATTTATCGACGTGTGAATTATATCGCACCCTTGCTCTTCTTGATTATTTCCGCAAATTCACTTAAGATCATGGCGGTGGCACCCCAGACTACGTGGCCCGCGACGTCGAAGTATTTCACGGGAATTTCGGCTTGCTCCGTTCGAACAAACAGGGATTTCTCCTTGCGGTACCGTTGGTGCAACAAAACTTCGAGAGGCGTTTCGATTATTTCCGCCACTTCCACCGGATCGGCGTGAAAATTGGGAGCTTGGTCGGTGTGTCCGACGAAGGGGTATACCAGAAACCGGCTCGGCGGGATATAGATCGGACTCAGCGGACCGAGGATTTGAACTTTCGATGGATCGACTCCTACTTCCTCTTGAGATTCCCGAAGTGCAGCCGCGACCAAATCGCGGTCCTTGGCTTCCATTTTCCCGCCGGGCAAGCTCACCTGTCCACTGTGGATGCCCTCGTATGTATTGCGGAGGGTTAGAACCAAGTAATCCTTTCCTTTCTTGGGATATAATAATATGAGTACCGCTCCTCGTCGCGCCCCCGGGTCAATTTTCTGCATATCATCTATCCGAGGACGTGGATAATTGATCATTTGTCTTTGAGCATCCCAGCCGGGCAAGGGGGCCGACAAGGCTTTTTTCAATTTTTCGAGCCATTCTTCCACCGTACAAATATACGGCTATTGCGACCTATCAAGTGCCCCTTCATAAAGTCATGGTCTTGCGTTTCGCCGAGTCGGTTTGGAAAATGGACACTTGCGTACTTCGAAGAGTTCACCCATTACTTTGCAATTGTGGAGACGCGTTTACGGAAATTGGAACGAGCTGCATAGTTGGGAGTTCTGCGGTGGTCAATAATCAATTCAAGGCTTCCACGTCCCGATATAGGTATCTTCCTCCATGGCGACATCGAGGAGGTTTAGAAATTCGTTGCGCGGCAAATCAACGGCTCCCATTCGATGAAGGTGGGGGGATGGGATTTGACAATCGAGAAAAAGAAAGTCGCGCAGAGACAACCACCTGCAAAGGTGAATCATAACATATTTCGATGCATTGCTCTCTTGGGAAAACATACTTTCCCCGAAAAAGGCACCTCCCAGACTGACTCCGAAAAGACCGCCGATCAACTGACCGTCGCACCAAACTTCTGCACTGTGGGCCACGCCCGCGCGGTGCAGGCCCACATATGCCGCCGCCAATTCCGGGGTAATCCAAGTATGGCCCTTGCGACTTCCCGTATGTGCGCACCTGTCCACCACCGTTTCAAAAGCCGTGTCGAGTCGAAAGGACCAATTTGTGCGATCCAAGACCTGCGTCATACGCCGTTGGACATGCACTTCGTCGGGAAAAAGAACACATCGCGGATTGGGGCTCCACCACAATATGGGATCGCCGGGATTGAACCACGGAAATATCCCGGTCTCGTAGGCCAGAAGCAGCCAGTCTTCGGTCAATCGTCCCCCGATAGCGAGCAACCCTTCATCGTTGGCCAGACGCGGATCGGGAAAATGCATATGGTATGAATCGAGAGAGAAAACCGCCATGGGCCAAAAGTACACCAAGTCCGGTTATACGCCTTGGACCGTAACGCCTACGATCGTGGGCGAACTTGGACTTTAAGGATGGTCAACCTTTAAATCGATGACGAAAGTGGTGCCTTCGCCCACTTCGGAGTCCACCCTTATATCACCCCCCAATAGGTCGAGTTGTTTTTTGACCAAATAGAGCCCAATGCCCCGGCCTTCCGTTTTGGAATGAAACCGCGTGTAGAGCTTGAAGATTTTGCGACCGTATTTTTCAACATCCAGTCCCATGCCATTATCCTTGAATGACAAACGGATGCCATTATTCGTCTGCATAGACGATATTCTCAGCAGGGGTTTTCGTTCGGGGTGTCGAAATTTTATTGCATTGCTAATCATATTCAGAAAGATATTTGAAATATGACTTTCAACGTAGTGGAAGTTCAACACCGAAAAGTTCGTTTCAATCTCGATGTCTGAGGCTTCGATTTGATTTCTAAGCATCATGCGAACGGAGTTCAGGCTCTGGTTCAAATCGATATCACCGTATTTGAACAGCCCTTTAGATTTGACATTCAGCACCGTATGCATTTCTTCGAGAATGAGGTTCAGTTTGCCAACCGAATTTCGAAAATCCGTAATCAGGTGCAAGTTGGTTGGATCTCCCGGTTGTTCGAAGTTGTAGAATTCCAACAATCCCTCAAGATTGGTCACCGGTGCCCTGAGGTTGTGCGAGGCGAGGTGGACAAAATCGTTAAGCTCTTCATTGCGTTGTTCGAGGGCGACGTTTAGCGCTTCGAGTTGTTTTTTGTCGTTGACCCAATCGGTGATGTCCAATGCGATGCCAAGGGTGTAGGTACCAATTTCGTCGACCAATACGCTGGTGTTGATGGCCAAATACTTGGTTTCTCCCGATTTGGTTTTGACTTTCAACTGGTACGACTTTCGCGCGTGGTCACCACGCCGTCGAGCTCGTATGACGCGGTCAAAATCATTGTCGCTTTCCACCATCAAGTTGGCGACGTCGAAATCCGGATCGGTGAGTTCTTCCATCGAGTACCCCAAGATTTCACACATCGGTTGGTTGACGAATTTGAAGCGTTCGTTTCGCAAAATGTAGAATCCTCCAAAGGCATTTTCGACGAATGTTTCAAATTGCAGCTCGGTCTTTTTTCGCTGCCGGTCGGCACGGATTTCCAGAAGCCTTGTACCCGCCAGCGCTGCCACTGCTTCGAGGATTCGTCGATCGGTTTCGGTAAAGCGGTTCTTTTCGTGATGTTCAGAGTCGATGACCCCGAGCAATTCACCTCCAACCAATATGGGCACTGATATTTCAGATGCGCGTTTTCCATCGTCGATCAGGTAGCGCGTATCCGAATGCAAGTCATTTACGATCACGGTGTGCTTTTGTCGCGCTGCCGAACCGACAATTCCCTGACCCAATGGAATATCCAAACTTGGGGATAGGTACATGTCTCGTGGGCTTTCCGGGCCGTGTCCGGCAATGGGCATTAAGCTATCCGTGGTTGGATTGTAGAGATATACCATGAAATCGACGTATCCCAATCGGGAGATGGCCTCTCTTGCCAATATTTCCGCAACATTTTCGCCGGAATGTCCTTTGAGCAGGGCCGCGGAGAATCCGCTCAGAACTTCGAAGTATCCCTTGAGTTGTACTTCTTCAGTGACGTCGTGTGCATAGACGTTGATAAACCCCGGCTCCTTAGCAGCATTGAAAGTGAATGCATAGGTCCTTTCGTCGATGGTCAACTGATTGCGGACGGATTTTCCGGTTTCTTCCACTCGGACCAGTTTTTCCAAAATCTCATCACGGTGTTCGAGATAATTTGTGGTCCTGATAAGCTCAAGCGCCGAAGGATTGGCGTAGACAATTCGTCGCGCTTTATTGTAACGCAGGATGGGATGGGGATTTTGTTCGGAAAAATCCACGGGAACATCCCATAAATCAAGTTTTTGATTTCGTGCGGAAGATGATTTTCGTGTCAAATATTCAGACTTTAAGAACGTCGCTCACCGCGAGAATGTGAACGCGGATTCACAATGTAGTATTCCAATTATTTTCTTGATTGTGCCCCGTATCCCCGATTTACCGGTGGCGACTTTTCCATTGGATGACGCGAATGTAATCGATAATATCGGAGAAATGGTATTTCATCGTTGTAATCTCTTCGAAGGGTTGCGCATCCGGCTTGTTGTGGTTATTTTGCAGCGCGAAATATTGTAAACGATCAATCTAAAAATTCATTATTCCAATCCAATGAAAACTCTGTTAAAAACCTTTGCGGCTGCCTCGATGATGCTTGGAGCCATGATGTTGGCTCAGACTGCCGGCGCCCAGTCTTGTTGTGCCAAGAAATCAGCCCAAGCTACTTCCGAAGCCAAAGCGTCGTGCTGTGCCTCCAAATCCAAAGCGGATAAAGAGTCTTCTTGCAAGGACATGACGGGGTCGGCGAAGCAAATCGAACTGCTGCACACGCAAATCGCGGAGCTTAAAACCGACATCAAAGCTTCCAAAACCTTGAAGACCGACTCGAAAATGTTTGAGGTGGAAAAATGTGCGAGTGGAAACGACAAGTGCTTTGAAGCGATGGTCAAAGAAGTGCAGGCTCTGGAAAATGGCCTGGCCATGGCGCGAAATGAAAAACCTGAAACATTTGATTTAGCCCAACACGAGGATGATCCGATTGGATTTGTAATGGCCCGCGTTGAGGCGATGCGATCAAAACTTTAGTTCCCCGTACATTGGATTGAATTGGGGTGCGTGGTTCCATGTGCTCGGTTGAACCATTTCTTTTTTCTGATGAAGATTCGTTTGTGTGGTGACCCATAAAGGTTTTTGCGAACGAGTGAATGTCGGATGTGCACCTGAAAATGTTGCGGGTTTAGTTAAATCCGGAATTAAGGTTCGATTACTTCCTCGTCTGTTTGACAGACTTATGGCTCATCCAGATCGAATGTTGTTTAATCTCCTTTTTCTCCTTCGGCCAAACCGGGTTTCTTTTCTTTTGCGGTGAGGGCGGGCCCATTGCCGAATAGATTGGCGGTCTGAAAAGATTCGTCGGATTCATCGACAAATCGCACGTGACGCCCCTCGAGTCCCGGAAGCGTGGCAATCGATTCAGCCAGATGCTTTTTTAGGATATTGATCATGGGTGCGAGTTCTTCCGGCCCTTGCTTCACTTCTTCATGGGTGCGCTTTTGGAGCCGGTCTTTGATTCGGTTGGCTTCGAGCTCCAAGATGTTGCCGGTACGCCGGTATTTTCCGCCGATGTAGGGCTTTTTATGTTCGAGTACCTCGGCGATGATCCAATCATAGTTCAGATCGGTAAAGGACAGGGATTTCAAATGCATGTTGGCGATTTGGACTTCCTTCGTGTCGTACTTGATTCGCAGCTCGTTGAGATCCACGCCGTATTTTGCGACCAAGTCCACACGGAGGGCACCGACAAACTGGACGGTTTTTCCGTCATCGGTGAGGAGTTCCTCGTTCCATGTTCGGGTAAAATTGGTATCTATTTCGAACAAACCGACATCGAGAATGCGGCGGATGGCCGAGAGGTTGAATTTGCGGTGGCGCAACTCCTCGTTTTCATTTCGTATTTTCTTGAGTTCGTTTTCTTCCGTGGCCAATTGGTTTCTCAAGGCTTGTATTTCCTTGTCCTTGCCGCCGACGAAAGCTGAGTACAGGGCATAAAACACGATCATGGCTCCGATGAAAATGGCGGCGTAGGCGATGAATTCGTTGAATACTATGGCGAGGAGAATGGCTACCGCGGCCAAGATCAACAATGAATTGCGCAACTTTTTGGTCATGCGACAAAGATAAAGCATTCGCCTTTGCGGGGCATCTTCAATTTAATGACGAAGTGATTGCGAAGTTACTACGCCTCAATCCATCCACTTTTTGGTGGGGTTGTAATTCTCATTCCTGCTTAGGTGTGGTTTGTTGGAAGCGCCACATATCACATTGATGGCACACGGGTAATTATCTTTGGCTAGTTCGCGTAGTTCGTTCGATTTATCTCTTCACGAGTTTGGAGGTAGCGAGAGGCCCGTTTGCTCCCAATATTTCTACAATGTACACACCGGTTTCGAGGTCGGCGATGGGCAAGGTAGAGTTGGTCAGGGAGCTGAGATCGATTGATTTGACTTGACGACCGGTGATGTCGATGATGGTTGCGGTACGGGCGTTTTCATCCAGGTTTTGGAAGGAAACGAAATCCCGAGCGGGGTTGGGGTAGAGTTTGAATGGAGCTTTGCCGGGATTGTCGGCCGTGCCGAGCAAGCGGCCCTCAAAGGAGCCTTCTTCCAGCAATACGCCGGAATGAAAGGCACCATCGACGGCGTTGCACACGGCAAATTTCATGTGATAGACTTGACCGAATTCCACTTCGACATACGCTTCGAGTGAAACGGTGAATCCGTTGAAATCGGTCGAACTGATGGAATTTCCGGGATTGTCGACGTAATATATGGTGTCTTGTTGCCAATTTGGATTGGCGGCCAGGCAGGTAGTCGCATCGTACGAGCCGGAAGGTGCGCCGCGGTTTACGGTGTTGATGGCAACGGGAGTATCGGAATCGGGAATGGTGGCGATATTGATTGCGTTGTTGGAATAGGGGCCATCAATGCCGGGACCGCTGATGAAGAGGCCAAAGCCATCGTTGTAAGGCGAGCAGGTGAAAGACGCGTATTCCGCGGAGCCAAAGGTGTAGCTGAAAGCGAGTGCGTCCGCATCAACGAGCACGTCAAATTCGACGACGGCACAGTCGTTTACATTGTTGCCGACCATAAGCTCCATATCGGCGTCTTGGTAGTTTTCAAGGGGATTATTGTATTCGCCCATAAGTCCAAGGACGTTTGCGGTGTACATCAACAGGCCTGAATTCATCTCGAAGCCATCGGAAAGACCGTTGTTGAACAAGCCGAATTGGGGGTGGATGAGGTCGGTGGCTGTCTGGCCGTTGACGGTGACGTTATCCACGCTGATCAATACGCCGGAGTTGAAGAAGTCCATGATCAAATCTTCGACGGGTATGGAGTCGTTGATGGTTAGTTGCGCGGACAGCGGTTGGAGGGATGCGGCAGCAAAGATCAGTGTGGCTACCGAAGTGAGTATAAGTTTTTTCATAACCGGTTAATAGGGTGGTTAAAGGAACACGAGCTAAAGGTAGGGAATAGAGGATGAAAAACAAAGAAATTTAAATGGCAATCGATTGAAACCCCGTAAACAAAGGGGTATTGCGTTCACCTCGCCACTTCCACTTTGAGTGTTTCGATCTTACCGTTGTCAGGGGTTTGTCAGTGCTGAGGCAGATCGCGATTGCGCGAGGGCGAAGGGCGGTACCGCCGCGGTGGGGGCGGTTAGGGACGCCGGCCGGTGAGAGCGACCGGTAGGAAGCTCCTCAGCGGCCTTGCGGCCCCTTGCCGACCCCGCCGGGGAGTAAAGCCCGTAGACCGACCCGGCAGGCGAAGTGAGATTGGTCTCGTGAGTGAAAGTCTCGAATAGAGCGGGGAATGGAGAGGTATTGAACCGGACGAGGGGCGCGCCCAAAAAACTCAAAAGAACCGATAGAATCGGAAACACGGCAATACCCCGGCGATTCCGTTATTTTTGCGGACGTGAAGCTGTATCCTCAAGACACCATTGAACGGTTTGATTTTCCCAAGGTCATGGAGCGCGTGACGGGAAGGTGCCGCAGTGAAAGGGCGAAATCCATCGCGCGCGAGCTGGTGCCCACCGATGCCGTGGACACGATTTCGGACAGGCTGGACCAAACGGCCGAGGCGCTGGAAGTGGTCGAGAACGGTTTGTATTTCCCGGAATTGGCTTTTCCGAACATCGCGCGGGAGCTCGGGGTGCTGGAGGTGGAAAATGCAGTGCTGGAGGGTGCGCAAGCGGTGAAGCTGTTGGTGGTGGCGGAGACGGCGGCTGCGGTGATCCGTTTTCTCGGTGAGAAGCGGGAGGAAATGCCGGCGCTGCGACGAATCGTCGGTGCACTGACGGCATCCAAAGAGCTGATAAACACCATTGAAGCGGTGGTGGAGCGCAACGGCTACGTGAAGTCCACGGCTTCGAAAGAGCTTGCGGCCGCACGGAAGGAGCTTTCGGAAGCGCGGCAGCGGGTGAACCGCGGATTTGAAGCGGCGGTGCGCAAGTACAAGAAGTTGGGATGGCTCCGTGACTTTGAGGAAAGTGTGTATAACGACCGACGCGTACTCGCAGTGACGGCGGAATACAAACGGCAGATTGACGGCACGCTGCACGGAAGCTCGGAGAGTGGGCATACGGTTTTTTTGGAGCCTGCCAATTTGGTCAGCCTCAACAACGATATGGCTGAGGCGCGCCAACGCGAACAACGCGAGGAGTGGAAGGTTTTGAGGGCTTTGACCGGCGACCTTCGGCCTCACCGCGATTTGCTGCATGCATACGAACACGCTTTGGGGCTGCTTGACTTTACTTTTGCCAAGGCGCACTACGCCCGATCGATCGGCGCGAGAAAACCGTTGATGGCCGATGGCAAATCCGTGGAGCTGATCGAGGCGCGACACCCGCTGCTGATGGAGCAAAACGAGAAGGAAGGCAAACCGACGTTGCCGATGTCGCTGAAACTCGATCACCGCAAACGCATCTTGGTGATCAGCGGACCCAACGCGGGGGGCAAATCGGTGTCTCTGAAAACCTTTGGACTCCTCCAGATCATGTTTCAAAGCGGGCTGTTGATCCCGGCGGCGGAACAGACGCGCATGGCGGTATTTCGTCAGATCTTCGTCGACATCGGCGACGATCAAAGCATAGCTTATGAACTGAGTACGTACAGTTCGCGGTTGGTCAAGATGAAATATTTCATCGAGTTTGCACACAAGAACACCTTATTTTTTATCGACGAGTTTGGTACGGGATCCGATCCCGAGCTCGGCGGAGCGATCGCCGAGGCGATCTTGGAACGAATGGCGGAATCCGGCGCCATGGGTGTAATCACCACGCACTACGCCAACTTGAAATTTGCCGCCGAGAACCATCCGGCCATGATCAACGGCTGCATGCTCTTCGACGAGGAGACCTTGGCCCCGAAATACGAACTCCACGTCGGCCACGCCGGTAGCTCGTACACTTTTGAGGTGGCGCAAAAAATCGGCTTGAACCCCAAAGTGATCGACGCGGCCAAGGCAAAACTGGATCAAAGTAAAGTGGAGCTCGACAAAATGCTGGTGACTTTGCAAACCAAAAAGAACAAGCTCAACAAAGAGACGAGCATCTTGGAAAGGGAGAAATCGACCATGCGCAAGGAGATCGACACATACCGCAACGAGGCTGAGCTATACCGAGAGAAGCGAGATGACTTGAATTTTGGCGAGAACAAACAGTTGATTGAAAAGGGCAAGAAATACGATGAGCTGATCAAGAACTGGGCGGACAAGAAAAAGCGTAAAGACTTGGGGCAAAAGCTGGAATTGGCTGCACAGAAAGAAGCGGCGAGGGAACGCGAGAAAGATCAAACGGAAAAAATGCGCGAAAAACAAGAGCGCATTCACCGGCAAAAGGCCAACCGGCACAAGAAGCACCAAGAGAATAAGCTGCTCAACCTTACACCTGTGAATGTGGGTGATACGGTCACGATTGCAGGCACCAAGGAGCGTGGAGTGGTCGAAGCTTTGGCCAAAGGAAAAGCTACGGTGGTCTTCGGTATGGTAAAGACCATAGTGCCCGTGGATAAGTTGAGCAAAACAAATTGAGGCCGGCTGCGGCGGAATGCTTAATTTTGCGGGGAAATAATCGATTTTATGATGGAAGCCATATTGACCAAGGAAACCGTTGAGCGCCTAGAAGACCTCAAAAAATTCGTTAAAAAAAATGGAATTATTTCCGAAGAGGTCACCAAGAAACTTATGGAATTGCGTACGATGTTCAAGGATCAAAACGAACCGCTGATTACGCGCGTATTGCGTTTGACCGCCGAATACATCCAAGCGGAAGACGGTTTTGAACTCGATCTACTCGCTGAAGAAGACGAGGAAGGCAACATCGACGAGGAAATTGACATGGAGGGCGAAGACAGCTTCAACGAAGTGAAAGAGAATTTCATTTTCCTGCTCGACTTGTGTGCGCACCCCGATAACCAGGCCAACAAGGATGAGTTGCAACGGGTGAAGCAATTGTACCTCGACCGCGATTATTTTTGAAATTCAACATTCCGTCAAAATAATTTCGATCGCAAGCGAAACACCGGTTGGGACAATCGCAAGCGGTAATCGACTTCTGTTTTTTTGGCAGGTGCGTCAATGCATTGCTTGCGATGCATTTCGAGAGGGATGGATTGATGATGTTTCGACGGGTTGTAGGGTCATTTCATGGAATGCGATCATTCAAAACCCAAATATGCGATAAGCTCGGCACCGAAATGGCCGTTTATCAAACTGCCCCTCCAAAGTATTTGCCACTTCTGTTTTTCGATGTTGTGCCCGGGGAAATATCGATGCTTTTTAAGTGGCCATTCGAATTCAGTGATTGATAGAAAATGTTTATGAAAACACCTGTGATTTTTTCCGCTCGCCTTTGGGCCGTATTGATATTGGGAAGTGTTTTTACAAGTGCTTGCGACAGTGATTCCACAGGTGGAGTCAACTCGGGAGTTTCTCAAAGAACGCGCTCGGAAGCGATTATAGACAGTGCCGTGGCATACCATACCGGCGGTCATTACGACGAAATGAGCATGTCGTTCAATTTTCGCGGTACGGTCTACGACGTAGAGCGCGACGGAGGCAAGTTTTCATACACGGCCCAGTACACCGATTCTGCCGGTCGGCACCGCCGAGAATTGTCCAATCGCGGTTTCGAGGCTTACCTCAATGGCGAGCGCATGGCTTTGTCGGCCAAAGACAGCATCGGTCGGGCGGGCACGGTCAATTCGGTGGTGTATTTCGTGGTATTGCCCGCACCGCTTCGCGATGAAGCCGTTCATTCGGAATATCTCGGCACCGAGGAAATCGACGGAAAAACGTATTATAAGGTGCGCGTGACCTTCGGCTCCGACGGTGGGGGTGAGGACCATGAGGATATATATCTGTTCTGGTTTGATACCGAGAATTATAAAATGGATTATCTCGCGTATTCTTTTGATGTCAACGAAGGGGGAACGCGGTTTCGTCGGGCCTTCAATCCGCGCCGTCTCAATGGGTTTTTATTTCAAGACTACGTGAATTATCGCGGTCCGGCATCGCCGGACTCCCTGAAATACATTTCGGAATTGTACAGCAAGGGTCAAGTTGATTCTTTGTCGGTGGTGAGGATTGATTCGCTTCAGTTTTTGCCAACGGATTGAAGAGCGTCAGGATTATAAAGTCCGAAAGGTGCATTTTGTTCGTCCTCTGAAAAGCTCATTTACTTTGGTAAACGACTGTATTGACAGACACTATTTGGTATGGATCCCGACTTTTTTCGATTGTATGTCTAAAGGCTTGATCGGGCACCCCTATAAGGGCTTGGGGGCGTGATGGTAGGGGAAGGGAATCAAGACGCTTTAATCACTCTATGTTAAGTGGCTTCGAGACGCGAAGACATCTCGATACGATTTTTCATTCAAGCGTCTCTAACTCGCTGCGCGTCGCAAGAGTCGCCGGCATGAAAAACCACTCGATGTGACGTGGTTGATGATCCGTATCCCAATTCCCGGGTTTACGTCACGTCGACCGGGGAACGGAAAAGCGAAACCGGTCCCGCGATCTTGAATTATACCCGCCGGAGGCGAGAGACAAAACCCGCACGCGAGACGCGAGCGGGTGCGACCCACGCTTCGCAGGATTTGTAATCCTGCGAGATAGAAGGGAGGATGTTTTTCTTGTAGAATCGCAGGATTACAAATCCTGCGAAACCAAATCCTGCGAAA
>CAJDXB010000167.1_pt1 | contig 13735 bp, 8 predicted proteins | sample 7391691 | NCBI WGS metagenome assembly CAJDXB01 (sample SAMEA7055747, study PRJEB34461) | soil metagenome | biome: terrestrial ecosystem; feature: Peninsula; material: soil | place: Antarctica | collected 2016 | reverse complement strand
CTTCGCCTGAACTCAACACGGGTCGGTCTTCGGCAAAGGTGCCGGTGAAAAATCGGTATTTTCCGTCGGTGTACGTCATAAATCCATACCGCCCCGTAGATGGATAAGCGTGGTAATGCAAAATGTCGCTCTTGTAGTTCGTCACCGGATTGGCCTCGGTAAAAAACCGGTAATGTATCGTCGTATCGATGCGGCTGATTGTACTGTCGTATTTGGCCAAGTAGCGATTTATGGTGCCGCGGTAGTCCGCTCGGTATGTATATCTGCGTTCGTCGTATTGGTACGGCTCGCGTTCATCCATATCGGGGGTGTTGGTGATGCGCTCCAAGTATGGCGATCGAGTTTGGAGATTGAAGGCATACACATCGCGACTGTCCGGATACACGCGGGGGTCGACGTTCGTGCGAAGGGTATCGTCCGGTCGATTGGATGAAAACAAAATGCGATTGCCGTCTTTGGTGAAACTCGGGTCGAAATCACCGTAAGGATCATTGGTCAACCTCTCTTGGCGATTTCCGATCGTGAAGTACAAATACAAATCGGTTTGTCCATTGTCGACCGCCGAAAAGATCAACCGTTGACCACTCGGATCGTAACTCATCGACAGCACCTTGTCGAGATAAAATATCTCTCTTTCGTTTGTCTTCTTAGAGTCGAGGCTATACGTGGCCAACATCAGTTTTCCCCGCCATTCGCGCGCATACGAAAAAGCCCGTCCCGATGGGTGCCAAGCCAACACCGGAAAACTATAGTCCGGTATGCGCATCAATTTGTGCTCCGCCTTGAGCAGCTTCTTGCGCTTTCCGGTCGACACATCGTACAAGTACATCCGGTACTGGCCCATGATATTGTTGACGTAAACCGCATGGCCTCCGTCCGGACTCATCTTGAAGGCCGTGTATATCCGATTTTTCTTGGTTTTCAGCGGCATCTCATCCTGCGCAATATCCATTTTAGACATGCTCTCCGAGCCATACTCACCGCGGTAGTAAGCATTGAATTCCTTGACGATGGTGTCCAGCGATTTGCCGAGCACGTATAGAAACCCGCTCTCCACATTTCGGCTCACCCCGGACATATACAGGATGTTGGGAACCACGTTTTCCCCATATACATCGGCCACGTAATTCCAAAGGGCGTATCCCGCCAATTCGGCTTCCCGCCCTTCCAATCGGTTGATTTTTTCGAACCTTCCCGTCATTATGCCACTGCGGATCGTGTTTTCGGCCGACTCTTCCACGGCATGCGAGGCATATAGAATCAGGCCCTCGATGTACCAACTCGGCAGGTTGAGCAGCGTAGATGATTTTATCACGTCCCGCCAATTGCCTCCGTACAGCCTTTGATTGATCAGCACACGGGCGATGCCTTTGCGGATGTTGCGCTCAAATTTTGGGTAGTCACCCTCAAAATACACGAATACCTTCGAACCAACTATCTGCGTCGTACCGCCGATGTTCTGCTCGTCGTCACCGGTCATTCCAATATTGCTTTGCTTAAAATCGCTCTGTGAGTTGTAGACGATGAATTGAATCTTGTCGCTGATCGGATAATCGAAAATGTCCTCGAGCGAGTGGATATTCTTCTGTGCCACGCGGCTCGTAAACTGCGCCGGTTGCTGCCCTCCCTCGTAAAAATAGGTGTCGAATTCTTGGAATCGGTACTGCTGCCAAAAGAAATCCTTGTACTGCACGCGGTTCTTACCGAACTCATTTTCAGAGCCGTTATAAAACTGCGCTCGCATTTCGCCCCCCGCGGCGAGCAAGAGGCACATAGCAATCCAATGGTATATCCGCGCATTCATTGTCGAAACGTAAAGATAACTCAAGTTTTGCGTTTCTCGTATCCGGATTTTCGGTTTAGTTGACGGGCAAGGCGCAGATCCGCTCCAATGTTCACCCATTTTTGATGTTGATCATTTCTTTGGGGGTGTCCCTCTCGCCCCCCTCCGGGCGGGGGCGAGAGGGCCGGGCCAACCGCTGTATCCGCCACCGCCACCGCTCGGGTTTGCAGCGGCGGCCCGTGAGCTTCCACGGTCGCTACGGCCTGCCGGCAAAACCCGTGGCGGTCGCGGTGGCGGGATGCCGCTAATGTCCCTCACCCAAATCCACCTGACTTTGGACCATCGCGGTTATCCGGACGAACCACAATCCACCGGCCGGTTTGTCTTAACTTTGTACAAATGATTTATCTAAGATGATTCGAATCAAGTCCTTTATTTTCAATCCCTTTCAAGAAAACACCTACGTCGTTTCAAATGACCAAGGCGAATGCATGATCGTGGATCCCGGAATGTACAACCGCGAGGAGCGGCAGGCCATCAAAGACTACATCGACGCCGAAGAATTGCGGCCCGTCCTCTTGATCAATACGCATTGCCACATCGACCACGTTTTCGGAAATGCATACATCTGTGAAGAGTATGGGCTTACCCCAAAAATTCATCCCAACGAAAAACCTGTTTTGGACACCGTCTCCGCGGTTGCCTCGATGTATGGTGTAGATTACGACCCCTCTCCGGAGCCTGAATTCTTCGATGGAGACTCCCTTGACCTCGGGTCGGAGCGGTTCGACATCCTCTTTGTGCCCGGCCACGCCCCGGGCCATGTTGCACTCCACCATGCACCGTCCAAGAAACTGCTGTCGGGAGATGTGTTGTTTCGAGAGAGCATCGGCCGCACCGATTTGCCGGGCGGGAATATGGACACCCTACTCCAATCCATCCGCACCCAACTTTTTATCCTGGATGACGACACGGAAGTATACTCCGGCCACATGGACCCGACCACCATTGGTCACGAAAAAAAACACAATCCTTTTTTAGCTGATAATTCTCACCACGGGTGACTCGTGTTCATGCCAAAAAGCTGCTCGTTGCGCTTGCGCGGAGGGTTTTTGGTGGGACAAGTGCGGCTCGCGCGTTTGTCCAACATCATGATGTTGACCCGTAGAATCAGCGGACGGTAGCGCGAATTAAAAACTTCCAAGGTCGACTTGAGATCCTGGTATTCGTAAAAGGTAACAATGGGAGTTTCGAGCGATGGTACGACCATTATTCTATCCGTCAGTTTCATACCGAACCCAATACGATAATGGGCCTGTAATATTAACCGGGTCGGCGTGCTCAATGCGATGGGCAAACCCTGTTTGTTGTATTGTTCCTCGTCCATCAATCGGTAATCCCCGTTGATGCCCAAGGTATTTTCCAGAAAGGTATGCTGTGACAGCCTCTTTGCATTCGAGGCATCAAAAGACATTGTGGCATTGGTATGGCTAAACACGCCTTCACCCTTTCGCATCATGGGATTCTCGCGGTTGGGCTCCACGCCTCGCAGGTGCTTTATGCCCATTGTCAAACTGACATAACTTATCAATCGCGAGCTTTCAATGACGTGAAACCTTCCGAATTCGAGCCCCACACCCACTTTACCGCCCGCGCGATATTCCACGTCATAAATTTCTTTTGAATCGGACCACATCCTTTGGTGCCCGTGCTTTAGTGCAGGCACCAAGAAGTTGATCGATGGGCTGAAGACCCAACCTCGGCGGAGATAGGTCCCGTATTCGGGGAATAAGCTTCGATACTGACGAGGTTGGCTATAAGCGGTGCCAACGATCGATGCCAAGACCGTAATAAGGATGAATTTTCGCATATGTGCAGGTTTCCTATTAACAGAAACTGTTCAGCTCAAAGGGATGGAATTCTTACGCCAAGCACGGCAACTTGGTTACCGATCAATCCAACGCAGATTTAGCGGTGTTTGTTTGAATGCGTAAATTGGGAAACCCTATTGATAAGTCATCCGGGATCTGGGCGTGTCGGAAAATCGCCACTGCGCCGCTACTACGGAGTATTGGCGGAAAAAACGTGTCGCGTGATCAGTCCCATGTCGCTACTACGGAATATTGGTTGCTTGATGTGCCGAAACCGTCATCGTGCCATTAAGTACTGACAATTGTTGGAATCGAATAACACTAACAGGTGGCCGAATCATAAAGCCCAAGAGCAAGAGCAAGGCTTGCGCGTCCTTTGAAAGCGCAGTTTACAGTAAATGAGCATTTCAAAGGACTCGCGTAACGCGGTTATTGAAATTTGACGGACACTTGTTGGAATCCGATAACACAAACCTATGGCCGGATCATGAAGCCCAAGAGTAAGGCTCGCGCGTCCTTGGAAAGCACAGTGTACAGTAAATAAGCATTTCAAAGGACTAGCGTAACGCAGCTCTTGGCCTTTATGGACGGACACTTATTGAGAAGGGATCGCGGTGCTTCTGCACCGCGATCCCCAAAGGGGGAGGCTTTCAGCAAAAATCACGCGACCTATTGGCCGCGGATGATTTTTTATTGCCCGAAAAAACCTCGAGCGAGCGGGATTGCGGTGCAAAAGCACCTATCGGCCGCGGATGATTTTTTATTGCCCGAAAAAACCTCGAGCGAGCTCGGGTTTTTTCGGGCAATAAAAAATCCCGACATCGTCGGGATTTTCACTGAGCGGGAGACGGGATTCGAACCCGCGACCCCGACCTTGGCAAGGTCGTGCTCTACCAGCTGAGCTACTCTCGCTTTTGAAGTGCAAAAATAGCCATTATTTCCAATACAACAAGTTCGATGAATTTTCTTCGAGATAAGTGGGAAATAACGTCAAAGTTCAAGGCAAGACACGCGAACAGGTATCCGAGACATAAGAAACATGAGGTCGCGTAACGCAGCTATTGTGATTTATGTATCGGCATTAATTGGGATCTGTTAACGCAAGCCGGTGCCGAGATCATAAACTCCAAGACCAAGGCTTGCGAAGTCCTTGGCAACCGCAGTTTACTCAAGTAAATGAGGATTTCAAGGGGCGGGCGTAACGCATCAATTGGACTTTATGCCGGGACACCAGTGTCTGTCAATAGAGTCAGTGTCCTGTTCAGAAAGTCCAAGTGCAAGGCTTGCGAAGCCCCTGGGAACCGCAGTTTACTCAAGTAAATGAGGGTTTCAAGGGGCGAGCGTAACGCATCAATTGGACTTTATGGACGGACACTAATCACCGGTAAATTTCTTGATCTCATTAAGCTTCATCAAAGCTTCGACAGGGGTAAGCGAATTGATGTCTATCGCCGAAATCTCATCGCGGATTTGTTGCAAGACCGGGTCGTCCAACTGGAAAAAACTCAGCTGCACGCCGGGATCCTTCGGTTTTACCCCTTTGGTTTTCCCGCGGTCGGTCGATCGGCTCTTTTCCAAATGTTCCATGATCTCCGTTGCCCTGCGTATAACTACAGGAGGCATTCCCGCCATTTGTGCCACGTGTATTCCAAAGCTGTGCTCGCTGCCGCCGGGTTTGAGTTTCCGCATAAAGATCACGTTGTTGCCAACCTCTTTGACGCTGACATTGAAATTGCGGATGCGCTCAAACAATTCCGTCATTTCGTTGAGCTCGTGGTAATGAGTGGCAAACAAGGTTTTGGCCCGTGCTTTTTTGTTCTCGTGCAGGTATTCGGCGATCGCCCATGCGATGGACACCCCGTCATAGGTGCTTGTGCCCCGACCGATTTCGTCGAGCAAAACCAAACTCCGATCCGAGAGGTTGTTCAAGATGCTCGCCGTTTCGTTCATTTCCACCATGAACGTCGATTCACCGGAAGAAATGTTGTCGCTGGCACCCACTCGCGTAAAAACCTTGTCGATCAAACCAATTCTGGCCGAGGAAGCCGGAACGTAAGAACCGATTTGTGCCATGATGCATATCAAGGCAGTTTGGCGGAGCAAAGCCGACTTTCCCGACATGTTGGGACCCGTGATCATCATGATCTGTTGCTTGTCATTGTCGAGGTAGACATCGTTGGCGATATAGCTCTCGCCCACCGGCAATTGCCGCTCGATCACCGGGTGCCGACCGTTTTTGATGTCAATGATGGTGGTCTCGTTGACTTCGGGTTTTACATATCCATACTCATCGGCAATCTCCGCAAAGCTCAAAAGACAATCGATCTCCGCAATTCGCCGTGCATCGAGTTGAATCGGCTCAACGAAAGCGGACAAATCGTTGACCAGCTCATTGTACAGGCGGCTCTCGAGCTCGAGAATGCGTTCTTCGGCACCGAGGATCTTGCGCTCGTAGGTTTTGAGTTCATCGGTGATGTAGCGCTCGGCATTGACCAAAGTCTGCTTGCGCATCCAATCCTCGGGCACTTTATCCTTGTGGGTGTTTCTAACCTCTAGATAATACCCGAACACGTTGTTGTAGGCGATCTTCAACGAAGGAATACCGGTGCGTTCGCTTTCACGGCGTTGGATTTCAAGCAGGCGGTCTTTGCCGGAGACGCGAATTTGTCTCAATTCATCGAGCTCCTCATCGATTCCCGAAGCGATGACCCCACCTTTGGAAAGTTGAACGGGAGCATCCTCGCGGATTTCTTTTCCTATGCGCTCGATCACCCTAGTACAGGGGTTGAGTTGTTCGGCGATGGTTTCCAAGGGCTCGTTGCCGGAGCCTTCCAGAGCTGTTTTTATCGGATCAATGGCCTTGAGCGCACGCCGCAGCTGCAATACCTCTCGCGGGTTGATGCGCCCGATGCTCACTTTGGAGATCAACCGTTCGACGTCCCCGATGGTTTCAATTTTAGACCGGAGTTTATCGGCCATTTCCAAATGATCCAGAAAATGACTCACCGCGCTATGGCGATGGGTAATGCCCTGCACCGATTTGAGCGGCAATACCAACCACCGCTTCATCAAGCGAGATCCCATGGGCGAGATACTGCGGTCGATAACGTCGAGCAGCGCTGTGGCGCCTTCGTTCATCGCAGACACCAACTCGAGATTGCGAATCGTAAACCGATCGAGCCACACATAATCGTGCTCGTCCAACCGCTTCAGCTGGCTGATGTGGCCGAGCTTTTCTTGGTGGGTCTCAGCGAGATAATGCAATATGGCGCCGCTCGCCACAACGGCGAGATCCATGCCTTCCACTCCAAACCCTTTGAGGGAGGTGGTGCGAAAGTGTCCCAGGAGCTTGTCCAGGGCATATTCGGTGGTGAATACCCAATCGTCGAGTCGAAACGTGTGAAATTTACCGCCGAAGACTTGGATGAATCTCTTTTCAAAATTGCGGCGATACAGTATTTCCCCGGGATGAAAACTCTGAACCAGCTTTTCGATGTACGGCAATGACCCTTGGGTGGTCAGGAACTCGCCCGTAGAAACATCCAGGAGTGAAAGACCGGCGGTGTCTTTGTCGAAATGAACGGCGGCGAGAAAATTGTTGGACTTGTGATCGAGTACTTGATCGTTGTAGGCCACCCCCGGGGTGACGAGCTCAGTCACTCCACGCTTGACGATGGTCTTCGTCATTTTGGGGTCTTCGAGTTGGTCGCAAATGGCGACGCGGTACCCCGCTCTAACCAATTTAGGCAGATAGGCATCGAGCGCGTGGTACGGAAAACCCGCCAATTCGATGTGGGCCGCAGCTCCGTTCTTCCGTTTGGTCAATACAATGCCCAAGACCCGTGACACCGTGATGGCGTCTTGGCCGAAAGTCTCATAAAAATCTCCGACCCGAAACAACAGCAGGGCATCGGGATACTTGGCCTTTATCCCCAAATACTGTTTCATCAACGGAGTTTCCCCCGAGTCGGATTTCTTGGACTTGCGTTTGCTTTTTGTCTCTTTCGTCTGCAATGGGGTCGCCTTGGTTTTCCACGAAAATACCAATATCGCCCGGGATGGGACGAATTACCTCAATTCGACTTATCAAATGTTTTGCACAGGGAAGATTGAGAAGGTGGGGAAGGTGAAGGAAGAGTGCAATCGATATTGTTGGACAAGCTCTATCTTGCCCTCGGAAAAAATGTGCCCATGAGTGGAAAAATTCCGAACGAAGACTTGAACAGGCTCGGGGTTGACGAGTTTCGCAGCGCCAAAAAAATGCCGGTTCATGTGGTATTGGACAATGTCCGCAGCGCGCAAAACGTCGGGTCGATATTTCGGTCGATGGATGCCTTCCGATGCAAAAAAATACACCTCTGCGGCATCAGTGCCGTCCCACCCAACCGAGAGATCAACAAAACCGCATTGGGGGCGACACATACCGTTGAATGGCAATACCACGAAACCACCGCCGAAGCGGTGAAATCCCTGCAATCCACCGGGGTAAAGGTATATGCAGTCGAACAGGTCGAAGGATCCCGTGCCCTGGGAGATTTCACGTGGTCGTTCGATCGCGAAGTGGCCCTCGTCTTCGGCAATGAGGTGGAAGGGGTGGGTGAAGAAGTGGTTGCAGCAGCCAACGGATTCATTGAGATTGAGCAATTCGGCACCAAACATTCACTCAACATCGCCGTATGCTGCGGTATCGTTTTGTGGCATCTTTCACAGAGCTTTGATTTCTCCGCGCATTGAAACATCGAATTTGCTATCTTTCGACCCTTTGAAACCCATTTTGACGAACCGTTTCCTACGCATATCGACTCTCGCTTTGGTTTTGTTGGCAATGTCATTGCCGACATACGCACAGTTTTTCGGTGGGCGACCGACCTATTGGAAAAACAGTCGCCACTCCATTGGGTTTGGTGCCGGTGCCGCCAATTTCTTGGGCGAACTCGGAGGACGTGACCAAATAGGCAGTGATTTCGTTTACGATTTGAATTGGTCGGAAACAAGGCCAACACTGCAAGCGCTCTATCGCTACCAAGTTTCCAGTCGTCTATTTGCGAAGACCCAGTTGGCATTTGGATACATTGGTGGCAATGATGCTTTGACTGAAGAAATGTTTCGAAGGAATCGAAATCTTCACTTCCGCTCGAGCGTCATCGAATTGAGTCTTCAAGCGGAATACATCGTATGGGATTTCTCGCCAAAGCGACGTTACAACCTCCGGCCCGGTGGCAAAAGACCGCCGAACACTCATATATACGTTAGCGGTGGAGTTGGCGTGACGAGATTTAACCCGAAAGCCAATTTTGGCGGAAAGTGGTATCCGCTCAGAAACATGGGCACTGAAGGCCAAGGCCTGGAAGAGGGTCCGAATAAGTATTCACTATTCACCGTGGTACTGCCCATCGGGGCGGGAGTAAAATGGGAGCTCAATCCGCAATGGTCTCTCGGACTGGAGCTGGTTCACCGCATCACCTTCACAGACTACATGGATGATGTAAGCACGGTGTACTACGACAATCAAAGAATCGAAGAGGCGCGCGGAGAGCTGGCCGCCTATTTCGCCGATCCCTCTTTGGGTTATTTTGTCGATGAATCGGGAAGGGAAATACCCCTCAACTCGACATTCACCGGCGCACAACGCGGTGACCCGAGTGACAACGACTCATATATGACGGCCACGGTAAATGTGTATTACAAATTGGCCCAAAAGCGATTCAAGAGAGGTCGAGGTAGGGTTACCAAGAGGCGGCAGCGCCGCGTGATTTTCTAGGATGTGCGAATCCAAAAGCCCATCATACTCTATATTCAGATTTTAGGGTGTTCCCGCAATTCCCAATGCTGCGTTACGCAAGTCCTCCGAAATACCCATTTACTTGAGTAAACTGCGCTTTCAAAGGAATCACAAGCCTTGCTCTTGGGCTTTCTTATCCGCACATCATACTCTATATTCAGATTTTCTTGGGATGCAGGATTCCAAATCCATCGAAGCACGCACACATTTCGATGTCATATAAGTACTGCGCTTCGCAGGATTTGTAATCCTGCGAATCCGAACGCAAATTCAAAAATGATTGCCGGGTCTTGCTTGTTCCTTTGATTAACCGTGGTTGATCGTCACTCGAGAGACGCGAGCATATGCGGACAGACTCCAAACTCGAATTTTCACGCCTTGAAGAATACGTCAGCGGTAACTGGAATAAAAAATTTACTTCCCTAAAATGAAAAAAGGATGCCGAAGCACCCTTTTCTCAATCGCCGAAAGGCAAAATTATGTTTGGCTAATTAGGCCATTTATCTCGTTATATCTCGTTTTGGAAGTTGCGGAATTCCAAATCGTCGGCGGCGTGATTTTTCAAAGAAGCATCAAGTCCGTATGCCTTGTCGAGGTTGGTGGATACCATGCCTGCATCGTTCATGCGAGCGCCGATAACGGCTTTGAGGTAATATCCCATTGCAGTATCCGCATCATCCGAAGCATTCAAGGTACTGAGTGCAGCCTCGTTGTTGCCGGTCAGAACTTGGGCCAACGCTTTGTTGAAGGTGTTGTATCCCTTCATGTCACTGATGGCACCGTTGTAGTCACCGTTCTGGATTTTGATTATGCCCATGTTGTAGTTCACTTCATCACCGGCGCCTACAGACATCTCAAGCATTTTCATCGCTTCTTTTCGATCGCCATTGAGACGACGTACGATGGCCAAGTTGTTCTTGGCGGCTTGGTTGTCTTCGATTCCATTCGAACGTACGAACATGTCATCGGCTTTGGAAAGCTCATTGCGACGCAAGTAGATAACGCCCATGTTGTTGGAGGCGCGATAGTCGTCTGCATATTTCTGCGAAGTGTGTTCGTAGATGGCAAACTGCTCGTTCATGTCATCGGTGAGGGTGGCGGCGTAAAGCATCTCTTCCGTAGAGAGAGAATCCGCATTTGCACCACGTGCCATCGCCATGATTTCTTCGTCGCTTCTGCCTTCGATGTTATAATTCAAAGTGATTTGCGAGCGGCGCAAATCCGGTAGGATTGTCTCGGCAACAATAGTATAAGTGGCGGCGAGGTTTCGAATTTCTTCTTCTCGCTTGGTTTTGTCGGGGTACATCTCGAGAATTCGCAGGATCAACTCTTTGTCTTTTATGTTGGAAGCTTGCATTTTCTCCTTGAATCCATCCCAGTCTTCTCCTTTCGGTTGGAGATCGAAGAATGCGTCTGCATCCATTTTGATTCCCGCTGTGCGCATCATACGGCTCACCGCATTTTTGGCGCTCTGTGCACGTTCAACCGCGAGGTTTTCGTTGTAACTGATTTCGCCTTCAGGTGAAGCATACGCTTTGATCTCTGCGTTCTTAAACACGTAATCGGTATTCTTGGCGCGGTTTTTCATGAAACTTTGCATGTCCTTGATGTCCTTGTCCCTCAGCTCGGATTCGCGCACCACCGGAGAGTTCACCAAATAGTGAATCACCGCGTATTCAAAGTGGGAAGTCGTCCGTTCGAATTGGTCGGCGGCGATGATGGGTTTATCGTCGCTCATTACCAGCAGCGGAGTGGTGATCACCCCATCGGCCAATTTATAGGGATCGAATGCCTTTTCCTTGTTCCCCTGACGGCCCAAAATATTGAGCATAAGATCCGAATCTTTCATCTCCGGACTATAGGCAACTTTGTCGGAATAAGTGAAGTTTTTGCCGTTTTCGTATGGAATGACAGTTGCGTTACCCGGAGCACCTTCTCCTTGGAAGCTCACTGTTTTATAAGGTGTTTCACCTGCCGAATACGTCAATACCGGGGTGAGGTCTACCATGGCTTTCTTGCTGAAATACTTGCCGGGGAACTTTCCGTTGATATTGACTTCCACGCTATCTCCCTTAACAATAAGAGGATTGGGTTGCACATCGTATTGGATGGTTTCGGCGTATTTGGCCATCTTGCCTAAGCCGCCGCACGCCGAAAGCGCCAAACCGGCGACCACCATCGTTGCCATCGCTGAGATTCTCGAATGTTTCATTCGCATGATTTTATAGGTAATTGGTTCTTTTTTATTTAAGCTGCAAGTATACGACTAGTTTTTTACAAACTAAAAGACCCTGCAAAGGTTTTTACTGAACGTTATTACTTGTAGACCACATGCTTAAATTACCCGGTGGTGCAAACCTTTATCGGGTGATCGTCGAATGGCGTCAACTATATCTTCAAAAGCTTCATTTTGATTAACGAAGTCCGTTTCCGATACATCGACTACCATAACAGGAAGCACGTTGGATTGTTTTCGTAAAAAATCGAGATACCTGTTTTGTATCCGCACGAGGTAGTCGATGGATATATTCTGCTCATAGCGGCGCCCGCGTTTTCGAATGTTTTCGATGAGCCGCTCCGGAGTGGCGTACAGATAGACCAACAAGTCGGGTTTGGTCAATTTTTGAAACATGATGTCGAATACGCGTCGAAAAAGCCTGAGCTCGTCTTCGTCGAGATTGGAGGACGCGAAAACCAAGGATTTACTCAAATAATAATCCGATATGGTCAGAGGGGAAAACAAACTCTCCCCCGGCTGACCTCTGTTAAGCTGGCCGTAGCGCTCGGCAAGAAAGGACATCTCGACAGGAAATGCATACCGGCGCGGGTCGGCATAAAATTTTGGTAGAAACTCATTGTTTTCAAATTCCTCGAGGATGAGTTCCGCGCCGTAGCGTTCCGCCAATTTCCGGGCCAAGCTCGTTTTTCCAGAGCCGATATTCCCCTCGATGGCGATGTAGCGGTGCTTCATATCCCAAGGGTGTGTATGGGTGCGGTGTCTTTGGACTCGCGCAGCAACTCGCTGATCGATCGCTTGAAAACGGGGTGGGTAAGCCCCGGTGCGATGGAGGCCAAGGGGGCCAAAACGAAATTTCGCAAATGCAAACGGGGATGGGGTATCGTCAATCGTGAATGATGGAATATCATGTCGTCGTAAAACAGGATGTCGATGTCGATGGTGCGGGATCGGTAGCCGTCGCTGGACTTTCGAACGCGGCCCAACGACCGTTCGATCGACTCCAAAAAATCGAGCAATTCCAAGGGTACAAGCGATGTTTCGTACTTGCAGACGGCATTGAGGTAGTGACGGGAATCTTCATAGCCCCACGGTTCCGACTCGACGAATTGAGAGACTTCCACCACGTGGCCGGAAGTTTCGAGGGCCTCCAAGGCGCGTTGAAGATACTGAGTGCGCGGCTCGATGTTTCCGCCCAAACTTAAATATGTCACATGCGGTTCAACCATGGAAGCACAAAGATACTCTTGCCGCCGCCGATTCTCCATCGACCGGTCTATTTGCGCACACCTTTTGGGACGGTGACGTGATATGCGCTTCGTTTAACGTGGGAGTTGATGCTATCCCAGGCCTTAAAGTCAATTGGGGTTTTGCGTGAGGGCGGAAGGCGGTATCCTCCCTTTTGCATACGGGTTGCGGCACGCCGGCGGGGGGCAGCGACCTTGGAAGCTCGCCCCCCGCCATGCGTGCCGCCCCGTATGCAAAGGGAGATAAAGCCTGTAGACCGGCCCGGTGAAATGATCGGGATGGAATATCGAAAGCCGGAAGGGTACCGTGGGATTTCGTGGTCGAAGCGGTTATGCGAGTTGCCACCGGGGCACGCCCAAAAGAATCCTGATGACCCGAGTGACTGACCATTCGACCGATGCGGCAACCATTTGTGGAAAATTCGTGATTTCTAAGGGGAAAAGTCGCTACTTTCGCACGAAAGTAATCCAAGGAAATGAAACAATTCTTCAAGTACATGTTCGCAAGTATGCTCGGGACTTTCATCTCGATATTCTTGCTGTTTTTCGTCTTTGCGCTGATCATAGGCGGGCTCATCTCGGCGGCCATGGCCGATTTCGGACAAGGTCGAAAGACGACGAAGGTAGCGGAAAATTCGATTCTGTACGTCAAGCTCGACCGGCCGATCGTCGATCGCGGGCCCAAAGACCAATTCAACATCAACTTCGGGGCGTTCCAATCGCAATCCAGCATCGGGCTCGACCAAATCATCGAAAACCTGAAGAAGGCCAAAGACGACGACAAGGTGGAGGGCATTTACTTGAACATTTCGACCG
>CAJDXB010000123.1_pt1 | contig 13792 bp, 6 predicted proteins | sample 7391691 | NCBI WGS metagenome assembly CAJDXB01 (sample SAMEA7055747, study PRJEB34461) | soil metagenome | biome: terrestrial ecosystem; feature: Peninsula; material: soil | place: Antarctica | collected 2016 | reverse complement strand
ATGGAAGTTGCCAAAGAATATGAGACGTTCAAGTTCCAATTTCAAACCGTGGTTCAAGACCTGTCTCTGATTCGCCATGGCCTCGAAACGGATTCGGAAGAACTCACTCCGGTCACTTTTAAAGGCGTGGTATACACCGCTGACGTAGTGGATCCCGACGCATTGCATAAAGCAACAAGCGCCATCTTGGACGGAAAGAAGTTCGATGTAAAAGTGGTTTCCGAAAGTGACCATGCTTCCAACCTGACCGTTACCGGCATCCCGCGCGGCGAGAAGGAGGCAGAACTCATTATTCAATTTGATGCGGAACCCTTGGGAATGAAAGAGTCCAAGACGTACACCTTCAAAATTCCATCGCTGAATGATTTTGACCTCTTGAGCAGCTCCATATCGCAGGTCGATGGACAAAAGATCACCTTGGAATTTTCCGACCCGCTGGCCAAACAGGATCTGCGAGGGCTCATCACCTTGGAAGATGTGACGGACATGCGTATGGAACAAAATGGAAATCGCGTGGAGATTTATGCCTCCGCTCCACTCACCGGTTCGAAATTGCTAACGGTATATCCCGCGCTCAAAAACGCCGCAGGCAGGAACTTCGGCAAGGAATATTCCGAGACCATCACCTTTGAAAGTAAAAAACCGGCAATTCGGATGACCAATGGCAAATCCATTATACCCAGTCAAAAAGAAGGGTTGATTTTTGCTTTTGATGCCGTTTCACTCCGTGCCGTCGACGTATATGTTTCCAAGATATTCTCCAACAATGTCTTGCAATATTTTCAACAAAACGACTTGGGTCAAGTCTACAATCTTCGACAAATTGGACGAGACATATACCGAAAACACGTCAATCTTCGACAAGCGGGCGGCAAGGACTTGACGAAATGGAACCGATTCTACATCGACCTCTCCGACATTCTAAACCCGGACAAAGGTGCCTTCTATCAAGTGGAAATCCGATTTCGACAAGAGTACGCCTTGTATCCATGCGGGGGAGAAAGTGGCCCCCCGAAAAATACCGACATTGTTACGGCAACCCAAGACGGATGGATAAGCGATGGAACGTACTACGACGACAATTATTACGCTGACTTCCAATACGATTGGGAACATCGAGATGACCCCTGCAACTCAGCCTATTATAGCCCCTATCAAAGTTCGGAATCGAATGTGGTGATGTCGACCAACCTCGGCCTATTGGCCAAAATGGGAGGCGACAAACGACTGCTTGTTTCAGTAAACGACATCGGCACCACCAAGTCCTTGCCCGGAGTCCAAATCGATGTTTTTGACTACCAGCAGCAAAAAATTGGAAGCGGCATCACTGACATGAATGGCATGTTCTCCATTGAATGCCCGCGAAAACCATTCGTCGTGTCCGCCTCTTCTCGTGGCGACCAATCCTACCTCAAAATCCAAGAAGGAAATGCCTTGTCCTTGTCAAAATTTGATGTCAATGGAGCCGCCGTGCAAGAAGGTGTCAAAGGCTTCATCTATGGAGAGCGTGGAGTATGGCGACCCGGGGACTCCTTGTATTTGAATTTCATATTGCAAGATGTCGCAAACATTTTGCCCAAGGATCACCCTGTCGAGATGAAAATTTTTGATCCGCAACCGATCCCGAAGCTCCCACAGGAACATACCGGGCAGAAGTGTCGGTTGGCAACCGCACATTCTCGAAGAATTTGAAAATTGAAACCATCAAACCAAATCGGCTCAAGGTGGAGTTGGATTTTGATCAAGCCCGTCCGTCCGGCAAATCCATCGCGGGAACCTTGAAGGCCGAATGGCTCCACGGTGCGTCGGCTCCAAATCTAGACGCCAACATAAACATGGGCTTGAAAGCCACCAATACCGAATTTGTAGGTTTCGATGATTACCATTTCGACAACCGGTTTTTGACCTTCGAAAATTATATGTCGACTGAAGTCTTCGAAGGCAAACTTGATGCGCAAGGACAAACGAAGTTTAAGGTAGACATGTCCGACAAAACCGAAGACGCGCCCGGGATGTTGGAAGCTTCGTTCGAAACCAAAGTGCAAGAACCCGGCGGCGGTTTCAGCATCAATTACAAAACCGTGACCTACTCGCCTTATGAACGGTACGCGGGACTCAACATCCCTGAAGGCAGCCGATGGGGTGGATCCTTGGAAACGGGCCAATCCCATGACATCAAGGTCGTTTCGCTCGATGCCGATGGTACGTCCTCGGAATCAAAATACCTCGAAGCTCGGCTCTACCGCATCGATTGGCGATGGTGGTACGATCGCTACGACGGTACTTCACTGAACTACTTAAACAGCACTTCGGTCAATGAAGTGAAATCCCAAAAAGTGAACCTGACCAACGGCAAGGGAGTTTGGCCCATTCAAATACCCGATCCCGATTGGGGCCGATACCTCCTGGTGGTTACCGATCCCATCAGTGGACATTCGGCAGCTTCATTCGCATATTTCGACTGGCCCTATCAACGCCGCGCAAAAAGAGGTGGATCCGCATCAACCATCCTCCAATTGTACGCGGATAAAGAAACTTATGCACCCGGTGATTCAGCCACCATTTCTTTTCTATCACCCGAGAATGGGCGCGCTTTGATCAGCATCGAAAACGGTACGGAAATCCTCAATGCTTATTGGAGGCCGACGACTTCCGGCTCCACCGATGTTAAAATTGCCATCGCCGAGGGCATGTCGCCAAACGTGTACCTGCACGTCACCATTTTGCAACCCCACGCGCAGACGGCCAATGACCGCCCCATGCGCATGTATGGCATTATCCCGGTTACCGTCAACGATCCGTCGACACACCTTGATCCTGTTCTGAAAGCACCTGAAGTATTGCGACCCGAAGAAAGTTTCACGGTCGAAGTATCCGAGAAAAAAGGTCGACCCATGACCTACACGCTGGCAATAGTCGACGACGGACTCCTCGATCTCACTGGTTTTGCCACCCCCGACCCCCACCGGTACTTCTACGCGCCGGAAGCGCTCGGGGTCAATACATGGGACTTCTATGACGATATATTTGGTGCTCTTGACGTCGGTCGGTCCGAAGTGATGCGCATCGGTGGAGATGAGCGAGGCATTGACCCCAGCAAGCAGAGAGCTCGGCGGTTCAAACCGGTCGTGCGTTTTATTGGGCCGGTTTCGATTGCGAAAGGCCAAACGGCAAAACATCGCATCGATATGCCCAACTACATCGGTTCGGTGCGCATCATGGTGGTGGCCGGACAAGAATCTGGATATGGAAACACCGATCTCACACGACCGGTCCGCAGTCCGCTTATGGTTACCGCCACCATGCCACGTGTAGTGGGTCCGGGTGAGAGAATCTCCCTGCCCATCAATGTATTTGCCACAGAAGATGGAGTGAAGAAAGCTGATATAAACGTCAAAACCAATTCTCTATTCGAAATCCAAGGAGCAAATACACAATCGGTGAATTTTGACAATACCGGCAGTCAAACGACATTTTTCACGCTGACCGCTAAAAAAGAGATCGGCATAGGAGAAGTAACCGTCAATGCAAAAAGCGGTGGCAATACCTCACACGACAATGTGGAAATTCAAGTGAGAGCCCCCAACCCGCGATACTCCAATGTAGAAAGTCGTGTCGTTCAACCGGGGGACACTTGGGCCGGTCACGTCGAATACTTCGGAATAGAAGGAACCAACGACGCGGTACTTGAGCTATCGGATATCCCACCAATCAACTTGGAAGAGAAACTGGAATATCTTATTCACTTTCCACACGGGTGTTTGGAACAAGTGGTATCGGGAGCCTTCCCACAGTTCGTCCTTGGAGGACTCGTCCAACTATCAACGGAGAAGAAAGTAGCCATTGAATCCAATATCCGATCGGTGTTGAACAGACTGCGAAATTATCAGACTTCCTCCGGAGGGCTTTCCTATTGGCCGGGACAGCCCGGCGTCGACCCATGGAGCACTTCCTATGCCGGACACTTTATGCTAACCGTTGAGAAAGGTGGATATGAATTGCCTGTTGGACTGAAATCACAGTGGTTGAGATATCAAAAAGCCGCATCCCGCGATTGGCTCTCCAAATCCGAAAGCAACCAACCATACTCACAACGCATCCAGGCCTATAGGTTATACACGATGGCCTTGGCCGGGCAAACCGAAATGTCGGGCATGAACCACTTGTCGAATGTTGCCAACCTCGACGTTACAGCCAGGTATATCTTGGCCCTGGCCTATGCCGAAGCGGGCCTGAACGACCCCGCGATAAAGCTGATCAAAAACCAAGTTCGAGATATTCCCGCATACACCGAACTATCTTACACATATGGCAGCAATATTCGTGATGACGGTTTCGTATTGCTCGCATTGAACAAGGTAGGATTCAATGATAATGCCGCGGAAGTCGCACAAAGACTCGCAGAAAACATCGGTAAAACAACTTATTTGGGCACCCAGACTACGGCCGTGTCGCTCATCGCATTGGCCGATTTCCTGGGAGAAAATTACAAAAGCGGTCTGAAGGCCACCTTCGTCTCAGGAGATCAAACCCAAAACATTGCTTCGGGCAAGCCACTCGTACAATTGCAACCCGATGCAAAAGGCGGCAATGGCAAATTTTCGGTGACCAATAATTCCGACACTCCTCTATTTGCCCGCTTGATCATCAAAGGCCAACCGCTGGCGGGAAAAGAGCAAAACAAAGCCTCCAACCTGAAAATGAGCATTTCTTATTTGAACAACGATTTACATCCCGTCAACGTTTCCACATTGCCTCTCGGGACTGACTTGATCGCCGAGGTGACCGTAACCAATCCCGGAACTCGCGGCGATTTGAAAAACTTGGCCTTAACACAGGTCTTCCCTTCGGGCTGGGAAATATTGAACCCTCGAATGGGCATGGGTGATTTGACCGAAACCGCCAAACCGGATTACCAAGATATCCGCGACGATCGGGTCATGAGCTACTTCGATTTGTCCGCCCGAAAGTCGATCACCATCCGCATCCGTTTGAATGCCGCCTACGCCGGACGATTTTATCTCCCTGCAACCACTTGCAACGCAATGTATGACGAAAGAATTTCTGCAGTACAAAGTGGACAATGGGTCGAAGTAACCCAAAGCAAGCCCTAAAATTCGGTGCCTGAATTATGGAAGTCCTTTGACAGGATTCCGGATGACATGAAAGAATAAATGACCTGGAGGAGAAAAATTGGTTCGGTCACCATCGCCTTTATTTTGCTCGCCTTCAGCGGGTGGTGGTGGAGTCTGCCCAAAACTCTGTTCGAACCGACATACAGCACGGTGGTTTTAAGCAAGGATGGGGTTCTCATGGGAGCACGTATCGCCGCCGACAATCAATGGCGGTTCCCGCCTCTGGATTCCGTGCCGAAGAAATTCGAGCGCTGCTTGGTGATGTACGAAGACCGGGAATTCTACAGTCATTTTGGAGTCAATGTCTCGGCGGTTTTCCGGGCGGCTACGCAAAATATTCGGGAAGGCCGCATCGTCAGTGGAGCCAGCACTTTGACCATGCAGTTGATGCGCATGGCCGGAGACAAACCCAAACGCAACATCTGGCGAAAATCTTTCGAAATATATTATCGCTTTACGCCTCGCATGCCCCTTTCGGTGGCAACGTTGTCGGGCTGGACGCCGCGGCTTGGCGGTACTTTCGCAAACCGGCACACACGCTCACGTGGGCCGAATCCGCCGCTTTGGCGGTTTTGCCAAATGCACCCGGATTGATCTACCCGGGACGAAATCCGGATGCCCTGCGCCGAAAACGCGATCAACTACTGGCCAACCTGAAACAAGTGGGAGAGATCGATGAGGAAACATTTGATCTCGCCATTTTGGAGCCCTTGCCGGGAAGTCCATTTCGCCTGCCACAAACCGCTTATCACTTGACCGTTTCCGAGCAGGTCGGCCGCACGGTGCACTCCACACTCGACGATCGTCTCCAAACGCGAATCAACGAGACTGTGGAAAACAGATTGGAAGTGCTTCGTCGCAATCACATCCGCAACGCAGCCGTGATCGTTGCAGACAATCTCACCGGAGAAATTCGGGCCTATGTCGGAAACGGCCGCGTCACCGGCGAAGACGATGGAACGGCCAATGATTTGGTGATCGCGCCCCGAAGCTCCGGATCGATTCTCAAACCATTTCTGTTTGCCGCCATGCTTCGCGAAGGATTGATCACCCCGCGAACCCTGATCCCCGATATACCCACTCAGTATTCCGGTTTCGCGCCTCAGAATTTCGATTTTTCATACGCCGGCGCGGTACCTGCCGAAGAAGCTTTGGCCCGTTCCCTAAATATTCCCGCCGTGAGAATGCTGAAGCAATACGGAGTAAGTGCATTCACGAAAGAATTAAACAATAGCGGTTTCACCACCATACGGCGTCCACCGCAGGATTACGGGCTCAGTTTGATTCTCGGAGGTGCGGAAGTGACCCTCTTCGATCTGGTCCAAGCATACCGGCGTCTCGCACTGGCAGCTATGCCCGGTCGCGCAGATCAGGCTGCGCGAGACTTGACTTTGGAAAATACCGAACAGCGGCAATCCACAAATCTCATGGATGCGGGAGTGGCATGGGCAACCATGGAGGCCATGGCCATGGTCACCCGCCCTGATGAACTCGCAGGATGGCAGGCTTTTGGAGATGCCCACAAAATAGCTTGGAAAACCGGCACCAGCCATGGATTTCGCGATGCATGGGCCGTCGGCATCACCCCCGATTACACCGTGGCCGTATGGGTGGGTAACGCCAACGGCGAAGGCAGGCCCGGAATGACAGGATTGCAAGCGGCCGCTCCCCTACTCTTTGATGTTTTCGGAATGCTCCCCTATTCCGGATGGTTCCAACCGCCCGAAGCCTCTCTTAAAGAAGTGGATATTTGTGCGCGAAGTGGCATGCGCGCTTCACAAATTTGCGGCACCACAAAGACCGTCAACATCCCGTTATGCGATGCCAAAACTCCAACTTGCACCTATTGCCGTTTCATCCACCTCGACCAAACAGGGCGATATCGAGTAAACGACGGATGCTACCCACCACACAATATGGTGCAACGCAGTGTTTTTGAACTGCCACCATTGCAAGCTTGGTACTACCGTCAGAGAAATCCGGGTTACCAATCTCCGACCGAGTGGCTCCCCGGCTGCAAAACAGTCGAGGAGGAACAAGTCATGCGGTTGATCTATCCGATGGATTTGTCACGTGTGCTCATACCACGAGAAACCGATGGCAAGCGAGAGAAAGTTGTGATCCGTGCTGCCCATATCGACCCAAAAGCCCAAATCCACTGGCACCTCGATGACCGCTATCTCGGCAAAACCACCAACGGAATGCACTACATGGAAATCGACTTGGAGCCGGGCCGACACACCATTACGCTCATCGACGAAAAAGGTGGCCGATATTCTCGGCAACTCACCGTGGAACGGAGCAATTCTTCGTTAACAGCGGATTGACACCGGTTTATATTATTCTCTTTGTTCTTTCGAGATTGTCCGCTATATTTGCGGCCGCTAAAAACGCGGCGAGATAGCTCAGATGGTTAGAGCGCATGATTCATACTCATGAGGTCCCGAGTTCGACCCTCGGTCTCGCTACCACCAATTAATGGAAAGCCCCGCATGGGGCTTTTTTCATGTTTTAAGGAGTCGAAAAAACGAAACCGGATTCTGCGGCGTTATCTTTGTGTACCCTTAAAATCCAAACCCGGCTTATTCATCTTGGTAGACGAAATCTCAAGGACATCGCAAACCGGGATACGGTATTTAAGGAAACAACATCACCACCCAATCAACAAAAGCGACATCAAGCCATTGCCCGAAAAATGAAGTTTGCCATCGTCGACATAGAAACCACCGGCCTCTACCACCAAGGCCACGGCATCACAGAAGTAGCTGTGGTTCACGTCGATGATGAATGCGCACCGACTCTCGCCTTTCATTCCATGGTCAATCCAGACCGCACCATACCCGCAGCCATCGAGCACATGACCGGCATAACGCCCGACATGGTCGATGATGCCCCCAACTTTGCCGATATCGCCGAACCGCTGGCGCAAGCTTTTGAAGACCGCATATTCGTCGCCCACAACGTCAGTTTTGATTATCGGTTCCTCGAAGCGGCATTCTCTTCCGTCGACCGTAAGTTTCGCCATAAACGACTTTGCACGATGCGCTACGCACGCAAGGTAATCCCGGGATTAACCTCCTATCGTCTCGCAAGCCTATGCCGTGTAATGAAAGTGATCAATACCGATCCACACCGCGCCGCCGGCGATGCCTTGGCCACCGCGGAGTTGCTCACTTCACTCATCCATCGCGATTCGGGAATGGCAGTCCTTCACGAACTGTTGGCACACAAGAGCCACGCAGCCGTTTTGCCGGCTTCGATCGATCCCGAGACCATCAACCAATTGCCCGAATCTCCCGGAGTCTATTACATGATGGACAAGACCGACAAACCAATTTATATCGGGAAGGCCAAAAACTTGAGGAAACGCGTGCTCAGCCACTTCACCGGTTCAGGCTCATCGCAGCGAAAGCAATTGTTCCAACACCTTGTCGCGGCCATTAACTACCGATCGACGCCTTCCGAACACTTTGCATTCCTCGTAGAAGATGCAGAAATCAAAAAATGGTGGCCGCGCTACAACCGCGCTCAAAAAGGCACTTCCAAAGCCATTGCCTTGGTCGAATACCGTGACCGCACCGACAAGACACGATTCGCCTTTATCAATACCGTCCACCGCTCCGATGCCCTCGCTTGGTTTCATTCCCCGGTCGAAGGACGCAATTGGCTTTATCGGAATTGCTTGGAATTCGGCATCGACCCGAGGCGCGGAGGATTGCCCCTAACCGAAGATTTTCCGACGGAATTCATCGAGGATCCCGAAGCCGTTCACCGTTTCATCGACCAATGCCGAAGTGAAGTGGCATCCACATACGCCTTGGGCCAGGAGCACGGAGACGATTTTCATTACATCATTGTCCGAAACGGGCGGTACCGCGGATTTGGAATGTGTTCTTACACCGAAGAATTCGATTTGTCGCACCTCGAGGATCGCCTGAACCTCGCCCCTGACAGTCCGGCGGCACAGTCCATCATCCGACGCATGCTCACCGATGAAGAAATCATCCATATCGATTTCTGATCCGTTCGATCACCTCCCCGGCCTTTTCTTACTTTTGCACCCGTCGCGAAAAACCAAACGATCGAAATCATGACCATTCTTAAATCCTCACGCAGTCACGCAACAATTCGTGTTGAAATGGGTACCAACCAATCCGCAATTTCTTCTTAAACATTCATGGACATTCAAGTCAATACGATCATCGTCGGCGCCAACGTCATCCTATCGCTGGCGGCTTTCAGAAACCCGGCCTTGCTTTCAAAATTGCTGTTCAACCCTTACCAGGTGGTGCAGCGCCGCGAATATTACCGCATCATCACCCATGCGTTCATTCACGCCAATTTCATCCACTTGCTTTTCAACATGTATGTGCTGTATCAATTCGGCGGATTGATCGAGTCCATATTTACAAATGCCGATGTTTTTCACCGCTTATTCCCAGGGATGGAATTTTGGGGCCGGCCACGTGGTTATCTCTATTTTATTTTACTGTATTTCGGCGGGCTGATCTTCGCCACACTCCCCGCCATCCGAAAGCACGCCAACGATCCCGGTTACAACTCACTCGGTGCTTCCGGCGCGGTATCGGCGGTAGTGATGGCAGTCATTTTACTCTTGCCCACCATGAGTCTCCGACTGTTTTTCATCCCCATAGACATTCCCGCGTTCATCATCGGTATCGCATATCTCGGCTACGAATACTATATGAGCCGACGCGGACAGACGCGCATCGCGCACGATGCCCACTTCTTTGGCGCCATATTCGGCTTGGTCTTGCTGCTGGTCATAAAGCCGGCCTTCGGTCTGCGCTTTCTCGAATTGATCGGCCGGTTTTTGGGCTTTTGAATGAGATGATTTTCCCTCGCTTAAAACCAATAAATCGAAATGCGAAGTTTTTTTTGGGCGTGACCCCGGCCCTTCCGGGGGGCCGAGGTCGGTCTACCGCCTTTATCTCTCTCTGTCAGCGGGGCGGGAACGCGGCGCGAGACGAGCTTCCCGGGCCTGCCCTGAGCTCTTGACGAAGGGGCGCTGTCCCGCGCCTCGTTCCCGCATCCCGCTCACAGAGAGAGGATACCGGCGTCCGCCCTCACGCGACACAACAACCATTTTAATAACACCGACGAGAACAATGAAGCAAATTTGAGATCACGGAAGCAATCCGTCGAATGAATAATAATCCCAAGGGCAACTCTAATAACTATCCCCGGAATGAAGGTGAAGGCGAGTCGCTTGTAGCTTATAAGTTCCCGTCATTGCAGCGCCCCCCGGAATGTTTGACAAACCCGTAAAATGGAAGGGCGAGATGAACCGGAATCAAAACTCGAACCCGAAATTCATTTGTCATAATTGGGCTATCTTCGCAACTTCAAAATGGAAATATTTTGCAGCCCCATGTCGCCGCTCGAAGGATATAATACTTATATTGCCACCAAGGTATATATTAGGAAAAAATCGGATAGATGTCAGACCGCGTGAAGATTGAATTGGAGTATTTACTTAAGACTTCTCCAAAAATTTTATATAATATGATCAGCACTCCGAGCGGATTGTCGGAGTGGTTTGCCGACAATGTCAACGTTCGCGATGACGTGTTGACCTTCTTCTGGGACTCTTCGGAAGAAAAGGCTCGGATATTGAGCAAAAACAAGGGGCAATCGATCCGTATGCAATGGGACCACGATGAAGGTGAGGACGTATATTTTGAGTTCTACATCAAGATAGATCCATTGACGCGCGATGTCGCATTGATCGTCACCGATTTCGTGGATGAAGGAGACGAAGAGAGCGCCGAAAACCTATGGGAAAGCCAAGTCGACGACCTCCGAAGGATATTGGGTGCATAAGCATTTGATAAGCAACTCCATTCCTGTATTTGGTGGTTATCGCTTGATTGGCGGACCAAAAGATTCGAACATTTGAATTCCATGTTCTTACCAAAAGCATACCGAGCCGAACGACATGAACTGCGGCACGGCGCTTGGTGTGTCACCGCATCAATCGGATTTTCGTGAAAAAGTTGCACATACTGATAATCAAGTCATTCCTGGGACCCTTCATCCTGACTTTTTTTATCGTGATGTTTATTCTCCTCATGCAGTTCGTCTGGAAGTACATCGACGACTTCATGGGCAAGGGCTTGGAATACCATGTTATCGCCGAGTTGCTGATTTACGCCTCGGCCAACTTGGTGACGCTGGCGCTGCCCCTGGCCGTACTGCTCAGCAGTATCATGACTTTTGGGGGGCTGGCCGAACACTACGAATTGGTGGCCATGAAGTCTACCGGGCTTTCGCTGTTTCGTATCATGATGCCCTTGATCTTCTTCACCATCGGCCTTTCCTTTGGTGCCTTTTACTTTTCCAATACCATATCTCCACTGGCGACGCTGAAGTTCAAATCACTGCTCTGGGACGTGACCCACAAAAAGCCCGGGCTGGAACTCAAAGAAGGCGTATTCTACAATGGCGTTGAGGGATATTCCATTCGCGTAATGGAAAAAGACGACGATGCCAATCAACTCAAAGACGTCTTGATATACAGCTATGACCGCGCGCTTCCCGGGAATCGCCACGTCATTCGCGCCAAGGAAGGCAAGATGCTCAAATCGGCGGATGGACGGTATCTGGTGCTGGAACTCATAGATGGAGTAAGTTACGACGAGCTCGGCAAGCCCAATGAAAAGGAACACCCGCAAATTAAAAGCACTTTTGCCCGTGACTTCATTCAAATGGACTTGTCGGGATTTGAATTGCAACGGACAGACGAAAACTTGTGGAAAAACCACATGAAGATGCTGTCCTTGGAACAATTGAAAGAGGCCATCGACTCTTTGAAGCAACAACGCATCGATCGCAAGGGGGATTTTGACAATTATATGGCCCGATCCATAAACCTCGATCAAGTGGTTTTGGCAGATTCCCTCGGTACCGACACACTCATGTCTCGGTCGGGAGGGGCGAAGCCGGGTGAAGCCAACTTTGCATCCCTGGTACCGCTCGAAAAAAGACGTGTGGTGAATGTCGCGCTCAACATGACGCGAAACGCGAAAAACTACATGGAGCGCACCGCGACTGAAATGAAAGGCCGCGATGAGTACATCAACGAACACCGCATCGAGTGGCACCGCAAGCTGACATTGAGTTTCGCGTGTTTGATATTGTTCTTCATCGGGGCTCCATTGGGTGCCATCATCAAAAAAGGCGGTTTGGGTTTGCCGGTTATTTTCTCGGTGCTTTTCTTTTTGGTTTGGCACATCACCTCCATCTCCGGCGAAAAGATGGTCGAGACCGGCGTGCTCACCCCATTTTGGGGCATGTGGCTCAGTTCGCTCATCCTGATGCCCGTGGCGATATTCTTGACTTACAAAGCCGCCAAGGACGCAGCTCTTTTCGATCGTGACACCTACAATCGGATCGCCGATAGGATTTTGACCCTGCTTGGCCGGACTTCCGACTTTTAGTGTCCGTCCATAAAGCCAAATAGCTTCGTTACGCGGGCCCTCTGAAACACTCATTTACGCAGGATGTTGCCGAGCGTGAGGTCGGACGCCGGAAGCTCCTGTCACGGCCCGCTCCCCTACGGCCGAAAAAAAAGATACAGGCGGTAGACCGACCACGGCCCCCCCGGAAGGGCCGCGGACACGCCCAAAAAACAATTGGCCAATAAACGATTGTACTACATTTGCGCTCGAAAGCGGAAGTGCATAGGTTCTCTGAATGAAATTGTTCGTCATTTTAAGTCGTATCCCCTACCCTTTGGACAAAGGCGACAAGCTCCGGGCGTATCACCAATTGCGCGAACTGTCCAAGCGCCACGAAATAATTTTGTGTTGCCTCCACGACGAGGAACCGCATCCCCGCACGGATGAGATCTTGTCCGCGATCTCAACGGAATATCACCTCTTCCGGCTGAAAAAATGGCGGATCGCCTTTAAGTTGCTGTTCGGCATATTCTCGCGCAAACCTTTTCAAGTTCTGTATTTCTATCAACGTCCGATCCATAAGGCCATCAGAAGATTGATCGAAGATCGCGACCCCGACCACATCTATTGTCAATTGATTAGGACGGCGGAATACGCTAAGCATGAGTATGATCACAGGAAAACCATCGATTTTCAAGACGCATTTTCAAAAGGCATGGAACGCCGGTCTCAGCTTTCTCGAGGCTTGAAACGCGAAATATTCCGAATGGAGCGCGATCGCGTAATCGCCTATGAAAACATCATATTCGAATACTTCGATAACAAAACGATCATTTCCGAGGAGGATCGACGGTACATATACCACCCGGAACGCAATAATATCCATGTGATAACCAACGGTATTGATACGGATTATTTTCATCCGGAACCTTCGGCTGAAGCCATTTTCGATCTGGTTTTCGTCGGCAATATGTCTTACTCGCCCAACGTGGAAACGGCGTGTTACATCGTGGAAAAGGTGCTGCCCGAAATGCGCCGATACCGCGAAGAGACGACGCTGTTGATCGCCGGTGCGGATCCAACGCGTCGCGTTCGTTCGCTGGCTGCCGTGCCGGGCGTAAAAGTGATGGCAAACCCCGAGGATATCCGAACTGCCTACCGATTGGGTCGGGTGTTTTTCGCTCCGATGCAGCTCGGCACCGGGCTGCAAAACAAACTCCTGGAGGCGATGAGCTT
>CAJDXB010000058.1_pt1 | contig 14071 bp, 9 predicted proteins | sample 7391691 | NCBI WGS metagenome assembly CAJDXB01 (sample SAMEA7055747, study PRJEB34461) | soil metagenome | biome: terrestrial ecosystem; feature: Peninsula; material: soil | place: Antarctica | collected 2016 | reverse complement strand
TTCATCGAAAGAGTAGAAGCTGTACCCTCCTTCCATAAAACCCGGTATGGCGTCCGGGTGCAATTCAGCGCCGAGACCGATGATGAGATAGTCGTAGGAGAATACTTCACCTGTTGTCTTAACGGTATTGTTCTGGGGATCAATTTCTTCAACGTTATCCTGAACGAAGTTAATGCCTTGTTTTCTGAGTTCCGAATAATAACTCTTGATATCCTCGGGCGCCCTACGCCCAAACATCAAGTCGAATTTGGCAAACCCGACGATAAAATAATCTTTCCTGTCAACAAGCGTGATTTTGAAACTTTCATCAAGTTTGGCCCGCAATGACGTGGCGACTTCCAAACCACCGAATCCTCCCCCTAAAATCAATATATTCTTTCCCATTGTTTTACAGTATTACATGACACATCTCCATCAGGCTTGTGTACACGCGTTTAACATTTCGCACCGCAAATGGTTTTTCCAATTTTAGAAAAAAAAGGAGTATTTAGATACTGATTTCTGTTTTGAGTCCACCCGGCCAACTTAGTGCGGATGCCGGCAATCGCTGCGTCGAGAGCCTCAGTGCGCTTGCCTTGCACAGATCAATGCACAATGAAAATTAGGAGTGTTTAATTCAAGCCTTCCTTCACTTTTTGGATTTGCTCGAACGCATGGCCTTTATGTGCTTTAAGCTCTTATCATCCAATAGCTTTTGGTATTCATCCGATTCCACACCAAAAAGAGCAACCCGAGATTTATCGTCAAAATGGAACCCCCATCCGTATCGCTTGGCCAATGGAGAAGATCGCAAGCAGGCTTGACCTTTTGAAAATAGTTTAATCCTTTCGGACTCGTATTCGGTTTCGGGCACATCGTTTCGTTCGGCAAACACTTCAAACAATACATCATCTGAAGTATATCGGTAGGGATTATTGCCGATGAGGTCGTGTTGGATAGTCGGTATGGTTCTTTTGCCTTTTAGCGGTGGCGCTTGGGCGTTGTCTATGGGACAATCATCGGCGACTTGGATGAAGGTGTTGGTGTAGTTGGTTGAGTGGGGCATAGGGCAAGGGAGTTGTAACTCTACATATTAAAATATTCAATGCTAAGGAATGAAATTAAAATAGCCAAAACATTTTTTCACTTATCGATGTGGCATCATTTTATTCATATTCCCGATGTCCCATATTATCCTAATTTTTGAAATTTTCCCGTTTCATCATGTCGTCACAATGATCTTTATGCACATCATGAAGAACGATTCATCAACCGCATAACCTTCCCGCATTGCTTATTCCCATCACCCCCAAAGAACAAATCCCGTTGGTTTTTAAAAACCAACGGGATTCGCGCGTCACATAGCTTGTGAATGGGCCTTTATGGCCCCAACAACCTATGCATCTTCATATCTTCTTAATCTCCACCCGTCTGTTCTTCGCTTTGCCATCTTCCGTGGAGTTGTCCGCGAGGGGTTGGTCTTGTCCGAAACCTACGGTATTAATCCTGTGGTCGCCGATGCCTTTCTTGATCAATGCGGTTTTTAAACTCGCCGCCCGGTTTTCGGAAAGGGTTTGGTTGGAGGTCTTGCTGCCCACGTTGTCGGTATGACCTTCAACGGATATTTTGAGCGAGGGATTTTCATTCATCATTTGGTAGAGCTCCTCAACGGTGTTTTGAGACTCATCTTTTATCACCGATTTTCCCGTTTCAAAATTGATGTAGAGGGCCAAGGCTTCACCCGCGTTGATTTTTTCAAACATCTCGTTGGCGGCGATTTCCTGTTTCATGCCTTCCATGGTCATCAAAACGAAGCCGAATTGATCCACGGGATTGTTGATCATGTCGTAAATCCCCAACCAATAGTCATTGCCCTCTTTTTGTAAATGAAAAGTGGCGCCGGTCCATTCGCCGTCATCTTTGGTTTTGGAGTATACTTTTTCCCCACCCATTTGAACGATGGCATTTTCGTAGTTTCTGACCACCTGCAATTTGCTGGGTAGATTGGGCCCAAATGGGCCGTCATAGGAATAAGTTATCATAGTGAGCGTACCTTCCAGCGTTTGTGTTTGATCTTCGCCCATCATAAAATCATATTCGTCATAATTCTCCGTGCAATCAGAGATGTAATATTTGTCGAGACGGTTGAAAAATGGGTGGTCTTTGCAGCCTTCGGCATCCGGTTCTTGAGCAAAGGATATGCTCATCACAAAACTCATAACGGCGAGGATGCCGTAATTTAAAATGGATGTTTTCATTCTCCTTTCTTTGTTGTTTAAACTTTTATCAAAACTTCAGGTGTCAAGTCGTTGCACCCCAACATTGGCGGAACATCCAAAGATCATTCGAATACTTTCCTGTGGGGCTGCGGATACGTTACTTTACAAGACAAGAATAACCCAAAAGAAATCCCTTTGATTGGAAAAAAATCCCATTTATGATTTCCTGCCGGGCTCTCCGGAAAATATTTTTACGGTATTGAGATTTCGATTGAAGAAATAACCGGGGGTCTCGCCAATGATGGCTTTGAAGTCATTGATGAAATGAGACTGATCGTAATAATTGCCTTCAAAAGTCAATTCCCGGTAATCCATGGCATTGTCATCCCTTATTTTCTTCCACAAATAATCGATCCGAACGATGCGTGCGAGTGCTTTCGGGCAGACCCCTGTGCGCTTCTCGAATTTCCTCAAGAGGGTGCTCTTGCTGGCGTGACACTCTTCCATGATTTCTTTCAGTGGAGTGGTGATACTCTTTTCGATTATTTTCTCGTAGAGCATATCCACGGCATCCGGATGATAGGTTGATTCCTGTACCGAATTGATAAAATCCGAGAAATAGGCGATTCGCACATGTGGATCGCTGAGAGCCGCCATGGCTTCCCACACGGGATGGAAAACCCGGCGCGGTCAGCGTATCCATGCTGCCGTGGAACTTTAACGTAATGGCCTTGGGAATAATCGGCGCCACGAAATAGGGCTCCAGTTTCAGCGGCGATTCATCGGCTATGAATGGGCGTTCCTTGAAATGAAAAAGGATGGAAATATAGGGGCGGGGAATAAATTTATCCTCCAATGCCAAGCCGTTGAACCGATACGTTTCAAATTGCCGGATAAGCCATTGGTTATTTTCGTCACCATCAATATGTTCCACATCCATCATAGACAGTTCGGAATTTGTGCTACGGCTTGTTTGGCAGGGCATTAAGGTAGGGGTTTCCGGCTATTTGCACAAGTCCTATTTCAATCCTTATGCGATAATCCAATCTTAATGGGGATTACTTGCCCGACCGCGGTTTACCCATTGACCAATGCTTCTTGACGAATCAAAGATCTCCACTCAACTCTTTAATTACATACATTTCCCAATATTTATGGGCTTTGTGAGCAATCCCTCTACATTTTCGAAAGTCTGCTTCCCGGGCCGTACCTATTTACGGGTAGATGTTCACCCCTTCATAACTTCTTTATTTCCACCCGTCTATTCTTCGCTTTGCCATCTTCCGTAGTGTTGTCACCAAGAGGTTGATCCTGTCCGAAACCGGAGGTTTTGATTCTGTCGGCACTGATGCCTTTCATCACCAATGCGGCTTTTATACTCTCCGCTCGGCCCTCGGAAAGTGTTTGGTTGGCGATCTTGCTGCCCACATTGTCGGTATGTCCTTCTACGGATATTTCGAGCGTTGGATTTTCATTCATCATTTTATAAAGCTCCACAACGATGTCTTGGGATTCATCTTTTATAGCCGATGTTCCCGTTTCAAAATTGATGTTAGGAGTCAAAGTTTCTCCCTCGTTGATTTTTTCAGTCATCACATTGGCGGCGGCTTCAGAGTTCAGGCTTTCTCTGGTCACCAAGGCTACGGTGAATTGGTATAGGGGATTATTGCCTATACCGGAAATCCCTAAATAATACTCATTGCCATCTTTTTGGAATCGGAAAGTGACGTTGTTATTATTGCCTGAGTTTGTGTTTGCGGAGGAAATTCGCGTTCCACCCATCGCCTCCACTGTCGCTTTGTACTTGTTGACCACCTGTACGCTGCCGGGCACAGCGGAGCGGGAATGGCTGTCGAAGGAATAGGTGGTCGAGATTAAACCACCTTCAACCGTTAGCGATTGGCTTTCGCTTATCTTGAAATCGTATGCATTCCGGTTCGACGAGCATTTCGTGATGTAATAGTGATCCGGGCGGGTGAAGAATGGAGGGTCAGTGCACCCTCCGGCATCCCGTGCCAGCGGTTCTTGGGCAAAGGATGTGCTCAATACAAAGCTCATTACGGCGAAAACGCCGAGATTTAAAGCGAGGGTTTTCATTGCGTTTTGGTTGTTGGTTAGTCTACGTTTACAAACTTGGGATGAAAGGTAGTGATTCATCCCATAGCTTGTTGATGGGAGGATAAAATAAAAATCGCGATAGCCACTTAAGGTTCGCCGTAGTCCTTCCAGATGTTCGCGGGTGCTCATAAAATCCCCACGGAGTTCGATGACAGTCTCAAACTGAAACAAGGTATTCGACGTTCGATCTCGATCAAGACGAGATCGAGTCCTGTATAAATAGCCATTTATAGATAATGAATCCCCGAATTGTGGATCGCCGATTACTCAATCCCGCTACAATTTGGGAAATATATTCTACAATCATCATTGCAATGTAATGTGATTTACAGGCTATTGCGTTGGGATTTAAAATTGAGGCAATGGATGTAGTTCTAAACTATAACCCCACTAAAACTACACACCATGCCTTACGAAAAGAATAAAGACAAAAAGTCTGACGACAAAAACAAAAAGCCCGAGATGAAATCCGGTCAAAAAGCTCCCCAATCCAAAATGGGAGATCACAAATCACAACCTAAGAAAAAATAAGGCTTAGCCTTGTTAACAGGTTTAAGATTTTATAAAAATTGCCGCTCGATCATTCGAGCGGCTTTTTTTTGAATCCACTTAAACAAGCACACGAATCCCTCATATCGGTTTTGGTAGGACTCATATTCGGAGCGTTCCACGAAAACCTCTGGATCCATAATAAGATTCCGCGCCGTTGTGGTAGGTGAATATCCGTCCAAAACGTAAATCACAAAAGATGGCCCCACCGAGTTTCCGGATTTCGGGAGGCGTGTCTACCCAGCTCGATGTTTTCAAATCGAAGTTTTCCAATGCCTGCAATGCCCGGTAATCTTCTTTCGTCAGCACTTCAATCCCCATGTCGGTGGCCATGCCCATAGCGGAGTTTTTCGGCTTGTTCTTTTTCCGCGATTCGAGCGCTTCGTCGTCGTAACACAAGCTCCTTCTGTCTGTGGGACTTTCAGGCGAGCAATCACAAAAGAGGTAGGCGCCGGATTTTTTGTCGTAACCGATGACGTCCGGTTCCCCGCCGGTCTTTTCCATTTCATGGAGCGACCACAGCTTTTCGGGTTGGGCTGCGAGCCGTGCGGCCACTTCGGTCCATTTGATGCCTTTGTGGCGGTGCATATTTGCCTCAAAACGCGCGTTGAGTATACCGACTAGTTTGTCGCGGTGTTGTTTCGACAATTCCACTTCCTTATCCTTTGGCATATTTTGATCGGTTGTTCTATGGATGGTGAGCGATCCGCGTGGCAGTATTCCGGTAATCGTAGAAATTTAATTGCGGAAAGCCGTAATCGAAAATATATTTGAGCTATCGGACATTTACCCTGCGCCAGTTCGCCGCTCTCCCCAAGTACGCTGCATTTCACTGTGTAAACTCATAAAATCGTACCGTCTCGTTGACCGTACACATTCCAAAAAAGGCGAAAATAGGGCCGGCGTCCGCATAAAATAATCGTCAAATCATTCCAACGTTTTATCACCGCAAATCCATTGGGCGAGGTACGATACCGGGATTGAGGTGGAGCCTCGGTTACGACGTTGTGATGGTACTTACAGACGAGTTGAACGTGCGGCTCATATTGGAAGAGGGTAGTGAATTTACCGTAACTTTACCGGTAACCAAAATCTTGGAATCTCTCGACCTTCATGAAAAGCGCGGACATTAACGACTGCTCACCATGCCGGCATAATACTGTCTCTATACGAAAACGAAGAAAATCAACTATGTCCCGATCAATGGGATTGGTTGAGGTCTTGCGTGAGGGCGGACGCCGGCATCCTTTTCACCCTCCGCCGTTGGTGCCGTGAGGCCGGCGGGGCGACAGGCGAAGCCCCCGCCGGACTATACGGCTCCCGACGGAGGGTGAAAAGATACAGGCGGTAGACCGACCCACCGGGGCACGCCCAAAAAGTAAAGAAGATTAAATTATCGATGTCTTAATTGTCCAAAACCCAAATAATCAACGATCGAAATGAGAAGCACTTGGATTCTTATCGCTTTCATGTCATTTGCCGTCGGCGTCCAAGCACAAAATCGCAACATCGATAGCCTCAAAACGCTGATATCACAGGCGGCTACCGACATGGATCGCATCGACTTACGGATCAAATTGGTGAACACATTCAGAGTGGTCAACTTGGATTCCGCGCTTTCCGAAGGGAGGAAGGTGGTGGAGGACGCGCGCAATATCGGCTACCGCAAAGGCGAGGCGAACGCCATGAACGCCCTTGCCTCCGCAATGATGATGAAGGGCGATTTCCAAACCGGCCAAGCGTATTTGGACTCCACGCTGGCAATAGCCTCCAATTTAAGGGATTCGTTTATGCTGGCGGAGGCCTACAGCAATTTCGGTGTGATGTACGGGATGAAAAGCAAGTATGATTCATCCATTGAGTTCTTTTCCAAATCGTTGCACATCCATCAATCGAGGCATGACACCATATTTATAGGTCGGTGCTACGGAAATTTGGCCATAGGATACCAAATGCAATCCAACTTTCCCCAGGCCTTGCTGTACCAACAAAAAGCCCTGACCATAGCCGAGGAATTGGGTAATGTGTCTTCACAGGCATACGCATCGCTGAACATGGGCCTGATATATGAGAAGATAGGAGATTCCCCGCGTGCCATAGAGATGCTGGAAAAGGCCGTAGACTTCGGGAAGCGGGGGGAAATGAACAACGTTGTGGTGTATGCTTATACCAATTTGGCAACGATGTACACGGCACGAAAGGAGTGGGATAAAACGTATGACTATGCGATAAGGGCCGCGTATCTCGGCAAGGAAATGGGCGACATCCCCATTGAGGCATCCAGTTATTCAAAAGCCGCGGTAGCCTTGGCCAATATGGGTCAATATGGAAAGGCGAAAGCACTGATCAATAGTGCAATGTCCGATGCAGAATCGTCGAGTCAACCGATCATCATTTGCCAATTGCAGACCGCGATGGGTCATACACTGATGCTGGAAGGCAAGTACGATCAAGCGATTCCCTATTATGAGAATTGTTTGGACACCTATGAAAACACGGATGAATACGATGAGAACGTGGGCGAAGTGTTCAAGGAATTGTCATCGGCATACGAGCATACTGGAGACTACGAGAGCGCATTGGCCAAGTTTAAGGTGTACGCCACCGTCATCGATTCCGTGAGGAGCAGGGATAAAGTGCAAAAGACGACGGAACTGAACATGAATTATGAATTTGAAAAACGGCAAGCCGCAGTCGAAGCTGCGCAAACGGTAAAAGATGCAGCGGCGGAACGCGCCAAAAACCGACAACATTATATCATGGCCTTCTTGGGGTTGGTCTTGCTGGCCGTGGTGGTGATTGCCTTGATGCAGTTTCGGAGCAAGCGAAACAAGCAAAAGGCCAACTCGCTGTTGCAAAGCCAAAAACAAAAGGTGGAGACCACCTTGTCGGAATTGAAATCGACGCAGGCCCAGCTCATCCAATCCGAAAAGATGGCCGGCCTTGGCGAGCTCACTGCCGGCATCGCCCATGAAATTCAAAACCCGCTGAACTTCGTCAACAATTTTAGCGAGGTGACGGCAGAGCTGCTCGAGGAGATGAAAGTGGAATTGGACCGGGGCCACACGGCGGAGGCTTTGTTGATGGTGGAAGATATCTTGAACAACCTTGAAAAAATCAACCACCACGGCCGGCGGGCCGACAGCATCGTGAAGGGAATGCTCCACCACAGCCGAACCGGCAGCGGCGTCAAAGAGCCCATCGACATCAATCTTTTGGCGGATGAATATTTGAGGTTGGCCTACCACGGGCTGCGGGCCAAAGACAAGGAATTCAATGCGAAGATCAAGATGGAATTTGATCCATCCATTGGCAAAATACCCGCAGTCCCCCAAGATATAGGCCAAGTGGTTTTGAATTTGATCAACAACGCGTTTTATGCCGTCAACGACAAGAAGCGGCGCGGGGATGAAAACTATCACCCCGAGGTGGTGGTGCGTACCGAACGGGTCGGCGACAAAATCGAGCTGAGCGTTCGCGACAACGGAACGGGGATTCCGGAAAATATCCTCAAAAAGATATTCCAACCCTTTTATACCACGAAGCCCACGGGACAGGGCACCGGCTTGGGCCTGAGCTTGAGTTATGACATCATGAAAGCGCATGGGGGAGAGCTGAGAGTCGAGACAAAAGAAGGCCAAGGAAGCACATTCGTGGTATCCATTCCCTCGAATGGCGGTTGACGTTTGACAGCTTGCCAACGGTTAATTTTCAATGGTTAGCGGTTAATTTTTTCAACAAGTTTCCTCACTTTCTCTACTTTTCTTTTTTGGGCGTGCCCCGGTGGGTCGGTCTACCGCCTTTATCTTTTCTATGGCCGACGCGGTTCCGTAAAGCGTTTGAGGAGCTTCCAAGGTCGCTCTCAAACGCCCACGGAACCTGCGCGGCCAAAGAAAAGGATGCCGGCGTCCGCCCTCACGCAGATCAACATCAACTTTCAAAAAACCGATTCATGAACAAGTCCGGAGCTTTGGAATTTTATCAAATAAAATGCTGATTGCAGAAGGAAAACAATTATGTTTAGAGCGCAATTTCCGAATGCACAATAAAGTACTGTCCATAAATACGGCTCGGGGGCGAGCGTAACGTAGCTTTTGGACTTTATGGTTGGCAGGTAAATGGTGTTTATCGACAAAGTCCGGTACCGGCTCATACTATGTGATAAGTTGAAAATTGCGCTTCGCATGCAGGGACGGAGTGCGTCGCCGATGTACGTATGACCATCGTTTACAAGATGAATTCATACCGGTTTTGGCGGTATTTTTGACTTCAAAAATGATGACAAAACCTTGAAATTTATGTTGCTGCATTTTGTGAAAGATATTTGGTTTCGGTTATATGTCGCGTGTTTCGGTTCATTTCCGAAAAGTCGATCCCGTATGCCAATTGCACTGAATTAACAGGCCGTAATTGAACCTTAGGATGAAAAAAGCATTTCTGATATTCTACCTCCTTGCAGGCTCCATGCTTGCCATCGCTCAAGGTTTTGACATGGCTGAGCTTAAAAAGGATCTGCACTCCCATTCACGGCATGACACCGCTCGTGTAAACCGTCTGAACGTCTTGGCGGAGTGGTACTCTCTTCCTATAGATGAGAGGAAAAATTATGCGGATGAAGCCGTCACCATCTCCCAGAAAATCAAGTATGAGAATGGTTTGGGATTCGCCTATGCCCACTTGGGAAATATTGAACGGGTTCTTGGCCATGCAGAGGAAGGTAAAACAATGCTTCACCTCGCCGATTCCATTGCCACTGTATCCGGCGACCTTAAACTGAAGGGAATCATCGCTTATAACCTTGCATTCACGAAATCCAATAATTCTGTGAGGGATAGTCTTTTGGAGTCGGCCCTTGACATTGCAAGACAAGCGGAGGACTTGGACTTGCAAGGTGGGGTATTAACCGCTATCGCGAATCGTGAGAAAGATCCACAGCGCCAAGCGGACTTGTTTCAGCAGGCGGATTCCATATTGGAAAAGGCGGGCAACCAATACTTGCGCTCAACGACGATTCTAAGTGCATCATATTATACCAATGATCCCGGGGAAAAGAAGGCGCTTTACCTTAAGGTTCTTTCCCTGGCGGAAGAGACGGGAAACCCTTCGTTCAGGATATTGCTTTTGAGATATGTAGCTTCTAATCTACGGCTCAGTGATAGTAAAGATGCTCTCCACTACTATTTTGAAGCTAAAAAAATCGCCGAAGAATCGGATGATAAACAAGCACTGTCTTCCATTCAGAATGACATCGGATATTATTTTCAAATGATAGACAATGACTATGCATTGGCGATGGAGTATTTTCTCCGAGGACTCCATATTGCAGAAGAGATAAATGAACCTGAGCCACTTATAAGGAGCTGGCTTGGTTTGGGATCTTTGTATTCCTCCATGCAAGATCATGAAAATGCACTCATGTATTTATTGAAGGCCGAAGAGATGAGTAAAGATCTCAACGATAGAATCCTTGAAAGAAGTATCCAAAATACACTTGGGGAAAGCTACCGTCAAGCGGGAAAATACCCTGAGGCCATTAGCGCTTATAACAAGGCCATAAACGTATATGCCGATTTGTCCACCTTCGATGACCATATGAATTATGGCAACCTCGCGGATACGTATACGCGAATGGACAGTTTATCCTTGGCATTTCAATATGGGTTTCGATCTCTTGAAGGAGCAAGACAGGCAAATGACCGTTACATCGAAAGTTGGGTAGATGCCGTATTGTCCCGAGCTTATCTCAAGAGGGAGATGGTCGACAGCGCCATTTATTACGGGGAAGCGGGATTGATCGCCGGCAAGGAAATCGGGACCATTGAATTATTGCGCGACAATACCTTGGCGCTGGCCAATGCCTATGCCGAAAAAAAGGATTTTGAAAAGGCCTATACCAACCACCTGCTCTACCTCACATACCGGGATAGCATGATGAACGCCGAAGTACAAAATAGAACGGCCGTACAGAAATTCAACTTCAACCTGGACAAAAAGGAAGCGGAGATATCCGTACTCCACGAGCAAAAAAAGGACAGCGAAATTTATTGATGGGGAGCCTGGTATTGTTGTTTTTAATATTGGCGATCGCCGGCTTATTGCTGCGCAACAACCGGCAAAAGCACAAGGCCAACAGACTCTTGAAAAAGCAAAAAGAGGAGATTGACGACAAGGCGCGGGAACTTTCCGTTCAGAAGGATAACGTTGAGCTACTGAGTGATATCGGCCGAAAGATCACTTCTTCGCTGTCCATTGAAAACATCATCGGAACCGCATATAATAATGTGAACACATTGATGGATGCCAATGTGTTTGGCATAGGCATCTACAACGCAGAAACCAAGAGAATCGAGTTTCCAGCAACGCATGAAGGAGGAAAGCCGCTGCCGTTTTATTCCTACGATGTGGAGGATAAAAACCGATTCGGAGCCATTTGTTTTTCGCGCGGCGAAGAAATAACGATCAACGACTTGCACGAGGAATACGGGGATCACATCAATGAAATGCCTACGCCCTATGAAGGTGGACAAACGCTATCCATTGTTTTTCTCCCTTTGGTGTCCAAGGGAAAAAAGCTTGGGGTGATAACCGTACAAAGCTTTAAAATGAATGCCTATTCGGATTACCAAATTTTTATGTTTCGCAACATCGCGACCTATGCCGCCATCGCCATAGAAAATGCGGAATCTTATGAGACCTTAAACCATACCTTCTCAACGCTGAAAGAAACTCAGGCACAACTGATTCAAAGCGAGAAAATGGCGAGCCTCGGGGAACTCACTGCCGGCATTGCGCACGAGATTCAAAACCCCTTGAACTTCGTCAACAACTTTTCGGAGCTGAGCAATGAACTTTTGACGGAATTGCTCGAAGAGCTTAAAACCGGAGATACCGAGCAAGTGAATTCCTTGGCGGCAGACATCAGTGAAAACCTCAAAAAAATCAATCATCACGGCACGCGCGCTGATTCGATCGTAAAGGGGATGCTGCAACATTCACGGATCAACACCGGCGCAAAAGAACCGACGGACATCAATGCATTGGTTGACGAATACCTGCGGTTATCCTTTCACGGTATGCGCGCCAAGGATAAATCATTCAACGCGAAGATCGAAACCGATTTCAGCGATTTGATGGATAAGATTCACGTCGTCCCACAAGACATCGGCAGGGTTCTTCTGAACCTTTTCAACAATGCTTTTTATGCCGTTCATGAAAGGGCTCAATCCAAAACAGGAGATTTTCAACCGACGGTTTCGGTGATTACAAAAAGTAGTGGAGGCCAAATCGATATTCGCGTGAAGGACAATGGAAATGGTATTCCGCAGAATATTCGCGACAAAATATTTCAACCATTTATCACCACAAAACCCAGCGGCCAAGGCACGGGACTGGGATTAAGCTTGAGCTATGACATCGTGAAGGCCCATGGAGGTAAGTTGACCGTGGTAACCGCAATGGGAGAGAGCACGGAATTTACAGTAGCTTTACCCTTAACCAAAACGACGCAAGCACCCATGCCTTCATGAAATTTTGGAACCTTAACGATTATTGCTCGTCGGGCACATTTTATGCGGACGGGGTTCAAAAGCCGGTCATAATCGGACTATTGGAAAGGGTTGAGGTATTGCGTGAGGGCGGACGCCGGCATCCTTTTCACCCTTCGTCGTTGGTGCCGTGGGTTCGGCGGGGCGACCGGCGAAGCCCCCGCCGGACCTTACGGCACCCGACGGAGGGTGAAAAGATACAGGCGGTAGACCGACCCGTTGGGGCACGCCCAAATTCAATTCTTAGAACCTTTCAGTATTGTTTGCGAGCGAATCGCGTCCATTCTTCGACCGGTATGAAACGCACTTGGATTTTACTCGTGTTTGCGGCCTTTTCACTCGTTGGCCAAGCTCAAACCAGGGCCATCGACAGCCTTGAAACGCTCATATCCAAAGAGCAAAATGATATCGCACGAATTGATCTCAAAAATAAACTGATCACAAACCTCAAGGAGTTCAATTTAGATTCGAGCATTGTCGTGGGCAATAAAGTGGTGGAGGAGGCCCATGAAATTGACTATCGGAAAGGCGAAGCAAATGCGCTGAATAACACTTCTGAGGCTTTGTTGAGGAAGGGGGAATTCGGCACTGCCCGAGAGTATCTGGACCGGGCATTGGCGATCATGTCTGAACAAACCGACTCGAGTTCACTGGCGGCGATATACCGCAGCTACGGAATAATGTATGGCATGCAGGGCCAATACGACACCTCCAATACGTACTTTAATAGGGCGCTGCATATTTTTGAGGCGGTGGGTGATAGCGCCATGATGGGCACGTGTTATGGAAATCTGGCCATCGGCTATCAGATGCAATCCAACTTTCCACAGGCTCTGCAGTACCAGCAAAAGTCCTTGAAAATAGCGGAGGGTCAGAATTCCGTTTCCGGTCAGGCCTACACCTTGCTGAATATGGGTCAAACGTATTTTAAGATGGGGGATAGTCTACGCGCGGAGAAAATGATGCTTAGGTCGATCGACTTCTCCATAGAAGGAGAGTTGAAGAACGTGGAAGTATACGGATATACCAATCTCGCGTCGCTGTATTACGCTCGAAAAGATTGGCCGGACACCTATAAATATGGAGTAAAGGCCGGAGAGCTCGCCAAGGAGATTGGCGACAAACCGATAGAGGCGGCAAGCTATTCGAAAGCCGCTACAGCGCTGGCCCATATGGGAAAATTTGAAGAGGCGAAGGAATTGATAGATCGGGGAATGCCGGATGCGGAATCTTCGGGTCAGCCGCTCATCATCAACCAATTGAATATGGCCATGGGAAACACCTTGTCGTTGGAAGGCAAGTACCAAGAGGCCATTCCCTACTTTGAAAAAGGCTTGGCAGCCGTTAGTGAATCGGATGAATATGACCAGGGCATTGGGGCTATACGCAGATCGCTGTCGGAGGCTTATGAGAAAACGGGAGCGTACGAGCAAGCACTGATTGAATTTAAAAAGTATGCCGCCATTAACGATTCCGTCATGGCGCGAGCCAATATTCAAAAAGCCACTGAGCAAACCATGACCTTTGAGTTTGAAAAAACTCGGGCTGAGACGAAGGCGGTTCAAGCGGTAAAAGACGCCGAGACCAAACGGACGAGAAGCCGGCAGTATTTTGTCATTGCTCTATTGGGGCTCGGCTTGTTGGCGGTGGTCGTTATGGCCT
>CAJDXB010000034.1_pt2 | contig 14172 bp, 14 predicted proteins | sample 7391691 | NCBI WGS metagenome assembly CAJDXB01 (sample SAMEA7055747, study PRJEB34461) | soil metagenome | biome: terrestrial ecosystem; feature: Peninsula; material: soil | place: Antarctica | collected 2016 | reverse complement strand
GATATTGGGTGATTTTTTCAAGCACGAAGGCGACTACGACCTCATTCTCGAACAGACATTCTTCTGTGCGCTGGACCCTACCCTGCGCCGTGCGTACGCGGAGAAAATGTATGATTTACTCGTGCCCGGCGGCACTTTGGCAGGACTGTTGTTCGATGATCCGCTCTACGAAGACCACCCGCCATTCGGCGGTCATCGCGGTGAATATCTGACCTATTTTCGGGATTTGTTTGACATTATCCACTTCGAAACCGCCGAAAACAGCATCGTACCGCGGCTGGGCCGCGAGTTGTTCGTCGAGCTGCGCAAGCCCCTCGATCAGGGACGTTTGAAATAAAGCTTTTCAATGGTGGCCACCGGCCCCGGGCAATACGAAGTGTGACACGACACACAAGTCGCCACCAAGGCATCGTATGCGCTGCGAACGCTGTCCGTATCGGCTGCTTCAACGAGACGATCGAAGGCATTCTGGTACAGAGATGCAAAACCCTCGAAAGCAGGTCCTTTTACTTTAGCGTCGGTCGGGGTGGAAGAAACGAGTTGAAGGTATATGTCGAGTGAATCCACCGACAGAGAATCGTGAGCGATGGCATTTCGCCACGACTTTGCGTCTTTGTGGATGGCTTTCATCAACAAGGCGAGTTCGCTGGGGTCCGATTCCACTAGGGTCGATGATGCTTTCGGCGAACACGATTCCTCTTTGGGTTGGCAAGACGCAATGACAAACGCCGATAGTGCCAATAGACTCATGTGCAGAAAATATCGCATTGGCCGATTGATTTTGCAGACAAATTTATGCGGAAAACCGCGAATTGCTAATTTTGAGCACAAAACATCGACATGGCATACCAAACGGAGGCGCAAGACGCCGAGGCGAAAACGCGCATACTCGATCACCACCGGATCTCTCAGAAGATAAGACGCATCGCTTATCAACTCTATGAGACGAACTACGGCTGGGACGAAGTCACCGTAGTGGCCGTAGAGGAAAAAGGCGTGTTGCTCGCCGATCGGTTGGTGCCGATAATCGAAGAAATATCCAATCTTCGGGTGAAACGCATGAGCTTGAAAATCGACAAGCGACATCCTTTGAGGACTCCTGAATTGTCCGGTCCGGCCGTTGATTTGGAAGGAAAATCCGTTGTATTGCTCGACGATGTGCTCAATTCCGGTCGAACGCTGATGTACGCCGCACGTCACATCTTGGAGAGTCCCATCGCCAAGTTATCGACGGTGGTATTGATCGACCGCCGCCACCGAAAGTTCCCGATAAAAGCCGATTTCGTGGGGCTGACCTTGAGTACGACCATGCAAGACCATATCGAAGTGGAGTTTTCACCGGGAGCCGATGCCGCCTATTTGGTGGGTTGATGGGCCTTGATGCTTTCGACCAAGCGATCGAGACGCGCGGCGCTGAGATCAGAGGCATCGTATTCCAAGTGCGCTCGCTCATAGTGTATTCGTCGGTCAGCAAAATGCCGTGAAACGTAACGCTCCAAGTCTTCATCGGTTCGATCTGCCAACAAGGGGCGAGATTGCGTGACCTGACGTAGCCTACTGACAAGTATTGGCATGGGCAAGGTGAGGTGCACAACGCTGCCCGACGCCAACATCAAATCCATATTGTCTTCGTATACAGGAGTTCCGCCGCCGAGCGCCAGTACAAAATGCTGCGTATGAAGCATTTCGATGAGGTGGTGTCTTTCGGTTTCCCGAAAAGACGCCTCACCGCGCCGCTCGAATATTTCGCTGATTGACAGACCGGTGCGCTCGACGATAATGGCATCGAGATCGAAGAACTCGATGCCCAGACGCGCCGCCACTTTTTTTCCTACGGTCGTTTTGCCCACGCCCATATATCCGACGATGAAAACCTTCATGGGGCCAAAATGCAAGGATAAATTTACTTTTGCAAAAAATTATCAATTCTGTGATATGCGCGCTGTTCCGGTAACCGATCGAAAAACGAGAAAAGAATTTCACCGTGTTGCGGAGATCATCTATGCCGATGACGAAAATTACATCCCGCATTTGATTCAGGACATCGACCAACTTTTCGACGTGAAGACGAACAAGCTTCTCGAAAATGGCGCCGCCATACGGTGGGTTTTTTACAACCATGAAAATAAGCTGATTGGCCGCGTGGCGGTTTTCATCAATCCAAAAGCCGCATACGAAAATCCGCAACCGACGGGAGGAATGGGTTTTTTCGAATGCATCGACGACCAAGCTGTGGCCGATTTCATCTTCGATAAGGCCAAAAAGTGGCTAGAGGAAAAAGGCATGGAAGCGATGGACGGCCCGGTTAACTTCGGAGAGCGAGACCAATTCTGGGGCTGTCTGACCAAGAATTTTACCGATCCCAACACTTATGGGTCAAATTACAACCCGCCTTACTACCCCAAGCTTTTTGAGAATTACGGTTTTGACACCTACTTCACACAGTATCTTTTTAGCCGCGACGTATACGAACCGGTGCCTGAAATATTCTTGCGGAAATTGCAGATACTGCGCAAAAAATTCGGTGTAGAAGCCCGGAACATGATCGGTGTATCGGCGGAAGAGCTGACACGCGATTTTTTGACCGTTTACAACGGCGCGTGGGTCGATTACGCCGGCTTCAAGCCCATGACCTTGAAAACCGCTACGGAGTTGATGAAAAAACTCAAACCCATACTCGACCGGCGAATTGTCTTTTTCGCGTATGAAGGCGCCAAGCCCATAGGTTTCTTCATCAATATTCCCGAGTTGAATGAGATTTTCAAGTACGTGGACGGCAACATGAATTGGATCGGAAAATTGAAGTTTCTGTACCATAAATGGAGGAATACCCCGCGGACCATGGTGGGCCTGATCTTTGGCGTGGTCAAAGAATGGCACGGACGCGGCATCGAAGGCATGATGATTTATGAGGCGGGGCAATACTTGCACCCACGCGACCTGTACGACCGTATCGTCATGACATGGATCGCGGATTTCAATCCCAAAATGCTGCACGTGGCAGAAAATATCGGATCCAAACCCTTCCGTGAAATGAAGACGTATCGCTATCTTTTTGACCGAGATAAACCATTTGAGCGACACCCTGTTGTAGAATAATTGCCAACCGATCTTCTCCGAAACGAAAAAACCGTTTGTCCAATTGGAAGAACCCCTTATATTTGCACCCGCAATTGAAAAAAAGATTCCGTAGCTCAGCTGGTAGAGCAACGCCCTTTTAAGGCGTGGGTCCTGGGTTCGAATCCCAGCGGGATCACTTGCGATCACCATAAAAGCCATCTTGTGAAAGATGGCTTTTTTGTGACCGGTGAGGCGTGCCACCAACTTTTTAATGAAAAACGAAATATAGACATATAACTCTATAATGGTTAGTTATAGACTTTTTCATCTATACTCAATATCTGATCAATGATCCTTTACTAAACCTGTTGGGAACCTCACTTTCCATTTCCACTCCAATTTGAATCAGAGGTTTCTGTTTATCGCCCAATACCACACACGTTCTTGGGTTCAAAGAGTAAAGTTTTCGTTTTGAAGGAAATTCAAAACGCGGTTGCACTGCCATGTTGCATTCCGTTTTGTCCAAGCCGGTCATCAACCTTTATCTACTATCTTCTCTATATATATACAATATTGAGTTTTTTCTCTATTTTCGCTCTTGATTTATGGTAAAGGAACGCCGCATCAACCTCGGCGTTTCGATAAATGGCCTTCCATGAAAGCGGTAATCACCGGCGACATCATCGGCTCAGCTCGAGCCACCGACCCCGAAAAATGGATTCGTCCACTGCGGAATACATTAAAGAAGTATGGACGTGAGCCGGCTGAATGGCAAATCTTTCGCGGTGACGCATTCCAAATCATTGTCGATGCCAAGGTCGGCCTCCGACTCATGCTGCATCTCAGCGCCGCTGTACGCTCCGCCGAATTTGATGTCCGCATGAGCTTGGGCCTGGGCGAACACACCCACAAAGCCACAAAAGTGACCGAATCAAACGGCACGGCATTCACCCATAGTGGACAAGCCTTCGAGACCCTCGAAAAAAGCAAGCGAAAATTCGTACTCCGCAGCGGCGAGGAGGAATTTGACCGTCAGTGGAACTTGATGCTATATTTGTTGGAGACCCTTTGTGAAAGCTGGACCCGTGCCTCAGCCGAAATTCTGGCGCTCCTAATGCAGCAACCCGATGCTGTACAAAGTGAACTGGCTGAGAAGCTAGGCATCTCCCAACCTTCCGTGAGCGCACGCCTACGCGTGGCCCACGCCGACCCCATCGCCAAAGTCCTCGCCCACTACCTACACACCATCCCGCATCTGCCATGACCTTGTTCATTCAGCTCATCCTCGCCCACCTGATCGGTGACTTCTTTCTTCAGACCAAAAAAAGCGTCGACCAAAAGCACACCTTAAAGCTGCGCGCCCCGGCGCTGTACGTTCACGTCGCCATCCACATTGTTCTGGTTTTGCTCATCATCGGCATCGATGGCTGGCCCATAGCGCTCATTCTCGGCGCCACTCATCTCGTGATCGACATCCTCAAGATCCTCTTTCAAACCGAAAAAACGATGCAGAGTTGGTTTTTTTTCGACCAGGCACTCCATCTCATTTCCATTTTCGCCATCACCTACATCATCGCCGGCTTGCCTGTCTTCGTCTTGCCGGACACATGGCTGCCCGCTGCGGTGGCCTTGATTTTTCTCACACGACCCGCTGCATTTTTCGTCGGCATGGCCATGTTGCGGTGGAGCGCCATCATCTCCCGCGACAGCGATTCCGAGTCCACCCTGCCCCAAGCCGGCATGTACATCGGCATCCTCGAGCGTCTGATGATCTTCGCCTTCATCGTCCTGGGCCATTGGACCGCCATCGGATTTCTAATGGGCGCCAAATCCATCTTCCGCTTCGGCGATCTCACACGCGCCAAAGACCGCAAACTCACCGAGTACATTTTGATCGGCACCTTCCTGAGCTTCGGCATCGCCATATTGGTCGGCATTCTCTACCATGCGTGGATCAGCCACATACATCCGTGATCATCTATCGGAGGTTGGCTTATTTGTTTAATTTCCATTCTTTTTGGGCTACGCCGCCCATCCGTTTCATGACCGCGGAAATAACCCGGTGATCTCATTTATCTTCATACTTAATGTCTGTCTTTTTCAATGGGCGGCCGAGCCGTCCACTGTATCTTTTCTCGGTTTCGGCGGGGCAGGCACGCCGTTGCGGGGGCTCATAAAATCGCCCCGCCTCGTCGGCCATCCCCAAGCCGAAACCGAGAAAAGGATGCCGTTGCCGTCCCTCGTAGAAATCCTCGCCTCTGGAGATAATATCGGTCGCTTGTTCACCTTCCTCTTTTAAATCGATAATGACAAAAGAGGGAAGGATAAAGCAATCGGTGCACGAACCGTTGGATTTATCGAATAATATTCCGATAATTGAATATTCTAATTCTCTCTTCGGTAGATTTTGTGATTTCCAACCAAGGCCAAAATAGCGACAGTCGCGAAGAAGACCCTTTATTAGAGGGTTTTCGGCAAAATGACCCAAGGGCCTTGGAGATAATTTATGCGAGCAATTACCGGACTGTCGAAGCCTATGTAGTCAACAATTCAGGCCGGTCTGCCGATGCAAAAGATGTGTTCCAAGAAGCCATTATGGCCGCTTGGCTCAATGTGCAGGAGGGAAACTTCACCCGCCGTGGCCAAGGTTCACTTGATGGATACATCTTTCAAATCGCCAAGTACAAATGGCTCGACCGCTTGAAATCCAAATCCTTTCGCTCCACACTGCGCGCCGAAGGCCGCGACTTTGCGGATACGGAACCGCTCGATGAATCTTTGATGCACGAGACCGATGAAAAACTTGAAAAACTGCAAAAAATCTTTGAACTCCTTGATCAAAAATGTGCAACCATTCTAAAAAGCTTCTACTACCGGAAAAAGAGCCTTCCGGAAATCGGCGAGGAGCTCGGACATGATGCCGCCACGATAAAGACTTTCAAATACCGGTGCATGAAAAAACTAAAATCCCTGAAAGACAAAATTTGAATCCCCATTCCATGACCACCCATTCCAATAGCGATGAACCCGACCAAAACCCAAAGGATCAAGATCCATTGTGGCACAAGGGCGAACGATATGTCCTCGGAGACATGTCGAACGAAGAGCGAGAAATATTTGAGCACGAAATGTCCTCGAATCAAGCCTTGCGAGTGGCCGTAGAAGATATTCGTCAGTCAATTCTTGCCGTGAATACCGGCGCCATGCGCGAGGAATTGGAATCCATTCACGAGCGCAAAATATCCTCAATTAAAGGTCGGAGCAATTATTGGCTCAGCATCGCCGCCGGTCTTATTGTCTTGGTCGCCGCCACCATCTGGTGGATCATGAGGCCTGAAGCCAACCAACGCCTGTTTGCCGAGTATGCCACCACCGATCCGGGATTGCCCGTGCCCATGAGCGCTACAACCAATTATTCCTTCTTCGATGCAATGGTGGACTATAAATCCGAGGACTATCGCACCGCGATTCAAAAATGGGAACCCTTGTTCGCCGAAGAACCGCAAAATGATACATTAAACTATTACCTCGGCTCGGCGCACTTTAATTTGGGTGAATATGTCAAGGCATTGGAGTATTACCGCGACATACCGGTCGACTCGGAGTTCCATCCGCGCAGCCAATGGTACCAAGCTTTGATCTTTGTCAAAACCGGTGATAAGGAGAGCCTGAAGACCATCACACCCGATGGGAATTCAAACTATGCCGACAGAATAATCCAATTGCAGGACCAAATGGAATAGGGTGAAGAACGCACTTTATATCGCCGTTGCGCTTTTGACCACGATGCAACTTTCGGCGCAGGAGCCGGACGATATGGACTTTACCCATCGAGATTCGGTCATTCAAGTCCACCTCAAATCAGAGCGGTACGCGAAAGCCCTGGGCTTGCTCAACACCCATCTCATCCATTTGGAAAATTCGAACCAGAGCGACTCAATATATCGGTATGCGTACGGTGTGGGGCGCGCGGAGTGGAAGGTTCATGGAGTCAACAACGCCGTGAAGCGCGTGGAGGAAATAGTGAACCAAATCGAAGCCTCCGATGCCGACACCAACCACATCCTAAAAGCGATCAACGACCTCTCTTGGATTTATTACGAAACGGGCCGACACGAAAAATGCTTTGAGGCCGATGAACGTTTCTTAAATATTTGCAACGCCTTCAGTGGCGCCACCGTTGCCATGCGCTCCAAGGCCATTTACAATTTGGGGTTCGATTACCTCAGTCAAGGAGATGGAAAAACGGCCGTAGGTTATTTTAAACAGGCCTTGGAACCCCTCGCCCAAGATGATTTCAACGAGATCTCACGAACGGTTGATACGTACAATGCATTGGGCGCCGCATTGTTCCGCACAGGGGATTTCGATGGCGCCAAGGCGGCCTTCCAACAGAGCCTGTTCCATATTCCCCGTCTCGATGATCAAGGAAAAATATATGGGGACCTGGCCAATTGCCACAACAACCTGGCATTGATCGCCCATACGGAAGGCGATATCATCTCCGCCAAAGATCATTATGAAGAAATGGTCAAGTTGCGGAAAAAGTCCCATGATTTGGCGACGGAGCTATGGGAGCGAGACCGCCAAAATCGATTGTTGATGACCGGATACCGCAATTTGGGCTCGGTGTATATCTCCATGGGTGACTATTCACGGGCCAAGCGATTGTTCGAATATATCGGTAAGATCAAGTCCGATCTACTCGAACCTGATGATCCCGAGTTTTGGCGAGATGAGGAAGTCTTCGGTACAATCAACATGCTCACCGGCGAACTGGACTCGGCGCAATCGAATTTTACAAATTACGCCAATCACTGTCGCAGTTACTATGGTGTTCACAGCTATTACACGGCTTCTTCGTACTTGCATTTGGGAGAATTGGCTGTAAAAAGAAAAGATTTTTCCCGTGCCAAAATGGTACTGGACAGTGCTATCGCCATTACAGTGGCAATTTCTTCCGAAGACAATTCTCAAGATTTGCCCGAACTTTACCTCTTGCGTGCCGAAGCTTTTCGCGGTGAACGCCGATATGCAAATTCAGAAGGGGACTTGCAGCTTGCCGCCCACCTCATTCACCGCACACGGCCGGCGACCGATCCCATTCTCAGTCGCATTTATACCGAGCAGGCCAAGCTGGCGCAACTCACCCGGAATTTAGACAGCGCACAAGTTTATGCAGACCGGGCAATTTCGGTTTTGACCGGAGGCGCTTCGGGAAAAAAACAAGTGTCGGAGTCCACAATTTACAGCATGTACCTCCCGGGCGCATACCATGAACGAGCTTTAATCGAATTGGCTACCCATGGCGGAAATGCAGGACAAACGCGTGCACTGGGATATTTGCGAAAAGCCATACAAGCCTTGGAGCATTCCCGGAAAGGGATCATGAGTGAAGAAGATAGGAACACGCTGTACGATTCTCACCGCAACGTATTCGATCTGGCGGCCGATGTATGTTATGATCTATACAGCGCCGGGTCAAATACCGCTTATGTCGATACCATGCTCCACCTATCCGAAGAAAGCAAATCGCTGATGGTTCGATACCGATTGAACCGCATTTCCACCACACGCTTTACGGGAATTCCCGATTCTCTGGTGGCACGAGAGCAATCGCTGATACGAAGCCTAAGCGACACCCGAGATGCTGAATCCACCGCCTTGGATATCGATTCCCTCGAGAAAGAATACAAGGCCTTGACCAAAAGAATAAGTGAGCAATATCCGGAATACTATCGCTTGATGCACTACACCCCCACTGTGGGTATTGCAGATATAAAACGCGAACTGGTCAATCCCGAAAATTCCGTGATCGAATACATCCTGTCCGGTCAAAATGTATATGCCCTGGTCATCAATCGGGACACCACGACGATGCTTAGATTTCATGCTCCCGAACTCGAAGAGAGGCTCGCGAAGTACAATGCGTCCATAGTTTCCAATAATCCCGCAAAATTTCAACCTCTCGGCGAAAAACTTTACACCACGCTCTTCCTACCTTTGGAAGGATTGCTGCGGGGTTCACAAGTATCCATCATCCCCGATGGACCCTTATTCTTATTAAACTTCGAAGCGCTTCAAACGAACCAAGGCCGTTATTTAATAGAAGATTACACGTTTTCATATCTTCTTTCAGCCACCACGGCCATAGAGTTTCGACGCAGCTACACGCCGACCGGTCATCATCGCGTTTTGGCGGTGGCGCCGGGATTTTCTGATGACATGAAGGCCTCGTATTTGAGTCGTGGAAAAGACTCCGCATTTTTCGACACCGACTATATGGAGTTGATTCGGCAACCTTTCGCCGTGGAAACGGCACAGGCCGCGGCAGATCTGTTTTCAGGCAAAGCGCTGCTGGAGACATCGGCGACCGAGACCAACTTACGCAACGAAGCCGGCATCTTCGACATCCTCTTTTTTGGTACCCACGCTGAACTCAACGTCCAATCCCCGATGTTGTCCCGACTGGTTTTGTCCAAATCGGAAAACGATCAACCCGATGACGATGGGTACCTCTACGCCTATGAAATTTATGACTTGCCCATTCGTGCCGGTCTCGCCATCCTAACGGCCTGTGCCACCGGAACAGGCAAGTCGAGCCCAAGCGAAGGCATCTACTCATTGGCGCATGGTTTTGCCTATGCCGGATGCCCAAGTGTCGTGATGTCGCTCTGGCAAATCGATGAAAAAACATCTTCGCAAATCATCGAGAATTTTATGAGACGAATCGAAAGCGGGCAGCGCAAGGATGAAGCACTGAGGCAAGCTAAGCTCGACTTTCTGCGCACCGCTGACCCGGAGCTTATCTCACCCTATTTTTGGGCGGGAATGGTCCTTCTCGGTGATGGGGGCCCTTTGGGTTCGCAACCGCAAAACATTTGGTGGTTGGTGGCCATCATTGGAGGCGCAGTGGTTCTGATAGTGTTTTTTATCGCGCGTAGGAAATCGCGGGTTTAGGGCGTTCCATTCAAAATCAACGGTGTCGAAATCCTCGCAGCATTAATGAAAATGTCTGAAATCGTTTAATTCCTTCCACTCCTCAACTTGACCTGATTCTCTCGTCGCAGAGCGGAGGCGCAACCTTCGACCGATACCGATGCATTGATCGAATGCGTCTTCATCAATGGGCAACATGCGGATGGCTGCGTGCGCATCTTGGATCCACATCGCTCGAAACTCAGGCGCGAACAACCGAGCCAAAGACAAATCAGCTACGTCGTGGCGCGTAAAAACCGTGCGAAAACCCGGACGCAACCCTTCGGAGCCGGCGAAGCATACTTCACCGAAACTTCCTGTCGGCTCAAAAACGAAACCGTATCGATGAGCAAGCAAACCGGCGTATTCGGAATGAGCAGTCACAACCTCGTATGGAGCATATCCTGCAGTGATGGCCATGGAGATGGCAGGGTCGGACATGGGTGAAGTCATCTTTGTACTTGTACTCGCCATATCATTGAGAAAAGAGTTCGGACCGGTCTCGATTTTTAAAAGCCATTTGGTAGGGAGGGGCTTCTCCGCTGCATCCAATACCCGCATTGCGCGGTGAGCAAAAATGAAATCTCGCGATGTGCCGGATGAGTCAACCGAAGAAGAAGCGGTACCGGCGATTTGGGCCGCCAAAGCGAGGTGAAAAGAAAACAATACGATAAAGTCGTTGTCAGTTAATTCAGTAAGTACAGCGCCCGACCAGATCTTCCGTTCGGCAGCGATCAGTTCAGAGCCCAGTTCTCTTTTTGTCCAAGTAGCCATCTCGATAATTCTATTTTGGAACTCGGGTTCGGCATGGTATAGATATGGATATGAATACATAAAGATATCTTCTTTCGCGTGGATGCCTTGCAAACTTACGGCTTATCGGATAGTAAAAATCTTTGCTCAACTGCGACACCGAGCGCATCGACGCGCCTTATACAGATCGGTGTTGATTTTTCAAAACGACAACGGCCGGCCAACTCCGAAACTTGCGTTATTTTAGCGGTTGAACCGACGTGGAGTTTCCGGAACCACACTACACGGATAAACCTGAATATACCCCCGCGTTGCAGTGAGTGAGATATGGAATTGAAATTGAAAACAATAAATCAAAAAACGGGCATTGACTCGATGAGCTTTTGGGAGCGATTGGAGAGCTTGCTCGCCAAAGACGATCGGTTTCACCGCAACGGTAAGATATTGATTGATGTGATCAGCGAAGCATGTCTCATACCGGACCCGGGGCTTCTGGAATCGCTCCTCTCCGACCCCATCGTCAAAGATCTATTTTTCACTTTCGTGAAGGACATCGCAGTATTCGACAAATCGGCGTTTCATCGATTTGTTCAACGAAAGAACTTGATGCCGGACGGTTATACTGCATTCAAAAACAAGATCGGGTTGTCAATCGACGGCGAATTGCCGGGTGTGAGCAATGAAGTGGTCTTGGTTTGGCCATACAAGGATGCCGTTCTCGAAGGAGGCCAGACCAAGGAAGACCGCACCCGAAGGGAATACTTTCACCATACGGAAATCGCAGCAGAGGAAATCGACCGCTTGTTTGCTCCCAAAGTTTTGGTGGAATGGCGACGGTGGGACAAATCCGGCAACCGACCGGCGAAAGACGTGTCACGAAAGGACAATTTGATCGTGCGCGGCAACAATCTCATCGCCTTGCATTCCCTGTCTGCGGTGTATCGAAACGCGGTAAAGCTGATCTACATCGATCCGCCGTACAATACCGGCAGCGACGCATTCCTGTACAACGATCGCTTCGGACACTCCACGTGGCTCACCTTCATGAAAAACCGACTGGAGATTGCTCGGGAGCTGCTGAGAGACGACGGTGCGATATTCATCCAAGTGGACGATGCGGAATTCGCCTATCTCAAAGTACTCTGCGATGAAGTGTTTGGGCGAGAGAATTTTCGCGAAACCATCATTCTGAAATCCGGAACCGAGAGCGGCGTCAATGCCATCAACGTAAAGCGCGGCGAACGGCTTTTCAAGGTCAAGGAATACATCCTATTTTATTCGAAGACTCCCGCTTTTCGATTCAAGCCTTTTTATACCCGAACCAACTTCAATTTCAACTACAAATACAAACTTGAAAAGGTGGATGGAGAATACCGTTTAACGGATATGCTGAAGGGATTCAAAACGGAATATTCGTCGACGGATTTATCCAAAACCGACCAAACTCGATCGGCCAAAAGCGCTTTGGAACGCCATGCATTGAGTCATGCCAAGGAAATGTATTCCTTGGAGAAGAACATCAAAAAAGCCGGAGCGAAATTCAAAACCTTTGCCAAAGCCAACAAGGAAAAGGGCATTGTGGAAGAATATGTCAATGCGATGGGAACCACAACCCTGGTATACGACGGTGGCACGTTGGTGCCGTTGGCTGAGCGCGTGGTGCGCGATGAAAAAGGTTCGGGTTTTGGAGTGCTGGCCAGCGACCTCTGGGTCGATATCGGCACCACTCCTTCCGGCGAGGGAGGAGTGAAGTTTGCCAACGGCAAGAAACCCGAAAAGCTTTTGCTCCGCATCATCGAGATGGCAACGGAGGAAGGAGACTTGGTGTTGGATTACCATTTGGGCAGCGGCACAACCGCGGCGGTGGCGCACAAAACGAACCGACGGTATATCGGCATAGAGCAAATGGATTACGGGGAAAACGATGCCACCAACCGGTTGCTTGGCGTCATCAAGGGCGATCCGACCGGAGTATCCAAGAAGGTCGGGTGGCAAGGTGGAGGCGGTTTCGTCAGTTGTGAACTCGCCAAACAAAACGCACGCTATCTCGACCGCGCGATACAGAGCAAGACCAAAAAACAACTGGTGGAAATATACCGCGATATCGCCGATCGCGGCGACCATCGATATCGAGTGGGCGGTAGAGACATGCGCCAATACGAAGAGGACTTCGCACAACTCAAAATCGACGAGATGCGCGGAATGTTGTTCGACTTGATCGAGGCCAATGATTTTTACGTCGCCTTGGCAGAAATGAATGACTCGACGCATTCCGTCGATCCGAAAGACCGAAAATTGACGAACCAATTTTACACTTGACGCTTTGGCCGCTTATTATCAAGACCGCAGATTTACCGATTATGTGCACAGCCAATTGGCCGAACCGTTGATCTATGAATCCTTGGGTTGGTCGACAGTGCCAATGGACGCCGAAGAACTGGAGCGAATGGACATAAACGAAGGTGTGGACTATGTAATGTGGAAGGAAAACGGAGACATGATCGGAGTACAAGAACGGTTTCGCGATGCGGAATACGCCAAATACACCGATGCTACATTGCGGTACCGACGAGATGGAAATCGGCATAGCGCTCGTGTGAAATCCGAATTCTACAAAATCCGAGCCCACTATCTCGTTTACGGTATTACGAATGGATCAAAGCGCAAACAAAAGCGCGAAACCTTGACAGGTTTCATCAAATGGGTAATTTTGGATTTGGATTTTCTCCGTAAAAAATTCAAGGAAGGCGGCATTGTAATTGACCGCGAGAGAAAGTGGAAAAGATGCCGCCGCGACGGAGACAAGCTCCTCTGCCCGGAGATGTTCAATCACGATGGATCTTCGAGTTTTCTTCCTTTTGACGTGCCCTTGCTAAAAGATCTGTGGGGGCGGGAGCCGATTCTTGCCGAAAAGGGATTTTTGCCGTGAAGGAGAGGGCGACATTGGAAGAGAGATTTGCCGATTTGCCGGTGGGCGGATTTTCTGCGGCCGTTTTGCATCCCGGGGTTAGCGAAGCCTTGAATCCCAAGTTCGCACTCCGCCCCTACCAAAAAGAGGCTTTGTTGCGATTCGATCTGTATTTGAAATACTTCCAACTAAAGAATCAGCCTGATCAGCTTTTGTTTCACATGGCGACCGGCAGTGGTAAGACTTTGGTGATGGCGGCCTTGATCATAGATTTATACCGCCGTGGATTTCGGCGGTTTCTTTTTTTGGTCGACAGCACCAACATTATCGAAAAAACGCGGGACAACTTCCTGAACCCCGGTTCGGGGAAGTACTTGTTTCAACAACCAATCTTCATCGATCGTGAGCGCGTGACCATTCGCGAAGTGGAGAATTTCGAGTCCATCGATCCTCACGCGGTCAACATCGTATTC
>CAJDXB010000037.1_pt1 | contig 14484 bp, 10 predicted proteins | sample 7391691 | NCBI WGS metagenome assembly CAJDXB01 (sample SAMEA7055747, study PRJEB34461) | soil metagenome | biome: terrestrial ecosystem; feature: Peninsula; material: soil | place: Antarctica | collected 2016 | reverse complement strand
CAGTGGACATTTGCGCAAAAGGACACCTCGGCGGACGAAAGAGGTCGGCAATATAAAAATTGATGGGGGATTAGCCTTCGTAGTACTCAAGTTCTTCCCCGTTATTGGTCAGTGTTATGTTTTTGTACAGGGCAAAAACCAACAACACGATTAAGGCAAAACCTGATATGGTACTCACCAAAGACGCGTGGGCATACGTCGCGGGTTCAAATTTGAATTCAATGGTGTGCTCGCCGGCGGGAACCAACATTCCACGCAAAAGGTAATTCGTGCGAAAGTGCTTTACGGGCTTCCCATCAATATACGCCTGCCATCCCTCGGGATAATAGATTTCCGAAAAAACGACGACCTCATCGACGTCGGATTTTGAGTGATAGCGGATATAGTTGGGCAAATGTTTTGTCACTTCCACTTCAGCGCCGGAACCCTTGTTGGAGACAAATCCCGAAAGTTGATCGGAGAATCGCTCATCGACCAATGCCTCCGTGTGTGGGTTGATCTTTCCGAGCAAACGCATTTCCTCATCGGCGCCATCCACAATCCGTACATCGCGAACGAACCAGGCTCCTCCATAGGCGTAGCGATCCTCCAAAGGAGGGGCTTGCGGATTGTAGATCAGGTATTTGACATTCATCATATTGATGATGTCCATGGTCGACAAGACTGAATCCACCGATGCCATGGTCGGTTTATCCTGCAGAACGGCCTGCAAACTCGCGATCTCGTCTCCTATGTAAAAGTCGTATAGCTCCTGAATGCGCTTGAGCTTCGCGCCGTGATACCCCCCGAGGGAGCTGTGAAAATACGAAACGCTCGCATCCGCAAAGGGATTGTTGATGGTCAATACCCTGTAATCGGTGTTGAACCGCAGAGCGGCAAACATCACGTCGTTCTTGTCCTCTTCGGTGACGCGCCGGGACGGATGAGACTTGACGTCTTCTTGGAAAACGCGAAGAAGGCTATCGACGGCATTTTCCACTTTTGGATTGAGCGACATTTCCGCGTTGAGAATATATTTGTCCGCCTCTTGGGCCGTGTACGCCGGCCCGGCCTGGTCTTTCTGTTCCCACATCACATATCGACCGCGTTCTTTTTCGTTGTTGAGGTAGCGCTTATCCACACTCCACAAGTCGATCAAAATTATAATCCCCAAAGCGATAATGAATCCGCTCTCTTTTAATTTACGCTTGACAAAAAACCAAACCAAGCCACCGGTAATTAAGACGAAGAAAAAAGAACGCCACGCATCAGCCTGAAAAAGCGAAGCCCGCGCATCGATCAAAGATTCGGAGTAACGCAAGGCTTCCCCCGCATTTTGTCCGCTGAGCTCTGCGTTGATCATTTCGGCTTCGCGGCCGCTGAGAAAACTGAAAAAACTTTCGGGTGTGATGGCAAAGAGCAGGAGGATAAACGAAAGCCCACCGGCCACGGCGAGAAATTTTTTCTTTTGCTTCTCAATAATATCGCGGTCGAGGAACAACCGTTTTAGGAATACGAAACCGAGCAAGGGCACCGCCATTTCGGTGATCGCCAAGATAATCGTTACGGCGCGAAACTTATTGTAACCGGGTATTACATCGAGAAAGAAGTTGGTCAACCCCGGAAAGTTCTTCCCCCAAGCCAAAGCGATGGTAAGGACCGTTGTGGCCACCAATGCCCATTTCAAAGGGCTACGGATAAAAAATGCGCCGAGCAGGAACAGCAGTATCACCGCCGCGCCCATGTACACGGGGCCCGAGGTAAACGGTTGGTCGCCCCAGTAGGTATTACTCTGCAGAAGTGTCTGTTGCATCGCGGGATCAACTCCCTTTATCTGATCGGGCCGAAAGACACCCGAGCCCCCACCGTATGCATTGGGAATCAGGAAAGTCCAAGACTCACCAACGCCTTGGCTCCATTGGGTCACATAATCGCGGTCGAGACCGCCGGTCTTAATGTGATGGTTGGGAGCGCCGTCCGGGCCGATGGTCAACTCGGTCTTTCCACGCGTGGTGTGCTTCGAATATTCATAGGTGTTCCACAATCCATTGGCATTGCTCAACAGAGCTATTGTCGCTGCCGCGATCAAAACCAAAGTGGATGTAATGAAAACCGGCATTCTTTTGAGGCGAATCGCCTGAACCAACTTGGCCACCACAAAGAACATCACGAGGATACCAAAGTAATACGTGATTTGAACGTGGTTGGCGCTGATCTGGAGTGCGAGGAACAATGCCGTAATCCCGGCCCCCAGTAGCAGTCTGCCCCGATATGCCCATATGATGCCTGCCAATGTAGGCGCCATATAAGCAATGGCGTGTGCCTTGGAATTGTGTCCCGCTTCCAGAATTATAAAATAGTAACTCGAAAACGCAAAAGCAATCGCACCAACCACCGCCAACCAAGGTCGAACCTTTAGCGCAACAAGCAGAAAGTAAAATCCGATGAGGTAAAGAAAGAGGTAATTTATCGGTCGCGGCAGCCCCAAACTCACCACCGTATCGATCAGCCCAAGAATGTCATTCGGATAGTAAACGGAAATTTGGAAAGCGGGCATACCGCCAAACATCGAATTGGTCCACAGCGGCTCTTCCCCATAGAAATTCCGAAATTCGAAAATTTCCTTGGCCATGCCTTTAAAGTGGACAATATCCGGCTGTCGAAGTTCAAAGCCATTGATGGCGGGATAAAAATAAACCACCGAGATGAGCAAGAAAATGCCTACGGCTGCGATATGAGGCAGATTGCGGCGAAATGAGTTCTTCATAAGTTAATCCAGTTCTTCATAATCAACGTACTCGCCTCCGATTTTGTCGTCTCCGCTCTTTTGGCCCTTGTTTTTATCTGTGTATTCTATGCGCACTTCACCTTCCCTTCGGTGGTCCGTGCGTTCATTTCTTGGTGTGCTTCCGTTGCGCCCGCGAGAGCGTGGAGCAAACATCCTCCCGAGGAGGCGCACCCCGAAGTAAATCAGCAGCAGGATGAGCACCATCCTAAACAAGCCGGGAACACTTGATGAATAATATTCCATAAAGGGTCAAATATAGGGGATTTCCAAAGGTCGAGCGGCCGCGGGATATATCGGCATACACTTCCATACTTGCCGAATTACCGGCTGAGATACAGGTTCCGTTCAGCGTATACTTTACGGAAAAACGGATCCATCAGGTTGTCGATAAATTGAATGGCCTCTCCGGTGGATTTCATTTCCGGCCCCAATTCTTTGTTCACGTCGGGGAATTTGTCAAATGAAAAGACGGGGATCTTCACGGCGTAGCCCTTCATGTCCGAACTGAAATCAAAGTCTTTGATCTTGGCCTCTCCCAGCATGATCTTCACGGCGTAGTTTACATACGGCTTTCCGTATGCCTTGGCTATGAATGGGACGGTTCGCGAAGCGCGTGGATTGGCTTCGATGATGTATACCACGTCGTCTTTGATGGCAAACTGAATATTGATCAAGCCTACCGTCTCCAAAGCCAAAGCGATCTTCTTGGTGTACGTCTCCATCTGCTCTACAATGAGGTTGCCGAGGTTGTAAGGCGGCAACACCGCATAGGAATCGCCCGAATGGATACCCGCAGGTTCGATATGCTGCATTACGCCCAAAATTTGAACATCCTCGCCGTCGCAAATCGCGTCGATTTCAGCCTCTATCGCCCCGCCGAGAAAGTGGTCGAGCAGTATTTTGTTGTCGGGCATATCGCCCCAGATATCGATCACGTGATGCACGAGGTCGTCCTTGTTGATCACGATCTTCATCTTTTGTCCCCCGAGAACGTATGACGGTCGCACCAAAAGCGGAAAACCGAGCACATCGGCCATGTCAAGCGCTTCGTCTGCATTGGTCACCACACCAAATTTCGGATACGGAATATCGTTGTCTCTGAGCAAGCTGGAAAAGCTGCCCCGATCCTCTGCCAAGTCCAAGGCCCTGTAGCTCGTACCGATCACTTTGATGCCGTACCGATCGAGTTTTTCGGCGAGCTTCAGCGCAGTCTGTCCACCGAGCTGCACGATCACCCCTTCGGGTTTTTCGTGGAGGATGATGTCGTAGATGTGCTCCCAAAACACCGGCTCGAAATACAATTTATCCGCCGTATCAAAATCCGTCGACACCGTCTCCGGGTTGCAATTGATCATAATGGTTTCATATCCCGCTTCTTTGGCGGCCAACACCCCATGCACACAGCAATAATCAAACTCGATGCCCTGACCGATGCGGTTGGGGCCCGATCCCAAAACCACCACCTTTTTGCGGTCGCTGCGATGAGATTCGTTTTCCTCATCAAACGTGCTGTAGTAGTACGGAGTCTTCGCGTCAAATTCAGCAGCACAGCTATCGACCAATTTAAACACCCGCTGAATGCCCATTTCGGTGCGCTTCTTGAATACTTCGCTTTCCAGGCAGTTCAATAGGTGGGCGATCTGTCGGTCGGCGTATCCTTTTTGTTTGGCTTCAAACATCAGTTCTCGCGGAATGTCATCCAGCTCGTATTCCTCGACCCGCTTCTCGAGTTGGATCAACTCTTCAATCTGCTTCAAAAACCAATGGTCGATACGCGTCTTTTCGTGAATCGTCCGAAATGGAATGCCGAGTTTGATCGCATCGTAAATATGAAAGAGCCGATTCCAACTCGGGTGTTCCAAACTGTGCAATATCCGATCTTGGTCTGTGAGTTCGCGGCCATCGGCTCCAAGGCCGTTTCGATTGATTTCGAGCGATTGACACGCCTTTTGCAGCGCTTCCTGAAAACTTCGCCCGATGCCCATCACTTCCCCAACGGATTTCATTTGCAGGCCCAACTCGCGGTCCACACCTTGAAATTTGTCGAAGTTCCAGCGTGGAATTTTCACGATCACGTAGTCAAGCGTCGGTTCGAAAAATGCCGACGTGGTTTTGGTGATCTGGTTTTTCAGTTCGTCCAAGTGGTATCCTATGGCGAGTTTAGATGCAATTTTCGCAATGGGATAACCCGTGGCTTTCGATGCCAAGGCAGATGAACGCGATACGCGTGGGTTGATCTCGATCGCTATGATGTCCTCTTTTTCATCGGGGCTCACCGCGAATTGCACATTGCACCCGCCGGCAAAATTACCGATGGACCGCATCATGTGAAAGGCCATGTCGCGCATACGCTGGTACGTGCGGTCGCTCAAGGTCATCGCCGGCGCCACCGTGATGCTGTCGCCTGTATGAATGCCCATCGGGTCCATGTTTTCCACCGAGCAAATGATCACCACGTTGTCGTTGTTGTCGCGCAGCAGTTCAAGCTCAAACTCCTTCCATCCCGTCAGCGCTTTGTCGATCATCACCTCGTGAATCGGCGATGCGTGCAGACCTCGTGTCAGCAATTTATCAAAGTCTTCTTGTCCGTGTACGATGGCCGCTCCGGAGCCGCCCAGCGTATAGCTCGGTCGGATGCACAGCGGAAAACCGAATTCCTGAGCGATCTCCTTCCCCTCGAGAAAAGAATTGGCCGTGGCTTGCTGCGCCATAGGCACGCCGATCCGCTCCATGAGCTTTCGGAATTCTTCACGGTCCTCAGTGATGTTTATCGCATTGATATCCACGCCGATCATTCGCACGCCAAAGCGCTCCCACAGCCCGAGTTCATCACATTTGATCGCGAGGTTCAGCGCCGTCTGTCCGCCCATCGTCGGCAATACCGCGTCGATATTGTGCTTTTCGAGGATGCGTTCGATAGATTCCGGTTCGAGGGGCAGTAGGTACACGTTGTCGGCCATCACCGGGTCGGTCATGATCGTCGCGGGGTTCGAATTTATCAAGGTCACCTCGATGCCTTCCTCGCGCAGCGACCGCGCCGCTTGTGAGCCGGCATAATCAAATTCACACGCTTGCCCGATCACGATGGGGCCGCTGCCGATGATCAATACCGACCGAATACTTCTGTCTCGTGGCATGAAATACAAGATATTAAAGGGTGGAAAAAAGAGAAATCGCCGAGCTTTATCCAGTTACGCCACACGCCCGATGTGCCAGTCGCTCGCTTCATTTGGGTGGCAAAAGTACGGGTTTTTTTTCGGTTTGACGGTCGACATGTGGACGTCTATCCCGGTTCCATTTCCCTCTGATAAATAATGACTTGCAGATGTGTTTTCGCTTTTCTTCTTTTGGGCGCGCCCCGGTATTCTTTCCTTCAAAATCGCTTTCCAATCATTCACACCGTTTAATTTTGTCATCCTTATCCCATCAGAGACCGGGGCTGGGCCGTCCGTTCTATCTGCGGCGGGGTATGTCGGGGGCCGTACGGCGCGGCAGGGGCTTCGCCTGTCGCCCTGCCCCGCTCTACGGCCCCCACGCCATACCCCGCCGCAGGATGCCACTTCCGTCCCTCGCGCAAATCACATTCATAGAAAATATCCGGTTAAGAATAGGCGTTCAATCCCTCCTTTCGATAAATACCGGATTCATTCCTTTCTTCTAAATTTGCCATCGGATGAAAAAAATTCTTGTCCTTACTTATTATTGGCCGCCAAGTGGAGGCTCCGGGGTGCAGCGTTGGATGTATTTCTGCAAGTACCTTTCGGATTTTGGATATACGCCCATCGTTCTTACCGTCAATGAAAAACATGCTTCATACAAAAGCTTGGACCACAGCTTTTTGGAAATGGTGCAGGACATTGAAACGCACAGGACCAAAACGATTGAACCCTTAAAAATATACTCCTTGATTACCACCGGGGATAAGACAAAGGGAATTCCCCACGGAGATATCCACAAAGAAAGGAAAGGACTTCTGAACCGACTCTCCATCTACATCCGCGGCAATTTCTTTATCCCGGATGCGCGAGTTGGCTGGAACCGTTTTGCAATAAAAAAAGCCCGGCAAATAATCTCGGAAAATTCCATTGACACCATAATTACGACCGGGCCGCCCCATTCCACACATTTGATCGGTCTGCAATTGAAAAAAGAATTTCGCGTCAATTGGCTCGCCGATTTTCGAGATCCTTGGACTGAAATATTCTACAACAAAGATTTCAATCGAACGACCAGGGCTACGAAAAAGGACGCCTTACTCGAAAAAGAGGTGTTGAATACTGCGGACATGGTTTTGACCATAGGTTTCAAACTAAAGGAACTCCTCCAAAGAAAAGTAGTTGACAAGGACAAGGTGCATTTCATCTACAATGGATATGACTCCTTCGCCATGGATGAAATAGAGGCTGAGAAGCACTCGTATTTCAAGATCACGTATATCGGTGTTCTTATGTCAAATCGGCCTTATAAATGTTTTATTGAGGCGATGAAAAAATTTCTCGCCTCTACACGGCGTCCGGACATACGCTTCGCCTTTGCAGGTAATATTCAAGAAGAAATTTTGGATGAAATCAGACATGAACTACCTTCCATCGATATGGACGTATATGGTTATGTAAATCACAAACAAGCCCTAAAATTAATGAAGGAATCCCAATTGCTATTGAACTTCTTGCCGGACATGAAGGAAAGCGAGATACTGATATCGGGCAAACAAATAGAATATATAGCATCGGGCAATCCGATATTGTCTGTCGGAAATACCAAAGGTGAAGCGGCCATTATTTTGGATGATGTACCGAATGCACGAATATTTGATAAGGAAGAAGTTGAGGAGATTTTCCAATTCATCCGCTCCATTTATGAAAAATGGATAAACGGTGAGCCCATTTATTCAAGTCCGGACAGGGAAAGCATAAAAAGCAAAAGCAGGTATGAAACAACGAGGCAATTGGCAAAGCTCCTGGCATCCTTATAAATATTCGATCAAATTAATAATGGTTTGGTTCTCGCGTCGCACCGAATGTCTCCAAAGATCATGGAACAATTGAGACACTTCCAATATTCGGCAACTGCATTCCATTCATTTCAAATGTTAGGACATGAAAATAAACTCCTTCCGACAACGCATCAGCAGTCCATTAAAACGAATGTCATTCGACTCATAAACTTTCGTGCGCCATCTATCTCTCCAACCGGGAAAGAGTCATAATCACAATCGATCTCAATTTACCTTTGGCGCTTCGGAAAACCGGGCATCGAGTTGATCCAAACGCAATTCGACAAAGCGGATCATCAATTCGATTTCATCCTCGAAGGTGTTGTCGTCATAATACCATTTGGCATTCACGGGCCACCGCTCGAAATTCCGGGCCAAAGCTCCGGCGATGGTCGCCCGATTCTCGGCAACCATTTCCTCAAACTGCTCCAAGGAAAATACACCGCTGTCTCGCAACTCCATCCACCGCAATCTCAGCGCATTCGGATAGTCGCTCCTCGGGGTATCCATCAGTCGTTGAAGAAGTATGGATCGCCGTCCATCGACCACGCGCTCCAGCATGTTCATCTCGTTATCACCGTCCCTTCCAAAGGTGTGATCACAATCCCATACCGCAATGCGAAACGGCTCGCTTGATCGACGTTTGTACAAATAGAAATTCTTCATTATCCCGTCGCCGTTGTTGGCAAACAACACGAAAAGATGCCAATCCATCACGTTTCGCAAATCGATCCACTTTCCAACATTTTCCAGGAATGCCGCATCGGAACTTTCGAAAAGAAATCGCTGCAAGGCCTCGATTTTCGTGGTTTGATCGCGCTTTTCCATCTTGGGATACCGCTGTCCAAAATAATTCGCCGTGTCTCTCATCGCCGAAGTCCTCTCGCGGTAAAACAACGGCGGATCTTTGAAAACCATGGCCTCGTGGTCCGATTTGTCCAAGCCGAGCATGCCTGCGTTGATCTTCTCCATGACCACATAGAGCCCAAAATAATTCTCGTCCTGCCACAATTCGACGTATCCGCTTTGGGGAGCAATATCGTACGAGCCCATTTGCTGAAACAAGTCGTAGCTGATCTTGTGGCGCATGAATGATTTGTCGATGTAGTTCGCGTTGAGGATCCAGTCATCGTCAGCCGGCAAATTCGCCGGTCGGTAGTTGCCGGCCAATTCTATGGTATAAGAAGGCTTGTCGTACTTACTCGACATGCCACCCCGGTATTTCGCGTCGGCCGTATCGGTCCACGTGCGGCCGCAGTCGGCGTAGGTGATGATAGCCGGAACTTTTCGATCCCATGGAATTGGGCCGATCGTCTCAATTCGTATCGTTGGAATGGCGGTGGTATCGGCACCCCCAACTTGCGCAGCGACTTTTCCTCCGGCCTTGCCGATATCGCTATTTCTATACGATTCTCCGCAGGATGCGGTGAAAATGATCAGAAGAACCATCCATGAAATACGCGGAAAATCTAAAGAGCCCATGTTCTTAGCCTCGAAAATTAAATATCGAATGGCCAAGGTAGCTCACCCCATCCAAACGCATCGAAACCCATTGCTGAGTTGCATTCCATGAAATGCCATTGCAGCACGGATATTTCGTGAAAGTTCACCGAATTTGATCGTACACCGTTTTCATTTGTTCAGCGTACCGGTTTAATCCAAAGCCCTCTTCGATCGTCAGCCGAATTTTCACTGAGTCGAATTCGCCCAACCGCCCCGCCATCTCCACCATGCCTCGGGCGATGTCGTCCACACTGTCGGGATCGACCGAAATGGTGGAGTCATCGGTCGAAAAATCCCGAGGCCCGGTACGGTTGGTGATGACTACGGGAAGGCCGGTGGCCAGAGCTTCCGCCGCCACCAATCCAAAGCTTTCGAATCGACTCGGAAATACCAGAAAGGACGCACAGTGAAAAACGTCACGCATCTCAACTCGGGTGAGGCTTTGCTCTTGAAAATCCACACGATCTTCCAAATTATGCTCTGCGATGAATGCGCGTATCGCACCGGCTTCGGGGCCTTCACCGATAATCGTCAAGCGATAACCATTCAATCGATCTCGAACTCGATCAAAAGCATGCAAAGTTCTCAGTCCTCCTTTGAAAGGATCGAGCCGTCCGATGAAAACAATGGTGTGCGAATCCGCCAAGGGTTTGGGCCGTAGCGAAAACAATTTCGTGTCGACGGGATTTCCCGCCACGATCACGCGCTTTGGCTTTATCCCGCTATCATCGATCTCCTGAGCAAGATGATGGCTGACCGGCAGCACGGCCGCGGCATTCTCCAAACTCCGTTTGGCGCGGCGCCAGATTCTCGGTCGATCGGCCACGGCCGACCACGGGCCGGTGTGCTCGGTAACCACGTAGGGCACTTCCCAATGCTCAGCCAGTTTCATTACCCAATCGCCACGAAGAGCCGCTCCGTGAAGGTGAATCAAATCGCAGCGGGGTATTTTTTGACCCAGTTGAAAACTCCTGTTTTCCCACCATGCATAGGCCGCCAAGCGCAGAGGAGAAGACCATCTCCGATCAAAAACATGCAGGTCGTAGTATTGCGCGTCGCCATCGGTTTGGTACATGCCTCGATACCACGGTGAGGAATTGAACACCACCGGCTCGGAGAATCGGCTTAGAGCCTTGATTTGCTCCCGCATGAAAATTCCCGCCATTGGGTTTTCGTCGGTGGGAAACTGTTCGGGCACCAGCAATACTCGCACGTCACTCGGCTTTTTTATGAAATAAATACGTGACGTCACTGCCGGCATTTTGCCGCTGCGGTTTATCGGCATATCCAAAATACCGGCGCGTCATATTGTATTTCGTCTCGTTGCCAAACAACCGAGACAAACCGAGAAAAGACTGGTTGTACCGAAAGGAATCGATGAGCTTAAATCCTTTGGATTCGACTTCCTCCAGCAATCGTTTCTCCGCCACTTTGTTCAATGCATACTTGTCCTTGCCCACCGCTCGACGCAGGGATAGATAAAAGAAAATCAACTTGGCAAAAGGGTGGTTGGCATCGGTGTTTTGCAATATCAAATATCCACCGGGTTTGACCAGCTTCAGTGATTCTTCCAAAAATCTCCACGGGTCGCGGATGTGGGCCAAGATTCCGATGTTCATCACCAAATCAAATTGGTGACCTTCAAAATCGTGGGCATAGAAGTCATCGCGAATGAACCGGACCTTGCTCTTGTATTCATCAGGTGTTGTGGCCTTGGCTGTCGCCACCATGTTTTCTGAAAAATCCATGAGTGTCAACTGCGTAAAGCGAGCAAGAAAGGGCAGTGAGATATCCCCGGTGCCGCAGGGCATATCCAAAACCTCATCAAAATGGTCCTTTCCCGTTTTTTCAAGAAAATTCCCAACCGTTTCCATGCGGATGCGGAGGTTGTAGTTGTACGTCAAGTACACTTCGGTCTGCTCAAAAAAATCCTTTACGGGATCGGTATTCATGTACGGTCGCGAATATGTTTAAGGGGAAAACCCGCAAATATACCATGTACGTGAAGTTTATCGGACTTTTTGACGATTGAATGTGCGCCTATTACTACCCCATCCGGAATATCCGCACCTTGCAATACCAAGGTATAGGCGCCGATCAGCACATCGCGGCCAACATGTATGGGGTCGTGATCGCTGCCTTGTTTCCTGATTTCCGAATGTTGCGCTGTTTGGTGAAAACTCCCGCGAATGCTGACATTCTCGGCTATAAGCGTTGAATCGCCAATCACGATTTCACCTGTGGAACTCAATCGGTCGTAATCGCCAAGGGTGACGTGGTCGCCGATGACGAGATTTCCGGATTCCGCGATTTCAAATATTACTCCACCGCCCATCACCACGCGTTTGCCCAAAACGATATTGCCTTTGGGGATGTCTCGGAATGTAGGTATTCGTATACATCTCAGGCCACCGGCCACCTTGCAGCCCAACATACGCAGGTAAAGCGAAACCAACCAACCGTTGAACCGGCATCTGAAAGCCGCCGCGTATTGAAAGAGTTTTCTCATTTCCAGCGATCGGCTACCTTGCGTTTATATATCGTTCGAAATACCGGCCACTTGTTCAACTTGTTTATCAGCCGCCCTCGGCGCATTTTCCATTGACAAATTCGGTACAATCTCTCCATCTCCTCGAAGTGGCCTGTGTTGAGCTCTCGCTGTATTTCCGCCGCTTCGCGGTACGAGGCACAGGAAGTATTGCTGACTCCACCCAAACTGAATACGGCCAGGGGCTCATCGATATATGTAAAATCAATTCCTGAAAGAAAGGCCCTCAGAAACCAGTGGTAATCGGCGGCGTGATGAAACCGGGTGTCGTAAAGGCCCAATGTCTCAAAAAAGGAAGCGGGCGTGAATGTCGCCGGGTGAAAGATTCCCATTGTTTTGGGCATCCGATCGATATCGGGCGCTTCATCGCGGGTAAGTATTTCGCCGTCAAATTCTCGTTCTTTGGTCAAGTTGCCGTATAGAATGGCATTTGGAAAATCTTTTGCCGCCGCGGCCACATGCTCGATCGTATGGGGCAAATAGGCATCGTCGCTATTGAGAAACGCGAGATGACTGCCCCGGGCCAACGCGATTCCCTTGTTCATGGCCCAGTATATTCCTTGGTCTTCTTCCGAAATCAATTGATCGACCACGGCACCGTATTCCCTAACCACATCAAGCGTATGATCCGTGCTGCCTCCGTCGATGACGATGGATTCAAATCGATCGTCGATTTGGTCGCGCAACGACTGTAGCGTGCGGCCAATTGTGGTTGCCGAATTGCGGCACACCGTAATGACGGATAAGCGAAATGGCTCATCAACTTTCATATCAAACGGGTTTTGAATCTACCGACAGGTCGGAAAGACTTCGAACCTCATCCTCATTAAAATTGAGGCACTTTATGAGATGAGCGACGATTTGGCTCCAATAAAAGTGCTTGGATGCATGGTGTCTAACCTCATCGACGAAGCCATCGGAGATTGAGAGTTGTGCCGCCTCGTAGAGTCCCCTCGCCAAGGCGTATTCGTCGTCGCTGATGTAGTATGTTCCCAATTTTCCTCCATCGCATAAGTCTTCGTAGGCGGACATCCCCGAGTGTCCCACTAGAGCACAACCGAAATATAAGGCTTCGGCATATGCGATTCCAAAAGATTCCTTGAAGGAGGGAAGGAAAAAAACTTTGGCGCGTTTGTATAAATCGTAAAGAGTTGATCGATCTGTAATGGGTCCGGTAAATTCCACTTTATCGACCAATTCGGGGTGCTCCCTAAAAAGCAATTGTTTCTCGAGACGAAAACTCTCGTTATAGGGTCCGACCACCACCATGCGCCAATCACCCCAATCAATAAGAGGCAGAGCGCGCAATAGAAGTTCGTAATTCTTGTCGGGACTTCCCGGCCGGCCTACCGTCAAAAAAATATTTTCCTTTTGGGGAATCCCGTCGGAGAAGTGCTCATTTAAATACAGATCGTTGGATCCATTGGGCAAATAAATGAGCTTTTCACTCAATTCCGGATAAGACTTTTTTACCAATTCCACCCCCTTTCGGTTTTCAATGGATACGAGGTCAACGCGGTTGAGGAAACTTCTCTCCACTTTGCGCAACACTCGGTCCTTCCAGACATTTTTCGAGTATTTTTTTCTGTCCAGTAGGCTATGGTATCACGGGTGAGGTGAAACAGGTGCAGCACCTCAAAATTTCGACTTTCGGACCGCAGCAGTTGCACGAAACCTTTGTCCAAGTATCTAAACCATGGCCACGGACTAGGCGGTCGGTCTGTTTTGGGTAATTTGAGAATGCTCAGACCTTCAACCTCACCGCGCAGGGCGGGATAGTCATCCGATGGAAAACGACCGGTCAAAACGGGATCAAAACCGTGGTGTGAAGCGTACCACGGTACGAGTCCTACATCCTTGGTCAGGTGTACGTTTTCAATGGATGGAAAAAAAGTCAACCAGCGCATGCCAACCTAATATTCGATTAGAAATTGATGAATTCCCAGTGACCGGTTTATGGCCCGTTCCCATCCCCGCACCAACATTTTGGCGGGGTGTCGTTTCAAGCTTCCCCCGTAACTGCCCGAAATGCCCTCGTATTGAGGATTCATGGGCAACAATGACGAATGTAGGTACAATTCGGGTTCGCCGACTATTTTATCATAAAGTACGTGTTCGATGTACCTGCCACGATCATCGTCGGCGCACAAATAGGCGTCTTTGAAGAAGTTTTGATAAATGTCGACATCGGAGACAAAAAACCCGGTCAATGCGACTTTCATTTTTCTGTGGAGGTCGATGTGGAGGGGGGCTTTGGCCCTCTGAATGAGTTGCTCGACATTCCGTACGCGGTACCGCCCCGTCACCTTGGCGAAGCGAGAACCCAAAAGTCCGGTTTCCAACACGCGGTCCAGAAGATGAAACTCCTGAAAACCCTTGCCTTTGGAAATATTGGCATGTGCCGGAATGCGCAATATGCGAAGCCTCGGGTGACCGATCCAAGGCCGGAAACCCGGATCGCCCTCGATATCGTAGTCGGAATTTTCGGCAAAAACAATGGGAAGGTTGGTATGCCCGAGGTAGAACTCGATGGCCGATATATAATCCGCGAGCCGGAGCTCGACATCCTTTCGGTATACGTCGCTCGTAGCGGGCACGATGGTACCCGTGAGGCAAAGGGTGGTTCGTCCCATACGGTCAAAGATACATTTGCCCAAGAAAGTGGCATCT
>CAJDXB010000049.1_pt3 | contig 14773 bp, 15 predicted proteins | sample 7391691 | NCBI WGS metagenome assembly CAJDXB01 (sample SAMEA7055747, study PRJEB34461) | soil metagenome | biome: terrestrial ecosystem; feature: Peninsula; material: soil | place: Antarctica | collected 2016 | reverse complement strand
GGAAAAGTAAGGAAGGCCGGGGAGGTGAGGAAGGTTGAGAAGATGGAGGAAATCTGCCGTGGGCACGCCCAAAATCAACAAGAAATACGAAAACCATGGATGATGAACTCTCCTTGCCGGCGCGAATTGACCGCCATGAAAAGTTTCGGTGGCAAACGCTTCGTCAAATGGAAAAGGACTTTGCCTTGAGCGGATTTCGGCTCGACTTGACCGCTGAGCCGGCCGATTACGAGGCTGTGGTCAATCATCTGAGCCTTTGGATGGAAGGCCTCGGAATGCTGCAACACTCCAATTTGCCCAACCTACTCTACCATCTGGATTTGAAGATCGACGGCGGCAACACGACCGAAACTACGCCGTATCGCGCTCTGGCTCAACGTATATTGGTAAGATGTGCGGAAAAAGTTCACTTGCGCAGCCGCTCCATTTAGAGGGTGATGGGATTCCCGCAATCGATGCCTGTGGTAACCTAAAACACCTTTCACCGTTGATTTAAATTGTACCTTTGTAACTCATTATTCATGGCATCAAAACACACGATGGACGACTTATCATTTCTCGGCAATGCATCGCCGGATTGGATCGAGGAACAGTTTCAAAAATACCGGCAGGACCCCAACTCCGTAGAACGGTCTTGGGCACATTTTTTCGCGGGATTCAATTTCGCGCGAACAAACTACGACGAAAAGTCGACCGATGGGACGGTGGAAATCCCGGAAAACCTCCGCAAGGAGTTTAGAGTACTGAGCCTGATTGACGGCTACCGCTCCCGCGGACATTTGTTTACACACACGAACCCCGTTCGGGAACGAAGAAAGTACACTCCGACGCTCGCTCTCGAAAACTTCGAACTAAGCGATGGGGACCTCGATACGGTTTTTCAAGCCGGTGACTCCATCGGATTGGGACCCGCCACCCTGCGGCAAATCGTGACGCATCTCGACAATGTATATTGTCGCAGCGTCGGCATCGAGTACAGCTACATCCGCGACGTGGAACGAAAGGAATGGATCCGCAAGAAAATAGAAGTAGACCCCTTGCCGGATCTCAATGAAAAAGAAAAAAAGATCATCTTTCACGTATTGAACCGAGCGACTTCTTTCGAGCAGTATCTGCAGAAGAAGTTTGTCGGTCAAAAACGATTTTCAATTGAGGGGAGCGAGGCGCTGATCCCCGCTTTGCACGGATTGGTGCAGCGTGGTTCGAACCACGGTGTAAAAGAATTTATCATCGGCATGGCCCACCGCGGCCGATTGAACGTATTGGCCAACATCTTCAAAAAAGATTTCAAAGACATCTTCAGTGAATTTGAGGGCAAGGAATACGAGGATTACAAAGACGGCCAGGATTTTGACGGCGACGTGAAATACCACTTGGGCTACTCCAAGGGCATCACGGCCGAAAACGGCGAGTACGTTCACATGACCCTGCCACCCAACCCCTCTCACTTGGAGGCTGTGGATCCCATAGTTGAAGGCATGGCCCGAGGCAAACTCGACAACTATCTCGAGAACGAAAAAGCGGTGGTGCCTGTACTGATCCACGGCGATGCCGCCATATCCGGACAAGGTATTGTGTACGAGATAATCCAAATGGCGCAACTCGACGGGTACCGTGCCGGGGGGACCATCCATATTGTGGTGAACAACCAGGTGGGCTTTACCACCAGCTACCTCAACGGGCGCTCTTCGACATATTGTACCGATGTGGGCAAGACCACTCTCAGCCCCGTATTTCACGTAAACGGCGACGACGTGGAAGCCGTGGTGCAGACGATGTTTCTCGCGCTACACTATCGCCAACGCTACAACAGGGACGTATTCATCGACCTGCTGAGCTACCGAAAATACGGACACAACGAAGGTGACGAACCCAAATTTACGCAACCCAAGTTGTACGATCTCATCGCGAAACATCCCAACCCGCGTGAGATATACCTCAAACAACTGAAAGAAGAAGGTGTACTGAGCCAAGAAGAAGCGGATGACATCATAGACAAGTTCGAGCAAGTACTCGATCGCTCTTTCGAGGCCTCGAAGAAAATCCCCAATGTCTACATCAAGCATTTTCTGGAGGAGACATGGGAAGGATATACAACCGCGAAACCACAGGATTTTCTCCAGTCGCCGGATACGGGATATGACCGAGCCGGATTGATGGAATTGACCGAAAAAATCCACGATTTACCCAAGGACAAAAACTTCTTCCGCAAGGTCGAGAAGTTGATGGAAGACCGGATGGAAAAGGTCAAAGAGGACAAACTCGATTGGGCTCTGGGCGAATTGCTCGCATACGCCACTCTCTTGAAAGAGGGCTTCAACGTGCGAATATCCGGACAAGACGTTGAGCGCGGCACATTCTCACACCGCCATGCGGTATTGACCACGATCGACGACGAGGAAGATTACATGCCGCTGAAACATTTGAGCGACGATCAAGCCCAATTTCATATCTACAATTCCCTGCTTTCGGAATACGCGGTTTTGGGATTTGAGTACGGTTACTCTTTCGTCAGCCCGAAAACCTTAACCATATGGGAGGCTCAGTTCGGAGACTTCTATAATGGAGGACAGATCATCATCGACCAGTTCTTGAGTGCCGCTGAAGACAAATGGCGCACGATGAACGGACTGGTGGTCTTTCTGCCACACGGATACGAGGGCCAAGGATCGGAGCACTCAAGTGGGCGCATGGAGCGCTTTCTGCAAATGTGTGCCGAACACAACATGCAAGTGTGCAATCCCACGACGCCGGCGAGCCATTTTCACTTGTTGCGCCGTCAGATGCACCGCAATTTCCGGAAACCGCTCATCGTTTTCACACCCAAGAAACTATTGCGCTACCCGAAAACGGTATCGACAATGGACGAATTGGCCAACGGTCGCTTTCATGAGGTCATCGACGATGTGGATGTAAAGCCGAACCAAGTGGACACCTTGGTGTTCTGCTCGGGAAAAGTATACTACGACGCCTTGGAGGAAAAAGAAAAAACCGACAGCGGCTACAACATTGCTTTGGTGCGCTTGGAACAACTCTACCCCTTGCCGGAAAAGCAAATGGATGAGATCATGGCCAAGTACAAAAACGTCAAAAAATACATTTGGCTTCAAGAGGAACCCCTGAACATGGGTGCTTGGTCGTATATCGCGATGAATTATACCAAGCCGGATTGGGAATGTATCTCGCGAAGAGCTAGCGCCAGTCCCGCCACAGGTTCCATCAAAGCCTCCGAACTTCGCAAAAAGACGTTGTTTGACCGGCTCTTCGTCTATGCGAAACCGAACGAGAGTGCAGGCATAACCTCCAAAAAGGCGCCGAAGAAAACACCCAAACCCTTGTCCGGCAAAAACAAATCTGCGGAGAAATCCAAGATCGACGGCAACGCACGAGGGTCGAAGGATTCCAAAGATTCTAAAAGCCGCAAAGGTTCCAAAGATTCAAAAGGTTCAAAATCCACCAAATCCCAACAAACCGTTAAATAAGCCTTCTCATGTTTGAAATGAAAGTGCCCAGTCCGGGTGAATCCATCTCTGAAGTTGAAATAGCCAGTTGGCTGGTAGCCGATGGTGATTATGTGGAGAAAGATCAGGTAATCGCCGAGATCGACTCCGATAAAGCAACCTTGGAACTGCCGGCCGAGGAGGCGGGTATCATCACGCTGAAAGCCGAAGAGGGGGATACCGTAGCCGTTGGCGATACAGTCTGTCTGATAGACACCAAAGCCAAAAAACCCGAAGGAACTCCCGAAGGAGCTGAAGAGAAAGAGAAAGCTCCGGCAGCGGAAAAGTCGGCACCTGTGCCCAAAGAAAAAGAAGAGAAGAAGACGGAAGAGAAGAAGCCTAGCATAGAGAAGGATACCGAACCATCGGACGGCCAAGCGGGTTACGCCAAAGGCCACCCATCGCCGGCAGCCAAAAAAATCATGGACGACAAAGGCATCCGTGCCGAGCAAGTCAAAGGCACCGGAAAAGGTGGGCGCATCACCAAACAAGATGTGTCGCAAGCGATGTCGGCGGGATTCGATTCGGAAGCTCCCACGACGTGGGGCGGTAGCCGCAACACCGAGCGAAAGCGCATGTCGGCCTTGCGCCGCAAGGTCGCGGAGCGGTTGGTATCGGTCAAAAACGAAACGGCGATGTTGACCACCTTCAACGAGGTGAACATGAAGCCCGTGATGGACATGCGGTCCAAGTACAAGGATGTGTTTAAAGAAACTCATGGCGTGGGATTGGGATTCATGTCGTTTTTCACCAAAGCGGTGACCGAAGCGCTAAACCAATTTCCCACGGTGAATGGAATGATCGACGGCGATGAAATGATCTTGCATGACTATGTCGATATCGGCATTGCGGTGAGTTCGCCCAGAGGACTCATGGTGCCTGTAGTGCGCAACGCCGAAGGGATGAGCTTGGCTGAAATCGAATCGGAGATCAAACGACTCGCAGTAAAAGCGCGTGACGGAAAAATCACCATCGACGAAATGCAAGGCGGAACCTTCACGATCACCAATGGAGGAGTGTTTGGCTCTATGATGAGTACGCCGATCATCAACCCGCCTCAGGCAGCCATTCTCGGTATGCACAACATTGTAGAGCGTCCCATGGCCGTCGATGGCAAAGTGGAAATACTGCCGATGATGCTTCTTGGTAAAAGTCAAGGAAATGCTCGAAAACCCCGAATCGATGTTGTTTGGAGGCAAGCCCGGCGCGGAAATTTTGCTGGGGCTATAAAAGTTGAAAACTTTAAACCGTCCGAAGCCGCGAGCATAGGACAGGAAATTAAAACCCGAAGGCCAAGCCTTCGGGTTTGTTTTTTTGGATTAAGCGTACATTGTCCGGAGACATTACGAAATTCAAGTCGACGAATCTTTTCCTGATGCGAGTATGAAATCTCATCGGAGCAGAATTGAGGATTGGTGGATCGTTTGCTGAAACTGAAGAAATGTCCTCAGCCGATTTTCTCCGCCAATTCCAATTCTTCATGAATAACGATCCCACGGTTTAGGATATGGCGTATGTGGCTTTCGAGTACCGATAGACCCTTGGTGTACCGATCGTTATTGACAAGAACGAAATCACTAAAATCGCGATAAGGCACAAGGTATTTGCGGTAGGAGGGCATGACGTGGTGTTCCCATCGGTACAACACATCGCTTTCCGGATAGCCGCGCTCCTTTGAATCGCGCCTGAGGCGTCTTTGAAGTTTCACCTCATCGCGAGCGTCGATGTAGACTTTTAACTCAAAAAATCGGGACACCTCGCTAAAGTGAAAAACGAACAAACCCTCGACGATAATCACCGGAGCGGGATGCACGGTTATGGTTGCCGGATCGGCATCCGGATTGTTGAAGGTGTATTCTTTTCGAACCACCTTCCGTCCCTCCATCAAGTTTTGAAGATCGCTTTCCAACGCCCGACGGTCGATCGCCCCGGGCAGATCGAAATTGACTTCGCCTTGATCATCGCGCGTTTGTAGATGTCTTTCGAAATAATAATTGTCTTGGGATATTATGGCGATATCACCGTCTTCACATCTGTTTTTCAGATCGTTAATCACAGATGTTTTGCCCGAAGCGCTCCCTCCGGCGATGCCAATGACGTATGGTTTTGAATACCCGACCATAATGGTTTACAAAAATATGTAATTTCAAGCCATGTTTAATCCTATTCTATGAAAGGCTTTCCACAATTTCTCCTCATGGTTTGTTTGGTGTTTTCCACAGGGATTTCGGCCCAAACGGAGTTCACGCCTCAACGACAACAGGCGATGCAATACATGCAAAAAGCGGATTTGTTGAAACGCACGGGCAGTTTGACCGAGTCATTCAACGCCTATACAGGTGCGATCGATGTAGATCCGGGTTACGCCGATGCATACATGAAACGCGCATTGCTACTGCGCCAAATGGGCAGATACCAAGAATCCCTCACCGACTATAATAAAGCGATCGAAATCAACCCGTACAGCGAGATATATTACGATCAACGCGCTCGCTTGATGATGTTGCGCAGCAACTACCGCGATGCCATCACCGATTTAACAAAAGCGCTGGAACTGAGTCCCTACGACGACTACTTACTCGACTCACGTGCCATTGCGCGCCTCCAAGCCGGCGAATACCGAGATGCTTTGGAGGATTTCAATTTCATTCTCGAACTCAATCCCGCCGACACCCTGACTTACTTGAAGCGCGCCATCACCTATATGCGGGCCGATATGCCGGATGACGCACTGACCGATATCGATTCAGCCCTGACCTTGGCGCCGCGATCGGAACTCGTCCACGACATCCGCGGATTGTATTATCTCGATATTGGTGAACCTCAAGAGGCCGTACGTGCTTTCACTGCGGCCATCGACTACAACCCAACCTTTGCCATCGCCTATTACAACAGGAGCGTCGCATACAAGAAGCTCGGCATGACAGAAAAGTCTTTAAGCGACCTGAATATTGCCATTTCACTCAACCACGACTTTCCCAACGCATACTTCAACCGCGCCGTGACCCGACGTCAACTCGGCCATGAAGAAGAGGCCTTGGAAGATTATTCAAAGGCCATCGCCATCAAAAGCGACTTCACCGATGCGTTGTTCAACAGGGGTTTTACCAAAACAATGCTCGGCAGCTACGCCGAGAGCCTGCCCGACTTTGACCGCGCCGTGGAGTCGAGTCCACGCGATCCGACGGTGTACAATATGCGCGGCAATATCAAAGCGTTTTTTGGGGATTACCTGGATGCCATAGATGATTACAACCAAGCCATCGAACTAAATTCGAATTATGGAGAGGCCTATTACAACCGGGGGATTACCAAACTCTTGAGCTATCAAGATCAGGGAGGGTGCGATGATTTGCAGCGTAGTTCCGACATGGGCTATGAGCGCGCTCGGGAGAGGTTGCCATACTTTTGCGGGGGCAGTAAGTAACCGATGTCCGTTTATAAAGTCCGGTAGCTGCGTTACGCTCATCCTTTGAGTGCTCATTTACTTGAGTGAACTACGCACTACCCGATCAGGGAACTGCATAAAAAAAGGGGATGGAGCAAGCTCCATCCCCATATTTCATACCGAGCTACGCGTGCGCGAGCTTCGGCAGGGCTTCTTTTCAGAAGCGGCTCCGTTGGGAGGCCGCCGAAAAGCTATGCGCTGCGTGTGTCGGTTTCGAATGGTCAGACATTACAACACCTCCTTTTATTTAATTTGACGTTGCGCCGGGGTGGTTCAAGCAATTTATGAACTCGGCTACCGGTCGCCACCAAGCACCTCTTGGATTTTGCACCAAGTAACGAAGTATTGTCGATACTTACAAATACTCGGGCAATACCTTTATCAACAAATTCATCAACAATCGGCTCCGTAGATCTATGCCGTCAAGACAATTCTCACAGATGCCGATGCTTACAGGACATCAAACGATGGCGGCAGTTTTGAGAATAGACTCAAAAATCAAACGGCCATCCTCGTTGCCCAAGAGCGGATCCGCCGCTCTTTCGGGGTGGGGCATCATTCCAAATACATTTTTGGTCCGGTTCGTCACACCGGCGATGTTCTCCAAAGAACCATTGGGGTTTGCTTCCTTTCTAAATCGACCGTCACTGTCGGTGTATCGAAAAATCACTTGTTCGTTTTCATTCAACTCGCGCAGCACTTCCGGCGGGGCGTAGTATCGCCCTTCGGCATGCGCAATGGGGATGGTGAGTACCCGATCTGAATCGAGACCGGCCGTGACGATGGTACTTCCGGTCGCCGGTTTGATATGTAGGTTTTTAGCGATGAATCGGTTGTCAATATTGTGCAGCAGCGTCCCCGGCAAGAGCTGAGCTTCGCACAGTATTTGGAAACCGTTGCAAATGCCCAATGTATACCCACCGTCGTTGCTGTGTTTCACCACGCTGTCCATGATGGGTGAAAACCGAGCGAGTGCTCCCGAGCGCAAGTAATCGCCGTACGAAAACCCGCCGGGAATCACTACGAAATCCACTCCTTTCAAGTCGGTGTCCTTGTGCCAAAGTTCCTCGACTTCACATTTCATAATATCACGCAGAACGCGTATTAAATCCCTATCGCAATTCGAGCCCGGGAAGATGACTACACCGAATTTCATATGACTTTCAATTTATGGATTTGACTGCCACAAAGGTACCGAAAATACAGCGCATCCGGCCATAACGACCAACAACTTCCATCGCCTGTGGCCAAAAGAACATTTCCTCGAAAAGACTGTGTTTTGGGATTTTCCCTGCCGCCCGGATCGAGGATATCGGAAAAAGATTTCGGGAGTTCATTTGACCGACTTCCGCTATAAGCCGCCATTCGCGGTAATCACAAAACCCACCACAGCAATAAACCAAAGGTAAAATATCAACAGCATCCAACGCTGCAGTCGTCGACGTGAGAAAAACACCCCGGTATAAACCGCGATCGGAATGGACAATATCAGCACGGATCCCGGGGCGGCAACTGCGAGAAAAGCCGAATACACGAATGTCGCCACCAAGAGAAGCGTCATACGCAGAAACACCGCTTTGGTATTTTTCATGTGGAGGGTCGAACCCCGCATTCGCAACAAGAATATGATGATCCCCACTACCGTGGGCAATGCCGTCAGAATCAAATAAGGAAAGTAAAACACCCCACCGCGCTCCGCCCAAGTTGAGGTGTCAAAGATGTCAAATTGAAAAAACCGCGTAGGATCGGGATACGATCCGCTCCAAAAATACACCGCAAAAACATATACCACCACAAATACCATGGCGGTCAGCGGCGTTACCCACTCGCGAAGGTCGAAAGTTCGAAACCTAATCAATGCCAGCCAGATCACGGGCACGATCATCACGGCCGGAGGATAGCACAAGATCGCCAAACCCAAAAATAGGCCCGCATCAAACACCATGCTCAAAGCAGAGCGTACCCTGTACATCGTCAACAACCTCCTGAAGGCCAAAAGCACAAAAAAATTAGCCCAAAGCACCGGGTGCATGTAAGTCCATTCGAGCATGCCCAAGCTGAAAAACACGTAGACCAAGGCGGGAAAGTAATTCTCGCGCCCACCAAAACCGTACATGTTGTATATGTTGTTGATCAGATACGCCGACATCAGGTAGAGCAGCCCACCGATCAAAAATCCCACAAAAGGTACATCGATCAACGCTTCTTGGAGCCACGCCACCGGTGGCCCGGCCAGCGGGTCAATCCCCGGCTCAGTGATCCACACGGCCGCCGCAACCCCTATAGCCGTGGGAATGAGCAAGAACACTTGAACCAAGGGGCGATTAGAGCCAAAAACAGAGTGGAGCATCGGCGGCTAAATTATAAATTAAGCCCCTTCCATCCATATTGAGCATTGTTTATTAACTTCGCTGCGAAAATCCCGCCTGCCATGGACTACATCGTAAACCCAATTGCTTGGATCATCAAATGGACCTTCGACTACATCATGGTCCCCCTCGGCGAATTACCGAACATCATCAACCCCAACTATATATTCCTTGCCATTGGTATCTTTGGCTTCATATATTGGATGCTTCTCCAGAGGAAATACAACCGAAAAGCCCGCGAAGAAGGCACCATAAAATAAGCCTCCATTCCCCGTTCTACGAGTAATTTCCTCAAACCCATTATTTATTTTCTCGAACCCGTTGCTCTGAATATCCCGTAATAATATTCGGGTTCAATTGCTTGATTTAAAGTATCCTTCGATTTGTCTGGATCAATGTCTTCCTGAATTCGGCACTAGCCGACGAACTTATTTAATTGGGTTTTTGGAATAAACTTTGGGCGTGCCCCCGGCAATCTTCCACCTCTCTCTCACTTTCACAGGTCCTCAACCTTACTCCAAACTCCGCACTTTCTTCTCGCCGGGGTCGGCCTTCCGGCTTTATCTCCCTTTGCCCACGTGGCGGGACGTAGGGCGAAGGACGAGCTTCTTCGTCGCTGTCCTTCGCCCACGTTCCGCAACCCGCAGGCAAAGCGAGGATATCGCCGTCCGCCCTCACGCTAAACCGTATATGGAACATGAAAACAAGGGAGAGAATAAGAGGTAAGAGGAATGAAACTATTCCCGAGCTTGGCAAATCGGAATATTCGAAGAGACCGGAGTAAAAAGTGGAATTTGGCTAATACAAAATTGAGTTCAAAGTTTGGCGCACTGACCTTCGATCAGCGACTTTCAATCCAAATCGAATCCGATGTCCTTACGGTAGTATTTTCCCTCGAAGTCGATTGCTTCGGCCAATTGATATGAACCCTGCAGCGCCTCACGCATATCTGCGCCCCGGGCCGTACAAGCCAATACTCGTCCTCCGGCAGTCCGAACTCGGCCGTCGGACAATTGTGTTCCTGCGTGAAACACCAATGTGCTCCCGTTGTGAATGTCATCCAAGCCGGTGATGGGCTTGCCCTTTTCGTATTTCTCGGGATATCCACCCGACACCAACATCACGGTCGATGCCGCCCAAGGGGCAAATTCGACTCTTTCTTTCGATAGACGTCCTTCCGCGGCCGCAACGAAGTGTTCCAATAAATCCGATTGAATTCTCGGCAAAACCACTTCCGTTTCGGGATCTCCCAAGCGTACGTTGTATTCGATCAGATAAGGCTCTCCACCGACAACCATAAGGCCAAAAAACAAAAACCCAACGAAGTCGATACCGTCTTTACGCAATCCGGCCACCGTCGGCGCCACTATACGTTCCTCCACTTTTTTACGCACGTCTTCATCGACAAATGGCACCGGGCTCACTGCCCCCATTCCTCCCGTATTCAAACCGGTATCCCCCTCGCCGATACGCTTATAATCTTTCGCTTCCGGCAATAGGACGTAATCACGCCCGTCGGTGAGTGCAAAAAAGGAAACCTCTATGCCATCGAGGAATGATTCTATAACAACCCGATTCGATGCCTCGCCGAATTTCCCATCGAGCATGGCCGCCATCTCTCGTTCCGCTTCGGACAAATCACCAATGATCAACACCCCTTTTCCCGCAGCGAGCCCATCGGCTTTCAACACATAGGGGCCAGGCATATTCCTCAGGAAGGACTTTGCCTCCTCCAGGTCTTCTTTTTCGAAACTTCGATACGCGGCGGTGGGAATGTTGTGCCGCGTCATAAAGCGCTTGGCGAAATCCTTGCTCCCTTCCAGCTGAGCACCGGCTTTGCCGGGTCCGATCACGCGAAGATCGCGCGTATCGCTGCGTTGACCGAGATAATCTCTCAAGCCGGCTACCAAAGGAGCCTCCGGCCCAATCACCAAGAGGTCTATATTTTGCTCGACCAGAACATCTCCGATCCTTTCAAAATCACTCAGCGATAAGTCGAGGTTGATGGCGATATCCTTGGTGCCGGCATTTCCCGGTGCGACGAATACCTCATCACACTGTGTGCTTTGCGCAATCTTCCACGCAAGAGCGTGCTCACGGCCCCCACTACCTAATATCAGTATGCGCATGCCGCGGCATTTATCGGCCTCATCGAAAGACTTAGGCGCTTTTCAAGTGATCCTCCATATCGACGAGTGGCAGTCACGTTTTCACTCTTTTGATGCTGCAACCGAGCTGGCGGGTAATCGCCGGTTCCGGTCTTTCTTCGTTGTCAACGGCGCGGATGGCATTCTTGAGGTAAGGGTATTTTACTTCTGCGGTCCTATTGACCGAATCGTCAATGGTGCCGGTATAAACGAGTTTCATATCTCCATCGAACAAAAATACGTGGGGCGTTACCATAGCGCCGAATGCATCCGCCAAGCGGTGGCCTTGATCCAAAACGTATCGTCCTTTGTAGCCCTCGCGAAGGTATTGCGCCTTCATGTCATCCATGCCATCGCCCGCATTGCGCATCGCCTCATTTGAATTGACCAATACCATACCGATCTCGGCCTGTGCCGCCAAGTCGTGAATTTCGGAATAACGACCCTCCCAGCCATCCGATTTCGAGCCGTTGCCGATCACGAAAGGACAAAGGTTGCTGTTGAAAATCACCAACAAGCCTTTTTTACCCGCCACTTCCGACAGCGAGACTTCTTCGCCGGACACGTCCGTCATCGATCGGTCGAACATTTTGGCCTCATCACCGGGCTTCAGTGGATCGACCTCCGTTTGTGGCCCTACGAATGCATAGGTCAGAAGCGCGAAAAATGCCACCCCGGCGGCAGAAAACATATTCTTGACGATCATGGAAAAAAAATTGAGGGCGGCTTCCGACGATGACGCCGGAACCGCTACCTTGTATTATGTTAAAGGAAAGAGGGTAGTTAACAGTACTCTTCGTAGGCCAATTTCAAGTTTTCCGCGATCATCTCTGCCGGACGTCCCTCAATGTGGTGTCGCTCGAGAAAGTGAACCAACTTGCCATTATTGAAAAGGGCGATGGATGGAGATGATGGAGGATAAGGAAGGAAATACTGCCGAGCGCGCTCGGTGGACTCCCTGTCAACGCCGGCGAAAACCGTTCCGAGGTTGGCGGGTTTTTTGCCTCCGATCAAAGACATTTTGATGCCCGGTCGCGCTGCTCCCGCTGCGCATCCGCACACCGAGTTGACCACAACCAAACTGCTGCCTTCTTTTTTCAAAAATTCGTCGACCTCATCGGTCGTATGGAGTTCGGTAAACCCAACGTCTGTCAGGTCTTCCTTCATGGGTGCTACCATTTCTTCGGGATACATAATCTCTGGGTTTTAATTTTCGCAAAGATACGGAAGAAGGGACGATTCACCCAATAACTCTTATAAGGTCAAAAACCGCGTTGTCGGATCTTTCGGGTGATGAGTTTCGCGAATTGGCTTTCAGTGGGATCGCAGCAGTTGCGGCAAGAATCGATAATTCGTCAACGACGCTCCGCAAAAAACCGCTTGAGGAGATCGGCGCTTTCCGTCCCGAACAACCCGGATGTCAGTTCCGTTTTTGGATGCAAAATAGCTTCGGATACCGTTGTGTATCCCTTTTTATGGTCGTAGGCGCCGAATACCAACCTTCCAACCTGAGCCCACGCGATGGCGCCTGCACACATGATGCACGGCTCCAGCGACACATACATCGTGCACTGATTGAGGTACTTTCCTCCGAGGAAATCTGCAGCCGCCGTGATGGCCTGCATTTCCGCGTGGGCCGTCACATCGTTGAGACGCTCGGTGAGGTTGTGGGCGCGCGCGATGATTCGACCGGCACATACCACGACCACGCCCACGGGAATTTCGCCCTCTTCATAGGCCTTTTCCGCCTCCATCAAGGCTTGCCTCATGAAGTATTCGTCAGTTTGAACTTCGATCGCCATGGCCCAAAGATAATAACCTGAGTTCGACCCAACGGACAAAACATGTACGACCATGCCCAAAGTTTTAACTTTGCCATCCGAAAATTCAAAATCACCACTCCATGCACCGAACACACACTTGCGGCGAATTGCGACTAAACGACCAAGGAAAAACGGTCACCCTGTCCGGTTGGGTGAGCCGATCGCGCGATCTGGGAGGACTGACTTTCGTCGACCTCCGCGACAGATATGGCCTGACACAAATCGTTTTTGACATGGAAACGGACGCCGAACTCTGCAACAAAGCCAGAGACCTCGGTCGCGAGTACGTGGTGAAAATCGTCGGCAAAGTGAACGAAAGATCGAACAAGAATCCAAAGCTGTCGACCGGTGACATTGAGATCGTCGCCATGGAATTGCAAGTTCTCAACGCTTCCAAAACCCCGCCCTTCACCATCGAAGAAGAATCCGATGGCGGTGAGGAACTTCGGATGAGGTACCGATACCTCGACTTGCGCCGCGCGCCATTGCAACGCAATCTGGCCTTGCGCCATAAAACCGCCCTGCACACGCGCAACTTTCTCAATGATCAAGGATTTCTTGAAATCGAAACGCCTTACCTTATCAAATCGACCCCCGAAGGCGCGCGCGACTTCGTGGTCCCCGGCACGATGAATCCCGGCGAGTTTTACGCCTTGCCCCAATCGCCGCAGACACTGAAGCAATTATTGATGGTCGCCGGGTACGACCGTTACTTTCAAATCGTGAAATGCTTTCGCGACGAAGATCTCCGCTCGGATCGACAACCGGAATTCACGCAAATCGATTGTGAGATGGCATTCGTGGAAAGGCAGGACATCTTGGAGATCTTTGAAGGCTTGACCCAACATCTTTTCCAAGAAGTTATGAAAGTGGAATTGCCACCCTTTCCGCGAATGGATTATGAAACGGCCATGGCATTGTTTGGCACCGACAAGCCCGACATCCGATTTGACATGGAAATCAACGATTTGACCGAACACGCTCAAGGACATGGATTCAAAGTCTTTGATGACGCCGAATCGGTACTTGCCATCGCGGCGAAAGGTCAAGCAGAATACAGCCGCAAGCAACTCGATGCGCTTACCGATTGGGTCAAGCGACCGCAAATCGGCGCCAAGGGGTTGGTATACGTGAAATACATGGGTGAGGGCGTCGTCAAATCCTCAGTCGACAAATTCTTCGAAGCGGAACAACTCGAAGACTGGTGCAAAAAATGCCAAGCCCGACCCGGTGATTTGCTCTTGGTGCTGAGTGGTGACCTCAACAGCACGCGTCGCCAACTCGGCGAATTGCGTCTCCACCTCGGCGACCGGCTCGGTCTGCGGCGCAAAGGAGATTATGCACCGCTTTGGGTTCTCGATTTCCCCATGTTCGAGTGGGATGAAGACTCCAAGCGCTACCATGCTATGCACCACCCGTTCACTTCCCCCATGAGCGATGACACCGACAAGCTCGACTCAAAACCGGGTGAGGTACGCGCCAACGC
>CAJDXB010000031.1_pt1 | contig 14888 bp, 10 predicted proteins | sample 7391691 | NCBI WGS metagenome assembly CAJDXB01 (sample SAMEA7055747, study PRJEB34461) | soil metagenome | biome: terrestrial ecosystem; feature: Peninsula; material: soil | place: Antarctica | collected 2016 | reverse complement strand
AAGAAGCCATTGATGACCTTACGGATATTTGGGATTATACTGCACAAACTTGGTCGGAAAATCAAGCTGACAAGTACTATGGAATGATTAAAACAGCCTGTAGAGAAATTGCAAAGGATTCGATAATTGGAAAAAACTATGACAAAATCGATAGTAATCTATTAGGTTACAGAGTTGGTAAACATATTATCTTTTATCAACTGATTCCGGATGACGAAATTGAAGTCATTAGAATATTGCACGAGCGAATGGATTTAAAAAACAAATTGACCGAATAGAAAACCTACACCCAACATTTCTGTATAGTGCATACCCTTCGGGATACGCACCATACAGTTGCCGTTGTGCGACAGTCGGAGTCCTTTTGGGTCTTGGCACACGCATGGAAAATCGACAGGTCAACATCATCAGGATTCAAATTGACCAGCCTCCAGCCACCAATCATCAACCACCATCCACCATCCTCCAACTACGTTTTCCTATGCTTCTGCTTGGCGGCCGGAAAGAGAATATTGTTGAGTATCAACCGATACCCCGGTGAATTCGGATGGAGGTTGAGGTCGGTGGGCGGATCGCCGACGCGGTGCTGGTAATCCTCGGGGTCGTGACCGCCGTAGAAAGTCCATTGTCCGCGGCCGAATTCCCCGTGGATGTACTTCACACTGCCCTGCGCCTTGCTCTCGCCCATGATCAACACATTGCTTTTGACGTACTGCTTCTTGAAAGAGGTGGTCTGACCCATGAAACCCTTGATGATCTGTCGGTGATTTTGCGTCAGCATGGTCGGCACGACATCCCACTTGGCCGAGAAGTCGAACAAAGTGAAAAAATCTTGGGTTTGCGGAATCTTGGAATGGACGTCGGTGGCGTCGATGCTCGAAAATTCATACACCAGCGGATCGCGCTCGAGGAGAAAATCGGTGAAGGCAAAGGTCTGGTCGTAGTCGAGCTTGGACTGAGCCGCCGGGTCGGCCGGGTCACCGTCGTACATGCTCTCGCATATATCGGTATTCTGCGCCGCCAACGCGATGTCGTACGTATCGGTTCCCGAGCACATGGTGAATAGGTATCCACCGCCGGCGGTGTACTCCTTGATTTTCTGCGCCACGGCGAGTTTGAGCTGGGAGACCTTTTCGAAACCGAGTTCGGCCGCATTGGCTTCGGCATCGCGGACCTGCTCGCGGTACCACGCCGCGTTTTTATAGGAGCGGTAAAACTTTCCATACTGCCCCGTGAAGTCCTCGTGGTGCAAGTGGAGCCAATCGTACTTCGGCAGGTCTCCGCGGATGATTTCTTGGTCGTAGATTTTGTCGTATGGTATCTCGGCGTAGGCCATGACCAAGGTCACCGCATCGTCCCACGGCTGCTTGGTCTTTGGAGTGTAAACGGCGATTTTGGGGGCCTTTTCGAGTTTTACCACATCCATGTTCACTTCCGGATCGGCGATGTCGATGATGATAGACTCCGCCTGGAGGTCGGCAATCACTTGGTAGGTCACCCCGCGCACCACGCATTCCTCTTCAATCGCCTTGTATTGGTCGATCAAAAAACTTCCCCCGCGATAGTTCAGCAGCCACTGCACCTCGATGTCATTTGCGAGCACCCAGTATGCAATGCCATAGGCTTTCAAGTGATCTTTTTGGGAATCGTCCATGGGGATCAGGATCTTGGCGCCCCACGAAGACGTGGAAACGCAACACAAAATCACCCACAAAAAAACGGTTCCGGCAATGGATCGGATCCCCCGCTTTCGGTTAGAAAGGCGCGTCGTCGTTGTTCTTGAATTTGTCAAAAAAGGTTTGGTCGTCATCGTCATTCATTTTCGATTGCATCGTGATGGTGCGGAAACGGTCGAAATCGTTCTCCCCACCGGAGTCGCCGGCAAAAGATGTATCGATATTTTCAAATTTCGCAAAATCGCTGATGAACTTCAAGTTTATGGTATCCAAGGCGCCATTCCGGTGTTTGGCAATAATTATCTGCCCGAGGCCTTCCAACGAATTTCCCGCTTCATCTTGAAGGATGTCGTAGTATTCGGGCCGGTAAATGAACGACACGATATCGGCGTCTTGCTCGATGGCTCCCGACTCTCGAAGGTCGGACAGTATCGGTTTCTTATCACCTCCCCGCGTTTCCACCGCCCGGCTGAGCTGTGACAAAGCGATGATCGGAATGTTCAATTCCTTGGCGATGGTCTTAATGGAACGCGATATGGAAGAGATTTCTTGTTCGCGGTTGCCCTTTTCTTTCCCCCCCGCCGTCATCAATTGGAGATAGTCGACGATGATTATGGATATATTGTGCTTCTGTTTCATCCGCCGGGCTTTGGCGCGCAACTCAAAGACCGACAGCGATGGGGTGTCATCGATGAACAGCGATGCCCCGCTCAATTTCTTGATACGCGTATGCAACTGTGTAAACTCGTGTTCCTCGAGGTTTCCGCGGCGCAATTTGGTGCCCGGAATACGGGTCTCGGCCGAAATCAAGCGATTGACCAATTGCACCGAACTCATCTCCAAGGAGAATATCGCCACCGGCATATTGAAGTCCACGGCGATATTGCGCGCCATCGACAATACGAATGCCGTTTTCCCCATCCCCGGCCGTGCGGCGATAATGACCATATCAGAGTTTTGCCACCCCGCAGTAATGCGGTCCAAAGCGGCAAAACCCGAGGGCACCCCACTCACCCCGTCTACGTTGTCCTTGGCCGCTTCGATATTGTCTATGGCCTCTTTCAGAACAGCGGCCAAAGTGTCCCATTCTTTGCGGATGTTGCCTTGTGCCACGGTAAACAAATCCGACTCGGCCTTATCGAGCAAGTCAAACACATCGGTACTTTCCTCATAAGCCTCGCGAATGGTCTCGGAAGAGATACGGATCAATTCGCGCAAAATATACTTCTGGGAGATGATGCGGGCGTGAGTCTGAATATTGGCAGAGCTCGCCACCCGGTTGGTCAAATAAGAAATGTAATAGGCGCCGCCCACCAAATCGAGATCGCCCGTCCTTCGCAATTCCGCAGTGACGGTCATGATATCTACCGGCTCGCCGATATTGAAAAGCATTTGAATGGCCTGAAAAATTTTTCGGTGCGCCTCGCGGTAGAAACTCTCAGGCGACAAAACATCGATCACCTCGTTCAACGCCTTTTGTTCGATCATCAAAGCGCCGAGTACGGCTTCCTCCAAATCGGTGGCCTGGGGAGGGATTTTGCCCAACTCTTTGTTTAATAAGTGTCCGTCCGACGAATGCCGCTTCTTGGTTTCTTGTTTTCTTTGTATCTCTTCCATGGTTCAAATATACAATTGTAACACGCACTCATAAACGCCAAAAAAGCCCGATTTATCAAATCTTATCCAATGAAGTTCTCAACATTTGTTCATTGCGCGACAATCATATGCCTATCGGTCGGTCTCGGCGCCTGCAAAGATGAAACAGACAAAAAACCACCCCTCGTGAACATCACCCGGCCGTATGAGAATCAAATCTTCCAATCGGTCGATACCCTGGAAGTGGAGGCGACCATCACCGACAACGAACAAATCGAATGGGTGGTGCTCGAAATCTTGGACCAAGAGTTCCACACCTTATCGATTTCAAAATCCCTCACCCTCTCGGGGTCGGAAGTGAACTTGGCGACGGAATTTATCATCGACGCCCCCGAACTCGATACCGGCCCCTATTATTTGGCGGTGCGCGCCGGCGACGGCACCAATATCGGATCGGCCTTCGTCGCCATCGGCATATCCGCCATTCCGCGCGTGGTGCAAGGCTATTATGCCGTGACCCAATCCACCGGTCAAACCCGAATTTGGTACCGCTCGGTGAGCCAAGATGACTTTCAAATCGTCCACCACCAATTTTCGGACTTCGGCGGTGCGGCGCTCAACTACCGAAGAAACTACATCGGGCTCGCCGGGCGAACTTCCGGAGACGCGGTATTTTACAACACCGACGACTGGTCACCGCGCCTCGTAATCCCCGGCATCGCCGGGGGACTCCCGTATTTCACGGGCATGAAATACGCTCCGGCCACCGACCGGTTTTTCTTGTGGAGGTACGACGGTTTTCTCACCGCTTTCGACAGTCACTTGCAGCAACTCAACGCTTTCTATACACTTCCCACACGCACTCCCATCGATGTATTCGACCTCGGCGACCGGTATTTTGTGGTGGAAAAGCAAATATCAGGATCGAACCATTCATTGGCTTCCTACACCGAGACCGGCCTGCTGGCCACCAATTTGTCCATCGACGGCCCCGCCCGATTGGTGGCCAATAAAAGCTCCGATGAACTCTTCGTCTGGATCGACGCCCCCGATGAAGTACAACTCAAAATCCTCAACAGGCAATCCAGTTTGCTCGAGTCTCCTTATAGCCGTCCGGGAGCCGCACTCTACGACGCCATCACCATGGATCCCGGGGTATTCGCCATCCTCACTTCCGACGGATTGCTCACCTTCAATTACAATACGGGCGGCACCACGGTGATCTCACCATCTTCCAACCATCCGGGCAGCGTGGTTTACGAAGACATCACAGGCCAATTTTTCGTCCTCGACGCAACGGAGGTTTTGCGCCTCAGCCCCACGGGTTCACCGATCGAAAACATAGCCTTCCCCGATCCGGTCGTCTATTTCGCGGTGGATTATACGCGGTAGAATCCGTGTCAATCAATCAGTTTATCGCAGAAATGTGCAAGAGTCTTGTCAACATTTTCGAACATAAAAATGTCCACGAAAATCCCAATGAATAAGTTGATGGATTGATGCAAACTGCCGTTTAGACCATGATTGCGAACCGACAGGCCATTAACCGTTGACCATTAAAACTTGTCCTTGTCAATTAACCACGAACAATTAATAATCTACTATTAATCAAATATTTACGAATGGAGACTATGAGATGACCCCCATAGAGGCAAATTTTTCGATCCTCTCCTTCACGAGATTGGAGGCGGATTTCTTCATCAATTCCGGCAAATACGATTTGATTGCCTTTTTAACGTTGGCAAAGGCCGCATTCCTATCGGAGTGCGCCCCACCGATGGGTTCCTTGATCACCCCATCTATCAATCCATTTTTCAGCATATCGGTCGAGGTGAGCTTCAGCGCATCGGCCGCTTGGATTTTATGATCCCAGTTGCGCCACAGTATAGTCGAGCAGTTCTCCGGCGAAATCACCGAATACCACGAATTCTCGAGCATCAAAACCTTGTCGCCCACACCTATTCCCAGTGCACCGCCCGAAGCGCCCTCACCGATGATGATGCACATGATCGGCACTTTGAGGCGCGCCATTTCAAAGAGGTTTCGCGCTATCGCCTCTCCTTGTCCGCGCTCTTCGGCCTCCAATCCCGGAAAAGCTCCCGGCGTGTCGATCAGCGTCACCACCGGAATTTTAAATTTTTCTGCCATCTTCATTAACCTCAGTGCCTTGCGGTATCCTTCGGGGTTGGGCATGCCAAAGTTTCTGAATTGCCTCATCTTGGTATTGATCCCCTTTTGCTGCCCAATGAACATGATCGTTTGACCGTCCACGCGGCCCAGTCCGCCCACCATCGCCTTATCGTCCTTCACCGTGCGGTCGCCGTGCAGCTCTACAAAATCGCCCTCCGTCAAAGCCTCGATATAGTGCATCGTATATGGTCGTTCCGGGTGCCGCGACACCTGCACGCGCTGCCACGGCGTCAAGTTCTTGTAAATTTCCGTCCGCTTCTCGGCGATCTTCTTTTCGAGGTCCCGCACCATCTTCGACACGTCCACGTCGCTCTTCTCAGAGATTTCCTTCGCCTTCTCCAACTGCTCCATCAATTCCCCGATGGGCTCTTCAAAATCAAGCAATACCGCCATGTCCGTCCAGTTTTAGAGGCTCGAAAGTTAAGGTTTATTTGACAACGCCGGTGCGTATTTCCCCGCGGGATGCAGAAACGTAGATTTCTGAGATCGCTTTTTGGGGCGTGCCCCCGGAGAAAACCTTAAAATGACATTCCGTTTCCAAAATTGAGAAACCATCCAAAAACAAAATCGCCTCTCTAATTCCGGGGTCGGCCTGCGGTCTATATCTCTCCTCTCGAGCGCGGCGGTGCGCAAGACGTGGAGGCGAGCTTCCAAGGTCGCTGCCTCCACGCCGCGCTCCGCAACGCGCTCAAAAGGAGAGGATGCCGACCTTCGTCCTCACGCATCCCAAGACCTTATGCAACTCAAAGGACATGAATGATTTAAGAATTATAAAATCAAGTAATCCGAGTTGGCTCACCTCACCACCCTCAACTTCGCGTTCACCGCATCCGAGTCCTCTATTCGCACCACATACATTCCCGGTGCAAAACCGGTTACGTCGATCTCCGTTTTAGGGCCCGTCACCGATGTGGCGTATACCGATCGGCCGCGAACGTCGAAAATTTCGATTCCTTCACCGATCAAACCCTCGGTATACAAGGTGGTTTTCGAATCGGTGGGATTGGGAAACATCGAAAATTTTCGCCCTTCGATAGCACCGTCCAATCCCAACGCGCAAGAACCAAACGCCGGGTTCACGTAATCCAAGGTTCCGGAAGAATAGCACTGCAATACCACGTCGATTTCTCCGTCGCAAGCACCCACCGCCATCGACTGTCCAAATGGCAGGATGAACCCTTGCGCTCCCAAGTATTCGGTGACCGTCACTTCGCCGTACCCCCCCAAGTCGGTATTGGGATCCCCTTCGCCCGCATAGGTGTATTCGAGGGTCAGTCTTCGCAGCGATTGGCCCTCCACGGTTACGATCGATGCATCGACGACTTCCGCGACAAAGGTGTCGACAAATACGCCGGGCACTCCTTCTTCTCTTACCGGCACTATAAATTCCCACGTGTCACCCATCTGGGCGCCCATGTCGTACGCCAAGTGGAATTCCCCGTCGTTTTCCGAAGCGTAAAATACCGAGTCGCCCGAAGTGTAGAAATAGTAGGGCGGCTGCACGGCCATGCACAAAAACGCATTTTCGCTGTCATCAATCGGCATTTCACTGCCTCCGACATAATCCATTTTGGCACAGGTTTGTCCGGCATATTCCGTCTGTTCGGTGATCGCATAGTTGGCTTGATAGGTATGATCAAAAAAGTCCAATGCCAAGTGAAAATTGTAGGTCCACGTATTTCCCGTGGCAAACCACTCGCCTTGTTGCGCCGAAACATGTCCGCCGACAAAGAGAAGCAAAGCGGTCAAAACATTGGTTAAGTAAATGTTTTTCATGTGTTCACGATTTTAGTGAAAATTGAGACTCTCCATGCGGTCCATCTGCGGGACTTTTTCACAATCAAAGACATTCTCCCAATCGATGATCAGCTTCGATTTCCTGTCAAAATGATTGATGGTTGAGGTAAAGATATAAAAATAAGGATACGGTTTGAACTGAGAGTCATGGGGATATTGCAATTTTAAACACGTCTGATTTTCGGCGTGAAAGAGGTCTGCGCGCTCTTCTCATCCACATTTATTATTCGTTGCGACCTTCCCCAAAACAGGAATCTGACCGGAGAAATGCAATTCATTCCCCTCGCACAACACACAAATGACTTGTGGGAAAGTCACCGGAACAACTCACCTTCGGCACGCCTCTTTGCCCTATTTTTGAAGCGAAAAACGACCCGATTTGCATCAATTGCTACAAAGCCTGAAGGGCGGCGAAATGGAACTCGCCGATCTGCCCAACCCCGTACCCGGCCTCGGTGAAATCTTGATCCGCACCGCCTTCTCTGCCATCAGCACCGGCACAGAAGGCCGCACGGTGAGTGATGCCCGCAAAGGGTACATCGCCAAAGCGAAATCGCGTCGCGCCGAAGTGGAGAAGGTCATCGACACCGCGCGAAAACAAGGCATCGCCGATACATACCGCATGGTGATGAACCGCCTGGAAGCTCTCCAGCCCCTGGGATACAGCTTGTCGGGCACGGTGGTGGACGTGGGCCCGGGAGTGCGCGGTTTCCGAAAGGGCGACCGCGTGGCCTGCGGAGGCTCTGAAGCCGCACACTCCGAATTGGTCGCGGTATCTGAAAACCTGTGCGTAAAACTACCCGACGCCACTCCGCTGGACCAAGCGGCTTTCACCACCATCGGAGCCATAGCCATGCAGGGAGTGCGCCGTGCAGAGCTGTCCCTCGGCGAAAGCGCCGCCATCATCGGATTGGGCCTCATCGGCCAATTGACCGTGAAATTGCTCCGCCAAGCCGGAGTACGTGCTTTCGGCATCGATATCCACACCGGTCCGGTAGAAGCCGCCCTCGAATCGGGAGCAGAATATGCCGCCCTTCGCAACGACGAAACCCTCGAATCCACCATCGTCGAAAAATCGGGGGGATACGGAGTAGATGCAGTGATCATCACCGCCGGCAGCTCTTCCACCGATCCCGTGGACTTGGCGGGCCGACTCTGCCGACACCGTGGAAAGGTGGTTGTCGTCGGCAATGTGCCGACCGGTTTCGAGCGAAAGAATTACTACCGCAAAGAACTCGATTTAAGGATGAGCGCCTCTTACGGCCCCGGCCGATACGACCCGAACTACGAACAAAAAGGCTTGGACTACCCCATCGGCCACGTGCGCTGGACCGAAAACAGAAACATGGAAGCCTTCGCCCATCTGCTGGCCGACGGCGGCATGGATGTGCAAAATCTCATCACCCATCGGTTTCCCTTCGACAAGGCTCGGGAAGCCTTCGATCTCGTGGTCGATGGCACCATTCCGAAAATGGGAGTGCTGCTCGAATACGACACCACCCGCGAATTGACGGCAAAACGGCCGGCACCGACCAAAACCTTCACAGCCACTCCAAGCGTTTCCGTCATAGGGGCGGGTTCCTTTGCAACCAACTTTTTGCTGCCCCACCTCGGCAAACACATCCCATTCAATGCAGTGGCCACATCTCGGCCCCACACCGCCGAAAATGCCAAACGGAAATTCGGTTTTCAAAGAAGTTTCACCGATGCCGATTTGCTGATTGATGACGATTCAACCACCGCCGTGGTCATCGCCACACGGCACGACTCCCACGCTTCCCTCGCATTGAAAGCGCTGCGGGCCGGAAAGCGCGTTTACGTTGAAAAACCGCTCTGCCTCACCCCTTGGGAATACTTGGAACTCGAAGCGCAGCTCAACCGCAACGGCAGCCCGGATTTAATGGTGGGCTTCAACCGGCGATTCGCACCACATATCGTGCGACTGCGATCCAAGTTTAACGCAGGCCCCGTGGCGATCAACTACCGCATCAATGCCGGCCACGTGCCGCCCGATCATTGGGTACACGACCCCGAAATCGGGGGGGGACGAATTCTCGGAGAAGCCTGCCACTTCATCGATTTATGCGCCTTCATCTCGCGGAGCGCCATCAAGGAAGTCGCCGCCTTCGCAATGCAAACACAACCGCAAAACCTCGACACCTTTTCCGCTTCCCTCTCCTTCGAGAACGGTTCCGTAGCCAACATCTCGTATTTCAGCAACGGCAACAAGTCGCTGCCCAAGGAAATGATCGAAGTGTCCGGCGGCGTTTTGTCCGCGCGCATCGACGACTTTAAGACCCAAACGATATACGGTCAAAAGAAATCGGTCGACAAGCTCAAAAAACAAGACAAAGGCCACGCCGCAGAAATGCAAGCCGTCGCCGAAGCGCTCAGAATCGGTAAACCTCTGCCGATCTCGGTGGAAGATTCCCTACACGCCACAGCAGCGACTTTCGCATTGCTCGAATCCATCGCCCAAGGAGGCAGCGCCATATCCGTCAACCAACTCGTGCAATCATGGAGACAAGAAGCGAGAAATTAGATCGGGTTGAAAAGGCATTCTTAAAATTGGAAAGCCATGTGCGCAGCGAGGACTACCGCGGTTACGACCCGTATGACGCGTTGACGGGGTTCTTTCCCTTTTCAAAATTGGGCAAGTGGCCGCCGATCCTCGCCATCCAAATGGGCAAGCGGTTCCCAATCAATCTTCGGCCAATGCTCGGCATACCCAAAATGCACAATCCCAAAGCGCTCGGTTTATTTTTGAACGGGTACGCCCTATTGCCTCCCAACCCCGAACGCCAAGACCGGTGTCGCTATTTGTTTGAACGTCTCATGGAACTGCGGAGCACAGGTGTTTCGGGCCTGGCCTGGGGCTATCCATTCCCGTGGGCCAGCCCCGCCAAATTCCTTCCCGCTTGGTCGCCAACGGGTGTGGTCACAGGTTTTGTGGCCCTAGGCATTGAAGCTTATTACCGAACTTACAAGGACGAAAGGGCACTCGGTGCCCTCGTCGATGTTTGCCGATTTCTGTCCCAAGACCTCCACCACATCGACCGCGAAGGCGAATACGCCATCAGTTACAGCAACGTGGAGCCAGACTTTTGTTACAACGCCTCTTTGCTGGCGGCACAAGCCTACGCCCTCACGTACTCTCATACCCGGAAAGATGAATACGCCGATCGCGCCGCCCGGGCATTGACTACCGTTTTGTCTCGGCAACACCCCGATGGTCGATGGGACTACAGCGAAGACTTGAAGACGGGCCGACGCAGGGTGCAAACCGATTTTCATCAGGGATTTATCCTCGACTCCATTTTGTCCATTTCGGAAAGCCTCGGGGAACGATCACCCGACGTATCGACGGCATTGTCCAATGGATTCGATTTCTACCGCAGGCATCAATTCGCATCCGGTGGCCGAGCACTTTGGCGATTTCCCAAATCGTACCCCGCCGACATCCACCACCAAGCGCAAGGCATATTGACCGCTGTGAGAATACACCGTTCCACCGGCGGATCAGATGCCTTGGATATGGCCGAAAAAACGACGGAATACGCCTTGCGGCATTTCCAATCCTCCAAAGGAGGGTTTTACTACCACCGCCACCGGTTTCTGACCGATCGCACAGAGTATATGCGCTGGGGCAACGCATGGATGTTTGCGGCACTGGCCGAAATGGCGAAGCTCCTCAGCGACGAAAGCCCAACCTCTCCGATAAAGCGGCAAAAAGCGCCGAGTGCGAAAGCCGCGGCGATGCGATGAGCCGGTTTTTGCTGTACATGGGGCACCCCGCCCACTACCACAATTTCAAAAACGTCGCGCCTCGTTTGCGCGACCGCGGCCACGAGGTATTGTTCGTCGCGCGGGGCAAGGACGTGTTGTTCGACTTGCTGGAAGGAGAGAAAAACGAGGTCATCCGCTTGCCGGCGAGACAGCCCTCCGGAAAGATCGCGCTGGCGTTCAACCTCGCCGGACGCGAGCTGAAGCTCGCACGCATCGCACGGCGGTGGAAACCGGACTTGATGGCCGGCACCGACCCCGGCATCACACACGTTGGCAAATTGCTCGGTATTCCCTCAGTGGTGGTCAACGAAGACGACAGTAAAGCCGTACCGCTGATGGCGAAATTGGCTTTCCCATTTGCCACGGCCATCCTCGCGCCAAATTGCTGCGATCAATCGCCTTACAACCACAAAAAGATCGGCTATGAGGGCTACCACGAACTCGCCTACCTCCACCCGGACGTATTCACTCCGGATCGATCGAAATTGCCTGTGGAATTGCGCGATGTAGACGCGTATTTCATCCTGCGATTCGCATCATTGCACGCCCACCACGACGCCGGCAGGAAGGGTATAGACGATGACCTGGCCCGTAGGGTGATCGAAGCGTTACGCCCTTATGGCAAAGTGTTTATCACTTCGGAGCGCGTATTGAATGAGGAGCTCGAACCTTACCGCCTGCCGATCGATCCCCAATTGATCCACCACGCTTTGGCCTTTGCCGGCCTGGTCATCGGCGATTCGCAAACCATGACCGCAGAAGCTGCGGTACTCGGAGTCCACGCGGTGCGATTCAACGATTTCGTCGGTGAGCTGAGCTATCTCGAAGAGTTGGAGCACAAGTACGGATTGACCACAGGAATCCGCACCGACCAACCCGAATGTTTGGTGGAGGAAGTGGAACGACTCGCCGCCGACCGTGGCCTTGCTGAAGAAATGGCATCGCGTAGACAGGCCATGCTCGAATTTACGGACCCGGTTATCGATGTTTGGGTCGACACTCTCGAGCGACTCGCCGACGCCTAGATGAGGCTTATCGATACACACCGGTCGTTGTGAAAAACTATTTGATTACCAATGGAAAACGGCAGCGGACGCGGGTACTTTTAACCCGAGACCAATTCTAACCTTAGAATGCTTGCAACAACCGAAGTAACCGGATTGCATGGTGTGGTAACCGGCGATTTATTAAGATTCATTGCTCCGAAACCGGAAAATCCGGTGGGCGGGATCGAAGTAATGAAGATCACCGACTCCTTCAATCTACTGACGCACCGCAACGGAACGCTGGATCAATTCACCAACCTCCACCGCGTCAATGACATTCGCGACTTGAATGAATTTTTCCGTACGGTCAACTGCAAGCTGAGGCCCGGCGGGGTATTCGTCGGCACAAGCGAAACCTTGGAGCAGCGCAAAGAGCGTCTGTTCAATAAGTTCCCAAAGGGAATCAATACCGGGTATTACGCCATGGATTTCATCTTCAAAAGGGTATTTCCGAAATTCGGCTTTACCCGAAGAATCTATAACGCACTCACCAACGGTCGAAATCGCGCGCTGTCCAAAGCAGAGCTCCTCGGCAGATTGGTGTATTGCGGTTTTGCCATTTCCGAAGTCAAGGAAATTGATAATCGATTGTATTTCAAAGCAACTCGAAAAACGGCACCCCTAGAAGAGCCGGAGCCCGGCTCGGGAATCCTATTGCGCATCAAACGCATCGGCCATCAAGGCAAAGCGATCAATGTCTACAAAATCCGCACGATGCACCCCTACGCACAGTATATCCAAGCGTACGTCTTCGAGCAAAACAAACTCTGCGAGGGTGGAAAGTTTGCCGACGATTTTCGCATCACCAAATGGGGACGCTGGATGCGCAAGTTTTGGATCGATGAAATACCGATGATGTACAACATCCTCCGCGGCGATTTGAAACTTGTGGGCGTCCGGCCGCTCAGCGAACACTACATGAGCCTGTACACCAGCGAGCACAAGATCCTGCGCATACAAGGCAAGCCGGGCCTCATCCCTCCATTTTACGCCGATATGCCAAAAAGCCTGGAAGAGATCATGGAGTCGGAGTCGCGATACATCCGTGCATATGTGCAAGCCCCGTTGACCACCGATTGGAACTATTGTATCAAAGCCTTTGCCAATATCTTTTTGCACAAAGCCCGGAGCCATTGAAAAACCTCATCGCCACAGCGATGCTCTTCGTGACTTGTGGTCTATCCCAAACGCTTTTCGCTCAGCCGGTCTTTGAACCTTCGGGTGCGTCCGTTTACGGTTTTCTCGAGGAGATGGCCGCCGAAGGGAAGGTCGATATCAACTCGTTCTCCAAACCCTATTCGCGCCGCGACATCGCCACCTCGCTGGATACCCTCACCGCCCGCCGGGCGGAGCTCAGTGGACGACAAAGCGAAGCACTCGACTTCTACTTGCGCGATTACGGCAAGGAACTCCATGTCGGCAAGGATTGGAACCGCCGACTCGACTTGTTTTATTATTCCGATTCGACTTTTCAAATTACCGTCAATCCCATCTTGGGAGGATCGGTAATGGTCAATGACGGCGGCCGGATACATACGCGCATCGGAGGAGGGTTTCAGGGCTCTGCCGGAGGATTCGCCTTTTACGGATCCTTGCGCGACAATGGCGTGAGCGAAGCTTTGGCCTTGCCGGATTACCTCACCACCCGCGAAGGACAAAACTACAAGACCATCGTCGCGGCCGACCGAAACGACTACAATGAAGCCATCGGCGGCATCGGGTATGGCTGGAAATGGGGAGATGTGTCTATCGTGAAAGACCGATTTCAATGGGGCAACGCACCGCGAAGCCCCAATGTGTTTTCGGGCAAAGCGCCATCCTACGCCGCCGTGTACCTGCGATTGAGTCCTGTCTCTTGGCTCGATTTTCAGTACATGCACGGCTGGCTGGTATCAAATGTTTTGGACAGTGCCCGAACCTACCTCACGCCCCACGGAAACCGGAAGATCAACACCAATAAAAACATCGCGGCCAATTTCGTGACCATTCGCACAAATTGGAAGGTCGACTTCACAGCGGGAAATTCCATCGTGTACTCCGATGACGGAGTGAAACCGGTGTACTTCATCCCCTTTCTGTTCTACAAATCCGTCGACCATACATACTCGAGTACAGGCAGCAACGAACTGGGACAGAACGCCCAAATGTTTTTCGATGTCGCCGTCCGGTCACTGCGGGGATTCAAGTTTTTCTCGAGTCTCTTTGTCGACGAGGTGTCCGTGTCCAATTTTTGGGACAGCGACAAACACACCAACATCATGAGCTTGCAAGTGGGCGGAACGGCCTACAACGTTTTGACCAACATCCACGTCTCGGCGCAGTATACCCGAACAGCCCCCTGGACCTATCGCCATCAAATCGAGTCGACCACCTTTGCTTCCAACGGATACAATCTCGGTAATTACCTGGGCGAAAATGCCGATGAAATCTTCGGTTCCATCACATGGGTTCCGATGGCGACCTTGCGCGTGGAGGCATCGGCGTGGCGATCGCGCAAAGGGCCACCCCATGAATACGAAATCGTGGCGGGCAACGCCAATGTCACGGGATTGGATTTTATGCAAACCACCGTGTGGGAACAAAAAGGAGCGGCGTTGATCGGACAATGGGAACCGCTGAACGACGCAGTGGTATTCGCCGGCCTGAGGTATACCGACACTAAAGGTGAAGACATATACGCGCCGGCATCGATGCATGGCGCCGTAATAACCGCCGAGGTGGGATTTCGAATTGGGTTTTAACCGCTTGCCACTCGCGTTACTACACGCAGCCGCTCGTGTTCCCGCGAGTGGCGGAC
>CAJDXB010000030.1_pt1 | contig 14894 bp, 14 predicted proteins | sample 7391691 | NCBI WGS metagenome assembly CAJDXB01 (sample SAMEA7055747, study PRJEB34461) | soil metagenome | biome: terrestrial ecosystem; feature: Peninsula; material: soil | place: Antarctica | collected 2016 | reverse complement strand
TCTTCGCGTATCGATGGATATTCGTTACCGTTGTGCTGCTGCACATGGTTTCGCTCCGCGAGCAATTCGTCGTACACGTCCTCGCACATGTAGTGATTGCCGTGTGCTCCGAGTCCATTTTCGCGAACACCTTTGCCCAGCGATACATATTTGTCGTGGATCAACGTGTAGTCGCGCTCCTGGAGTTTGATTTTATGCATGGTCTTACCGGGAATGGGCTCGCATTCCCCTTTGGACCAGTCGCGAATTTCCGTCTGGGTGATTTCGTCTTTGCTGTCGTGTGACAACGGCAAGTTCACCAGATCGGTTATTGGATCCGGCATGTGGGTGCGGGCCATTTCGCTCACTTTTTCGGCGATGCACCGAAAGATTTGCCAATCGGTTCGCGATTCCCATACAGGGGGGATGGCGGCCGACAGGGGATGGATGAACGAGTGGAGGTCGGTGCTGTTCAAGTCGGCCTTTTCATACCACGAAGCCGCGGGCAAAACGATGTCGGAGTACAGCGCCGAGGTGTCCATTCGGAAGTTGAGGTCGATGACCAAATCCAACTTCCCGGAAGTTTCTTCCTTGCGGAACACGATGTCGTGGACCAAATCTTCGGCCACTTCATCGGCGATGTCGTTGTGGTGCGTGCCCAAGTAATGATTCAGCATGTATTCGTGTCCTTTGGCACTTGACATCAATGCATTGCCCCGCCAGATAAACCAAATGCGCGGGAAGTTTATCGGATCGTCGGGGTCGACCACCGAGTGTTGGAGTTTCCCCGATTTGAGTTGGTCGACCACATAAGACACGATCTCCCCTTCATTGGAGGCACCGCCTAGGCGCGCGTCCTTGACGATGTCCAAGTTGGACTTGTTGTACTGCGGATAGAAAGGCATCCAGCCATTGCGCACGGATTTGACGATCCAATCGGCCGTGTGTAGCTTGGCCAAATCACCGGCATAGTGCGGTATGTGGTTGTATTGGTATTGGTTGCCGTCGTACCGCCATTGGTTCGAGTTGATGTAGTGCCAGATGGGTGCTTGTTGCATACGCGATGTCGAAAGCCAGTCTTTGGCCGACATGATCGTGCTCCAAGAATCCACCGGAGCGAGTTTCTCTTGACCGACGTAGTGGTTCATGCCACCGCCGTTGCGGCCATTGCAACCGGTAAACAACTGCGCCATGATAGAGGCGCGGTACATCAGGTTGCCGTGAAACCAGTGGTTGATTCCCGCACCGGTGATCACCATGCATTTGCCTTTGGTGGCTTCGGCGGTTCCGGCCCATTCACGGGCAAATTTGGTGACTGTTTTTCTACCTATCCCCGTAAAAATTTCTTGCCATGCGGGAGTATAGGCCGCTTCTTTATCGTTATAGTCTTCAGGGTAATCTCCTTCCAACCCGCGTGGCACTCCGTAGTGGCCCATCATGACGTCGTATGTGGTTGCCGCGATTACGGTTTCTCCATCCACCGTAGTTAAACGGATGGCGGGCACGCCTCGTAGCGCCTTCCTCTGCAGTCCAAATTCCTCGTATTCCACTTGGCATACTTCATCGCTTCTGCCGAGCAAGGTCAACGTGGGATCGTAGGCGCTGCCGTCGGAGTCATTTTCATATTTGAGGTTCCATTCTCCTTTTTGGTCTTGCCATCGTTGGCCCATCGAACCTTTGGGACATACCGTTCGACCGTCTTTTTCATTGATGTTCAAGAACTTCCACTCCCCGAGGGGTTGGTCTTTGAATTCTTCGATCCGATTGGCGCGAACGAGTTTGCCCGGACGATAACTATCTCCGTGTTTTTCCAGCTCTACCAAAAATGGAGCGTCGGTATACCGTTTCACGTAGTCGACGAAATACGGCGTTTGCTTATCGGCGTGCCACTCCTTAAGGATGACGTGGGTTACGGCCATCCAAAACGCCCCATCCGATCCGGCGTGAACCGGTATCCATTGGTCGGCGTGTTTGGCCACCTGGCTGAAATCCGGGGACATCACCACGGTTTTGGTACCGTTGTGGCGGGCCTCGGCAAAGAAGTGGATGTCCGGCGTGCGAGTCATGCCGAGGTTGGCGCCCATCGACACGCAGAATTTTGAATTGAACCAATCGGCGCTTTCACACACGTCGGTCTGGTCGCCCCACACTTCGGGAAATGCCGGAGGCAGGTCGCAATACCAATCGTAAAAGCTCAGTTTCACCCCACCCATCAACTGGAGGTAGCGACACCCTGCCGCAAAGCTCAACATAGACATGGCGGGAATCGGAGAGAATCCCGTGATGCGGTCGGGACCGTATTTTTTTACCGTGTAAAGGTTCGATGCGGCGATCATCTCGAGCGCCTCATCCCAGTCCACGCGCCGAAAACCACCTTTGCCACGGGCTCGCTGATAGCGCTTTCGCTTTATGGGATCGGCTTGCAGGGCTTCCCACGCTTTCACGGGGTCGCCACCGGCTTTTTCTTTTTCTTCGAGAAAAAGATCGAACAAGGCGCCGCGCATCAATGGGTATTTGACGCGGATGGGACTGTACAGGTACCACGAATAGGAAATGCCCCGTTGGCAACCCCGTGGCTCGTATGGTGGCAGTCCATTTTCCAGCAGCGGGTAGTCCAGGGCCTGCATTTCCCACACCACGATACCGTCTTTGACGTGGATGTTCCAAGAGCAACCTCCGGTGCAATTCACGCCGTGGGTGCTTCGCACCACCTTGTCGTATTGCCATCTATTGCGGTAAAACTCCTCCCATTCACGGGTTTTTGGCGAGATGATATCCTCTATCCAGCTCATGTTATGTCGATTTTAATTGTCGTTTGAAAATGTCGTATTTCACGGCTTTTCGAAGCCTGTGTCGCCAGAGAATGCCTATGATCAGCAAGACCACCACGAGACCGCCTCCGCCTCCCAATATGAAGATCGACGCGCCGCTGCGTGCAGTCTGCGTATCGGCGGTGGCGTCAACGTTTTTCAAGAACGCCGTGACTTGGGTCGTCTCGGCGCTGTCGAGCGGGTGGTTTTCGTAAGCCGCCGCCATGGCGGGAAAGGGTGGTGCACCGATAATTCCCGATACCCCCGCATCTCCCATGCGGCTGTAAACGTGTGTAAGGTCTTTGGCCAATCTGCCGCCGGGAATGACCTGGTCATTAGTCACGTTGTGGCATGATATGCAGGAAGGCCCTCCACTTTTAAAAGCTGTTTTGCCTTCAAAAAGTGTCAGTCCCGCCGCGACGTCCGCATCGGTGTATTCGATGGGCTTTTCGGGTTCGGCCGGTTCTTTGTCGGCCGTTTGGCCTTTCGGTGCGCCTTGGCTGTCGATATACGTCAAAATGGACTTGATCTCCGTGTCGGTCAGCGGTTGGTCCGGCATGGGAGTTTCATTGAATTCCTTGAAAATGGCCACGGCATCCGCATCGCCGGCCGTGATCATCGAGTTCGACGATTTGATGAAAGAGAGCAACCAGTCTTGGCTCTGTTTTTCGGTTACGCCGATGAGATCAGGCCCTACGAGTCGTGCGCCAAGCTTGTGGCACATCGTGCAATGCTTTTTGAACAATGCTTCGCCGTCTTGCGCTGCGGCGGTGAATCCTATTAGCCCCAACATCAGTGCGGCGAGTGTTTTTATCAGGTGTCCTTTCCTCATGGCTTTTGAGTTTGACGGAATTGCATCGGCAATATTCCCCATTGGAGAAGGGTCAAAAAATGATTTGGCTCATAGAACACAAAACCCGACCGGACAATTTTGAGTGAAAAGCGGAAAGTGTCTGTTTTTTGGGCGTGACCCGGCGGGATTCCTTCCGGTAGGGACGTAGCATGCTACGTCCCTACCGGAAGGAATCCCGTCGGGTCGGTCTACCGGCTTATCCCGTAGCGGTTTCGGCACGGGGGCATATGGCGGGCAAGGAGCTTTCAAGGTCGCTCTTGTCCGCCACGCCCCTCGGCCAAAACCGATACGGGGATGCCGCCGTCCGCCCTCACGCAGATTTGCATATTTCTCGATTATCTCACTTCTGAAAAGAAGTGATGTACTTATGGAGTTCAATGATCAAACAACATCAAAAAAGGGGCGGCAAACTTTGCGTCCTTATTATATATGATGAAATAGCTGCGTTACCCCTTCTCTTTTTGGAATGAGGTATTCTTCACTGATGAATTGATCTTCGATTGATGTCACGCGCGACGTGCAATCGGCTGCGATGTCCTCGGAATGTGGCAAAACGAGTACTTCAACAGATAAAGGATCACAGCCATTAGCCACTGGACATTAACATTTTGTGCGCCTCTGAAAAGCCCGGTTAACTCAATTAAATGTACATGGATATTTCGAGGGCTTTAATTGGCAGCTCTTGGACTTTAGGAACGGGCACCGAGGATTAGACTTCGATCAACTTATGCCTAATGGCAAACAACACCAAGCCCACGCGAGACTTCACATCGAGTTTGCGAAACAACTCGTCGCGGTATCCATCCACCGTGCGTGGACTTACGAACATTTTGTCAGCGATGGCGCGGTAGGTGAGCTCGGAGCACGCCCATTTGAGAAATTCGAGTTCGCGTTTTGACAGCGATTCCACGATTTCGTTTTCCACGCCGCGACCGTCGAAGGCCGACTTCACCAATCTGCCCGAAACGTATTCCGAAGTGTGGTAACCGAATTTTACAATGTCGTTGATCGCGCGAACCAATTCATCGGGTTCGGCATCTTTGAGGAGGTATCCGCGTGCGCCGGCACGGATCATTTTCAAGATGGATACGTCATCGTCAAACATGCTCAAGGCGATCACCTTCACCTCGGGATTTTTCTTGGTCAATGCCTTGGTCGCCTCCCAACCGTTCATGACCGGCATTTGCAAGTCCATGAAGACCACATCGACGTGTTTTTCATCTACCACGTCGAGGATTTCATGACCGTTGGTACATTCCGCCACAACATCGTATCCCCTCGAAGTCAAAAGGTTTGCAATCCCCTTTCTAACGAGGTTGTGATCGTCTACGATGGCTATTTTTAAGGACACAGCCGGAGCTTTGGTTCAACAGGGCAGTGCAATTTCGACAGTGGTTCCCATATTGGGCGCCGACTTAAGCACGACTTCCCCTCTCAGCAAAGCTATTCTTTTTTTCATGTTTTCCATGCCCAAGCCCTTGCGGATTTCGTTTTCCGGCGGCAATCCATGCCCATTATCGACGACGCTGACCCTCAGAAACGGACCGGCTCTGGCTATGGATATATCGATTTGATCGGCGCCGGAATGCCTTAAGGCATTGCTCAATGCCTCTTGGGCGCATCGGAACAATATGATCTCAGAATGTGCATCGAGGCATTTAAAAGGTACTTCACCGTTGATGGTGCATCGAACCGACCCTCCGGAATTGATCAACTCGACTTCACGCGCGAGTGAAGTGGAAAGCCCTTCCCGCAAAATATACTCTCCATTCAGCGTGCGGCTCAGGTTTCTGAGGTCTTTCAGAGAGCGTGTGATCAGTTCCTTGGCCGCTTGGCTGCGGTCTTTGAAATTATCGACGTTCATGTCGTGCATTTGCATCTTGGCCACCGTGAGGCTCTGCCCGATGTTGTCGTGGATTTCCTCGGAGATGTTCTGCATCACTCGTTCGCTCAGTTCGAGCTGGGTGCGGAGCAACTCCTCGTTGTATTCTCTTTCGAGGGATGATTTTTCCGATTGAAATTCCAATTGACGTCGGCGGTATTGCATGACGAACAACACGAAGAAAACGACCATCAAAATCAAAAGCATGATGGCTATGACGGTGATGAACAAAATGTCCTTGTCGGCAAAATTCATTGTTCTTTTATATCCGAGGGTTCGCGCTTTGCCACAAATATACTCACCCAGGCCAAGGCATAGAATAACGTGACCAACACGGCATTGGTGTATCCCAAAAGGTACACTAATTCGGCGCGATTACTGATAAACAGATACTTGGTCATTGCCCAGAAAGCTAGGCTCGACACATGGTAGAAGAACAGAGCGGTGATCAACCAAAACAACCCTTGGCGGATTGCTCTTAGGGTAGAGGGGTACTTGAGCATTTGGTAGAAAGAGTGGAGGGCTGCGGCTGCTATGACAAGATTGAACACCATGACGGTTCCGGGCAAAAAGCTCGATTCATTGATATGGGGAATAATCCTAAAACACAAAACCGCCAAGCCGATCAAAAACCAGATCAACACGCGTTTACGGTATTTGATTTCGCTCGAAAAACTCCAAAAGATACCGAAAAATAGGGACAGATACACAAAAGTCGCGATGTTGTAAATTACAATATTCGTCCCCCATTTGACGGCCGAAAAATACGCTCCAATTTGGATTGCACCTGCAGCCAGAAGGTAGACACTTAACCAAAAAAACGCGCGCGGCATTCGGCGGTAATTGAGCAAACCGAAAACGCCCCCGCCGATGGCAAGGATCCAATAAATTATTCTTAGAATTTCTTTTGCCGTCAAAACGTATGGAGCTTTGAATGTTTTATTAATAGCCGGTATTGCCGGTTTATGATCTCTACGTTCGGACTGTATCCATCTATACTTGTAGTTAGCATCCTCGAAAACATCTTAAGGCAGACTTTTATTTCGGGTGCGTGGATCATCTCACAATGTTTCGCCGCCGTGACGACGATCGATACGGATTCCAAAGGTTTCAATTTCCCCACAAAATATCGTGGTTTTTAGGACATTCGATGGGACAAAATACGGTATAGTCATAAATGAAGGCAGGACGACCGGCGGAATCGCTCGGTGGAATGTAGAGTGTAATCTCTTGGTTAGTGGAATCACCGTTTTGAATCAGACCCATAAACATCAGAGTATTATCTCCGGTTTCCGGATTTTTGACCGGGATGACGCAAACGCCGTAAAACGTCTCGTTAGCAGCTTCAATGACGACTTTCAGCGGTTTTATCACGTTGTCATAGTCGAGAAAATAGGATTCTATGGCCTTGCCGTCCTTGCGTTTCATCACGCCTTTGCTCGAGTCGATGTTGGATGATTGGTGGTAGGCTTGAAACATGACCTTGGCTTCGGAAATGGTGATGGAGCCGGCCGATCTACCGGGTGGAGAGATGGGTGATACGACTTTCACGGACTGTTCGGCATCTGAGGAAAATTTTGGAATCCGATCAGGATTAAACACGAATGCTCCCGCGATAAAGGAACACAATACGAGCCCTGAAATAAATAAGATGGGGTACTTCATTTTGAGGGGTTTAGGTTAGAATGTTAATCGCGAGTAATTGGTGTCCGGATTCTATTGACAGACACCAATTGCTCAAAAGATCAAATATGAAAAAAATTGAATGTCTACGAAGATGATGATTCTTTCAAAAGATGACAAAGTTAAAACTCGGAATTGCTCTACAAAGCTAAGATTGGGTGATTTCACCCCTATGGCCATGGGTTTATTTCACCGGTTTTCAGAGCGGGTATACAGAACGTGGATTCGAATTTGTGTTTTTTTACGGTAATCGAATCGACATGCGTACAACGCAACCCTCACAGGAGAATGTCGTAAGGAATTTTACGTTTCCACCGGAACGACGCCGGACACGTTCACTAGCGCATCATCGGTTTGACTAAAATGGCTTGGGTATTGGAATTCTTGCCTTAATAAAACATACGTGTATATTGCGCTCCATAAAAAACATACCAATGAAACAAATCAGTAATATCTTCTTCTTATTTCTTGCTGCCACAGTATTTGTGGCCTGCAGCGACGACGATAACAAGGGGGGACCCTCTACGGCTCCCGCCGCGTCTATGTACACCACTTACAAGGATACTGCGGGCAGTGAGACCACCTGGAAAGCTACAAGCGTAGAAGCCGAACAAGACGCCGATGGCTTCTGGATCAGTGGCTCGACCTCCAATCCCACCGAAAGTTTTGGCCTTCACATTTCGTCACTCGCGGTGGGAGACTACCACGATGCAACCATTATATACACGCGGATGGTTAACTCTGACATGACGGTATATTCCGATGGTATGGGCGATGAGACTTTTGCAAGTGTCAGCGTAACGGAAGTCGACACGGTCAACAAAACCGTAACCGGCACATTTCAATATGTATTGGCCAATGTGATGCAGGCGTCGGATTTCATATACAATACCGATGTTGCACCCGGCGTCTTCACCAAAATACCTTATACCCTCGAGTCCGATGGCGGCGGCGGAACCGGTGGCATTGGTGACGGCACTCTACGCGTGGATCTTGACGGGACCACCATGACGGACAATGATGCTTTTGGAATGTCCATATTCAACAGCCTCATAGTGAGTGGCGAATTTGGAACAAAATCGCTGTCAATCAGCATGCCGGCTGATATCACGGCCGGCACATACGAACTCGGAGGATTGGGATCAACCTTATCGGTGACATATTCTACGGATGACCAATCTTTCTTTTCCACATCGGGATCCCTTGTAATTTTATCGCACAACGTGGCGAGCAAGACTATCTCCGGAACTTTTCACGGTACATTGACGGACATTCTTAGTCAGGCGACCGTTCAAGCGACCAATGGAAGTTTCGACATCACGTACTTCTGATCGATTGGTATATAAGTGCTGATGAATCAAAAATTAGAGGCGCCCTTCGGGGCGCTTTTTTTTGGTATTAACTTCTTAAAACTGATCCGGCGATTGAGCATTTATGGAAGTTTTAAGCTTCGATTTACCGGTACGTTTGATTTAAATGGATACCTATAAATGAACAAGTTCGGGCAATCCATTAAATTTGAAAAAACCGGAGCACATGATGAATCGAATGACAAAGTCCTTCTTCATTCTGTTGGCGTGCGTAGTATTTGCTGCCTGTAGCGATGACGATAACTATGGACTCCCACCGGATTTCACCCCCTCCATGGCGACTACTTTCAAAGATACTTCGGGAAAGGAGATCAAATGGAGTGCCGGTACCGTGATTGCCGCAACTCAATATCAAGGTGAATACCTTATCCAAGGTTCAAATACCAATCCCAACGAAAGTTTTAACCTTGTCATTCAACAGGGTACTTTGGGCGATCACTTTGCGGTCATTGACGCGATGCTGAGGAAAGGGGAGAATGTTGTGCATTATTCTTCCTATTTCGTGACCCCCTACTCGGTTAACGTTGTAAGCATAACGGAACGCGATTCGATTAACCACACCATATCCGGCACTTTTCAATATGAATTGGTGAATACCATGGATTCAACCGATTACATATACAGCGTGGATGGTGTACCCGGCACTTTCGACAATGTGCCCCCTTATTAATGGTGGTATCGGTGGTTATAATGTCGATCTGATTATGACAACTATGCTGTGTGACTAGGTTCCTTAAATGATTGTGTTGCCGCAATTGTGTATTGGATTCCACCGCTAAAGCAAATCGCGGTAAGTGAGTCGGGCGAGGGACAGGACCGGCATCCCGCACTGCCGGCCGCTCGGGAGCCGTGGCGTGGGTAGAGCGACCGGCGGAAGCTCCTATCCACGCCTTACGGCTCCGAAGCGGCCGGTGGTGTGGATACAGGGGATGGCCCGGCGCCCCCGATTGGCGCCCGGAGGCCAATCGGGGGCGCGCCCCCAAAAGAGAAAAACTTAATTCTTATAGCTCAAATGTCGTCGCCCCAAGGTGATGACCATACCGACGAATACCACCGCCCACGCCACCATGGCGAAATACACGAACCCGGTGGGGATGAATGACAGCATGGGCAGGTCCAGCGCCTTTGCGAGGAAGTGGGTGCAGGTGGTGTACATGCCGAGGGGGAATATCATGCTCCAGTACTGCGGATGGTAGTGAAATGGCAGGTGCTTGACGATGTGGCGCCAAAATCCGAGGATGAGGATGAGCGGGATCCACCACGTGCCGATGGACCAAAAGAACAGGGTGAAGCCTTTTAAAAATGTGTTCAGGGAGGCGAGGAACTCCCATTCTCCGGCATTCAATATCAGCGTGGAACCGGCCAATGTGGTGATGGCGACGGCGCCCATATTGATCCAATACGGCGGCCCGAATTCTTCGGCGCGTAGGTCGAAAAATGACAACCGATAGACGATGAGGGTGATGATGATGATGTAAAGCATGCACCCGCACAGAAACATGCACAACGAAAAAAGCAGCACGTATTCGGTTGGAAAGGGCAGATGGCCGGAGAGTAAGGTACCGAGATTGGATACCGACTGGGTCGATACGATGATCAATAGCCACACTCCGCTGATGGCTTTGTTGATGGAGGGCTTGTCCCTGCGTACCGTTATGACGGTGAAGAAGCCATAGATGAGAAAGACCCACGCGACGAGACCGACGTAGTACAGCACAATGGCGATGGCGGGCGCCTCTCCGAGGAGTACGAACTGACTGCCCAACACACTTGTGCCGGCCACGAATGTGAGAAAACCCGGGCTGCTGGAGGGGTTGAGAAAGTCGGCGGCGACGTCGGGAAAATAAAGCGTCAGGCGCACTGCGTATAAAATCACGAGCACGACGTAGGCGACGATGTTGACGTAAAACAACCAGAGCGCGATATTTGTATATCCTTGGGTGTGCGCAGCAACGGACACGATACCGGTAGCCATGACCAAAGCGAAATAGGCGGGCATCATCGTACGGATGTCGTAGCCCAAGGTCACGGGGCCTTCAGCGGTTGATTCTTCGACATGCGTGGGTGCGGCGGAGGCGGAAGCAGTGCCGGCAGCGTGGAGGATGGACAATTTTCGAACGGAGTTCAAGAGGTTCATAATGGTGCGGTTATGAATGCAGTAAAGTGGGTCGATGGATTTGCTGTTCTCATGTCGCTCCTTCTATTTCGGCTTTTATCGTTGCCTCGTTTTTTAACGGACAGGCACCCGGAAGGGTTTGCTTACCCCACGATCTTCGGAGAATCGTTTTGCAAGTGTAAATAAATAGAATGGGCCGCAAATGAAAAATGAGCCGCGTCATAGATTTCGATTGTACGTTGTAGTCCTTTATTGAAAGGTCGGGCATCAATTACGGACAGATTTTTACTTTCAATATCCGTCTTATGCTCGACCCGAAGCACAGACTATTGTTTTGGTTGGTCTCCGCGTGACCGCCACTCGCGGGACGCGAGGGGCTGCGCTGCACCGGTTTATGACGTTTGCAAGCATTGATACATCGGGTCAGCGCAGGAAAATCCGTCCATAAATGATTTAAATCATATTTTAAGACCAAAAAGCCTTTTATTTTTGTTTCATCGAAATTCAAAAATTCACAAATCAAAAATAGTCAAGATGAGAGTATTGAACGAAAACTTGAACATCAGTGAGATTGTGTCGGCCGACTACCGAACGGCTGCCGTATTCCGCAAATACGGAATCAATTTTTGCTGCGGTGGTGGATTTCCCGTGAAGGAAATGTGTCGACGAAAGGACTTGCCCTACGATCAGGTGCAGGCCGAAATATTGGAGGCTGTAGAAACGCGGCCGAATGAAGCCTTGGATTTTTCTACGTTGTCGACCACCGATGTGCTCGACTACCTGGCGGCCGGACACCGACGCGCCGAAATGCGCATGGGTGATCTCGAACGCTACCTCGCCAAAGTGGCCAAAGTCCACGGAGATCACAACCCAAAACTCATCGAGATCAACGAGATTTTCAAAAGCGTAAAATCCGAGCTCGAGCGCAATATCTCTGAAGAGGAGACCTTGATGTTCACCATCGAAGATGGCCAATACACCGCCGAAAATGGCGGCGATCCGCAAGTGATAAGCCGCCTCATGGGTGACTGGGAGCGCAGATACGAATCCATCCTTAAGAACATCGGCACCATCAATGAACTCAGCGATGGGTACTCGCCGCCCTCTCACGCCTGCAATACCTATATGGTATCCTTTCGTGTATTGAGCGACTACGAAGCGGACGTTCTTCACTGGATTGACGTGAAATTCAAATACTTGTTTCCAAAATGGTCGACAAAACAAACAACGGCGTAACCAATCCGGTAGACCGCGAACAATTGGATCGGAGTGAGCTCGTCGAAAAGACTTTCGACTTTTGGTTCGCCCCCCAACCTCACATTCGGTCTCCATTTCCCGCATACATCCACAGCGACTTGCGGCACAATGCCGTGAGTCGCTTTCATGGGTGGCTGAACGGGCTCAAGTCGGGTTCCGAGAAGGAGGTCGACCGCCACATCGTGGGGGAAAAGCTCGAGGAGATCATCTTTGAGACGGCTCTGGATTTGGTACAAACCGAGGACGAAAAGATCACGATCAAGTACCCGTTTTTACCTCGGCTGGACGATGTGGTGGAGGGCTCACAAACCGAGAAAAATAAGGATAATCGCATCATCGACCGGCGAATAACCCGTGATGGGGACCATTCGTTTTTGGCGGTAAAATACCGGGAACTCGATTCGGATCAAGTGTTCGAAACGAAGTTTGAGCTGCCGTTGTAGACTTTCTTTAGGTTAGTAGGTTAGGGGTAGGGGTTTTGCGATTGTTTTTAATAAAGTGGAAACCGCAAGGCACGCAATGGAGGCGCAAAGGTCGCAAGGGATTTATCTTGTTTGAGGTAGACTTTTTGATTATTGAGAATTCTGCGGTCGAAACGACAAAAGATAAACGCGTAAAACGGCTCTCGCTTCGCTCGTGCTTGTGGTTTTTTCGTGAAATGGCGCGAAGACGCAATGAGGCTGAGCTTCGCTCAGCACGAAGCACGAAAGAATGTGCACAAAGTGAATCGCCAAACCATTCCCCATTTACAAGTCGAGAAAAATTCCTTGCGTTCACTTCGACAGGCTCAGCGAACCGCTTCAAGCCTCCGTTGCGTGCCTTGCGGTTAAAGGCACTATTGCTGACGCTAAAAAATCTTACCAGCCATACTGAAACGCCGGCGGTCTCATCACGTCCGGATTACAAGGTGTCCAACAACGCATCTTGCCGGTAGAGCAACCGTATCTTGGGTTGTCCTTGCGAATCAAATTTCACGTACTCGCCTTCCAGTTGGTCGTTGGCGTAGTTGCCCTCCGTGAGCAGGTGTCCCCGTTGGTCATACGTTTTCCAGACGCCCGAGCGTTTGCCGCGCACGAAATCCCCTTCGAGTTTCCGATTTCCATTTTCGTAATACCAAATCCAATGCCCCTCGTTTCGGCCATCGTGCTGTGTGCCGATATACTTGATCTGTCCGTTGTCATACACCTTGCCTGCGTCGTTGGGACGTGAAAAGTGGAATACGGCCCAAGCCACCAAAATCAACGCGGTGAACATTTTGTGCGTGCTGTTGTATTTGAATGGAATCAGGCGCATGGTTTCTACACTCTATAAATTACCTCTAAAATAAGTGTTTGCGATGACAAGGTGGAGATTCTTTTCCGTGGGATCTCATGTCTATCTCGATCGATGGCCTGATACGCAATGGGTTGTGCTTCATTGCGGATGTGAAGCCCCTTGAAATATCCTGTACAAATGGAGGAGTGATGGAAACAGGGCATCCATCGATTCCGCGGCACCCTTGGTTGAGCCCGGCAGCGTCAAGACCACCGAGTTTTCGATGATGCCCGCTACACCGCGCGACAGCATTGCGTAGGGCGTCCGCGATTGTCCATAGTTCCGCGCAGCCTCCATGATGCCGGGAATTTCCCGGTCAAACATCGGCAACAAGGTTTCGGGCGTCACATCCCGGGGCGACAATCCCGTACCACCCGTCAATACGATCAAGTCGACATTTTGTCGCACAAGGCGCTCCACCGTTTCTTTTATTTGTGAAGGTTCGTCGGCGATGATGGCGTAATCTGAAACCGTAACCTGTGCGCTTTCAAGCTTTTCAATGATCGCCTTGCCGGCGCGGTCCTTTTTCCGGCCTTGTGATATCGAGTCGGAGCAAACCACCACGGCGGCGGTGAGCTCGCGATCGAAGTGGTCGCGAAAATCGGACTTGCCCCCTTTCTTCTGCAACAGCTTGATCGACCCGATTTCCACCGCGGGGTCGATTGGCTTCAGCATATCGTAAAATGTCAGCGCCACCACGGAAGCCCCGTGCATCGCTTCCACCTCCACGCCCGTGCGGTATATGGCAGCCACGTCTACCGTTATGGTGATTTCCAAACCGTCGATGCGGTAGTCGATATGAGCGTATTCCACCGGTATCGGATGGCAGTCCGGAATCATATCCGCGGTTTTTTTGATGCCGAGCAGCCCGGCGGCCTTGGCCATTTCAAACACGTCGCCCTTCGGCACCCGCCGTTCTTCGATCGCCTCGATGGTTTCGCGCCGGCTCGTTTTCACCGTGGCTACCGCCGTGGCAGTTCGCAGGGATGTATGTTTTGATGTGATGTCTACCATGGTTCAAGTGTTTGCTTTCCAGCGGTGTGTGTGGTCATCAAAAATTTCCTTGCCGTAGATTGGCACTTGTGATTTTACCGCTTCAACGATGTGGTTCACGGCCTTATCCGCTTCCTTGCGGTGAGGCGACGACACCATGACCAAAAAGCACAGCCCTCCCACGTCGATGCGCCCCAGACCGTGAACTACGTGGGCACATGTCAGCCCAAATCGCTCGATGGCCGTTTCGCGGATGTCGTGAATGGCCTGTTCGGCCAGAGGCAGGTAAACGCTGAATTCGATGGCCTGCACTTGTCCGTCGAGTTTCTCGTCCGCGCGCACTTGGCCCAGAAAAATCCGATGCGCTCCCACACCGTGCTTCGTCCGATGATTATCGATCATTTTTGCGATGCGATCGACCTGCCCGTAAGGCATGCTGAGCACGCGGCCGGTATCGCGCAGCACCGCCTTGGCGGCCATCGATCCGTAGGTAATGATCTGGCTGACCCGATCACGCCCGTATGCTCCCGCCACGTAATCGATGACGCGATCGCGTCGCTCCATGCAGAAGTCGATATCGAAGTCTGGCAGTGATACGCGCTCGGGATTGAGGAAGCGCTCGAACAGCAGGTCGTAG
>CAJDXB010000061.1_pt1 | contig 14955 bp, 10 predicted proteins | sample 7391691 | NCBI WGS metagenome assembly CAJDXB01 (sample SAMEA7055747, study PRJEB34461) | soil metagenome | biome: terrestrial ecosystem; feature: Peninsula; material: soil | place: Antarctica | collected 2016 | reverse complement strand
TTCAATTACGATGTGCCCACTCCAGAGTATAGGCCTGCCTTTGAAGAGTTCACTCTCCGTTTTTTCCCGAACGACTCCCTATACGCCTTGGCGATAAGCTCCGACTCCACCCAACTGAATTTGGGAATCTGGTCGGACCACGAAGTCGGCGATTTACTTCCGGCATTTCAAAACAAAATCATTTTTTACGATGGACAGTTCAATCCGGTGACCTACCTCGAAGCACATTTTGGGTCCAGAACCCGCGTCATAGGCGCCCAAGACAACAAGGTGTTCTTGAACTTCCGAAACATGTTCACGATGCCCATTGCCGATCCTCCCGTTACCTGGACGCACAATCCCACTTCGAAAAGCAAGTATTTGTTGGAATATGATTTTGCTCAAAGGACACAGTTCGGGTTTTATAGCTGCCACCCCTTATCTATTGACCCATGACATGATCTTTACCGGCGATGGATACATCAGGACCGGTCCCGCGTTTTACGATAGCCTGACCGTAAACAACACCGCTTATTATAATCCAACAAATCAGATGAGCTACATGTCCGTTGCTTACAATACAATGGGCCAAAGCACCACCGCTGAACCCATAATTCCACCGCAAACCAGCCTCTTCAACTTCAGGTACTTTCCTTCCACCGATCCGGGCGCCTATTACCGAGTGGGAAGTTTACGCGGCAACGAGACGGCGGTCAATCCGGGCGGAGATATCATGGGGAGTTTTCCCTCCGATTCCTCTTATGTAGTTTATTTAAGCAAAGAAAACTCTTCGGGTGAGAGCGAATTCATTACGCGTTTGTACAGCTACAACAATTTGCTGCCCGATACGATCAATGGCAATCCATTGGTCGTATCACAGATATTTGAATCCTTGGTGGAGTGGAATGATCGCACCTATTTGTCCCAAGGACTTCGTGCTCGGACCAGTTTAATCCCCGGGACGGATTCCCTGTTTTTCATGGATATTTTCGGTACGGAAAATACTTTTTATGAAATGGTGGAAAATTCGGATCAGGAAATTGATTCCGTGTATCGATATCCGTACGCCAAACACCTGATTTACGTCGTTTCCGACGAAGGCGAGCCGCAGATTGAACTGAGCATAATAAACGGATATGCGGGCAGCATTTGGTCGGTTCCGCAAGTCCAAAGACCACTCCTGTTTAAAGTCGGCGAAAAACTGGCTTGGACGGCAAATTATGCTGCGGTTTCGGATACCACGTTGCGCCTGATTCGAAACACACCGGGCAATGCCACCGATACAACTTACGTAGAGTTGCCCGCCGGGAAAGGCTCCTGCATTTTCTGGCTGGATGCCGATTTGAACCTCGATGATGTTTGGAATATTCCGTACTCCGCCCCCGACCTGCTCGGTGTACAAATAGGCTATATCGGCATGGTCAATTCGGATACGCTGGTAATTCAAGGCCATGTTGCCCAGGGTACGACCACTTCCTTGGATCCCATCGGCAATTCCCCCGACGTGAATTATCCCGACGCCACCACTTTTTTGGCGTTTTTCAGTTCCCTTGCGGTGGATGCAACCGATGATGCCCCATACGAGCCGTTTGAAATCTATCCCAACCCGGCGGACACGCGAATCACCGTCTCGTCGCTTCCCAAAGGGTGCACGCACTATTCCATTCACGATCTCGCAGGTCGCAGCATTCAAATGGGAACTTTGACAAACACCTTGGAGGACGTGCATATTTCGATTGAGAACTTGGCGAGGGGAATGTACATTTTGAGTTGCTACGGAAACGGGGCGAAAATGGCCGGCCAATTCGTTGTAAATTGAATCCTTGCAATCGCCGGTAACAATGGGCTCACCACAGATTACACGGATTTACACAGATTGAAAGAGTGACCGTATTTTATAAATTATACTTAGATTCGTTTGTTAGACGATGAATTCTTAAAACTTCCATCATAGACGAGAATTCGAAGCGCTGCATTTTATAGCCCTATAAAAACCGCCCGAATGGAATTAAACGACCTCACATACGAAATCATCGGTTGTGCTTATACCGTACACTCTGAATTGGGCCCGGGACTGCTGGAATCCACTTACGAAGCGTGCCTTGAATATGAGCTCCTCGAATGTGGTTTATCGGTGCAAACCCAAAAAAAATTACCGGTGGTATATCAGGATATAGAATTGGATGCGAGTTACCGTATAGATATTTTGGTGAATGATCGAGTAATTCTCGAAGTGAAAGCTGTGTCCGCCATTGCTCCCATTCATAAAGCACAACTGATGACGTATCTGAAATTATCCGAGATCAAACTGGGTTTGCTTCTCAATTTTAATGTAGAGGATATGAAGAAAGGAATACACCGGATAATTATGTAAAATCAAACGCACCACAGATTGGCACAGATAAGCTCACCCCAAAAATCTGTGTAAATCCGTGTAATCCGTGGTGAAAATATTTCAAGAGTCACGCCACAGATAGCACAGATTGGTACAGATAGGCTCAAAAAATCTGTGTTAATCCGTGTAATCCGTGGTACAAACACTTTTAAAGCTTTACCACAGATAGCACAGATGGGCACAGATAAGCTCACCCCAAAAATCTGTGTCAATCCGTGGTAAAAACCTCGCGCCCACCCCTTCAATCCGCACCCCTTCAATCCGTGTTAATCCGTGTAATCTGTGGTAAAAACAACTCTCAAGAAATCCGACTCCAATTAGGCTTATCAAATATCGTTCGCTTCGCGTGCTCGAGGATCACCCTGTGCTTGTCCATCGCCAACTCAGGATCTTCATCGAGAATTTCAATCACCGTCTGTCGGGCGTAGGCCAGCACTTTGCCATCCGATGCCAGGTTGGCCAGTTTCAGGTCGAGCAGGCCGCTTTGCTTCGTACCCATCATGTCGCCGGGGCCGCGAAGCTCCAGATCCACCTCGGCGATACGGAAGCCGTCGTTGGTCTCGGTCATGGTTTTGAGCCTCGTGCGACCTTCCGAACTCAATTTTTTATCACTCACCAAGATGCAGTATGATTTGTCCGCACCTCGTCCCACCCGCCCGCGGAGCTGGTGGAGCTGTGACAATCCAAAACGTTGTGCACTCTCGATAACCATCACCGTGGCGTTGGGCACATTGACGCCCACTTCTATCACCGTGGTGGCTACCATGATTTGGGTCTGCCCCTTGACAAAACGATTCATTTCAAACTCTTTGTCCTCAGCCTTCATGCGTCCGTGGACGATGCTGATCTGATACTCGGGCAGCGGGAAGCGACGCACGATGCTCTCGTATCCGTCCATCAAATCCTTTAAATCCAACGTGGCCGATTCTTCGATCAATGGATACACCACGTAGATCTGACGGCCCAGTGCGATTTGCTGTTCCATAAAGCCGAAAATGCGTAGCCGAGCGTCGTCGAACACTTGAGTGGTCTGTACCGGTTTGCGGCCCGGCGGCATCTCGTCGATTACGCTCACCTCGAGGTCGCCGTACAAGGTCATCGCCAAAGTGCGCGGAATGGGCGTCGCCGTCATGACCAATACGTGGGGCGGCAGTTTGTTTTTGGCCCAGAGCTTGGCGCGTTGCTCCACCCCGAAACGGTGCTGCTCGTCGACGATGGCCAATCCAAGATTTTGGAATTTTACGGTCTTTTGTATCAGCGCGTGGGTGCCGATCAGCAAGTCGATGTCACCGTTTTGCAGACCTTCGTGGAGCACTTTGCGCTTGGCGGTTTTCGTCGATCCGGTCAATAACTCTACCCGCAAAGGCAGCTCGCCTCTATGGCTATCAGTGCCGCCAGGGCCGCCACCATCGTCTTGCCGCTGCCCACATCACCTTGCAGCAGGCGGTTCATCTGCACGCCCGATTTCAGGTCTCGACGGATTTCCTTCAGCACGCGTTTCTGTGCTCCCGTGAGGTCAAAAGGCAAATGCTCGGTGTAGAAACGGTTGAAATTCTCGCCGACGTCTTCAAACACGTATCCCCGCACTCTTTGGTCGTGAAGACTCTTCCTCAACAGCAGTTCGAGCTGGATGTAAAAAAGCTCTTCGAACTTCAGCCGCCGCCGCGCGTGAAAAGCGTCTCGCTCTCCCACCGGTCGGTGGATGGACTTCAGGGCGGTGGTTTTGTCCAGGAGTTTGTAGCCTTCACGCATCCAATCTTCCGGCACTTCCATTTCCGGGTGCGCCATGGAGGGCCGGCCTTTGTACTTGGTGATTTTTCCATAGATCACATAGTCGGCACCGGGTTTCACCGTGTCGCGGATCCACTTCAGCCCCTTGAACCACACCAGTTCCAGGGCGCCGGTCTCGTCCGTGAACGTCGCGTTGAGCCAGCTTCGCCTTCCGTGGCCACCCTCTCGCAAGGGGCCCACCACTCCGCGTATCTGCACATAGTCGCCCGCCTCAATGGCCTCGGCCACCGTATGGTACTTCGAGCGATCGACGTAGCGAAAAGGATAATGCTGCAACAAATCCCAAACCGTACGGAGCCCCAGCTCGGATTCAAGAAGTTGCGCACGCGCCTCACCAATTCCCTTGACGAATTGCAGCGGACTATGTAATTCGTAATTCACCTGCCGTCAAATATAAGCCTCCCCTGACTGAAACGCGGCAAAGTGTGTCGGATAATACGAATTCGTTTTTGGGCGCGCCCCTGGCCTGTCATTGAATTAAAAAAAACCGTCATCAAGTTCATCTTCCCTTGCGATTGTCAATTCCGGGCAGTTCGGCCGGGTCGGTCTTCGGGCTCTACTCCCCGTCGGGAGCGGCAAGGGGCCGCAAGGCCGATGAGGAGCTTCCGTCGGTCGCTCTCATCGGCCGGCGGCCCCTAACCACTCCCGCCGCGGCGGTACCGCCCTTCGCCCTCGCGCGGAATCACGTCAACTTCCAGAATAGTAATGAAGGATGTAAGACATTGAATAAGCTCAGAAGATAGCCACATTCACACGGACAATTTTCGAACGGTGAAAAATCGCGATTTGCGTGAGGGCGGACGGCGGCAGCTCCACGCACCGGACAGCGCCGGATCGGAAGGAGACTATAGCCTGTACGCTGACCCGACGAAATGTCCGGTGCCGAAGGACGAACCATACCGAGATTGGCCGAAATGGAAAAGGAATGGTGCGACACAATCGGATACTTGGCGCAACGGCTATGACCGTAAACTGAAATTTCCGATAGGATCCGTCTTAGAACCTTTCATATAATGAATGGAAGGGGGTGTCTTCCATGATTCCGACATTGGCCACATCATCATCTTTTCGACATTTCTTTCGCGGTGCTTGCACCTTCAACATACTGAATAGCCTCCTCTTGAATTGAAACCGTAAGGTCAAAAATCCTACCTGCTGATGACCAGCTTTTGCGTACTCCGCTCATCGCCGCACACCGCCTGAACGATATACACCCCGGATTGCAGGATTGCGACATTGATCGATATGCGCCACAGACCAACACCGTCGACTTCTTGATGTATAAGGCTGCGCCCCGACAAGTCGAAGATTTTTATTTCGTTGATGGGTTTTGAAGATGAGGATACCCAAATTTGATCGGAGGCGGGGTTGGGGTGGATAGTTATCCTGTTACTGTTAGAATCTACTATAGCTGATTTTTGTTGGTTCTGATCTTGTAATTTCTCTATCCTACGCTTCAGATTCTTTGATGCTATATTTGCTTGATAACTCGGCGATATAGCACCGGTGCAGTAATCATCCAGAAATCCTTGGGTTACTTCCGTAATGTGAGACTGACCAAAATCATCGATTCTTAGGATAATATTTGGACCCAAGTGTCCATTTGTTCCGACTTTTACGGAATATATACCTTGAAACACCGCAATATATCCCGGAGAAACTGTAATGTTGTTGTTTAACTTGATATGCTCTGCATTTATAAAAAGCGTATCGCCAATTTGATTGATCACAAAAGCACTCGCCGGGGAAATATTTACTGAATTGTTTATTAGAAGTGTTCCCGGTTGATAAGGTCTCTGCCAACTCGAACCATCTTCGTGGAGAAATGCTGTTGTATTCAAATTCTGAGGCGAACCATCACTATCAAAAAGCAGATAGGTAAATACTTGGGTCGTGTTGTTTTGATCACCGTGAAAATTAACTTGATTGAAATACATATCGGCCATCAGTTTGAATTCTATTCTATCTATGGATTCGGCGATGTGTGCAGGTTGAACAGGGTGGACATTTGGGGGGAAAGTATCTTCCGGATACCAACCGCAAAGACAACCATTGGAATTTTCGATGGTCATCGAAAAAATCCGGTTTAATAGTTTTTCCACTTTTAACCAAGGTGTTTCGACGATCAGGGTGCGTTTCGAATTCTGAACAAAATGGTGAGCAAGATACATCTCACTTTTGTCAATGTACTGCCTATCTATCAGGCTATCGTTCGAGATATCTGCATCTCCGGTAAGAGTGATAACAAAACTTCCATACAATTGAGTTCCGGTGGTATCAAAATCCAATGCGTGATTAAATTTGAATCGCAAACTATCGGTCAAACGCAATTTCAGAATTCGTTTATTGTAATTTTGATGCCAAACCCCATGTAAAAGGCAACCATTGTCTTGGCACATTGAATTGGTTTCCTCTTCATATTCCGTCATTTCAATTTTTGGTTTGTTCAAGAGTGCAAACTGACCCAAAACCTCGTTGTACGTTGGGTAAACCGCGGGGTTCAACAAAGGCAAACCACTATATGCTTCCCAATACGTACCGGGTGTATATATCGGTGAACCCAAAATGGGAATGGTGTCCGAAATCTCGCCCTCATAGTACATTTCCGAATAATGGGCAGAAGGCATAGATGGTTTAACGGGTCGATTGAGTTTTTTGCCCCAAATGGACATATTCAGTGTGCTAAATCCTTTTCCAAAAAGGCCTTTGGATGCTTGTGTAATCGCCGAATTAATTTTTTCAGAATCACCACTAAGACTATCGTGCGTAAAGCCGGCCGGGCCAAATACATCACCGGTGATTCCGGCAGCCCAATCGGAAAAACTACTGATCGGGTTACCCAAGGCGAAACCCGGCAAACCAGCCAAGCCATTGTCAATATATTCCTGAAGCTGGGTCAGCACTTGAAATCCAAAATTGTTTTGTTGCGCCTGATAATCGGCCAATGCAGTATTGTAATGCGCAAGTTCGGATTGGTAGCCGCTAACCAGGCTGTCCATCATTCCGTAAATCACATAACCGTCTTCTCCGGAAAAATTGGTGAGATAATCCGCCGGATAGGCAACGCTGCCATCCGGATTGGCCAGATTATGTTCAACTTCTATTCCGCGCCCGTGCAGCACCATATTCGTTGATTTAACTCCATGTAGGTCAAGCACCAATTTTGAAGGATAATTACAGGTACACGGATCGTAAGAAACCGTAAATTCGTTGTAAAACCAAGCCTGAGTATTATTAGGGATCTTCGTGGCGGATGAAATCCCAAGGTTGTCAGAAGGCTGGGACAATGGCATATCATAGGGCTTATTACATCGAAAAAGACCTGAATACTGCGGATTAGGTGATACTGTTGAAAAATGAAAATCGGCTTTTACATCATCCAATTGCCCCAATTCCGTAAATACTTTGTAAAACAAACGAACTTTACTCGTGTACCTATTATAGAGCATGATATACGGCACGTAACCATTGTCAACATAGTGGGGATTCGGAATGATGTTATTGACATTGGCTTCATTGATCGGTGCTCCGTTCGGATAATACCCCGTGTTGAGATACAACAATTCCCACCCGTCTTCCCAATGAAAATCGCGTTCGTTGGCTCCCGCACCATAAGGCTGTAGCAGCATATCATAATTGCTACCCGTCACGGCGTTGGCATCATCAAACAAATTGTTCAGTAGATAATTTTCACCCGGAATGGTTATGTTTTCCCAACCCACCGATCCGTTCAGAGGGACTTCATCAAAGATACCATCGATACCGCCCCAGTCGAAAGTATTGAGAAAAACGTTTGTTTTTCCCGGAAAAATAGGGTCAAACTGATTGTTTACCGGATAAAGCGGATGGGTACTGATATTATGAACACACTGTGCCGAGACTTCGCCAAGTATAGCTCCCATATACACAAGGGGTATCCAAAGGTAGATTTTCTTCATGGCAGTGGAAATTTAAGGAACAATCTTCCCGTCAAAGTATAAATGCGTGCTGTAATAATCAATAGACATGTGCATCGAATCCGTAGCCGGATCAACTATTAAACTGCCATTGGGTGTGGCCGAGCCACTGCCGTTGTAAAAAATTATTGCCGTATCGCACACCGCAGTTGAATATAGCTTATTCATTAACCCGGCACCCCCAAGATTGAATGTGGAAACGGGGCCTGAACATTCATTAAAAGTTGAATCGTACAATGAAATTAGGATTTCCGTGGTATCTTCAGGTTGATGTCCAAATACACCTCGGAATCTATTGTTAATTTTAAAATCACAAGGTTCAACTACCAGGAAAGTTGCATGAACCGAGTCTCGGCCGGTAGCATTCGGAAAACAAACCGTATCCGGATTAAATATGGTTACTAGGCTTACATCCACCACCGTATTTGCAGGTAGGTCGGTGGGTTGGAAACTACGCGAGAATTGTTGGTCGTGGATCACCTCCGCACCGAGGTACCATATATAACTACTCGCGTTGCTGTCCATGGCAGTAAATCTTATTGTTCCGAACGTATACACTCCATCACTCCGAACGTATTTGAGGGAATCCGGTGCAAACGGACCGGTATATTGCTCAATTACAAACTTGGCGTTGTGTTCATTTACTCCATAACACGGATCGTAATTCGGACATTCCGGGTTGGCAGGGTCATCACAAGGCGGGGTGGGCCCATCATCCGGCTTGCAGCACTGCACCAACACCATCACCGCCCCCATCAGCAGCAGGGATTGTATAAGTTTATTTGCTTTCATCATTCGTTGGTTTTTCGTATTCCAATTTTTCTTTCAATGCTTCCATCTCTTTTTTCACCTTTCACTTCCACCAGATTGGCGTCCTTTTTCAGCAATATCGATCTGGGCTTTTTAAAATTTCCCGTTTGTTAAGTTCGGTCTCCTCACGATAAACGACTCGATGAAGTTTGAACAGCGCTTACTTCACAACCAGCACTTTTTCTCGAATGATTTTCCCACTGTTTTCCACCTGCACTATATAAACGCCTGATTGAAAAGTAGAAATATCAAATTGATATGACAAGGAACCGGATGAATATAGACTTTCGTCAAATAATATCCGTCCGGACAAATCGAAGATTTTAAGTATGCTTTCTCCTGTGAAAGAAGAAAATAAATTGAGAGATTGCGATGTTGGATTCGGGTAGCATTCCAAATATTCCTGACGATCCTCGTCGTTCAAATTCTCATTAATCTCACCTCCATTTTCTACCGAATTCGAAATTTGTTTCGCAACGGATGCTGCCAATGTATTGGCTTGATACCCCCGATTCTGATTACAAAACTGAAAAACGGACTCGTTGCTGACGTAATCAAATACAGGCACATCCTGAAAGTCTTTCTTGATGGAAAGACTTATTTGCGGGCTAAGTACGGCTCCGGGAGCCAATCTAATACTCTCCAAGGCATGAATTTCTCCCAAATAGCCGGAAGAGATATCCACAAACCCATCAATGACTACATCTTCTGCCGAAACAATGAGCGTATTACCCATTATCTCTCTTACATAAGGGTTTAAATCGTTTAGGTTAACATCGGATATCCGGAGTTCTCCCGGGACGTATTCGTGCAGTCCGGAACCGGATGCGTCACCATCCCAATATCCAAAGTAATTCCCAAACAAACCCGGCCCCAAATCAACTAGGGAATAGGTGTTGACGTGAGTGGTGTTGACTTGCTTTCCCCAATAACCTATTTGATCGAAATACATGTCATGAAGCAGTTTGAATTTGATTGATTTAAGTTTGTAATCATAAGTGGGATACCAATTGGATTGAATTAAAGCATCAGTGTAAATGCTATCCCTATGACTTATAGAGAAAATATATTGATTTAGTTTTTCAAGTGGAATCCACTTGGAATTAAATTGCAATTCGATTGCATTGGTATACATTGATGTACTGTCAGGTAGGGCATGGGTTAAGTACATGTTGGACGAATCGGTAAACGTCTCAACAGACATAATTTCCGATTGCGTATTGTAATTGAACCGTTCGAGTATCACTTCTACATTGACGTATGTTTGGGTTTGGTCAAAATCAATGTCCAAGCTTCGGTTTAAAGCTATGGCAATCAAGGAATCAAACCTTAATCGGAAATCGAATTTGGCGTAATAGTCCGAAAATTCACCAGGCGCGTAAGGCGCGAGAGAGAACTCCGAATCAACAAAAATCTTTGGAAATTTGTATTTTAATAGCGCGTTTGTTCCAAGAACTTTGTTGTAGGCCGGAAATATTCTGGGTGAGAGTCGCAATTTTCCGTAGCCCACAAAATTGACGGTGTCGTTGGAATATCCATCCACTCCCCCCGGTATCAGCAACGGGGCCGTGCGCTGATAGAGTGTCTTTTGAATGGTTCCTTTGTAAAATGTTTCCGAGAAGGACGCAACCGGACTTGTTGGTTTCGCGGGTTTTGAAGGTGCTTTTGGGAAAAGTTCCATGCTCGCATGGTCTACTCCTATTCCCAGCACCCCTTTTAAGGCGCTATCGAACATTTTTCCTATGCCCTCCCAAAATTTACCCGGGTTGGAAGCACTATCGGGTAAGCTGATGTTCGGATCGAGGGATTCGGAGCTAAAGGTTGTTATTGCATTTCCTATGACAGGTAAGAAATATTCAATTCCCGTGTTCATTACCTTTTTCGCGGTACCCATAAAGTCATATTTCGCCGCATTTTTCGCTTCCATATAATCGGCCAATGCCAGGTTGTACTTGGTCATGTCCGCTTGATATTTATCAAACATATCCTCCATCCGTTTATACATTACCGTTCCCGGTTTATAAACTGAAGGATCAATGGAAGCGAGGTTGAGGAAATCCTCATTAAGATTGGTGGAGTCGATGGCATTTATGGTTTCAATGGTTCGGGACATCATGTCAATATTCAACGTTTCGATGGTTTCGAACACGAATTCAATTCGACCCGGGTCTTGTACGCCATTGAACTCCCGCATACAAATACACGGGTCAAAAGCCATTTCAAACTCGGCTACCAACCAGTCGCTGCTATTCACCGGTTGGATTCGCGGCCCCATGATTTGTACCACCTCGGTAGCTTGGTCCAAAGCTTTATCGTATTGCGATGCATGCCTGAAAATTCCTGAAACACTGGGAGATATGGGGTTGAGGCCGGTCTCAACAAACTTCATTGTAACTGCGATTTCCTGAAAACTCGGGTTTAAGTTGTCCTGCCAGACATTGGCGAACAGGCGCAACAACCCTCTGTAACGGTTGTAAATCACGAAGTATGGGATATTCGAAGGCGCTATTTCGGGATAAATGGGATTTCCATTGTTGCCCGTGGCAAAATAGGTGCCTGTCGCCGGTTGGTCGTAAGGGTCGCCATTAAAGTGCATTCCAAGGTTAATCCACAAGAGCTCCCAACCGTCCTCCCATCGGTAGTCTTTATAATCGTCGTCATTGGGGGCATTTGGGGTGCCATTGAGATGATTCAGGGCATGGTCGCTGCCGTAAGGGTTGGTCATGTAGTAATATCCAGACCCATTGCCTACGGGAGAGCTCCAATTCTGGCCCAGATCTATGACAATACTCGTCGGCGGATACCAGTTGATATCCGAATTGAGAAAAGAATTTACCGAATAAGGGGGAGAGCCCGGATACCAATTGTTTTTTAATGGCAAAAACTCATCGTTGACCGGAGCGTATGGGTTGGTCTCTATTTCCTTGTCGCATTGGGCATGGCCGCAAATCGAAATTGCCAGTATGATCAGGGTCAGAATGTTTTTCATAACGAATGGATCGGGATTTATTCGATAATTCTGGCGTTGACGACGAAATCCTCATTAAGATAGCGATATTCGAGCCTTGTGGTGCGACGGTCGGCAGAATCAATGGTCAATGTGCCTCGAGGGCTCATATAGCCATCGCCGTTGAAGAATCCTTCCAGATTGAGTCCTTGGAAAACCACTTCACCGGAATCGCCCTCATTGTGAAAATTAATGCCCACAAATAAAGGATTTGAATCAATATCAGCCGGAATAGCTACCGGAGTGTTATCCGGATATACCCTCTTAAACTCAAATGTGAATGAGTCCGTCTCATTCGCAAATACACCATGAAACTTGCTATAGGTAAGTAGCTCATTATAATATTCTATAATATAATAAGTGGCCGAAGTACTATCTCTACCTGCTGAGAAAGCAAAACACAGTGAGTCCAACGGATAAGTGATTACATGGCTTACGGTAATGAATTGAGGCCTTTCAATGGCATGCGTTCGACTGAAAGTTTCAGCATGGATCACCTCTGACCCGAGATACCACGTGTGTTCAATGTCCGAACCTGAATAAGGCGAACTGAAGTAAACTTCGTAACCAAAAACCGAATCGTAGGAAGACCATTGCCATCCGAAATCGGGGCGCAGATATTTTGTGCGCATAAGTATCTTGGCCGTTGGTTCTTCCACATTATAACACGGATCGTAATTCGGGCATTCGGGATTAGACGGGTCATCGCAGGGCGGGGTGGGTTCATCGTCCGGCTTGCAGCACTGCGCCAGCAATAGCACCGCCCCCATCAGCAGCAGATGTTGTATAAGTTTATTTGCTTTCATCATTCGTTGGTATTTCGTTTTTCAGTTGAGCCTTCAAAGTATCAATCTCTTTTTGCTGTTGCAATATGTAGAGCGTCAGTTCTTCCACTTTTTGCGTGAGCAGGCGTAAGGTTTCCCCGGTTTTTACACCTTCTTCTTTTACTTCATCAGCGGTCGGCATTTCGGGAAGGTGGCCGTTTTGATCAATAAAGTTTTCCAGGTCGGATAGCGGCAGCAAAGCGTAATCACGTCCAAAAACATAATCGGGCCAATCGGCTTTCAGTTTGATGAACATCTCTTCGGCGATGCCCGAGCCTTCGACGTATAGCGAATGCGTTTCAGGCGAATCCCCCTTCACATACACCGAACCGTTGACGTACAAATCGTGGCCGTCGAAGAAATCGTCCGTATTAATACCGATCTTGCCGTCTTTCGTCAACCGCAGCGGAACCGTTCCGGTCTCTTCATTGACGATCTTGAAATATTTGTTTGAACTCGCTTTCCACTCCAGTTTTGGGCCGGTCTGATCAAAAGTCAATCTCATGAGGTTGGCAGTACCACCGCTGTACACTCCCATGCTCCCCGTTGCCGCTATCTGATCGGTGATGGCGGGATTGGAAAATCCGGCTTGGAGACGGCCGTTCTTGTCGATGGACAGCTTCGTGGTGGTGGGGGTCGGAACTGCATTCGGGTTCGTAAAGGTGACTTTCAGTGCATAATCCGAAATATTCCAAGCTGTGCCACCCCCGACTACGTAATATTCTTCCGCCCCGATATCGAGCAAAAGCGCAGTGCCATGGTTTGCCCGGTCCCTGACATGAAGCCTTCCGTCAGGTGCATCGATGCCGATGCCTACACCTCGGTTGTTGACGGTGGCGGAATGGGTGTCGCCGGGTATGAACAGTTGTTGGGCGCACAACGTTTCGGAGTTCAAAAAGAAGAACAGCGAGGTCGCGGCAAAAAGGGTTATAATTCTTGTCATCGCTTCGGGATTTTTAAAGATGAGAAAAAGATATTTCCGGTTCAAGTGATTTTTTTGCAAGTGCAAATAAATAGGGGTCCGTCCATGGCATCCGAGTTCGGATAGGCGGACACCAAACAATTATCCATTGAATTCGAATTGCCGGAAGACGCGTGTCGATAGTACCTCGAGATCAACCCTTGTGGATTTGGCAGTACGGAGGTGTCGAAAAGATCGTTGGCCCAAACAGGCAAATCACCAACCGGCCACCCGCGAGTACCGTTTGGAACAGGATCACCGCCGGATGTATAATCAACTTCCGTAAATACAACCAACACTTTCAAAGTGCCGGATGCCGGGAGGATCCAACCGTTTTCACTGTCAGGGGTGCCATTAGGTAAATTTAACGAGGTCGCTACCGAATCATATTCACCAAAGTAACACCGTACGTCGGGGAGCATTTGTGCTGACGTCAGTATTGACACAGCGATCAGTAGGTTAAGAGAGAGAGAGAGAGAGAGAGAGAGCTTTCATCACGATGGTTTTTAAATTCTCACTAGTCGAAGTTAACAAAAATTTGGGAATAGCGAAGCTCTTGGAGAAAAACTCTTCTCCGACCGTGCAACTTCCGCGTAAAATCAAGGAAAGGGAGGGATGAAAGTGGTTCATGAGGCAGGACATCAACGCCATGATCTTCATAGGCTTATATTCCTATATGCTGTCTCGGGAATATTTTCATGATCCATCGCCTATGTTCTCCAAAATGCCTTATGACAAATCGATGGGGCTTTATACGGCGATTCGGATATACCACGACCATCCACGAACCGCGAACGACAAACTACCATTCAGCATCATTCGAAATCCTTCCCGATCCTCGTTGCGTGAGGGCGGACGGCGGCAGCTCCCCGCTACGGGCGGCCTGCGGCCGTGGCCCGACGAGAGCGATTTCATGAGCTCCTCGTCGGGCTTACGGACGCGGCCGCCCGAAGTGGGGACTATAGCCGGTAGACCGACCCGGCGAGGGAAAGTTGAGAAGGTGGGGGAGGTTGAGGAGGTGAGGGAGGTGAAAAAGGTAAAGAAAGTCGGCCGGGGCACGCCCAAAACATGAGGATCACATTTCTCAAGGATTACGATTTATGATATTGATTGCCGATTTTCACTTTTCACTTTTAGGTTTTCACTTAACAGGGGCACGCCCAAATAAATAAAATCACCGACGGAAATCACCTAAACCATAAACCCCTAAATCAGGGGAGGAATTTGAAGTC
>CAJDXB010000029.1_pt1 | contig 15038 bp, 13 predicted proteins | sample 7391691 | NCBI WGS metagenome assembly CAJDXB01 (sample SAMEA7055747, study PRJEB34461) | soil metagenome | biome: terrestrial ecosystem; feature: Peninsula; material: soil | place: Antarctica | collected 2016 | reverse complement strand
AATCCAACCCTCACATGGTGAAGCAGTTTGTTAAAACCGTAAACCAAATGAGTGCCGTGACCACGGTTGAGCAATTGATGCAGTTCAGAGGCTTGCATTATAAAAAGCTTACCGACGACCCTGATGGAATGAGCGCCGTTCGCATCAATAAGCAATACCGCCTTCTTTTTAAAGAAATGGTAAATGAAGAAGATCCGCCGCGCGTCGTCCTTTTTCAAATCGAAGAGATAACCAACCACTATGAATAAGCCCAACCAAAACAGCTCGATCTCGCTTGGCGATCTAACGCCTGCCCACCTCATCCATCCCGGTGAAATACTGATTGATGAATTAAGAGCACGGGGCATCAGTCAAATAGAATTTGCCGGTACCCTGGATATGCCACGTTCGCAGCTCAATGAATATATCAAAGGGAAACGCGATTTCACCGTCGAGCTCTGTTTGCTCGTCGCGCGAGGACTCGACATGGATGAATCCATTTGGCTCCGGCTAAAGCAAAATTATGAAGTGGATAAAGTAAAGGTCAATAAGAATTCCATCCAGAAACTCAAGGACGTTGAGGAGTGGGCAAGCCTAACCCGAATTCTACCAAAATCACTTTTAAAAAAGGAAGGCTTCATCACGGACGATAAAACTGAGAGTCTGCAAAACGTCAGACAATTTTATAACGTCGATCATATCTCGACAATAGAAGGAATGGTGCAAGAGCAACCTTTGGCTTATCACCGAAAATCACAAAAGGCCAATGTCGATATGGTCGCCTTGTATACTTGGGAAAAACTGGTTCAAACAAAAGCCGAAAGGCTGAAAGTTGAATCGTTCGATGCGGAAAGTCGAACGGACATAATCAAAGAATTGAATACTATTTTTCGGGAGAATGAAAATACACTTGAAAAGTCGGTGGCCTTGCTTGCGCGCCATGGCATCAAGCTCATTCATCAGCCCAAACCCGAAAAATGTGCGGTTGACGGAGTGTGTTTTTGGTGTGAAGGCAATCCGACAATTGGTTTGTCACTGCGCTACAACCGCATCGACAACCTTGCTTTCACTCTAATGCACGAATTGGGCCATGTGTATTTGCACTTGGCCAATAATGAAGATGAATCGTTTATGGATATCGCCGATGAAAACGGAGGCTATGGAAATAGCCCCAAAGAATTGGAAGCCGACACCTTTGCACAGGATGCTTTGATTCCACGTGAAGTTTGGGAAGATTTTGAAATAAGGTATTTCAGACCCATAGACACGAATTTTATCGCTTTTGCCAAAGAATGCAACATTCATCCGGCCATCCCATTTGGGAGGTATAGTTTTAAAATGAAAGAATTTAACAAACGAACAAAGATCGATAGGGAATTGAGATGAGAGAAGATTTGGTTTGTGCTTTCGCTAAAAGGACTTTAACGGTTTATCATCTTTTCGTTTCAAAAAAAAATAATCTCATTATATTTCTGAATGATAGATGGATATCGCGTTCTTAAAGAAAGGGGAATTATAAAGAGGAAAGCGTCTTTTAGAAATCAATGACTGGAATAAGTTGTCAGCGATTTCATGATCCAGAGAAAGAGATTGAAATAATTATTTTCAACGTAAATAGGTTACGCAGTTGCTTGCTATCTATGCGGAATGATAGTCATTCCAAATATTTCAAGAGCTATGATAAATGAGGACATTATGCCTGCTAAAGATTTACACGAGAAACCTTTTGATCAGGGAACTATTGCTAAACTTCAAATTTTTGAAGCGTATGCTCAAGAGATGTGGCATATAAATATCAGGTAAAACTTTCGAGACATAATAGAAACGAAAACGGTAAACTGAAATAAATGACCCTTGGAATACCGGTTCCAAATCCCACCATCTCATACGCATTCCCTCAACCAATTCTTTTCTACCACCCCACTCCACCTCTCCACCTCCGGCCAATAATAAAAAAGACACAAAAGTCCGTTTCTACGAAAAAAATGAACAACCCGCCCCCGGACTTGTTATAAATACAGAGCGCAAAATGAAGAACCACGAAGGTTCGCGCACTTGACATCTATAAAAACTCAAAAACAACATAACATGAAAAGAACGGCAACATCAAACTGGCAAGGCAGCGGAAAAGATGGAAAAGGACAGCTGACCACACAAACGAGAGCGCTCGATGGGCAACCCTATTCCTTTAAAGCACGATTTGGCGATGATCACACAGGTACCAACCCCGAAGAGTTGATAGCGGCAGCCCACGCCGGATGCTTCAATATGGCCTTGGCTTTGGAGCTCACGGGAGCGGGAGCCTCCGTCGACAATCTCGAAACCACCGCAGAAGTCAACATCGTAGAAGTGGATGGCGGATTTGAAATCAACAAGATACACCTCGATCTCCGCGCCAAAGTCTCGGGCATAGATGAGGAAAGTTTTAAACAAGCGACCAAAGCGGCCAAAGAAAACTGCCCGGTGAGCAAAGTATTGAAAGGCGCAGAAATAACATTGGACGCCAAAATGGTAGGTGCCGCCAAAGCCGCACATTCCTGATCGAAAGAACCAATAAAAACAATACACCTTCTACATCATACGGGCATCTCTAATGACCATTCTCGGATTGGCAACGCAGTAACCGATAAAAAGGACAAGTTGGCAACTGAGAGAACTTTTAGACTGTCCCAAATGAAATACACTGCCGGCCTCCCGGTTTTGGCGGTGTATTTTTTTGTAAAAACACGTCGTAGCCGCCCATATATCGAGTGTAACGATACTGTCAAAAACAGGAACGCACGAAATAAATTCACCTCTCCCGTAAACAATTTGCCCCCGAAACTTCTCTTGTAATGGGAAAACCAACATTCAATTAGAAAAACCAAAACTCAACATGATGAAAAACTTTACGCTAAAACTCATGGCGGCCATTATCGGCGCCACTTTTCTTTTTTCATGTCAGTCGAGTTCGGACTTGACAAGTTCGTCCATTCTCAAAAAACGACGGTACAACAAGGGTTATCAGTGGAATATCAAAACTCCCGCAGCCAATAAAACCGCGGAGAGCTACGCTTCCAATGATGATGCCCGGCCTAATCCAACGGAATCAATAGCCGTGGAAAGCCCTGACGTGAAAGCCCCTACGGTGGAGGCCTCTCCCATTACCGCATCTGTGGAACCTATTTCGACCGAAATCGCCGAGCCCAAAGCCAACTCGGAAACCGATGTATGGACGCGGTCGGTGGAAGCCAATCCGGCCTATACCAAATCTCCCAAAACCAACAATGACCGTGTTGATACAGAGGCCTCCCGTACAGCTCCACGGGCCGTAAACCACACAAACTACGGCAATGCAGTGATGGGCACCCCCGTCGCCACGCCTTCCGACGGCTCCATGTTACTCTACATCATATTGGCCATACTCATTCCGCCATTGGCCGTCGGCCTGCTCTATGGCATCGGCACCGAGTTCTGGATTAGCTTGATTCTCACCTTATTGTTCATTATTCCCGGCATAGTTTACGCCTTGATTATGGTGCTTCAGTACTGATCCATTCCTGCGTAAACCTTTCCGAATGTGCGTTTTCAACGTGGTTTTGAGAACGCCCCAAGAGAGTATTGAGTGAAAAGTTGATTTTGGCTTTTTTGGGCGTGCCCCCGGCGGGTTTTCCCCTCCTTCCCAACCTTCCCCACCATCTCAACTTTCCCAACCTTCCCCATCTTTCTATAGCCGGGGTCGGTCTACCACCTGTATCTTTTGTCCCATAGGCATGAAGGCGTAAGGCGTGCAAGGAGCTTCCGCCGGTCGCTCTTGCACACCACGCCACCAAGCCGATGGGACAAAAGGATGCCGGTGTCCGCCCTCACGCAGACCAACCCAACCTTCTCCACCTTCCCCACCTTCTCAACCTTCCCCACCTTCTCAACCTTCCCCACCTTCTCAACCTCCCCAACCTTCTCCACCTCCCCAACCTCCTCCACCTTCTCCACCTCCCCAACCTTCTCTCACGTCAATCCCTTATCTTCGCGCGTTCTTCACACCAAAAACAAAGGTTATGGAAACATTGACCGTGGAGCGCAAAGGTTCCGTTGCGCATATCCTATTGAATCGACCCAAAGTCTTCAACAGTTTCAACCGTGAAATGGCGATGGCCATGCAAGGCGCACTCGACCAATGCCGCGACGACGATGAAGTGCGTTGCATCGTGATCCGCGGTGAGGGAAAAGCATTTTGCGCCGGGCAAGACCTGCAGGAAGTGACCGACCCCAACGGACCGTCACTGACTTCAATCGTGCGCGATCATTACAACCCCATCATCGAAAGAATTCGCAAACTGAACAAACCCGTACTGGCGGCGGTCAATGGCGTAGCTGCAGGTGCCGGCGCCAATATCGCATTGTCATGCGACGTTGTGGTAGCCTGCGAATCGGCATCCTTTCTTCAAGCCTTCAGCAAGATTGGCCTGATTCCCGACAGTGGAGGCACCTTTTTCCTGCCCCGGCTCATCGGTTTCCAACGAGCGTCGGCGCTGATGATGCTCGGGGACAAAGTGGGGGCCCGCGAAGCGGAAAACATGGGCATGATATACCGTGCCGTGAGCAACGAAGACTTTGATGCCACCATAGAGGAACTGGCCAATAAATTGGCGAACCTGCCCACCAAGGGTTTGGCCTATACAAAGCTCGCGTTGAACCACAGCATGCAAAACGATTTGACAAAGCAGTTGGCCCTGGAAGAGCAATTGCAGACCCGAGCCGGATCAACCGACGACTACACAGAGGGCGTATCCGCTTTCCTCGAAAAACGAAAACCCAATTTTACGGGAAGGTAGCTTTAAATACGGCCCGGCACGGGGTCATCGGTCTCCGCAACACTTCTTTAAACAGAGGTTTGGCGGTTATTTTACCATTTTTAAACCCGGGGGGAACTTCAAATTTGTTTTCCTTTGCATTACCGGTTAAGAATTACATCCATAATTCCCGAACGAAATCGGATAAAAACCTACCAACCCTTCGGATGGGAAAAATGAAATAAATATGAGCAAACTCGATAAAAATTCAAGTATCGGCGTAGTGGGAGGCGGCTCCATGGGCATCGGTATCGCCCAAGTGGCAGCCACCGCCGGTCACAGAGTGAAAATCTGCGACAACAGTGCCGAAGCCATCGATAAGGCCGCCACCAAACTCCATCGCATCCTCAATCGCCTGGTTGAAAAGAAAAAAATTGAACGGTCCCAAGCCGATGAAATATACGGACGCATACAGTTTTGCACTTCACTTCAAGACTTGGGCGATTCGGATTTGGTGATTGAAGCCATCGTTGAAGATTTGGAAGCCAAGCGCAATCTCTTCAGTCACTTGGAATTAATCGTAGGCGAAGAGACGATTCTCGCCACCAACACATCCTCCCTCAGCATCGCCAAAATTGCTGCCGCTTGTACCGACTCTCACCGCGTTCTTGGCATTCACTTTTTCAATCCGGCACCGGTGATGCCCCTTGTCGAAATCATTCCCGCTGTGCAAACATCCGGCGAAGTCCTGGTAGATGCGCGCAATCTGATCGATGCCTGGGGCAAGACCACAGTCACCGCCAAAGACACACCGGGCTTCATCGTAAACCGCGTCGCGCGCCCATTTTACGGCGAGGCCTTGCGCATGCTCGAGGAAGGAGTGGCCGATGTCGCCACCATCGACTGGGCCGTCAAGGAAATTGGAGGATTCCGAATGGGGCCCTTTGAGCTGATGGACTACATAGGCAACGACATAAATTACACGGTTACCGAAACGGTATTCCGCGAATTTTTCTACGATCCCAGATACCGACCGAGCTTTACCCAAAAGCGAATGGTGGATGCCAATTGGCTGGGACGCAAAACCAAAAAGGGATATTACGATTATTCGGAGGGTGCGAAAAAACCTGAACCAAATACAGACGAAGCCCTCGGTAAAAGAATTGTCAACCGCTTATTGGTCATGCTGATCAACGAGGCCACCGACGCATTGTTTCTCAACATTTCAACGCGTGACGGTATAGAATTGGCCATGACCAAAGGAGTGAATTACCCCAAGGGCCTTCTGCTTTGGGCCGATGAAATCGGTGTGGAAAGAGTGTTGAACGACCTCGAAAAACTCCAAGCGTGGTACGGCGAAGACCGCTACCGCCCTTCAGTGTTGCTCAAGCAAATGGCACGTGACAAAACAAAGTTTTATCCTGAAAAAATAATGGAAAACTGATGGCAGAACAAGACAAGGTCAATCCGGATAAAACCGCCGGCGAAGCCAAAACACCGGAAAAGACGGAAATCAAGAAACCCAAGGCTCCCTCGGCGTGGAAAATCGTCGAGGCGATGATGAAAAAAGACGCGTTCAGCAAATGGCTGAAAATAGAAGTCGTCGTCATCGAAGCGGGATACGCCAAATTGAAAATGAAAGTCACCGAGGACATGCTGAATGGATTTGGTATCGCCCACGGTGGCATCACATACAGCTTGGCCGACAGCGCGCTGGCTTTTGCCGGAAACGGCCACGGCAAAATAGCGGTGTCCACCGGTACGTCGATTTCCCATTTCAAGCAAGTCAAAAGTGGTGACACATTGACCGCTGAAGCGCGTGAAGTAAACCTCGGCGAAAAGGTCGGACATTATCAAGTGGACATCATGAACCAGGACGAGGAAAGGGTGGCCATGTTTTTTGGTAGCCTATACCGCACGGCCAAGAATTGGGAACTGTAATGGAAGGACAAGCTTTCATCGTTGACGGCATAAGAACCCCCGTTGGCAGTTTTCGAGGATCTCTCAGTCCCGTGCGGGCGGACGATCTCGCCGCACATCCCATCCGTGAATTGCTTCGGCGCCACGATCAACTCGATCCCGCGCTCATCGACGATGTCATCATGGGTTGCGCCAACCAAGCCGGTGAAGACAACCGCAATGTTGCGCGCATGGCCCTGCTTCTCGCCGGTATGCCCCCCACAGTTCCCGGCGAAACGATAAACCGCCTCTGCGCATCGAGCATGTCGGCCATCACTCACGCCATGCGGGCAGTCCGGTCCGGCGAAGGAGACTTGTTTCTCGCCGGAGGCATGGAGAATATGACGCGCGGGCCTTGGGTCATCAGCAAATCTTCTCAACCCTTCGGCAACGACAGCCAAATGCACGACTCTAGTTTCGGATGGAGATTTATCAATCCGGCCATGGAAGAACTCTATGGAACGGATGGTATGGGTCAAACCGCAGAAAACCTCGTTGATAAATACCAAGTCTCGCGGGAAGACCAAGACCTTTTCTCCTACCGCAGCCAGATGAAAGCAGCCAAAGCGCGCGAAAGCGGCCGGCTGGCAAAAGAAATCGCCCCGGTATCCATACCGCGACGTAAACAAGATCCGCTGATTTTTGCCGAAGACGAATTCATCAAACCGTCGACGACCACCGAAATCCTCGGCAAGCTGCGTGCGGCATTCCGCAAAGACGGTACCGTCACCGCGGGAAATTCTTCGGGATTGAACGATGGCGCAGGAGTCGTTTTGATTTCATCTGAAAATGGATTGAAAAACCACAACCTCAAACCAATGGCCCGCATTGTAAGCAGTGGCGTGGTGGGCGTGGAACCGCGCGTCATGGGCATCGGCCCGGTCGGGGCGTCTCGCCTCGCCCTCAAGCGCGCCGGACTCTCCTTGGACGATATGGACGTGATCGAACTCAACGAAGCATTTGCCGCACAGAGCCTCGCCGTAACGCGTGAGCTCGGCTTGTCAGATGACGATGATCGACTCAATCCAAATGGTGGGGCCATCGCTCTGGGCCACCCATTGGGCATGAGCGGAATGCGCATCACCTATACCGCCGCACTGCAGCTTAATCTGACCAACAAAAAATACGCGCTTTGCACGATGTGCATCGGTGTGGGCCAGGGCTATGCGGTGGTTTTGGAAAATCCCAACGTTTAAGCGATGTCAAACATTTACTCCTTTAAAGGATTCCGACCCGTGGTGCATCCCACGGCTTTCGTTCATCCACGAGCGGTGGTGACCGGAAACGTTACAATCGGTCGCGACGTGTACATCGGTCCGGGAGCGGCCTTACGCGGAGATTGGGGCCGCATCGAGATTGGCGATGGGTGCAACGTGCAAGAAAATTGTGTTATCCACATGTTTCCCGGGAAAACCGTGGTGCTGGAACCCTCGGCCCACGTGGGGCACGGAGCCATAATTCACGGAGGTCACTTGGGCCGCAATTGCCTCATCGGCATGAATGCCGTGGTCATGGACGACGTAAAGATCGGCGCTGAGTCCATCGTCGGTGCGCTGACATTAGTCGCTGCCGGTACCGACATCCCGCCGCGGAGCTTGGTGGTTGGAAACCCGGGCAAAGTCGTCAAACAAGTTTCCGACGATATGATCGCTTGGAAAACCAAAGGAACCGCGCTATATCAAACCTTGCCGGAATCTTGTCGGGAGTCATTGATCCCTTGCACTCCCCTATCCGAAGAAGAAGTCGATCGACCAAACCAAGATTCCCTGTACGAGACTTGGAATAGGATTAAAGACGGCAAGGGGTAATTGCGAGAATTCGGTAGACATCAAAGCTTACACAAGTAAATGAGGATTTTAAGAAACGAGCTCAACGCAGCTATTGGACCCTATGGACGTACGGTAATTATGCTCGTGCCCCTCATCTTCTTGATGGGCACCTCCACCATTCTTGCCCAAGACCTCACCGGTGATTGGACCGGCAAGCTCGAAACTCCGGTAACACTTTTGGACGTGACCTTTCACTTCACGAAAGTCGATACCGGATACCATGCCACCATGGATATATTGCAACAAGGGTTGTCTGAGTACCCGGTGACTGCCACAGCGTTCCGTGATTCCATCTTGCATTTGTCACTCCCGGAATTTGGTATGACTTACGATGGAAAGCTCAACGATCAACAAGTCATTGAGGGCCACATCAATCAACACGGCGCCACGCCGGCCTTAAATTTAAAAAGTGGAAAGCCTCTCCTCAACCGGCCACAAGAACCCACACCACCCTTTCCATACTCCACGCAAGACGTGGAGTTTGTCAATGAAAAAGCCAATATCACTCTGAAGGGCACTTTGACCCGGCCGGACAAAGACGGAGTTTATCCTTTGGCCATTATCATCAGCGGCAGCGGGCCCCAAAACCGAGATGGACTCATATTTGCCCACAAGCCCTATCTGGTTTTGGCCGACCACCTCACCCGGCACGGCATCGCCGTATTCCGATTCGATGAAAGAGGCGTGGGAGAATCCGAAGGCCGTTTTGAAACCTCAGGCCTCGACGACTTCGCTTCCGACGTCGAAGCAGCTCTCGATCACCTTGAGAGTCAAATGCCCACAAGTTTCTCACACGTGGGATTGATCGGGCACAGCATCGGCGGCATCATCGCACCAAGAATCGCCACCGAGCGAAAGGACATCGATTTTCTAGTGTTGATGGCAGCGCCCGGCGTGCCCGGCGACGAACTGATGCTAACGCAAAAAGCCGATATGGAAAGGTCAATGGGCATCAATGACCTCCAAATCGCACAAGGACAAAGAATCATCGGTGGCGCCTACAAAGTGGTGACCGGTTTCACCGGACAGGATGAAGCTCTTCGCGATTCGCTCGGTGCTTACTTTTTGCGGGAGCTCGGATTCATGGTTCCCCAAGACCAAAGAAGTGCAATTGTCGACCAACTGATGAAACCGGAAATCCTCGGATTGCTGCGAAGTGATCCAAAAACATACCTCAACCGCGTTTCGTGCCCCGTATTGGCCATCAACGGTTCCAAAGACTTTCAGGTAGCCGCCGAACCGAACCTCACCGCCATAGAAAAAGCCGTGAAAGCCGGTGGCAATGACCACGTTCGTAAGGTGACTTTCAAAGGGTTGAATCATTTGTTTCAAGAAAGTGATACCGGACTGATGGACGAGTACGGAGAAATCGAGCAAACCATATCACCCGAGGTTTTGACCACCATCGCGGATTGGATCGGTGATCAATTGCATTAATATTGAGCCTATCCTGTACGCCAGTGAACAAGTTTATCTTTTCGATGTTCAATTACTTGTCGGGGGTCGTGCGGAGAATGATTATCTTCTCTGCAGCATAGGATCCTCTTGGAAAACATTATATAACCCAATCATCGAAAACTCAATGAACCTCTTTATATCCCGCCTTTCGCTAACAGGCATACTCTGCTTATGGCTCATATCCCACGCGTCCGCCCAATTTGAGTCCATCCAATACAACTACGAGAAAAATTGGTTTGGTGAAAACCAACCTTTGCCGGCCGAGAAGCCGTGGATGATTACCGGCGAATTGCCGGCGGGCATCGAAATGGTCGAAGTAGCGATTTACGGCTCGAAAAACATCAAGAAGGATCCGCTTTTCACATCGAATTACCGAAGTCCGATCGATGGCGTCTCCAAACAATTTTCAATCCCCATAAATTACAACCTCCGAGGAAATGATACCTATACCCTGGTATTGAGATATTTCCGTCACGCCTCTGACGATGAAGTTATGCGCTTGTCGCAAATGATCGGCAATGCTTTGGAGTCGTACTTGAATATGAGTGTAGTTGCCGGAAACAATCGGGTGGAGATGACCAAAAATCCCCGATTGATCAAACAAGACCTCGACCAAATCGTCAACGATGGGCTCACTCTATACCGAAATACCCTCGGCATGGAATTCGACGGATTTTCAGAACTTATAACTGAGAAATTACAGCGCATTGACGAATTGAAATTGCGCAAAGCGAAGTTCAACATCCTCGGCAATGACAAGGGTGATGACGAGAACAGGGCAAAACGCGTACAATATTTTCAAGAAAATATGACAGCTTTGGAAAATATGCTCAAAGAGGAAGTCAGACAATACCTCAGCTACAATTTCCACGTCCTGACCATTTCGCGAAAAATCGAGAATTACAAATCAGAACAGACACGCTGGGTGCTGCCCGTAAATCTCGGATACGCCGCGGTATACAATAAAGGAGATATTGACAACCTCGACGACATATCTTGGGATGGAGCCCCCATGGTGGGAATCAGCATTCCTCTGGCCAACCCCTATTTAGCGGGAAAATTCTGGAGTAACAGTTCCATTTCTGCCGGTGTGCTGACCCAAAACCTCGATTTCGGAAAGAACAGTGATGGCGACAAGATCATCATGACCGGACCGGTGGTCGACCGCCCACTCTATCTCGCTTATGGATACAAAACGGCTTATTTTCTTCGCTTCAATCTCGGCACAACCATCATGACCGAGCAGGGCGGCAACGACAAGGTGAAGTTCAGCCCCTTTATCGGGGTGAGCGTCGAGTTGAACCTTTGGCTCGGTTTGAGTCGATGACAGCGATACCATGATACACCCAAACAATATCCTCACATTGAAATCACGTCTCTTCCACATCGTTCTTTTCCTCCTCTTGGCACAGTCTGCTGTGGCACAACGAGATATTTTTAATTGGCAGATCATGCCCCAAGGCGGAGTATTTTATTTTTCCGATCAAATAGGCGATGCTAAAACCCCAAATGCCTATGGAGCGGGATTGCGACTGATGGGCAACGCCGGCCGATCTTGGCAACTCGGATTAAGCTATCTCGAAAGCAGGTATTGGGATGATTCCAATAAAGGCATTTCCCTCGCTTCGATCAGCGTCGGCTATGCGTGGGACAATGGATACCTTCTCCGCGAACGCGCTTTTCTCAGCCCCTACCATTTACTCGACGTCGGATATTTGTCGATGTACCGACCGGATGAAGAGTCGCCATTCAAATCTTCACAGGGAATCGTGGGTCTTGAAAACGGTTTCAAATTCCGACTTGGAGACCGCTGGAGCGCGCGCCTCGGGCTGGGATTGTATTGGCGCGCCGACGACCAAGAATTCAAGAATATTTTTAACAACGATTTTGAATACGGTTACAAAGCCGGCTTCAGTTTTTATTTTGGACAACGAAAGTCCAATTTCCAAGGTCCCGTCTTCAATGCAGGACGAGAATTCGAGCAGCGTCGCACCGTCATGCGTTTGATGGAAGAACAGGGTGTACAAGATATCAGTGCGCTTCCTTTTGAAGCCCAATTGAAAATCCGTACCACACCCCTTATCGACACATTGACCGTTCAGCGGCCTGAAAAATCCATAGCTGAACGCATGGATACCACCTACGTCATTCGCACAGATACTTTGTATTTGGTCGATGGTGACACCTTGACCGAAATGCCTGAAAAAACCGCCCGAGTCATACAACTCATCGAAAACGATTCCACTGTCGCTAGAGGTGATTCCACTTTCGTTAGAGGTGACTCCACTTTCGTTAGACGTGACTCCACTTTCGTTAGACGTGACTCCACTTTCGTTAGAGGTGACTCCATTTTCGTTAGAGGTGACTCCTTTTTCGTTAGAGGTGATTCCATATTCGTTAGAGGTGACTCCATATTCGTTAGAGGTGACTCCACTTTCGTTAGACGTGACTCCACTTTCGTTAGGGGTGACTCCACTTTCGTAAAAGTCTATTCCACTTTTGTGCAAGAACCTCCAAAAGCAAAGGCCGACACTCTGTTCACCCAACGTCGAGACACCGTATACACCCAGATTCGAGATACCATATCCATCGTTCGCACCGACACACTTTACCTCTTTGGGGGTGATACGTTGAGCGCAGACTCGCTCTCCGCGGCCCTTGAATCATTCCGACAAAAAGAAGAAGCGAAACTCAGAAAAGAAGAGGCAGAACGCAGGGCAAAACGCACCGATACGGTATACGTTCGCGAGCGCCCCATTATACAGGGCGGGGATACAGTCGTGACTTATTACCGCACTGAGGAAGTCCCTCGGGAAAGACCGGTGACGGAAGAAGGGAAGGCCACGGAAAATCGGCAAAAATCAGGTGCCGAACCGACCGATAGAAAGAATATCGAATACGATACTTCCGATATTCTCCGCCGACAAAACGAACTGATCGAAACGCAGAACAACTTGATTCGAGCCATGCTCCAACGCGAATACCCGGAGCAAAACATCACCATTCAACAACCCGATGACGACCGCAAATTCAAACCGCGGGTCGAAGTGGTTCCCCAAGTCGCCATTCCCTTGGGCGGTGAAAACAAAAAATCCAAATCGGAAGATGATGACCTGCCGACCAAAGCTGAGCTCTTGGCCCGCATCAATCAACTCGAAACTGAGGTGCAACGTTTGAACCCGACCCCCGCTTCGGAGACCACCGAGGAAAAACCCTACACCTACAGTCGCCAATATGCCGGCGTGGCGGTAGTGAGTACTGCATCCGACACCACCGAAACGACATCCGCGCCGACCGATACTTTGACCACTCAGATCACTCCCGACACTCTGGATCGGTCTACAATGTCAGATTCCGTCATGGCTCCTCAGCCCGTAGATGACAGCCTCAAGGTCCTCAAGCCCGATACGGCATCCATGAATGGCGCACACAAGCCGTCGATCGAAAATGCCAAGACCGACGATAAAACGACTCCCCTGCCAACCACCAAAACCACGCTCCGGGCCAAGTATCCCGTCGTGGTCCTGTTTGGGCTCAACCGCACCAACTTCGATGCGGAATACCATCCCGAGCTCGATCGAATCGTAGCCGATTTGTCTGCGCGACCCAATCTCTCGGCCGTCCTCACCGGATTCACCGATGCCAGCGGCCAAGCCGATTACAACCTCAAACTATCGAACAAACGCGCCGAATCCGTTAAGACGTATCTCGTTGAGCAAGGCATAGCCCCCGAGCGTGTCACCATCGATGCCCTCGGCCAATCCGAAGCGACCAAAGACTACGAGCAAAGCGAACGACGCGTGGAAATCACACTTCAAGGAGAGTGATGGAATTGCCTGCCTCTTGATTTTTTAATCTATTTTTTGGGCGCGCCCCGGTTAGAATATCTTGCGAGATGTTGTTAAACGACTCATCATCAAGATATCTTCCAATATTATTCTACTTCATGCTACCGGGTCGGTCTACAGGCTATATCTCTCTTCTCGGATGCGGCGGTGCGTTGCGTAGTGGCGAGCTTCCGCCGGTCGCTGCCTCCACGCCGCGCTCCGCAACGCACCCGAGAGGAGAGGATGCCGCCTTCCGCCCTCGCGCAAATCTCCCGCCACTCGAACATCATTCTTTTTGATCGAGTTGAGCGTTCAGTCTAAACAGTTTAAAAACATATTTTGGTTCAAACCATAATGCCGCGACCACAATTACAGTAATCACAGCAAGTATGGGATATATGTGGCTTTATTGGTCACGAAGAAAGTAATAACCGTTGCCAATTTTGTTAGCCTCACCTGTCCAATCGTAATTCATTCCAATTTGTTATCTTTCGGTCAGAGAGTTAAAATCAATTAGACATTTCCTACATCGAACCATTAAAACAACCCATATGAAACCACTACTCATTCTACCATTTTTACTAATAAGCTTTTATAGCTTTTCCCAAGATTGGGAATTTGAAGCTCCCAATTATAAACAAATTGAAAAAAATATTCAGGAGAAAGGTTCAAACCTGTTTTATGCTACTTTGATGAACCGATTTAAAAGAGCAGATTCGACTATGACCTTGGAGGAAAAAAGACATTTGTATTATGGCTATACCTTTGACGAAAAGTATTCACCATATTCCCATTCTAATTATAACGATAGTCTAAAAGTGGTTTTGCAGTTGGATAACCACAGCGCCAATGACCTTAAAGAAATATTGCGGTTTGGGGACTCACTTTTAAGTGCCAACCCGTTTGATTTACGCGCAATGGATTATCAGTTATATGCTTTAGAAAAAAGTGAGGACAAAAAAGGTTTTGACAATAAAATGACGCAGCTTACCACAGTTTTTGATGCTCTTGCGAGTTCCGGACTAGGAACGACTAAAAAGGAGGCGTTTTATGTAATCAGCACTTCTCACGAATACGATATGCTAAGTATTCTAGGGTTTACTTTTGGCGGCACTCAGAGTTTGATTGAACATTACGATTATTTGACCGTTGAAAAAAACGATGCAGGGATTGAAGGATTCTATTTTGATGTAACGCCTTGTTTAAATTCGATG
>CAJDXB010000064.1_pt1 | contig 15067 bp, 14 predicted proteins | sample 7391691 | NCBI WGS metagenome assembly CAJDXB01 (sample SAMEA7055747, study PRJEB34461) | soil metagenome | biome: terrestrial ecosystem; feature: Peninsula; material: soil | place: Antarctica | collected 2016 | reverse complement strand
TCCTTCAGTGATTGATATTGCCCGGCTAATCGCTCGGCACGCATTTTCTCCGTCTCTATGGCGGCTTGGCGCCAGTGGATCAAGAAGAATCGACTGGTGAGTATAACCGTGATGACCAACGCAATGGATACGGGTAGTACTGTGGAATTCAAAACGCGATCATAAAACTCTCGATTCGGCATCTTCCACTTCCAAACGTAGGCTCCGAAAATTGCGAAAAGAATAAAACTGACCGCAAACGAATAGAGCGTTACCGTCGTCAGGTCGAGCAACAGCCGCGAAACCGGACGCCGTATCCAGGGCAATCGCCGGTTGGACATTTCTACGATCGAGCCAATCCCCAACCCGAGAAGAAATGAAATGGTAAAAGAAAACATGAAATAATCGAAGAAAAAAGAGCGCAGACCTTCCGAAGTGAAAAGGCAATCAAAACAGAAAAAAAGACTCACCACCAAAGCCATAATGACATTGGCGAGGAGGAACCACTTTATTCGCTTTCGTTTTACTTCAAAGGGATGGGCCATGGCGGTTAAATGTAGTGGAAAAACTCAACGAGGGCTGATTGGAAGGCAATCCTAAAATCAACCACCGTCGAGCCTCTATCTTGAAATGTTCGAATATCGCGAATCGTTCCATTGAGCGTTGCCCAACGATTATTTTTCCGTATCGCATGCCTTGACTACTTCGTCGGCTATTGGCCGTCCCCAATGTGGTGAAAAACCCTGTGGTTCTTCCGACTCGAAAAGGGACAATGCATGATGAGCTTTATCACAAGCACCTTCGAGGGATGTACCAAAAAATTGTGCGGATCCCATTTCCATCCGTGCCATCATTGTATACGTCCGCGGATTCGATGGATCGAGTTTCAGAGCCTTTGCGTAGGCGTTCATGATTCTTGGACTGTAGTTTTGTCCCCTGCTCTGTGGATCGATCACCATCTTGGCCATCAAGGCGTAGCCGCGTAAAGTCTCGACTTCCGAATCGTTTGGATTCAATTTTTCCGCCAAATCGATGTGTTCGAGAGCTGCGTCGAGCATGGCATCTTTGGCCTTGGGGTCATCGAGTCTCCAACTTCCATTGATCAAGGTAAGAGCGGAATAATAAGCGGGCCACAAGCTATCCGGGTTCATCATGGTCAGTCGATCGAATTGGTTCGAAACGTCCTTCATTTCATTGGCGGTCTCGGCCGAAGACATTTTTCCAAGGGCCTCGCCCATGGCGGCGTCATATTTTGAATCTTGCGCGGTAGCGGCAGTTGCAAAAAATACAACGAGGGTCAAAAAGGTCAGTGTTTTCATTTTTTTGTTTTTATGAGGTTAAAGATTGTTCAATTGATTGGCCAGTTTGTCTTTGGACAGCGTCCAAAACACTCCGACGAAAAGCATGCGATTCGCTGACTGTACTATGGGAATACTCGGATACGATCCCGACTCATTGGGTGTATCGGCATACCGATAGCCAAATGTGTTCTTACGGCCCAAAACATTGGAGCACGAAGCATATATGATCAGGTTTTGTCGCGCCAAAAAGCTCCAGTTTACGGACAGAGATGCGTATGAAGGTGAGAGCAAATTCATTTGGCCCGGTAAATTTGGGTCTTCAAATGCATACCCCGAATTCCATGTAAACGTGGCCCCGGGCTGAGATTTCAATGCTTCAATCCAATACTTGGCTACTGCACTGAAATTTTGTGTCGGAGCGTACGATGGCTGGATGCGCTCCGTTTGGGTCCCCGTCTGCCGTCGGCTGAATACATATCCATAGGTCAACCAAAAATCGGCGTTTTCAAATGTCTTTTTGTCGCGAAAGAAAAAATCAATGCCCCTCGCCACTCCCGTTCCCTCCGTGTTCCATATACCCGTGTCATTCAATGCAAAACCCGAATACTCCTTCCAATAGCCTTCCACCCGCATCACACGTCCCTGCGCCTCGTGTTGAAAACCGATCTGGTAATGGTTTGCTTCAACGGCTTCCAAATGGGGCGCCTGAACAAGGACATCTCGCGGCTGAGGCTGACTGAAGTTGCCCACGGCGAGTGACACCGTCCCTTCGGGATAGGGCTGGTAGGCAGCGGAAATGCGATGTTCGATGTGCGTTTGTCTGCTCAAGGGATCAATCGCCCCGCGCAATCCACCTCGAAGAGAGATTTGAGGTGACGCATACCATTCGGTTTCTGCGAAAGCCGCCTTTATCCAATGATCGAATTTCCTATTCAATTCAGTGCCTTCATCTTTCTCTTCATAACCGTTAAATAAACCTTCCACCCCAAATTTGAGCTTTATGGATTCTATGGGAAAGTACGTTGCCTTTTGCTTAATGTGAACTGTGAGATCAGAGGTTTTATAACTTTGATCGTTAAGGTTATACACATCATCATTGAACGATATGGCAGTACCACCGGAAATCACCCACTGATCCCCGACGGGTGTTTGGTAAGAAACAATTCCAAAAGCGAATTCGTTTTCAATTTCTGTATCGATGCTCGAAGGTTCTTCACCCGGTTCCGGGTTATTCAAACCCATTCGACTATGAGATCCTTGAAAAAATGCCTTCAACAAACCTGATTTCCCCAAATCGCGACGATAGGCAACATGGCCCAACTGCGACGTCGGTGGTTTGATCCAATCGATGTTCTGGTCGATCAGGCTTTGGTAGGGTTTGAAATCGTATACCGCCATCTCTGCCGAAATACTTTGCCGCTCTCCCACCAAAGTACCCGACACCGAGCCGCCTAAGCTCATGATGGACACATCCATTTGATTGCGGATAAATCGGTCGACACTGTGCAGATCCAAAATCGACGACAGCGCCCCACCGTATTCCGCTCCATATCCTCCCGTTCCAAATTGAACCCCTTGAAATAACTTGGGATCAAACCGATTTCGCACGGGTACGTTTGGAACTCCCGTTCCGTATGCGTTGCCCACGCGCAAGCCATCGAAATAAATCCCGGTTTCACGCGCATCACCGCCACGTACGAACAAACGTCCGTCATTGGCCACGGTGGCGGTGCCCGGCAGTGTAGTCAGTGCTCCGGTGATATCCCCAACAGCATTGGCGGTTGTAAGGATATCGATGGGCTTCATCACCACGGAGGAAGATTTGTCGCTGATGTCGATGGTGCCCGAAGTGATTTGCACTGCATTGAGTTGTGTCATAACGGGCTTCAGGGTCAGGATAAGATTTTTCGACCGGCCCGGGTCGGTAATTCTTGTTTCCACGGATGCAAATCCCACTGCCGAAGCGCGGACCACAAATGTATCGCGTCGTTCGGTTTGAAATTCAAATCGACCCGAGGCATCGCCGGAAGCGCCGTCGTACGTACCGTCAACCCAAACATTGGCGCCGGGCAGGGCGTTGTTCTTAGTATCCACCACCTTTCCCGCCACTGTCATCTGTGCCCGCGCACCGAGTGAAAAGAACAAAATCGCAATGAAAATATAACGCGCCATGTCTTTTATTTGACACAAAGGTGGGGTTGAGACCGAGGTTGCCACAAAGAAAACTTACTGAAAGGGCATAAAAGTGGATTGAATCTACAGGGAAGGCATTTTTTCGTCCATGCGTCTCAGAGAAGGACGAAAATTGGGGCAATCAAATCAACCAAACCCCGGCAGTTACCACAATAATCCTTAAATTTCCATTTTTGATCGGACGACCTCCAATCGAGTTACTATGGAACAAACAGTACAAGCCACCGACATGGCCGAACTGACGGCCAAGTTCATAAACACCACTTCAAAAAACATTTTCCTGACGGGCAAGGCAGGTACGGGAAAGACTACCTTTTTACATCAACTCAGGCAGTTGACGCAGAAGCGTTTTATCGTCACCGCACCCACCGGTATCGCCGCACTGAATGCCGGCGGAGTCACCCTGCATTCCCAGTTCCTGTTGCCATTGGGTGCCTATCTGCCGGATGGTGATGCCCAAGTGCCGTACGGCAACTTTTTTAATTCAAGCTATATCGCGCGGAGAAACCCGTTGAATTCGGACAGAAACAAAATCTTACGCGAAATCGATCTATTGGTCATCGACGAGGTCAGCATGCTGCGTGCCGACGTTCTCGACGCTATCGACTACCGCCTACGATCGGCCCGTCGAGATCACAGCCGACCCTTTGGCGGCGTTCAACTTTTGCTCATTGGCGATATGTTCCAATTGCCACCGGTGGTGAAAAACCACGAAATGGCCGTAATGCGGGAATTCTATCCAAGCCTCTACTTTTTTGAATCCATCGCTTTGAAGAAGAGTGACTTCGTGTACATCGAATTTGAAAAAGTATACCGACAATCCGACTCCGGGTTCATCGGCATACTCAATCGCCTGCGCACCAATGCCACTACGCGCGAAGACATCGATAGACTCAACGACCGATATCTCGATGACAACGATCTGCCCGAAAATACCATCACGCTCACCACCCACAATAACCAAGCTGACGACATAAACAGGCGGGAGCTCGCCAAGCCGAAAATCTAATCCTCAAAGAAAACGCCCGAGTGATGTTCGTCAAAAACGATCCGGAAGGGCGTTTTTACAACGGCAAAATAGCCACCGTCACGGATATGCGCACCGAGTATATTCGTGTGAAATTCAGTGGAGAAGATATCGAAATAGACATTGAGCCCATGCAGTGGCGCAACTCCAAGTACCAAGTCGATGAATCATCCAATGAGCTCAACGAAGAGGTCATCGGGTCATTTACCCAATTTCCCTTCAAATACGCGTGGGCGGTGACCGTGCACAAGAGCCAAGGACTCACTTTCAGCCGTGCCATGATAGACGTCGGCCGCGCCTTTGCCTCCGGTCAAGTCTACGTCGCTCTGTCTCGGCTTCAATCTTTGGAAGGGCTGTTTTTGCGAACGCGCATCGATCCGTCATCCATCTTAAACGATTCGCGCATACAAGACTTTGCGCAGACCAAAGACCGTCAGCCACCGGCTTCAGAACTGTTGAGCCGTGGACAAGCGGCATTCGTTGAAGAGTTGCTCTCCTCCACTTTTGATTTCATGCCCATCATCGACCGTGTCGATTATGTGGATCGAAAGAAAAGTGATAAACTCTCTTTCCCCGACCCCAAGATGTCTTCCGAGTTGATGGACATCAAGTTATCGATATACAAAGAACTGGATAACACCAAAAAATTTAGACGGCAACTTGCCTATCTGCTCGCTCAAGACGAACGCGATAATACCATCCAACGAGCCACCCGGGGCAGTAAATATTACACCGAATTTTTATTTGATGTTTTGGAGAGATTCCTCCTCCACCGTGAAAAGGTGGAACGGATGAGTCGAGTGAAGGCGTACATGCGACTGATCGGGGAACTCGACCACACGATCATGCAAAAGATTGAAGACGTGCAAAAGATTCCCGAAAAGGCAGAGAGCATTCTGCAAAACCGCCCGGCCGAAGATTTCACTGCACTCGATACATTGCGCACCGAACGGAGAGAAGCCATAATTGCTCGCATCACCGAAAGGCTGCGGTCCATCCCCGAATGGCAGGAGATTGCGAAAGAACCGAAGAAAAAGAAAGGCGGCAAGGGCAAAGTCAAGAAGGGCGCCACCTACACCGAGACTTTCATTCTGATAAATGAGGGACTGACCATCGAACAAGTCGCCGTTAAACGTTCACTGGCCAAGACCACCATCGAGGGCCACGTCGCTCGTTGTATCGCGGACGGACGTTTATCGGTCGATAAATTTCTGGAGAAAAGCGATGTGGAAACCATCTCTGAAACGATGAAAGAAGTCGGATGGTCGAAGCTCACCGACGTACATGCCACGCTAAACGGCGCATATTCCTTTGGTAAGTTGCGCATGGTCCAAAGTCACCTGCAACACCTCGAGGAACCCGAAACGACCGAAACTGATTAACCGCTCATTATTTTTTCAGTTTTATCTTTTTTTGGGGCGTCCCCTGTCTCTTTTCTATACAAACATTCAACTTTTTATTCACATCTTCCTCAAGTTTTCAATCAGCCTCTACATCGCGGGGCCGGGCTGTCCGCTATAGCTTTCGGCCCACGGAGCGGCGGCTGCAAGGCCGCGAAAACGAGCTTCTTTGGTCGCTGTTTCACAGCCGCAGCCGCTCGCCCGTAGACCGAAAGGCTGCCGCTTCCATCCCTCGCCCAATACGATCCAAGTCATTGTCAAAATCGGGGTGAAACGTGGTAAAAAGGGACCATCTTATACAATCCCTTGGTTCAGCAGGCATCTTTCCAAACCATTTATGAATTCAAGTGTTTTATGTCTATAAATCAAAAACATTACAAGTCATGAAAAACTTAAAATTACTGATGGCCGCATTGATTATGATCGCCTGGGTTCCGCTTGCGGCCCAAAACAAAACCGAGAACAAGCACAACGATGATGTTCCCGCTCATGTGCAAACCAAGTTCAGTCACGAGTTTCCACAAACCCAAGACACCGAATGGAAATTGGTTGACGACAGCTACGTGGTGGAATTCACAACCGCCGGTGGGGAGAATCAAAAAGTGTGGTACGACAAAGCCGGAGAGAAACAAGCCGAAGAACGCAAATTAAATATGGAGAAAGGTTTGCCGACGGCGGTTAAAAAAACCATCGACAATCAATTCGGGTCTTATGACATCAAAGACGTGGTGCAAGTGAATAAAGAAGGCAGCACCAGCTACCGCGTGGAATTGAATAAAAATGGAAGTATGAGTGAAGTCATGTTGAATGCCGACGGCATGGTGATCAAAGAATGATCGAACAAATTTCCTTTTGCCCTAATGAATAGAATCATTCGCGTCAACCGATGACGTGATGTTCTAGACGAATGTAGTTCTGCGTGAGGGCGGACGCCGGCATCCTTTTGGCGTTTTCGGCTTGGGGACGCAACGCTGAAACAGCGACCGGCGGAAGCTCGTTTCGGCGGTTTGCGACCCCGCCGATAACGCGAAAAGATACAGGCGATAGACCGACCACGGCCCGCCCTCAGGGGCCGGGGACACGCCCAAAAAAGTTGAATCAAAAGACCACCCTTAAAATTGGACGTCGAAAATTTCATTTTACGACGGAGTGTTTTCCAACGTTTCTTATCTTTATGGCGCATTTAATTCAATCAACGTCAAAACGTTCTTCAATCATGAAAATTCTAAATCTATTTTTGACATCGGCTTTTATACTAGCCGTTGTATCCGTTCATGCACAGGACTTGAGCGAAAACGATGTGCCTAACGCGGTGCGCAGTGCGTTCAGTCAAGAATTTCCCGAGACCTCGCAAGCCGAGTGGGAAATGGAAAAGGGCAACTACAAAGTGGAATTCAATACGACCAACAATTTTGAGAACGAAGTGTGGTATGACGCTTCAGGTAAGTTCATACGCTCTGAGCGTCAGGTTTTCGCAAATGATCTGCCGATGGATGTACTTTCCAAAATTCGCACCGAATACCGTGATTATTCGATGGATGATGTAAAAGAAGTTGTCGTGAATGGAAAGAAATCTTATAAATTGGAACTTTCTGCACGCAAATCAGACAAGGAAATTAAACTGCATTTTGACGAGCAGGGCAATATCCTGAAAAGCAAGTAGTCCCCAATTTTCACCACGTATATTCAAGGCGCGAATTTCGCGCCTTTTTCTTTGCTGCTTCTTCCGGTGCATCCGGCAGATGTCGTCCATGGCAAACTCGGTAAAATAATACCTTTGCCGGTGAAACGAAGCCTAATAAAGTCATAAAATCAGGAATCAACGAGATGACGGAACAAGACAAGATTTTCATGAGACGGGCTATCGCCCTTTCCGAAATTGGGATGAACTCAGGGGCCGGTGGACCATTCGGCGCAGTTGTGGTAAAAGATGGAGAAATCATTGCTGAAGGCTACAACGAGGTGACTTCCAGCATCGATCCGACAGCTCATGCCGAGATGGTCGCCATCCGTCGCGCTTGTGAACGACTAAATAATTTTCAACTCGAAGGATGTACGATATACACTTCCTGTGAACCCTGCCCCATGTGTCTCGGAGCCATTTATTGGGCGCGGCCGGAAAAGGTCTTCTATGCCTGTACCCATCAAGATGCAGCGGAAATCGACTTTGACGACGGTTTCATCTACCGGGAGATTTCAAAAGACCTCGACGATCGAAGTATTCCGTTCGAATCGCTGTTGCGCCAAGAAGGCGTGGAGGTATTTCGAAAATGGATGGATAAAAGTGACAAATTGCCTTATTGACTCAGAGGCGCGATGACGCGAGAATAGAATGACACCGATTTAAAACCACATTCAAAAGTATGGCCGAATTGCCGAAAGAAGGATTCAAACCGGCGGGAGCCGATGACATCGCATTTTTACTCCAATTGATGAGAGGGTTTTACGAAGAGGAAAACTACACGTTCAATGATACTGCGAGAGAGACCATCTCCGAATTTCTCGACCGTCCCGAATGGGGGCGGATATGGCTCGTCGAGTTGGAAGGTCAATGTGTTGGATATCTCGCTTTGACTTTCGGTTTCAATTTTGAGCATGGAGGTCGCTCCGCATTTATCGATGAGTTCTATATCTTAAAAGACTATCGATCAAGGGGAATGGGACGCCGTGTCATGAATTTTGCAGAAGAGCACGCTGCTCTTGAGGGCTGTCGGTCAGTGCATCTCGAAGTGGAACGCAAAAACAAGAAAGCCGAAAGACTCTATCAGAATAGGGGTTACAGAACAACCAACCGAAAATTGTTGACCAAAAACCTCTCGGATGAAAGCAATGAAAAGAAGGCGGCAACGGAATCCTGATTTTTTGGACAATCATTTCTGGCGCAACTTAATATTTCATTGCAGCCGAAAGAAATGTTTTATTTCGGGTTATCCGCAACAACCGATAAGGTAAGGAGCCTTTATTATTAACCTGAGTTCGATTATCACAAGAGCTTTTGCCGCAAATAAAATTCGAGTTGTCCATTGGTGCGGCGCAAGTCTTCCAGCAATTGTTCGTTTTCTCGGCGGAGGTCAAACACTTCGATGGCTTGATCTATTACCGCTCTCATCTCATCAGCTTTCCATGGCTTGGTGAGGTAGCGATACACTTCTCCATCATTGATGGCGCCGACCACAGCTTGCAGGTTGCTGTACCCGGTTAGTAAGATGCGCATTGGGTCGGGATGAGAATCTTTGATTTCCGCAAAGAATTGCACTCCTGTCTTATCCGGCATTCGTTGATCCGAAATAATCACCTTTAAACCGGGTTCATTCAAATATTCGCGTGCGTCATCGGCTGAAAGGGCCGTATGAATATCGTATGCTCGACGAAAAGCAGCCTTAAACGCCACGAGATTGTTCGCTTCATCATCGATATACAAAATCGCCGCACGGGTGATTTCAGGATTATTTCCGGGTTTTATAGGCATAAATAGGCATCTTATCGAGGTTCGTCGAAAATGTGAACAACGGTATGGAAATCTTTATAGTTTCGATGAAATCTTCGAGGATTATTATTCCTCACAAAGTTCAACATTATATTTAAGTCTCGAAGCAATGGCTAAATTCAAAAATACTGCTTTCCTGGAGATTCAACGCAATACAAAACGAGATGTTTCAACCTGGAAACCTCTGTTTTTTCGGTTGAACGAGGAAGGAGAGGCGGAGAATGATTTGAATGACCTTCTGACTTCCCGAGAGGTTTTCATTACCAATGATATCGAGAGTCAGCTCCAAGAGTTGATCAAGTCTCGAAATCCAAAAGAAAAAATGTCGAATGCAGTTCTGCGCGAGGCGATAGCCAATCACGTGGGTAGCGTCCCAATCGATTCGTACGGGGTATGGGTGTACTATCCTTGGTCACACAGGTTGGTTCATCTCTTGGACGAAGAGGAGTTTGTGGAAGTTCGAACAAATAGGAACCACTATAAGATCACTCGGGAAGAACACCAAGTGCTGGCGACAAAAATAATTGGTTTGGTCGGTTTGTCGGTAGGTCAATCCGTGGCCCTGACCATGGCGATGGAGCGAAGTTTTGGGGAGTTGCGCCTCGCGGATTTCGATGTTTTGGAGTTGACCAATCTCAACCGAATCCGCACCGGCGTGCACAACTTGGGCATCCCAAAATTGGTGGTGGTGGCGCGTGAAATCATGGAAATCGATCCATATCTGAATTTGACTTGTTACTCCGAAGGATTGACGGAAGAGAACATGGATCGGTTTTTCACAGAAGGCGGCCCATTGGATTTACTTATTGATGAGTGTGATGGTCTGGACATGAAAGTCCTGAGCCGATGGAAGGCCCGGAAAATGAAAATACCCGTTGTGATGGAAGCGAGCGACCGCGGCATGATTGACGTCGAACGATTTGATTTGGAGCCGGGTCGCCCCTTACTCCACGGCATGATTGAGGATTTGGATCCTGCAAAACTCAAAGGATTGGAGACGAATGAAGACAAAATGCCCTATATGCTCGACATCGTCGGTTTGGAAACCATCTCAACCCGCGCTCAGGCCTCGATGCTTGAAATCGGGGAAACCATTTCTACTTGGCCCCAACTCGCATCTGCTGTAACTCTTGGTGGGGGCGTCACTGCCGATGTGGTCAGACGGATTTTGCTCGGTTCATTTACCGAGTCCGGCCGATACTACGTCGACGTGGAACAACTCATCGCAAATGGAGTACCATCGATGATAGAAGTCTCAAGTGCAACCCCCCATGTCCTGAGGCGCTTTAGTATGCCCGACGAGGACTTTGGCCCCGAATTGCCCATAGCCACAGACCCCATATTGGATAAAAAGGAAATCGAAACAATTATAAAAGCTGCTTGCCACGCTCCTTCCGGCGGCAATTTGCAGCCTTGGAAGTGGTCTTCCAATGGCCTTGATTTCCGTCTGAAACGCGACGAAGCCCTCACGGGAGGGTTTCTCGATCACCGCGAGATGGCCACCCATGTGGCCTTGGGCGCCACTCTTGAAAATGCCGACCTGGCACTGAAAGGCAAAGGATACGGTACCCAAATCGATTACTTCCCCCTACCCGACCGACCGGATGTCGTAGCGGATTTAAAGGCCATCGCAGGTTCTTCCATAGATCGGGACGACGCGTTTCTGGCGGATCACATTTTCGATCGGGAAACCAATCGAAACATTGAAAACAGCCCGGCCATTCATTCAAATCACTTGGACCTTTTACAACGTGTGAGCTCGAAATACGGGTCCGGCCTGACGTTGATCGAAGACCCGACGGATCTCAAGGAGATTGCGGAGGTGATAGCCTTTGCCGAACGATTCAGAATCATGCATCCCGAAGGACAAAAAAACTTCAACCACGAAATGCGTTGGACGCCCGACGAGGCTGCCGAAAGCGGTAGTGGAATTGACGTTGCCACTGTTGACATAACCGTTGGCGAACGCGCAGGATTCCAATTGGCCCAAAACCCGGAAGTGATCAATAAATTAATTGAGTGGAATGGGGGTTCGGCTTTTGAAAAGTTGAGCCGGAAAAGCACCGCCGCCGCCGCGGCCTTGGGCATTATCACACGTCCTGAACACGATCGTCTGCAACACCTCATGGCAGGGCGTGACATGGAACGCACATGGATAGCCGCCAACGCACAAGGGCTCGCGTTTCAGCCGCAATCGCCGATTACGTTCATCTTGCAACGTTTGATCGACCGTTCCGACTTAAATGACCGTCAACTGGAAGAACTCTCTGAAGCAAACGATCGATTGCTGTCAACTTTGCAAAAGTACACCTCTGACAGTCCCGTCTTCATTTTTCGATTGTTTTACGGTACCAAGAAGGTTGTGCGCTCAATGCGTCGTAACGGTAAACTTCATTTTCGACCGGTGAAATGATTCATCTGAGGGCATATCGAGCCGTAGAGGAAGAGGCGTCGTGCATGAATTTTGCACATGGACATCGCAAAGTTCTCGAAGAATTCAACTTCGGTAACATCAGCACCAACAATTACGATTGGGTGTACAATCCCAATGTGTACGTAATAGAGGCGATCGATCCTCGAACGAACGAGTTGTACGGCGGTATCCGCGTTCAAGTGGCCGACGGAGAAAACCCTCTTCCCGTTGAGGATGCGATACGTTCTTTTGATCCGAAGATTGTGGATATGGTGCGGCGATATGCGCTTCAGGGTGGAACTTCAGAGCTATGCGGGCTATGGAACAGCCGTGCCAAAGCTCCCAACACGGGAATCACTCTCAATTTGGTGATCGCAGGGATTGCCATTTGCGACCAATTGCCCGTCACCTCCATATTCACCCTCGTCGCCATTCACACTTTGAAGATCGCCAAGCATATGGGCTACCGCGTGGTTCATTCTTTGGGGGAAAACGGCGAATTCCATTATCCGAACTCAAACTTCGTGGCGCGCGTATTGACCATGAACCCTCAACTCTTGGAATACACCAACACCATGATCAAGGAGCGACTTCTGACGTTAAGGGAAAATCCTCTACTGGAGAGGATTGAGGTGATCAATCAAACCTCGCAAGTGAGATACACCCATCAACTCAACATTAACCGCGTGGCTAAAATCGCCTACGCCGTGTAAATGAAGTTCAGCCCATTCATCATCGGTTTGTTTTTGGTGCATTTTGCCGCCTCACAACCGGTGGTGGAAGTCAGTGATGATTTCGGATATCAAGTGCTTGGTCCCCAGCTCCAAGTATTGCTCGATACGACCGGCCGGAAATCTTTTGAAGATCTTAGAGATGCAGATTTCCGGCGAGTGGATAAGGCGCGTCCCAATCTCGGGTTTATACGTGGAGCCGTTTGGGTTAAGACCGAAATCCTGAACCTCGGCTCAAATCCCCTGATCAAATTCCAAATAAACCAACCCCAACTCGACACCGTCGATATATATGTTTGGGACGGTGCAGAAATATTGGCTACCTATCACATGGGCCAAGCCTTTCCTTTCGATAAAAGAGTTTACGAAAAACCGAATTTCCTCGTCGATCTCAATATTGATCCAAGTCAGAGGCAATGGGTTTTTGTGCGAATCGCCAGTCGGGAACCGGTCATGCTTCCCATATACGTGGCTACACCCAACGGCTTGATGGAAATGGAGCGCACGGTTTTGCTTCTTTTTGGGGCCTATTTCGGGTTAATCCTCGCCATGGCGGTTTACAACTTATTCGTGTTTTTCACCGTCCGTGACCGCAGTTATTTGTACTACGTCATATACATTCTCGCAGTGGGTTCGACGCAGGCTGTTCTCGACGGATTTTTCGATCAATACATCTGGCCGGATAACCCTTGGCTCGCTATGCGTTCGACGTACCTTTTCACGGCCTTCGTGAGCGTTAGTTCATTGATTTTCATGCGTCAATTTTTGAGGACCAAGATTTACACTCCATTTTACCACCGCGTCGCCAATCTGTTTTTTCTATTCTTCGGTCTCATTTTCATTCTTTCGTTTTTTACGATCAATACCTTCATACATACTTCCGCCCAAATGGGTATCGGATTGGTGGCGGTTTATATCTTTCTCACTACCATAAACGTTTATCGTAAAGGGTATGAACCGGCCAAATTCTTCCTCATCGCCTGGCTGGTATTGTTGATTGGAATCCTCGTTTATGCACTGAAAGACGCCGGATTGATCCCTTCCACACCCGTTACCAATTACCTGTTGCAATTTGGAAGTGCCGTCGAGGCGGTTGTACTGTCATTGGCCTTGGCCGATCGCATCAATGTACTGAAACGCGAGAAAAGTGAGTCCCAAGAACGCGCTTTGCGTATATCGCTGGAAAACGAGAGAATGGTAAAAGAACAAAATATCTTGTTGGAGGATAAGGTCAAAGCGCGTACCACCGATCTGGAAACCACCAACGAACAACTGAATGATGCGCTCGATAATCTTAAAAGCACCCAGTCCCAATTGGTGAATGCGGAAAAATTGGCTTCGTTGGGACAATTGTCGGCAGGCATCGCCCATGAGATAAACAATCCGATCAATTTTGTGGGTGCCAATGTCGAGCCATTGCAACTGGACATTAAAGACGTTTTGACGATCTTGAACCGATACGAATCAATTCCATCTTCCGACTTTTTTGACCGAGAAAAGGAAGAAATCGAGGCGTTGAAATCCGAAATGGATTTTGAGTACGTTCTGAGCGAAATCGATCAATTGTTAAGCGGGATCCGCCACGGCGCGGAGCGAACGGCAGCCATTGTGGCGGGGCTGAAGAGCTTTAGTCGAATCGATGAATCTGAATTGCGATCATTCGACCTTAATGAAGGTTTGGAATCGACTTTATTGATCTTGTCCAACGAGGTGCCTACTTGGGTGGAAATGGATGTCCAATTGGGAGATATTCCCGATGTGGATTGTCTTGGTGGCAAAATCAACCAGGTTTTTCTCAACATCATCAACAATGGGCTGCAGGCTTTCGCTTCATGGCCCGAAAGGGAGAACCGCGTTTTCGAGATAAGGTCATGGAGAGAAGAAGACTACGTATATTTCCGGTTTAAGGACAACGCCGGCGGCATGGACGATGATGCTTTAAATAAGATTTTTGACCCATTTTTTACGACAAAGGACGTCGGCAAAGGAACCGGATTGGGCATGAGTATTTCCTATAAAATCATCAAGTCCCACAATGGAAACATCGATATCGAATCCGAAGTGGGAACAGGTTCCGTATTTACGTTAAATTTGCCGATCGTTGGAAACATAGTATATCACGAATGATGGAATCCCCCCAAGAACAAATATCGATTCTCTACTTGGATGATGAGGAGCACAATCTAAGCGCTTTCAAGGCGGGATTTCGTAGAAAGCACAAGATTAGATTGGCACTGACCGCAGAAGAAGCCTTCCGCCAGTTGAAAATCGAACTTCCTCACATCATCATCGCCGATCAACGCATGCCCGGGATCTCAGGCGTTGAGTTTTTCGAACGCGTCAAGAAAGATTATCCCACCCCCACACGGATTTTGCTCACGGCTTATTCGGGATCACAAACGGTCATTGATGCCGTAAACCGCGGCAACATTCACAAGTATATGCTCAAGCCGTGGGACTCGGGACTTATGGAGTCGATCTTGAGTTCGGCCTACTCCATGTTTCTAACCCGAAATGAAATTCGGGAAAAAAACCA
>CAJDXB010000051.1_pt1 | contig 15100 bp, 12 predicted proteins | sample 7391691 | NCBI WGS metagenome assembly CAJDXB01 (sample SAMEA7055747, study PRJEB34461) | soil metagenome | biome: terrestrial ecosystem; feature: Peninsula; material: soil | place: Antarctica | collected 2016 | reverse complement strand
GACCCGGAGGGTGAGAACGCGCGTATCTTCAAGACCCTTTCCCGGAATGTGACGCGCTTGGAAAGTCTGGTGAATAAGGTGCTGGAAGAGGAAGTGGACCTGGAGGCGGAGAAGGGTGTAAAGCTTGTGCGGCGAACATTCGATCTATGGCCCTTGGTGGAAGCGCTGGCGCACGATCTGAGACCCGTGGCCGGCACCACCGCTACGGATTTGGTACTGACCGTCACACACATGTTGCGGGCACATGGCGTGGTAGGCAAATTCGTTGAAGTGTTTGGCCCGGGATTGAACAACCTGACCGTGCCCGACCGTGCGACGATAGGAAACATGTCGCCGGAGTTTGGATGTACGATCACTTATTTTCCAATAGACGATCAGACGCTGAAGTATATGGCGACGACCAACCGCTCTCCCGAGCAGATAGCACTGGTGGAAGATTATTGTAAAGCCAATATGCTGTGGCACGAAAACGAAGAGCAAATAGACTATACGGAAGTGCTGGAGCTCGACTTGGCCGATGTGCGCCCTACCGTGGCCGGTCCCAAGCGACCCCAAGACAAGATCCTGCTCACGGACTTGAACCTCACCTTTCAGAAATTGCTCGCAGACTTGCACGGCCGCTCATACATCAAGCCGGCGGATCGTCTGCAAGAGGTGGAGGAAATCCAGATACAACGCTGGAAAAGCGAAGGAGGAGGAGGAACGCATCGCGTTCCGGATACTATTCATACCGAAAACGCCAAAAAGGATATACATTACGACACGCATGAAAGTAACGGTCTGAAATCAGTGCGGATAGGTATCGGCAATGAGGAATATACGGTCAGCGACGGGTCTGTGGTGATTGCCGCAATAACGAGTTGCACCAATACCTCGAACCCCAGTGTGATGATCGGTGCCGGGTTGGTGGCGCGTAAAGCACGTGAGCGCGGTATAAACGTGAAGCCCTGGGTGAAAACGAGTTTGGCACCGGGCAGCAAGGTGGTGACCGATTATCTGAAATCAGCCAATCTATTGAACGATCTTGAAGCCTTGCGCTTCCACTTGGTGGGATACGGTTGTACCTCGTGTATCGGCAACTCGGGCCCGCTGCCGATTCCCATCGCCAAGGCGGTGGAAGAAAACGATCTGGTGGTGGCCTCTGTGCTGTCGGGAAACCGAAACTTTGAGGCGCGCGTCCACCCGCAAGTGAAAATGAACTTCCTGATGTCGCCCATGCTGGTGGTGGCCATGGCTTTGGCCGGGCGTGTCGACATCGATTTCGATAAGGACCCGTTGGGCTACGACCCGAACTACGAGCCGGTATTCCTGAAAGATATCTGGCCGACGACGGAAGAAATCTTCGAAATCATGAGCAAAGTGCTGACTCCCGGCGACTTCAAAAGAAACTACGACGAGATATTCGAGGGCAACGAACAGTGGCGTGAATTGCATGCCCCCGACACCAAAAGCTATGAGTGGGACGACGAATCGACTTATATCAAGGAAGCACCGTTTTTCAAAGATCTTCCTGCCGAGCCGGCCGATTTGAAGGACATCAAAGGCGCGTATGCCTTGCTCAAACTCGGCGACTCGATAACCACGGACCACATCAGCCCGGCCGGAGCGTTTTCGACGGATTCGCCTGCGGGAAACTACTTGATAAATCGTGGGGTGGAACGCAAGAACTTCAACTCGTATGGAAGCCGACGCGGTAACGACGAAGTCATGACTCGTGGAACTTTTGCCAACGTGCGCATCAAAAACGAGCTCGTCGACCGCGAGGGAGGCTATACGAGGTATATTCCTTCGGGTGAAGAGATGACCGTGTTTGATGCTTCGCAGCGCTATCAAGTGGACAATACTCCGCTTATCGTACTGGCCGGCAAGGAATACGGCAGCGGTAGTTCACGCGACTGGGCGGCCAAGGGTACCTACCTTTTGGGTGTCCGCGCCGTAATCGCCGACAGCTACGAACGCATCCACCGCAGCAACTTGATCGGTATGGGCGTAATGCCTCTGAAATACGCCGATGGCAAAACCGCCGAGAGCCTTGGATTGACCGGAGAGGAAACATTCGATATCACCGGCATTGCCGATGGTCTATCGCCGAACAAGCACGTGAAAGTAAAGGCACATAAAAAATCCGGCGAAAAAATAGAATTCGATGCCATCGCCCGATTGGACAGTAACATCGAAATCGAATACTACCACCACGGAGGAATTTTGCAGTATGTGCTGCGGAATTTTTTGAACAAGGATGATTGATATCCTTTCGTATTTACCCATTAAAAAGCCGGGCATCGCCCGGCTTTTTTATTTCATGATCATTGATAGGTTTCAAATTCGGATAATCCGTAAATGATCTCCAATCAATGCGTCGCTTCACCTGTATCCGCCGGCTGTGCATCTTTGTTGTGCAGCCGCTCAATGATCTCGCCTATTTGTTCCACTCCGATGTCTTTGGCGCGGATGACGCGGTTTTTATCGAGCACAAACACTTTTGGAGTTGAGAATATGTCAAATATTTCGTGGTAGCGGAGGCTGTTGTAGTTCGTTTTGCCGGAAGTGATCAATGAGGTCGCATAGTCCGAATCTTCAAAAGCGCGTTGAGGTATCGCAACATTGTAAAAATGTCCCGTTCCGAACTTTTTGATGAAGGCCGGCCATTTTTCTTTCGGGTTGGAGCTCACCGCGTAGATGGCGAGATCGCCGCGGGTGTATCCGTCAAAATACTCCACCAGCTTTGGGGTTTCTTTCTTGCAGTGGCCGCAATCGGGATCGTAGAAAAACAACACCACATAATCCTTGTCGATGTCGTCGTAAATGCTGATCCAGTTGCCGGCGGTGTCGCTTAGAATCAGGTTCGGTGATTTCTTGCCGATCAGCGTGTGACGCTTCTCGTTGGCCTTTTCGATGATTTTCTCCAGTTGGGCACTGTCCATCCAATGCGCCATTCCCGGTTTGTAATACTTGTCGACCATGTGGACGAATACGGCATCCATACCCATGATTTTTGACGTTTCGAAATTGTAGGTCGAGTAGTGCACCACGTATTTGAACACCTCGCTTTTGGGATCGAGTTTGGCGATGACTTTGTCCAAAGAGGCGCTTACGGTATCCGGGTCTTGCAACAATACTTCGTTGAGGTAATTGTCGAGTTTTTGATGGAAGATCGGTAGGCGCACGATGCGGTCGTCGTTGAGGTCTATGTGGTCGAAATAATGCGCTTTGAAGTATTGATAGGCCGCTTTTCGGTCGTTGAGCAATTCGGCGGGGGGCTGCACATCGACCGACATGTCGATCTCTTTGGCAATCAGCAGGTCGGGATGTTTTTCCACCAATTCTTGCTGATGCGCCACCACTTCATCGTTCAGCGCATTGTACCGTTCCTTGAGCTTGACGGTCACTTCGGGTTTGTCCTTATTGGCTTTTGTTGTTTTCCGATTTTCGCACTTGCATATGCCCTACGGCATCGGCGGTGTCGGTGGCCATGTCGATGTCTTCACCATCGGCGATGATCATCTCGAAGTATTTCGGTCCCGGCATTACCACAGCGTACTTCCCTTGCGCATCGTCCTTGATGCGGTGAAAGGCGAACCGGCCCCGGTTGTCGGCCACTGCGGTATCGGCATAGTAGAGCTTGCTGCCGTAATAATTGGCCAAGTATATGGTCGAGTCAGCTGCGCCCGGCACTTCAAATTGGTAGGGTTTATCTTGAGCTTGCAGGCCGGCCGCGCACCAGAGAATCGCGCCTGCAGTCAGTATTTGTTTCAATGGGAATGTCAATGGGTTTGGCATGGATTTGAAAAAGTTTTCAATGTTCATGGTAGTCCGTTCGTTCATTGCCGTGGTAGAGTTTGTGGTCAATTTTAGGCCGTCGTTTCGTGTTTAAACTCACTTGTAAAGTGAAATTCCAACTCGGGATAGTTTTTTCTTTCCAGGTTTAGAATCCATTCGCTCGGGGCCAAGTACACCCAATTATCGTCTTTGTCTTTGACGATATCACTGGTCTTGATACGCAAAAACTCTTCCAATTTTTCAGTGTTGTCGCTGGTTATCCAGCACGCTTTGTAGTACTTCAAAGGTTTGAAATCGGCTTTGGCCCCGTATTCGTGTTCCAAGCGGTATTGTATCACGTCAAACTGCAGTTCTCCGACGGTTCCGATGATTTTTCGTTGCCCCAATTCGCGGATGAACAGCTGGGCGACGCCCTCGTCGGTGAGTTGGCGTATTCCTTTGTCGAGCTGTTTGGTTTTCATCGGATCGCGGTTTTCCAGTTCGCGGAATATTTCCGGTGAAAAGCTCGGTATACCTTTGAATTGCAATTGTTCTCCTTCCGTCAGGGTATCGCCTATTTTGAAATTGCCCGTGTCGTAGAGGCCGATTACATCGCCGGGATAAGCCTCCTCGATGGTGGTTTTTTCGCTCGCCATGAAACTTGAGGGGTTGGAGAACTTTAACTTTTTGTCCAGCCGCACGTGGTAGAAAAACCGGTTGCGTTCGAACCGGCCCGAACACACCCTCAGAAAAGCGATACGGTCGCGGTGTTTGGGGTCGAGGTTGGCGTGGATCTTGAACACGAAGCCCGTGAAGTTTTTTTCCGTCGGCTCCACCGGTCGCACGTTGGTTTCGCGCGGCTGTGGGATGGGTGCCACCTCGATGAAGGTATCGAGCAATTCTTTCACACCAAAATTGTTGAGTGCACTGCCAAAAAACACCGGTGCCAAATTCGCCGCCGTATATTCATTGCGGTCAAATGGTTCGTATACTCCCTCCACGATTTCCACCTCTTCGCGCAGGGTGTCGGCCGCTTCGCCGCCTATGATTTCATCGAGCGCCGAGTCGCTCAAATCGGCGATTTCCACCGTTTCGCTTTCGACCTTGGTTTTGTTGGGTGAAAACAAACGCAGATTTTTCTCGTGCAGGTTGTACACTCCTTGAAATGTCGGCCCGATACCGATGGGCCAGGTCAACGGACGCGTTTTGATCCCGAGTTTTTCTTCCAGCTCATCCAGCAAGTCGAATGCATCTCGGCCGTCTCGGTCCAGCTTGTTCACGAATATGATGACCGGCGTCTTCCGCATGCGGCAAACTTCCATCAGTTTTTCCGTTTGTGCCTCCACGCCTCGTTGGCAGTCGATGACGAGAATAACGCTGTCCACCGCGGTCAGCGTGCGGTACGTGTCTTCGGCAAAGTCGCGGTGACCGGGCGTGTCGAGTATGTTCACCTGCGTGTCACGGTAGTTGAATCCCATGACCGATGTCGCCACGGAGATGCCCCGTTGGCGTTCGATTTCCATGAAGTCACTCGTCGCGGTTTTCTTTATTTTATTCGATTTCACGGCACCGGCCGTTTGTATCGCGCCTCCAAAGAGCAGAAATTTTTCCGTCAGCGTGGTCTTGCCGGCGTCCGGGTGACTGATGATCGCAAAGGTTTTTCGCCCTTCAATGGCCTCTTGGAGCTTCATGTTTTTCTTTTTGCCGCAGCGGGTTTTCGTGGCATTCGGCCCACGGCGGGCAGTGTTTTTGGTGCCTGCAAAATAATTCGCCGTTTGGCGGGTGCAAAATTACGGTTTTCCAACGGGGATGCCATTTCTCGTCGGATCTTTCATGTTATTTTGGGCGTGCCCCCGGCTTCAAACCTGTCAGGTTAACGTTCATTCGCCGGAAACCTGACAGGTTATCGACCTGGGTCGGTCTGCCGCCTGTATCTCCCCCTGCAATCGGGGCGCGGCGCAAAGCGGAGGGACGAGCTTCTTCGTCGCTGTCCCTCCGCTGCGCCGCACAACCCACTTACAGAGAGAGGATGCCGGCGTCCGCCCTCACGCAGACCACGTATTTTTAACACCGGTCGTAAATACTGCGGATCGGATTTGCGAGAAGCGCTAGATCATGTCCCGTTTCAGATCGACCAAAGAATCGAGGATAAGGTGTGCCGCCCCGAAAGCGGGATGTCGTCTTAGGCCCGGTTCAGGCACGGCGATCACACGCATTTTGGCCGCAAGAGCTGCTATCATGCCGTGGATGCTATCTTCAAATACCACGCAGTTTTCCGGTGCCGTTTCAAGGATGGAAGCCGTTGACAAGAATACGGCGGGATGTGGTTTGCCGTAGATTTCATCTTCGGCGGAGCGGAGTACTTCGAAGGCCTCGCCCAGATTCAACCTTTCGACCACCGCATCGATGAGCGACATGGGTGAGGAGGAAGCCAAGGCCATTCGCAAGTTGGCGGTTTTGCACAATTCCACTGCATCGTATACGCCGGGCAAAGCTCGACCTTCAGACAAAACCAGCTCCTGCACCAGGCGGAGAATTTCGGCTTCAACCTCTGCGGGTTTTGGGTCTTGCCAAGGCTGACGGGAGTACCAAAGGGCCACCACTTCATCGAGCCGGTATCCCATGGTTTCGCGGCAGTCGGCATCGGTGAGTTGCAAGCCGACTTGTGCAAAGGCCTCGATCTCCGCCTTTCGCCAAAGCGGTTCCGAGTCGATCAGTAGACCATCCATATCAAAAATGACCGCCTTTGTCATGCCGATTTCCAGAAATAACTCGTGAACAAAATCAACACGGTGAAAAACTCGAGCCGTCCAATGACCATCAGCGCACCCAAAATCCATTTGGCGGCACTACTCACTTGGGAAAAAGTGGTCGAAGGGCCGGTTTCATTGAGGCCGGGACCGATATTGCCCAGTGATGTGGCTACGGATCCGAGTGCGGTAAAGACATCCATGCCCATCAAGGACAAAGAAACCGATGCCACTCCGAATATCGTCATGTAAATGATGACGAAGGCCATGATGTTTCGTGTGATCGTTACGTCGACCGCCTTGTTGTTGAATCGGACGGGAATAATGGCTGAGGGGTGGAGCTGGCGTCTGAATTCAATGACGGTATTCTTGGCGATGATGACGTGTCGGATGATTTTTACCCCTCCTGCGGTGGAGCCGGCGCTTCCACCTATGAACATCAGTAAAAAGAACAGCAATACCACGCCTCCGCCCCAAGTGGTGAAATCGGCGGTGGCGAAACCGGTGGTGGTCAATATGGATACAATTTGAAACAGCGAGGTGCGGAAGGCGTCGTCCACAGGAAGGCCGCTGCGAATGGTGAGCACTACTGTAGTGATAAAGGCCCCCAAGAGAACGATGAACAAGTAAGTCCTAAACTCCTCGTTTCGCCACAGCGCAGTGAATTGTCCCTTAAAGAAACCATAAAGCAAAACGAAGCTCGTGCCGCCGAGGAACATAAACACCGTGATGACATATTCGATGAATGGCGATTGGAAATACGCGATGCTCGCCTGACGCGTGGAAAATCCGCCGGTCGACATGGTTGTGAGGCTGTGGTTGATCGCGTCGAAGAATCCCATGCCGCCGTAGCGCAGTAAAATCGTCTGAGCAACCGTTAGTCCGATATATAAGAACCACAAACGCTTGGCAGTATCTTGGATGCGCGGCTGCAATTTATCTGCCGTGACGCCGGGTACTTCAGCCATGAAGAGCTGCATGCCTCCTATGCCCATCGATGGCAATATGGAAATCACCAAAACGATAAATCCCAAACCGCCAATCCACTGGGTGAGGCTGCGCCAAAACAATACGCTCTTCGGCAGGCTTTCGATATTGTCGAGGATGGTGGCACCGGTGGTGGTGAATCCTGAGATGCTCTCAAAAAATGCGTCGGTGAAACTCGGAATGGCCCCGGTAATGATGTACGGCAAAGAACCGCTCAAAGCCATGACGACCCAACTCAAAGTTACGATGATGTATCCGTCACGTTTTCGAATGTTGCGGTGTCGGCCGCTTCGGGACGTCGAAAACCACAATATGGCTCCCAAAACCAAACTCAACCCTGATGAGGACAGCCATTGCATGAGGGTGCCGTCTTCGTAATACAGCGCAAACGGAATACAAAGCAGCATCAGCCCGGCGTCGATAAAAAGCAGGACACTCAAGATGTTGAGGATGCCGACCAGGTTGATCTTCACTTGAAAAAGGATTCCACCTTGTGAATGCACTTCATCTTTGACAACACCACCACATGGTCTTTTTCTTCGAAAGTGGTGTGCTTATCGTGTATGAAACCGCGGTCTTCGCGAACAATGCCGCCAACGACCGCGCCTTTGGGAAATTTCAAATCCTTCACCCGTTTGCCCACAGCACGTGAGCCGCGTGTTACTTCAAATTCCAGCGCCTCGACATCCGCACCGTGCAAACTCGTCAACGACAATACTTCGCCTTTGCGGATGTACCGAAAGATGAAGTTGGCGGCGATCAATTTCTTGTTGATTAGCGTATCGACGCCGATGCTTTGAGACAAATGGATGTAATCGACGTTTTCCACCAAAGCGATGGTTTTTTTTACCCCGTGGTTTTTGGCCAACAAGCTCGTAATGATATTCGTTTCACTGTTGTCGGTCACCGAGATGAAGGCATCCATCTCCGACAGGTTTTCTTCTTCGAGGACATCGACGTCGCGTCCGTCGGCATTGATGATCAATGTGTCCGGAAGTCCATCGGTCAATTTCATGCACAAGTCCTTGTCGGGTTCGATCAATTTGACCCGGTATTGTTTGCTCAATGCCCGAGCCGCATGATAGCCCACCTGACTGCCGCCGAGGATCATGATGTTTTTGATCTCGATACGTTGTTTTTTGAACACTTCGAGCACGCGATCCAAACCCTCTTTGTTGGCCGTAAAATAAGCGTGATCGTGGATGAGGTACCGCGTATCGTCATCGGGGATGATGGTCTCGTTGTTTCGCAGTATAGCCACCGGAATGAAATTGTTTTCCTTGTTGAAAAAGTCCATCTCACGGATGGTTTTCCCGGCAATCAAACTGTCGTGTTCCACCTTTAGGCCGATGAGTGAAAGCTTGCCTTTGTCGAAATCGATGAAGTCGGTCAGCGCGGATTCCTTGCACAAGCGCTTGATCTCCCTAGCGGCGAGTGACGAAGGAGAGATCAACTCATCGATGCCCAAGGTTTCCAAGTCGAGCTTTTCTTTTTTCATGAGAAACTCGACGTTGGTGATTCGGGCGATGGTCCTTTTTGCACCGAGATGCTTGGCGAATATGCAAGTGGTCAAATTGACCTCTTCGCTATTGGTCACCGCTATCAGCAAGTCGGCACGCATCACAGCGGCTTGGTTCAAAGTGGCGATCGACGTCGAACTGCCGTTCAAAACCCCAAGATCGAGTTGGTTGGAAATGCTCGCCAATTTGTCGTTGTCCAAATCGATCACGACAATGGTGTGGCCTTCCATGCTCAACAATTTTGCAAGGTGAAATCCAACTTCCCCCGCACCTGCAATGACTACCCTCATGACGTTTTGGCTAAAAGCAACCTGCAAAGGTAAGAAACAGCCCTTCACCAAGTATGTTTGTGTTCCGGGCTCAACTTTGGTCGGTTGCACCGTCGACCCTCGGAAAATGGGAACGCTGAGAATTTCATCTTCTCAACCTTCCCCACCTTCCCCACCTTCTCCACGTTCGTTTCTGGGCGTGCCCCCAGTCAGTTCTCCCTACCTTTGTTGCCAATAACAAAACTACGACGTTTCTCTCTAATTCTTAACCAATCAAATCATTAACAATTAACAATTAGCAATTAACCATTTACCATTAACTGATCCCCACCTTCTCCACCTTCCCAAAAACAACGTATATTTCGGCATGAAGATCGATTTGACAAAAGCTTTGGAGCGCGCGCAGGGTGGGGGATGGGCATTGAGAAAACTGAATTTAATGCTATGGACAGGAATTCCCTTCAACAAACCTCACCGCATTCGCGTGCATCGCGTGACGCCGAACGGCGTCGAGGTCATTATTCCCAATAGGCGGAGGAATAGAAATCATTTGCGCGGCATTCACGCATGTGCATTGGCGACGGGCGCGGAGTTTTGCAGTGGATTGATGATGCTCCGCCTGGTAGATGCCCGTCGTGTCAGGCTGATCATGCAGAAAATCGAGGTGCGGTATGTATACCAAGCCAAAATGGACGCATTCGCGAGGTTTGAATTGCGTCAGCAGGACATCGAACTACCTGAAGACCCGAGCGATATTGAGATAGACGCGTTTTACCATACCTGCGAAATCCCGGTGCACGATGCAGATGGCAACCACTTGTGCACGGCCTTTACAACGTGGCAATTGAAACCATGGGATAGGGTGAAAACAAAAGTCTGATCCGATCCTCACCGCTTATTCACGCATCACTGAAGGAAAGCCGTTCGACGATAGACCGAGGTGGATTTATCGGTTTATTTTTTCGTTTTCGTAGGAGGATGCCTTGTCGAGGTCACGGATGTGCCCCTCGCTCATTTTCAGTGCAGCCGCTTTTTGGAAAGCTTGAATATGTGCTGGTTTTGTGGCGCTGGCAATGGGGGCCGTAACTCCCGGGCTCTGCATCACCCATGCGAGAGCCACTGCGGCGGGATCGGTACCGTAAGCCGTGGACACTCGATCCAAGGTATCGAGTATGCGCATGCCTCTCGGGTTGAGGTATTTTTTGATCGATTCGCCCCGTTGGCCTTTTTTCAGATCCGCTTCGGTGCGGTACTTGCCGGTCAAAAATCCCGATGCCAGCGAGTAGTAGGTGATCACACCCATTTCGTGGGCTTTGGCCACATCGTAATACTCCGATTCGAATTTTTCCCGGTCGTAGAGATTGTATTCCGGTTGCAACACTTCATAGCACGGATAGTTGCTGTTGCGGGTGTCTTCGAGCGATATTTTGATCCGCTCGGGCGAAACATTCGAAGCACCGATGTAACGCACTTTTCCCGCTTCCATCAATTCTCTATACGCCTCCAGTGTTTCTTCCACAGGGGTGTCTTCATCGTCCCAATGGGTCATGTAGAGGTCGATATGATCGGTTTGCAACCTGCGCAGAGATTCTTCTGCAGCTTGAATAATGTAGTCCTTGTGGACGTTTCTACCTTTTTTGCCCGGGTTGGAGCCCACTTTGGAGACGAGCATTATTTTATCGCGGTTTTTGCGCGAGTTGAACCATTTGCCCAAAATGGTTTCCGATTCACCCCCCACATTTCCCGGTACCCAGTATGAGTAGCTGTCGGCCGTATCGATCGCGTTGAATCCCGCATCGACAAAGCGATCGAGAATATCGAGTGATTGGGTTTCGTTCAGAGTCCACCCCAGTACATTTCCACCAAAAACAACCGGTGCCGTTTTCAATCTCGTTCGTCCCAAATTGCGGTGTTCCATGGTTTTTCTATTTTTATTTCTGTGTTGATGATTTTTATTACCGGGATACGCCACGGCGCTTCCAAGTATACAAACACCTGTTTAAAGGCTTTGTTTTATTTCGGTAAAATGGGGGTAACGCACCTTGTGGGGCGTTTCAAAGATTTTTGAGGTAGGCCATCTTTACGGCGGCAACGGCCGCTTCGACTCCCTTGTTTCCGTGTTTGCCGCCGGAGCGCGCACGGGCTTGTTCCATGGTGTCATCGGTCAATACACAGAAGATGACGGGAATGCCGGTTTGCAAACCGACGTCTTTGATGCCTTGAGAAACGGCTTGGCAAACGAATTCGAAGTGGCGTGTTTCGCCTTGGATCACGGAGCCGATGGCGATGACGGCGTCGAAGCCTTTGCGTTCGATCAACAGTTTGGCGCCGAGGGGCAATTCAAAACTGCCGGGCACGTGCTGTAAGAAGATGTTGTCTTGTTTGGCCCCGAGTGATTTCAGCGTATCCACCGCACCTTGTGCCAGCGGATCGGTGATTTCATGGTTCCACTCCGAAACGACAATGGCGAAGCGGTATGGCTCGGCCGAAGGAGTGGCCGAGCGGTCAAAATCCGAAAGGTTCTTTCCCTCCGTAGCCATATCAACCCCCCACTCGGGCTATGTACGAGTCGATGTCTTGCGCTTGGTTGCTCTTCGGATAATCGTCTTTGATGCGTTGGTATTTTTCCAGTGCGTCTCCGTACTCGCCCATATCTTCCAATACCAAACCGGCTTTTTTCAAATACACCGGTGCGGTGAGTGGATTGTCGGACTTGCTTACGGCTTTCGCGTAATAGCTGAGTGCTTGCTTGAAATTTCCCAATTCAACGTAAGCATCTCCAATGCCTCCCAATGAGACAGGGCCGGCCAAATCGTCGCTGAGGTCGGCTTTTTTCAAGTAGGAGATGGCCCTTTGATAGTCCCCCTCCCTCAAATAGATGACTCCGGCGTAATAAGACGCTATTGAGCCGGCCTGAGTTGAGCTATACGTGTCCGCCACATATTCGAAGCCGTAATAAGACTCGTTGCCGTGCAGGGCTTTGTCCAAAGAGTCGATTTCAAACCAATATTCTGCCTTCCAGAGCAATTCCATGCCCTCTTGGCTTCTGGGAAACAAATACAATCGCGTATAAGCGAAATATCCGGCGAAGAGAACGACGAGTATTCCTGCGATAATAAGAATGGTATTGCGGTTATCGTCGACGTACTTTTCGGTTTTGGTGTACACCCCTTGTACATCGACCAGCGTTTCTTTGCTTTTTTTGTCTCGTTTCGACATTATGAGCGGGTTTATTTGAAGGGGCAAAAATAGGTTTTTTTCGTTGCCGGTGCCTGCTTGATGAAAGAGATTTGGTAATTTTGTCGGAAGCCTTATGAATATTGAGCGTTTAAGCCTGATAAACTTCAAAAATTACCGCGAAGCGACCTTGGAGTTTGATGAGCGAGTCAACATTTTCACCGGACTAAACGGCCAAGGGAAGACCAATCTCTTGGATGCCATACATTATTTGTCTTTTTGCAAGAGCTACTTCAACCCACTTGACACGCAGAACATCCGCCACGGTGAAGAGTTTTTCGTTATTGAGGGTGAGTTTAAAAATGGCGGGGGCAGTGACAAGCTTTATTGCGGCGTCAAGCGCGGGCGTAAAAAGGTGTTTCGCAAGAACAAAGAGGAATACGAACGGCTCGCCGAGCACATCGGCAAATATCCGTCCGTGATCATTTCTCCCTATGACAAGGATTTGATCAGTGAGGGCAGCGAAATCAGACGCAAGTTCATGGACAGCATCATCTCGCAGTATGATCGCGTGTACCTCGATAACCTGATATCGTACAATAAAGCGCTCCGTCAGCGAAACGCATTGTTGAAGCGTTTTTGGGAGCAGAGAAACTTCGATGCGGATGGCTTGGATGTTTGGGATCTTCAACTTGTGGATTTTGCCCGAGCGATCCACCGTGGTCGACAAGAATTCATTGCGAGGTTCAATCCGATTTTTGAAGGTCACTATTGCGCGATCAGTGGGGGAGAGGAAACGGTATCCATGAAATACCGCTCGCATTTGAATGAGGGCGATTTCTCTCAAACCTTAATCGACAACCGCGACAGGGACTGCCGCACCCAATACACGAATGTGGGCGCTCACAAAGACGATTTGAGATTTAAAATCGAAGGCCATCCACTGAAGAAATTTGGTTCTCAAGGGCAACAAAAGACTTTTTTGATCGCGCTGAAGCTGGCACAATTCGATTTGGTCAAATCCGCCACGGGAAAAACACCGATATTGCTGCTCGACGATATTTTTGACAAGATCGACGATCTTCGGGTCCGGCACTTGATGAAACTCGTCGGCGACGGCCGATTCGGACAAATTTTCATCACCGATACGCACCGAAACCGGGTCGCGGAAATTTTTGCGGGCATCAGCGAAACGGCCCGATTGTTTAACATTGAAAAAGGGGAAGTCCATGAGTCGGAACGACAATGAGGAAACTTTGGGCCACGCCATCCAACGGTTGCTCAAAGCCTATGGGCTGGAGGAGGGATATTACGCCGCCGCTGTGGCAACCTATTGGGAGGAATTGATGGGCCCGGCAGTCGCCCGGCGCACGGGGGAGATCAAACTCGATAAAGGAGTGCTGCGCATCCGTATAGAGTCGGCGCCACTCAGACAAGAGCTGAGCTACGGCAAAGACAAGATCATCCAAAGGTTGAACGGCAAACTCGAGAGACGAATCATCAAAGAAGTTCAATTCATCGGTTGATATCCGAGAATTACTGCACTACAAAAGACAAGGATCGATCTACGTGTTTCCCCAAGATCCGACAGTGGTACATGCCCGGTGCGAGATTGAAAACCGGAATTTCGATTTCCTCGAGTTGGCCGGCCTCCAAATGGCGACTTGGTAAAATTCTCAGCAGTCTGCCGTCAATGGCTCTAATTTCTACGCGAATATCATCATTCTCCGAAGGGGTGAGACCCAAAGTGAAACGGTCTTTGACGGGATTGGGATGGATGGTCGCCGAGGCAAAGGGACGGACGTGGTCTTTGGTGGCGATGAAGAGACTTGGAGCAAAAACCGCTTTGATCGATACGGAGTCTATGTCAAAGGTCTTTTGGACTACCGCCACGGTGTCGTTGATGTCACCTTCCCAATGCGAAAACTCGTATCCCTCGTTTGGAATGGCAACGAGGTCAATGGCGAGACCTTTAAAATATACTCCTTGCCACGGGTAGGGATCGGCGGGAATGCCGGCGGTCGATTCCAGAATGTCGATGGTGTTGATGTGAACGTAACCATGGTCCTGATCGGATACATCCAGTTTTACGTTTACAAGGCCGTCGAGGTCAAAATCTTCGACCAAGTGTTGGCGAACATAAGGGTGCCTGTAATTGACAAAATTGCGAATCACTTGGACATCGGCTATCCAACCTTCCACGGATTGAGAGTTGTAACTTCCGAGCCATCGGTCGATTTGTTCTTGATAGTGGGGCGCATAGGCTTGTCCAAAGCCAACGACAATCTCTTGACAACGCGACGGGATGAAAAACGAATTCATCACATCGGCGAATCGATTTAGGAAGGACCGGCTAAACTCCTCATTTTTGATGGCGGAAAGAAACCATTGCAAATCCGCCGATCGGGATGAAGAATCGGTTGCCGTGATGGCGGCGAGGAGATTATAATTGATTTGCGTTTGCAAATCGCCGGTTTGGGGATTGGCCCAAGCCTTATCCAAGTCGATTACGGCATAGTGAAACCGGGTGTCGTTCAGCTCGTCCGCTATGGTCGACCGCCACATCAATGTGTTTTTTGGGAACCAATCTCGGTTTCCGCCGAATAGATTTAGGATGAATACATCGCGCATGGAGTTG
>CAJDXB010000033.1_pt4 | contig 15167 bp, 14 predicted proteins | sample 7391691 | NCBI WGS metagenome assembly CAJDXB01 (sample SAMEA7055747, study PRJEB34461) | soil metagenome | biome: terrestrial ecosystem; feature: Peninsula; material: soil | place: Antarctica | collected 2016 | reverse complement strand
TGAACAGTAATTATTTCATTAATTTGAACCCAACGACGAGTATTCGGTTAATAGATGATAATGCACCGCAGGAAAGACTATATGCAGCGGTAGGGATTTTTAACTTTGTCCGCATCCCGAAGCACGCTGTGCTCCAAGCGGTGGAAATCAATGAAAATATTTTATGTCAACCATGAGTAATAAACCGAAAACTATAAACGAGACGTTCAAAAAGAGTGTAGTCGATGCATTTTTAGAACGCAAAGAGTTGGTATTATCCGATTTTCGTGAAGATCAACAGCGCAAGCTGGACTCAGCGAGCAGCGACGATTCCGACAGTAGGCACATAGACTCAAAAAACGAAGAAACTTTGTCCGAACTCGATTTCTTGAATAAAAACATCGATATTCTTGAAAAGGAAATCGTTCATTTGAGAGAAATTCCCGAGCGGGATTCTTCGATTCAGGTAGCCTTTGGCAGCCTGGTGCAAACGGATCACGCACTGGTATTGGTCGGTGCGGCACAAGAGAATATGGAAATCGGAGGCCGCGACGTGGTTGGGATCTCCATGGCTTCTCCACTCTTTAAGTCCATGGAGGGCAAAAGGATAGGAGAGAAAGCCGAAGTCAACGGCGTAATACACAGTATAAAAACCGTGGTATAAAGGATTTTGCGTGAACGCGGCTGTTGCCCTGTTATCGTCGGCGTGAGTGTAGTTTGGGAAACCGCGCATGGTGGCCCATCGATTGTCGAACAACTTAATTTTTTTGATCATGAAAAAGTGGATAGTCATATTCATCTTGATAAGTGCGCCACTATTGGCCTTGGCACAAAGCCCAATCGGCCAAGGTGGAAAACAAGTCAATTTTGGAGTGGGACTCTATTCGTCCGGATTTCCGGTTTACTTCGGAATGGACTTCGGTGTACATCCGGACATCACTTTGGGATTTCAAGCCGGACTCGATCTTGAGTTCAATTACCTCACATTGGCAGGAAGAGGTGACTACCATTTCAATACCTTGCTCGAAATACCGCGCGATTGGGATTTCTATGCCGGACTTAGTGTGGGAGCTGCCATCGATCTCGACCATCACGACCGCGATCGTTATCCCTACCGCAATCATTCTCACATCTCGGGATTCGATTTGGGCCTGCAAATCGGAGGTCGATATTATTGGAACCGTACATGGGGCATCAACCTCGAATTCGGCGGAGGACTGCTTCTGAGCGGGGGCCGATTCGGCTTGTCAAAGCGATTCTGATTAAAACATTCGAAAAGTCATGAGCAGGGGATTTGTAAAAGAAGGGGATCAAGAAGAACCCATCTTCATACCGCCACGTGCCGCCTTGCCCGAGCATGAGGCCAACTACGTCACTCCAAAGGGACTGAATTTGCTCGAGGAGGAAAGACGAAAACTCGAAGAAGAGCGAGTAAATTTAACGGCGGATAATGACGCCGAGCTGCGCCGGGAAACCGCCATTCTCGATGGAAAGATGCGGTTGCTGGTGGAGCGAATCAACTCGGCCCGCGTGATCGAACCCGGAGAACAGCCAAAAGACGAAGTGCGCTTCGGGGCACGAGTGACCTTCCTGCAAGATGGCAAGAAACCGCAGAAAGTTTTTCAAATTGTCGGAGTGGATGAAGCGGATGTCAAAAACCGTAAAGTCGCTTTTGTAGCGCCCATAGCGCGCGCCTTGACCGGTGCCCGCCAGGGAGAGGTGGTGGATTTTCTGCTCGGCGGCGAAATAAGAAAATTGGAAATTCTCGATATAAGATACGGTGCCGGGGACACCGCCCGGCAATAGATGATTTCTTAGAAGAGGGGAACGCCGCATTCGCCGAGACCGGATCATTAAACTTCTCGTATTTTTGCGAGGGCCGAAACCGAGATTGATTGATCGTTGTTGCACTTGCCGACAGCATGAATCGCGAAATCGACCCGACGGTTCAGTGATCGATTTAAATTTAAATCTGAAGAACGCATGGAACGAATTCGCGCCTTTTTTGAAAACCGCATTGAAATCAACGATGATACTTGGGAACTTTTCACAGCGAGAATATCAAAGAGGGACTATGCCGAGAACTCGACCCTGATTCACGTCGGAACAACCGAAAATAACCTGTCTTTCATCGCCGAGGGTATCGTGAGGGCCTACATCCCCAATCAAGGCAATGACATCACTTTCGACATCGCATTCCAAAACCAATTCGTCAGCGCCTACGACTCCTTTCTGACGCGCAACCCCTCGACCTATAAGCTCGAAACGCTTACCAACACCACCTTGCTGGCCATCACCCATGCCGATATACAGCAGTTGTACCATCAAAGGAAGATCGGAAACATCATAGGACGGCTGGCTTCAGAGAATATTTTCGAACGGATCGCGGGCCATCAACTCGATCTGATAAACCATACGCCGGAAGAGATTTATACCGAACTTAAGAAAAGGCATCGGGACATGATCGATGAAGTCCCACACACTATCTTGGCTTCTTATCTCGGCATTACGGTGGCAACTTTGGCACGAATTGAATCCGCGAAGTAATGACTTCGAAATGAATTGATTTTATTTTGGGAAATGAGCCCGGGCAGAACTTTTATTTCCCCCAGAACACCATGGCCCTTTGATTGTTTGTATGATATGGACACAAAAGAATTAACGGAACACTGGGACCGAGTGTACACCACCAAGGAGTCCCAAGACATGAGTTGGTACCAGCCAACTCCACAAATTTCACTCGACTTGATCGCCGGCTTGAACCTCTCCAAAGACGCCGCTATAATCGACGTCGGTGGAGGAGAAGGTCGATTGGCTGAGTACTTGCTCTCGGCGGGATATACCGATATCACCGTTTTGGACATTTCTCAGGCGAGTTTGGATAAAGCTCAGGCACGCTTGGGAGAAAATGCGTCGAAGATTCGATGGCTCCACGGTGAAGTCTCAAAATTCAGGCACGATCGAACTTACGACCTGTGGCACGACAGAGCTACCTTTCACTTTTTTCAACACGAACACGAGGTCAACGATTACTGCTACGTTACGGAAGATTCTTTGAAACCCGGAGGATTTGCGATTATCGGCGTATTTGGCCCCAATGCCCCCAAGACATGCAGCGGCTTGCAGGTCCGAAGGTATTCACCCGAAGAATTGACTTTGCGGTTTGTCGATCGATTTGCCAAAACCAAGTGTTTGGAAGTCGAGCATCACACCCCTTCGGGAACACTCCAGCCTTTTACATTTTGCATTTTCAAAAGAAAATAAACTTATGAGTGAAGACTTTGATGAAATAGATGTAAAGTTTTACGAAAAGGACGGGAAGGGAAAAGCCTATGTTGGCAACTTGGAAAATCCTGATGCCGAGATGGTTTTTTACATGAAGGATGACGACATTATGGTTGTTGAACACACTGAAGTCAAAGAAAAAATGCGCGGCAGAGGTGTGGCGCGGCTTTTACTCGATGTAGTGGTCGATGTGGCAAGGGACCGACACTGGAAAATCATTCCGGTTTGCGCATATACAAAAAGTGTTTTTGAGAAGGATCCCGCCATCCGAGATGTGCTCTATCCTTGAAGATTCGTCTCAATTTGTTTAATCGGTGCACCATTAATTTTTCTAACGTCATCCTTGGTGTTCTTTTCGAAAAGGCATGGGATTTACCCTCATGATTCCACGCCATTGAATCACCTATAAATAGTGTCAGTGTCCGGTTCAGAAGGCCTAAAAGCAAAGCTTGCACTCGTCCTGGGTGGTGTGCAGGTCATCGATCAGGTCCAGGAAGGTCACCGGCCGTCCTTGCCGCCGGCCGATAAAACTGCATCTAACCGAAAGGCCGGGGAGCAGCCCAAGGGACCGGGGCAGGCCAATGAAAATTTTCACCTATCAATCAATAAATTTATATATTGCTCGTCGATAGGAGAGTGTATTGATGAAAGAAATGAAGAACGACGGCTTTTTGACCGGCATGTCAAAGGAAGAAATTGCTTTTTTTGTCGTGTTCAAAATGCCTTCTTGCTTGGCTTCAACGCGGCGGCAAATCAAAGTGGAACTCAAAGATCTCGGCATGGATGTCAACCGGGTCAAAGCACTCGTTGCGTCAACGAAATTCACTTATCCCACCGATGGCCATTGCTGTCCGCGATGCGGCTCCACCAAAAGATACAGATCACTCAATGGAAATGGGATCGAAACCGCGGCTCATGATTTGGATGATGATATGATTGGTCGATGCTTGGTCTGCGATTACAGTAGTGAAGATTCGACGACCAATCGGTCTGTTGGAAAGTTAATCGCACGATGGTTGCATGTATACAAACGTTAGGACTATCCCGGCAACCGTGGTGAATATCATCCACCAAGATTCCTTCGCTTTCTCGGTGTTGGAATTCTATCTTTGCGCTAAGCGCTATTCGAGCTTTAACTAAAGTGTTTTTTAAGACAAAGCGATTATGGAATTCATATCGGTTTTCGACATGCTCAAGATTGGCATCGGCCCATCGAGTTCTCACACCTTGGGACCATGGAAGGCGGCACTGCTGTTCATCGATGAATTTACGAAAGCCCACGACGAGCAATCCATCGAATCCCTTCACGTCGACTTATACGGTAGTTTGGCGCTTACCGGGATAGGCCACGGGACCGATTTTGCAGTCGCGTTGGGCCTCACCGGATACCAACCGGACACTGTCCCTCTCGATCGAGTGAAACTCGTTCCCCAAATGATCAAGAATACCGGCAAACTCCATTTCAATTCTAAAAAACGAATACCCTTCGACTACGAAGAACAAATTCGATTCCACAAAGAAGAATCCTTGGATTTTCATCCCAATGGCATGAGAATTACTGCGCGAGTCAACGGAGAGGATTTCGCCCGTACCTATTTCAGCGTGGGGGGTGGCTTTGTGGTAAAAGAAAACCAAGAGACCCCGATCGAGGGAATGGAAGAAGAAAAAGTCCCATACCCATTTGAGAATGCAGAGCTATTGAAAAAATATTGCCGGGATGAAAAAAAATCCATCAGCGAAATCGCATGGAAAAATGAACTGGCCATCCGCGATGAGGATGACATCAACCAACGACTCTATCTGATTTGGATGGAAATGCTGCAAAGCATTTATCGGGGTTGTCATACGCGCGGCACATTGCCCGGCGGGCTAAACGTGACCCGACGGGCGTCCGAGTTATACATAAGCCTCGGAGGAGATGAACTCGAGTACGACGGCGTTTATCCATGGCTCGAACAATTGCGAACGCTCGATCTCGAATTTGTTAAAACCGTGAAGTGGATCAGTTGTTTCGCTTTGGCGGTCAACGAAGAAAATGCAGCGTACAGCCGTATCGTCACTGCACCGACCAACGGTGCGGCAGGGGTTATCCCGGCCGTACTTCTGTACGCAGTCGCCTTTGCCAAACCCGATGCCAAGTTGAAGGAGATCTACCGATTCTTATTGACTTCTTCCGTCATTGGTGGGCTCTTTAAAACCGGCTCGACCATCAGCGCAGCCATGGGTGGGTGCCAAGCGGAAATCGGAGTATCCAGCTCCATGGCAGCCGCAGCCCTCACCGAATTCTTGGGCGGATCTGCCGACCAAGCCATGGTCGCATCGGAAATCGCCATGGAACACCACCTCGGCTTGACATGCGACCCGGTAAAAGGATTGGTGCAAATCCCATGCATCGAACGAAATACGATGGGAGCCATGAAAGCCATAACCGCCGCACATATGGCACTGGAAACCAATCCTGAAAACACAAAAGTCACGCTCGATGAAGTTATTCGTACCATGTGGGAAACCGCGCGCGACATGAACAGCAAGTACAAAGAAACATCGCTCGGAGGACTCGCCACCAACATCGCCGTCAATTTGCCCGAGTGCTAGCGACGCATGAATGAGAAATCATGCTCATCGCCATCGATAGGCCTTTTTCGTAAGAAATAAACCGCGATTTCTGCATACCTTGGGATCTTGTCAAAATTTAGCGACCCATGGCCAACTCGGTATTTACGTCCGTTCTCAACAAAGTCAAATCCGTCTATCGAAGGCTCGTTGACAATATCGGTTTCGTGCCATCAGTCATGGCACTATCGGCTTTGTTCATGGCCATAGGTGTGCTTTATTTTGAAAACCGCGGAATTAACCCGCGCCTGGACGAAGATTTTGGCTTCCTGCTGGTGCGTGGTACCGAAAATGCCCGCATGGTGCTCGGAACGATCATCGGCAGTATGATCTCATTGACGGTTTTCAGTTTTTCCATGGTCATGGTTGTGCTCAATAGAGCCTCCGATTCTTTATCTCCTCGGGTACTGCCGGAATTGGTCGCTTCTAAAACCCACCAAGTGGTATTGGGTTTTTACATGGGCACCATTGTATATTCGTTGGTGTTGATCGTCAATGTAAACCCCGATCAGAGCATACCGGCATTCGGTATCCTTCTCTCAATGATCTTTGCCATCGTCTCACTGGCATTGTTCATCTATTTTATCCACTCAATTTCTCAAAACATCCAAGTCGACAATATATTGGGCCAAATCTTGCGAGATACCTCCAAGCAACTCGATCAACTGATGCGAAAGAGTTCGGAAACGGAAGTGGGGGAAGCCCCCGTGCAGTTTGACAAGGCGCTAAGAATAAAGGCCGAGCGAAGCGGGTATTGCCGAGTGATTGATCTCCATGGTTTGGTCTCATTCTTATCGCGGAGAAACTTGACTCTCTTTGTGCCCTTGTACCACGGACGCTTTGTGGTTTCCGGCGAGGCCATCGCCTTCTTGTCGGGTCTCGCTCCCGAGGACCAAGATATAAAACGCATTGCGGAGCACATCTACCCGGATGATGACGGTGAGGATGAATATGAATTTCATTTTGGATTCCGCAAGATCAGCGAGATTGCCGTTAAAGCCCTCAGCCCGGGCATCAATGATCCCGGCACGGCCTTGAGAGCGATACGCTATCTTACGTTCTTGCTTACGCAATACATGAACGTGCCGAAATATATCGAATATGTCGATGATGAAGATGAAGTGAGAATTGTCAAAAAATTACCGGAACTCGATATCCTGTTGCAAAATTACTTGACGCCAATCAGACAATATTCCGGGGGCTCCACCGAGGTGCTTTCCGCTTTGGCCGATTTGTTTGAAACGCTTTTCAAAGAGGCCAACCGTGAGGCGCATAAAGAACTTGTCGGACATTTTCGAGCGCTTGACCAAACCATTGCGCGCGACATCCAAAATGACGAGGACCGCCTAAAACTCGATCATAAAATGACCGCAATTTCCGAACGGATCAATTAGGAAACACCGACGGCAGCATTATCCAATGTCCGTCCATAAAGTTCAATACTTGCGTTACGCTCGCCTTCTGAAACCCCTGTCATTGAACAATTCGAACCACGCCCGGGACACGAGTCAAAACGTGCCACATCGACCGGCAATTTCCATGCGTTCAGGATACGTTAAATTCACTTCAACACATATGGATCTGCCCTTCATTCCAGCAGCGAAATGAATCGAGGCCATTTTGGTTCGGTATTTGAATACTACACCAATTCCGGATTATGCTATGACCCGGAAGTGATTCAGAGGTCGCACCCCATGGTGCGGCCTTTGTTTTTACGCCATCTGCTTTCCATTAAACCGAATATCACATCTGATGAAAATCTCCATGATTTGTGGAATATCGGTGCCAAAACTCAGATTCGCTCTTTTACACCATTTTAATTCAAGAATTTTGAATCGGAAGGGCTGTATCGGTTCTTGGTAGAATGGAAAACTATGTTTGGCTAATATTGACATATCATCGAAAGTGAATCGTTAAATTGCGCTGATATCTGCGTGAACTTTATTTCAATATCCACACTGCCCAAATTTTTTCCGAACTGATAATGGATGTTTTTCCGCATATGGAGAAGGTATAGAGCTATGAGATTTTTCGCAATATTTTTGTGGTTGGCCGTTTGCATTCCGGTAGCTCTATCTGCCCAATCCGCGAGGGTTGAAGTGTTGGGGGAGAAACTCGACGATTTGATATACCGAGTCCAATACGATTCAGCTCATCAATTGGTCGTTGGGTTCTTGGACTCCCCGGATTTGACTGCACAAGAATCCTTCTACGGACATTATTATTATGGGCGAGCGTTACGCGCAGGAGGCAGGCCAGAAGACGCCATCGCCAATTTCCAAGGTGCGCTTTCATTCCTGGATTTGTCCAATAACGGTGAGCCCGTTTATCGCTCTGCCGTTCGATCGCAATTGGCCGAGTGTTATTTCGATTTATTGGATTTTGATCGAGCCGCAATCAATGCCGAATCATCCATACTATTGAGTCCTGATACCACCATCCGCGAAGCAGGGCACGCCATCAATCACCTCATTTTGGGATACGTCGATTACATCCAACGACGTTACGAGCAGGCTCTCCAACATTACAAAACGGCCGCCCAAATATACCGATCCGAGAATATGGAATGCGAGCTGCCTTTGGTCACCGCCAAATTGGCCAAGCTATACCACGCGATGGGCCAACATGCCGTCGCCATGCAATACCTCGACTCCGCCCGGCAGATGAGTAACGCCTGCAAAATACCGAGGTATATTTATCTCACCGAAAGAACCCATTTCGATATTCTGAAAGAAAGCGGAAGGTTCCAAGAAGCCCTGGACAAATACGATGAGGTAAGCGATATTTTGACATCATACCAGTTTCAGGAAAAGCAACGGGAACTTGAACTGCTCGAGACCTCTTACCAAAATAGACTGCACGTAATGGAGATGCAGCGAATGACAGAGGTCAATGACGCAAATGCCGCGGTTTTGATCGCGCAAAGACGAACAGTTCTTATTCTCGTGATCAGCTTGGTTTTGTTACTGGCCTTGGTTGTTTTTCTATTGCGGGAAAACCGTCTCAAAAACTTGGCCCTTGCAAAACTGAACATCTTCAAAGACGATCTTGAATTACAAGTTGCTGAGCGGACTGAAAATTTGGAGGTGGCTGGACAACAACTGAAAGAAAAGCGCGATAAGCTCAAGTCTCAAAATAACCGTCTCGTCCAACTTTACCACATCATGACGCACAATTTGCGTGCTCCTTTGGCAAACATGACCATGTTGATCAAGTTTATTCAAGAAAGCGACGATCCCCACGAACAAAAGGAATTGGTATCTAAATTGCCGCTGGTGATAAATGCCTTGAATGCCAACTGCTCCGACCTATTGGATATTATCGACACTTCCGCCGTCGATGGAGAGGAAGAAGTGAATTCCATTTTTATCGAAGATGCCTTGCTGAAGGTTATGCGCTCATTGGATGCGGAAATTAAGGCCAAAAATGCAGTGATCACCTATGACTTTTCAAGGAGCGAACAAGTCATCTACACGCAACAATACCTGGAAAGTTTATTTTTGAATCTTTTGAGCAATGCGCTGAAATATTCGATGCCGGGCCGGCCACCCCATATTGAAATCTTGTCTGAAAAGGAGGACGATTACTTGATTATAACCATGACGGACAATGGTCTCGGGCTCGACTTGCACAAATATGGAGAAGCCTTGTTCAAACCCCAGCGAACCTTTCACTCCAATCGAGACGCCAAGGGATATGGCTTGTACATGACCAAAATGCAACTCGAAAATTACGGAGCAACCATCCGGATGGAAAGCACACCTGACAAAGGCAGCACCTTTTATGTCCGATTCAAAGATTAAGTCAATCCATTCACGTGATCCTCTTGGTTTCCACGGCCGATTCGTCACCTGCTCACACGACAAACCGCCAAATAAGCTTGGCCAATACCGTCGAGCGATCGATATCGACGCGACCGGATTCCGTGTTCATGAACTGATTGAAGATCAGATAGAAATCCGCTCCGACTTTGGGGATGATATGGAGACGGAAGTTGACGTTGAGCTCGTCGGCGGCCGAATTCCATTGACCCAATAAGGAGCCGAATACATTCGGATTGACGGCGTATTCGATTCGCGCCCCGGGCAGATCCGTTTCAAAATATCCTTCCGGCAGGTCGACGATATTTTTCTCGTAGCGCAGGCTTAAATTGATAAATTTCGATGCCCTCCACACCACGTCGGCCCGACCTTGAAAAGCCGTGCCGCGAAAGAACTCACCCCGATTGGCCTCCATGTCGATCGATAGGTCGCGGCCGGGAAATGAACTGAATGCCACCTTCCAATCCCGCCACCAATAAGTGCCCATCGGCACCACAACATCGGGAAAGATCTCGAAGTCCTCGCGCAATCCTTCGGCCAACACACGGTATTCTACAGCGAAAACCTCCCCGGACCGAGTTTCAAATCCCAAGGGCCGAATCGCGTATTCCAAAGTCTGCAGATCTTGGGTGTCGTCATACTGCGTGTAAGTGACATTGCCCGGCGAAAAGTCAAATTGTTTTATCCAAGTCATGAGTTTTTTGGGCCGCGGCCGAATGCTGATCTGCGCAAAAGACTCGCGAAAATTGCGGCGACGCATCAAACCGATTTCCGGATCGAATGGAGTGGGACTGCGTTGCACAGATGCAAACGCGTTGATCAAGTCATTGGGGAAACTCGCAAACAAACGGTACGCCCACGCCATATCGTCAAACCCCGAATCCGTATTGTAAGTGGCGATCGCAGCTCCGCCGACCTCAAAGTTCCTGTCTCCAAACAGTTCGGAAGTGCTGTAGCGCCCATTTGCACCCGTAGTCGTATGCCATCGGCCTTCCGAATATTTATTGGCCGTAGTTGCCCCTATTACGCTCTGCCTTCCCACGTCTTGACGCCACCCGGCAATGGTGTAGTTCGTCGTCCGGTCCCAGCCGTCGTCGGCGGTTTGCAGGGTCATCGCACCCAAAGTGGTGTTGCGCTCCTTGCCCAAAAGCCTGCCCGCAGCAATGATCGGAATGGTTTCGCGATCTTCGTTCAGGCCGATACGCCGGGAATAAAACGGCACGATCCGGTTGCCGCCAAATGAGAAATCAAAGTAATCCTCGCCCTCTAGAAAAAACTCGCGCAATTCGTCAAAAAACAATGGGAAACGCGTCAAGTTCACCTGCTGTTCATCCGATTCCACTTGAGCAAAATCCGTATTGAAACTCAAGTTCAACCGATTCGTCGGTGAGATCAAATAATTGATGTCCCCACCGGCATTGAGCACCGCGGTATTTTTACCATTTTCATTCTGTGCTCCCGCCAGTCCATAAGGCTTCAATTCGATAAACCGCTCATCGGTAAGTTGCTTCAGACCAACCAGCTTCCCGGCACGGCTCACATTTTCGATGTCGTAATTCCTGTTCCATCCCTGCCAGCGCACCTGCTCGCGTTTGTGGCGAATGTTTCGCTCAAAGTTGATGCCCCAGACTTGTTCACCCTGCCCTTTTCGGTATTTCAAAGTCGAAAAAGGAATCCGAAATTCCGCAAACCACCCTTCGGAGTTCCGCGTGGTCTTCACCTCCCATACCCCGTCCCAAAATTCATTCGTCGAGCCGCCATTGTTGAAAATCTGCAGGTCCCCGCGTGCACCATTGGGATTGGTCACAAACATAAACCCGTTCCGGTGGTCGTTGTACGTATCGATCACCACGATGAAATTATCGTCGAGATCATAATTGAAATCGCGCTTCATCTCTTTAGCCGTTATTTTGTCCGGCTGTGAATCGTAGCACCAAACCCCAATATACAGCGCTTCCGAAGTGAACACCACGCTCACCTCCGTACGCTCCGTTGCCGGCTCGCCTTCTTCGAGCTCCCGCTGGGTAAAATTCGTTATCCTCGGCGCCTCATTCCACACTGCATCATCGAGCACCCCGTCAAGCGCGATAATGTGACCGGTCGAAATTGCACGCATTTCCGATCCGTCAATAGACTGACACACAGCTATATTACAGCCAATCACAGCTAAGGCTAAATAAGCGAATCGATGGAAGAGCCCCATAAAGTCGTTTGAGTCCGGTCGCGAATATACGGCAAGCGGCGTTTGCACAATATCGTTTTAAGTCCGGCTTCGGGCAGGTATTTTCCTTCCCTTATTTGAATTTCTTTTTGGGCGTGCCCCCGGCAGGCATTCTATACCTTTTTCACATTCCGCACCTTTCCCAACTTCTCAACTTTCCCAACCACCTCTAGCCGGGGTCGGTCTTCCGCCTTTATCTTTTGCCGCATCAGCATGGGGGCGTGCGGCGTGCAAGTAGCTTCTGCCGGTCGCTCTTGCACGCCACGCCCCCAAACCGATGCGGACAAAAGGATACCGGCGTTCGCCCTCACGTATCTCAAACCTGCCAATCTGCCTTCTTACAATCAACAAAAATCCAACCCAACGAGGGAGTCTTATCGAAAGAACCGGTTAGGGGATCCTTCCCAAGCGCTGTTTTTCTTACATTACACTTTGTAACTTTGTGTGCCGTTGTTGATATAATGGTTGAACTCCATGCGTATGAAACGTTTTTTTTCCATTTTTTTTTGCTGCTCTTCGGTATTACTCACTTCGGTCCTGAAAGGACAGGACACTGAAGCGGTACAACCCCAACCGCTTGTGGTCATCCGATCGGATGTGTCCGATAAAATGATGGATCCCACCAATCACATTCGCAAAACCGATGTTTTGTTGGAAGAAGCCAGAGAAGGACACTTGGATGACCGGCAATTGATCATAGGTGCATCCATTATCGGCATCATGGACTACCAAGTGTCAAACATGGATTCGAAGTTCGGATACCTGATGCGCCACCCCACCGCCGGCAATCAGATCGGAACCGTCGTTTCGGAAGCGGTACTCCACTCTTTTCAAATGGCCATCACCGCCTCCGTCAACAATTGGATACGCATGTACGGTGAGTTTCTCTACGACCCTCAGCAAAGTTTCGGACCCGGCACCAATACGGCCCTCACCAGGAATCAACTCCAACTCAGAAAGGGATTCATTCTATTCGGCGATCTCAACAAGTTTCCACTGTACGGTGCCCTTGGCAAGATGGACACCCCCTTTGGCGATATGGGAAGTGTCAATCCATTTTCAAATTCAACTTCTTGGCATGCCTTCGCCGGATTGGGTTTCGGTGCCGAGATCGGTTTCAAGAAAGCCGGATTTCACGCCTCATTTATGGCCATCCAAGGAGGATCGCAGTTTCGTGCCGCCCATACGGGAGTGAATGGCACCAATGTACCCTCGCGTTTAAATAATTTTGCCGTGGACATGAATTATACGGTTAATCTGGCTCAAAATTCAACTCTGCAACTGGGCACCTCATACATATATGGCAGCGCGTATTGCACGGGATGGCCGATCACCCATTTTGGCGAACCCGTGAAAAACAATCCGGCTTATGGTTTCTATGGAAATTTGCATGTCAACGAACTCATCTTGGTCAAAACCGGTTATTCGATCACCGTGGACAATTGGCCCGGCAGCTACAACCCGAATCCCCCCCTGAATCAATACGGAGCTTCCAAAGTATCGGCACTCAACGGCGGTGTCAAGGTGGGATTGAACAAAACCGGCGCAGTAAAATACGCGGTGTCGGGCGAGTATTCCGAATTTCGATGTGGGCCAAGCGGTAGCCCATGGGAAAGACAAAACCAAAAAATATTGGGTTTTGAAGCTGAAATCAAAAAATCTTCGACGCTGTTCGCCGAGGTATTTCACACCAGGGGGTACGTGCCGCTGAACTTCATGACCGGCGGCAACATGGAGTCCCCTGGAGAAACCCACAGTGAACGAGGCGCATACAGTTATGGAATCGTGGTGGGAGCCAGGATCGTACTTTAAAGTCACTACACGCTCACACCCAAGTTTTGCATATTCGTGTTCCCACACTTTTTTGATCTATGGGATTTATGTGTTTTACGCCGTGGTTGATCAATGATGCTCCGCCTCTCCCTTGTGCATTTCAGCCATCAAATAGTAAGCATTGTTCCATGCGACCTTCGTCTCGGAAGAGAGCGGTTCCTTCACTTTCACTTCCATCCAATCTCCATCAATTAATCCGACGCTCACTTGCAATGGTCTAAATATCCATTCATCGGAATCGTCGGCAGGAGGGAGGGCCAAAAAAATGAAGTGCGTTCCGGCTTCATTGACCACGCCGTCACGTGGCAAGGCGTAAACAAATGTACTGTCGGTATATATCTTTCCTCGGATAAACATTCCCGGCAACATCGTATTTGCCTTATCCCGGATATCGGCATGAATATGAACGGCTTTGGGATTTTGTTCAAAGGATTTTCCCACGGAGAATATCTCTGAAGTATACGAAGTTTTGGGATCGGCGCCGAGGGTGAACCGAACAATTTGACCTTCTCGAACTTTGGGCACGTCCTTTTCAAACACCATAAAATCCGCGTGTATATGGTCGTTGTTCACGATCGAGAACATCTCCGTTTCCGGCCGAACGTATTGGCCGGTTTTAATGTTTACTTGACGTATCGAACCATCGATGGGAGCGGGCACGGGGATACGTTCATACAGGTTGCCGCCGAGAATCCGTTTAGGATCCAAGCCCATGATCTTGAGCTGCGCTTCGTATCCTTTTACTTTGGCTCGCGCCACTTTGAAATCAGACTCCGTTTTCTGGAATTCCTTTCCCGAGCCCACCTGTTCACTGTACAAGGTTTTCTTGCGCAGATAATCTTTTTCGAGAAATTCCAGCTCATTGGAGTTCCGCATGAATTCGGTTTGGAGGTTGATGAGGTCGGGATGGCTTAGGTAGGCCAATGGTTGTCCGCGTCGCACATCCTCGCCTTCGATGACTGCGATGGATTCAACGTTTCCCCCGACGATGGCCGTTACCGACGCCTCGTTTTGAGGCGGTACGGTGAGAATCCCCGTCGTTTCGACATACTCTCCCATTATGCGTTTCGAAATGGAGTCCACCTTCATGTTCATACCGTCGAACCGGTGCTGGCTCAAGTGGACTTCTTCGACGCCATGAGCTGAATCAAGCGTTTGGTTCGCCGGTTCTTCGCTCCGGTCACGGCAGGATCCGGTCATCACTGACAATGCAATCCAGACAATAAGTATTTTTATATGTGTTTTCATCGTTCCTGGTTGGTTTCGGAAATGAGGTATTCCAGCTCGATGGCCGAGCGGTTGTATGCATGAAGAGTCTCGAGATATGAGAATTTGATGTTCAAGGCTCGATCGAGGTTTTGGAAATACTCGATGTAGTCTATGGCCCCACCTTCAAAACTTTTGGTCGCATTTTG